>Ga0335069_10000335_pt1 | contig 80555 bp, 64 predicted proteins | sample Lox_Sample_11_FD_206714 | JGI IMG/M metagenome (GOLD analysis project Ga0335069, IMG submission 206714) | Soil microbial communities from Loxahatchee National Wildlife Refuge, Florida, United States - Lox_Sample_1.1 | ecosystem: Environmental > Terrestrial > Soil > Wetlands | place: USA... | reverse complement strand
CCGGCAATGGCCTGCAGCAGGCGATCGCCGAGTCGATGGCCATAGATGTCATTGATGTCGCGGAAGCGGTCGAGGTCCACCATGAAAACCGCTACACGACTGCGGTTTCGAACGGCCAGAGCAATTGCCTGCGTGAGCCGGTCCTCCAGAAGCGCCCGATTCGGCAGCCCGGTGAGCGAATCGTGGAGAGCAAGATATTGCACCCGAAATTCGGCCTGCTTCCTTTCCGTGATGTTATGAGTGATGCCCATGGTGCCGACGATTTCAGCTTTCTTGTTTTTCAAGGGCACTTTTGTGGTGAGTACCCATGTTTCGTGACCGTCGGGCCAAGTTTCTTTCTCTTCCTTGCCAATTATGGGCAGCCCAGCGGTCATGATCAACCGCTCGTCGGCCAGGGCCTGGTCGGCGTGCTCGGAGCTGAAGATGTCGGCATCGGTCTTGCCGACTGCTTGGCGGGGATCGGCCAGGCCGCAGTAGGTCGCCATGGCCCGGCTGACGCGCACGAAGCGGCTGTCGCGGTCCTTGAAGAAGACGTTGTCCGGGATGTGCTCGAGGAAAGCGTCAAGGAGTTCGCGATCCAGATCCTTTTGCCGCCCCGCTCCAAAGCGGAAGGCCAGATAGCCAACGGCAGTGAAAAGCAGGACACAGGCGATGGTAAGGCTGAAAGTAAAAAGTGTGAACGTCATCGGCCCATTGAAGTTAGAGGGCTCGTGCGGGACGAGTCTTCCGCTGATAGCAGTTCCCAGCAACAGGGCGCAGAAGAGGATTGTGGCCACCGGTGCTATCGAGGTCGTAAATCTTCTCTTCACTCCAGGCCTCGCTCTGTAATCTATCTCCCAGTCAGTAACCCGAATAACCCCGAAGTCCCTTGGGAAAGATCCTGCCACCAGATTTGGCCATTAACCAAGCTATGAGGGATGCTGGTCAATTCTCATTATCGGTAAATGACGAATGGGAATTCAGGGTGTCTAGTGAAATTAGGACTTAATTATTCTAAAATCCCGGAGAAAGTCTGCACTCCTTTGGTGCAGGTTCAGTCTGATATAGCTTTTCCGTGGAAGATGTGATTTGGATCACATGGATAGCGGATCCGAGAGTCGTCGAGACTCAAAAACTGCCACAGGGGCCGAATGACAACGGCGGAACTCCATTTCCTGGCCTTGTCGTTGAGAGCCGCAAAACTGAGTTTCGGGTCCGGACGACAGGCCACGCGGCTGAAGCACAGCTATCTGGCGTAGTCCTCCGGGTGGATGGAGATGGAGGCGGGCGGGAGGCTGGAGGCGGCCGAGCCGAGCGACCGATTCGGAGTGTCGCCCATCGTCAGGTCGAGCGTACCGCCGCTTGCGATGTCGAAGTGGCGGAACCACATGCGGTCGAGCGGAGCGCCGTTGAGGCGGATGCTTTGGACGTACTTGTTGTCGTGCGAATTGTTGCGGGCGACGATGGTGAAGTCGCGTCCATTCTTGAGGTGAATGACGACCTTGTCGAAGACCGGGCTGCCGATGTCATAGGTGGGGACGCCGGGAGTGACGGGGTAGAAGCCCATCATGGAAAAGACGACGAAGGCACTCATGCCGCCGCCGTCTTCGTCGCCGGGGATGCCCTGGAGCGTACCGGTGAAGAAAGATTCGAGCAGCATACGGACGCGCTTCTGGGTCTTCCAGGGTGCGCCGAGCCGGTTGTAGATGTAGGGAATGGCGAAGCTGGGCTCGTTGCCCATGGAGAACTGGCCGACCATCGATGTCGAGTCGGGCAGGCGGGCCTGGAACTCGTATTTGGAGCGGCCAAGCGGTTCGCGGAAGAGTTGGTCGAGGTTGGCTTGGGCTTTGGCGGGGCCGCCCATCAGGGTGAAGAGGCCGTCGAAGTCATGAACGACATCCCAGGTGTAGGTGTAGCCGTTGTTCTCGTCGTAGTAGTCGCGCGCGCCCATGCCGCCGCCGAACTTGGGATCCATCGGCTCGATCCAGTGGCCGTCTGAGTCTTTGGGCCACATCAGCTCTTTGTCGGCGCGAAAGACGTTGCGATAGTTGGCGGCACGCGAGAGGAAGAGCTTTTCGTCGTCGGACCTGGAGAGCACGCGGGCAAGCTGGGCGATGTTCCAGTCGTCGAAGCTGTTCTCGAGCGTGACAGGCACGGGCTGGCGCTTTTCGAAAGCGTGCATGCCGGGGACGGTTTCCTTTTCGCCAGGCCGCAGAGCCGGCATGTAACCATGCGCGGAGTAGAACTCGTCGAGCGAGGTGCGCGGACCGAGGCTCCACGGAAGCAGGGTGACATCGAGCGATCGTTTGCGAATGCCTTCGTAGGCCGTGGGCAGATCGAAGTTGCGCACGCCCTTGAACCATGCGTCAGCGAACCACGCGGCGGAGTGATTGCCGTTCATGCAGGCGTAGGGGCCGGTGACGAGGGCGAAAGTAGGCATGATGCCGGCCTGCTGGTACATGCGCACGTAGGACTGGATCTTGTCGGCTTCCATCTGCGGATCGAGCAGGGTCTGCAGCGGCTCAAGCGCGCGGAAGGTGTCCCACAGCCAGTTGTCGACGTAGAAGGGGCGGTCGTCCTGATGAATCCGGTGGTCGAAGTTCGAGTAATAGCGGCCGTCCTCTGTGATGTCGATCATGCGCTCGAAGCAGCGGTAGAGCGCGGTGTAGAAGATTCTGCGCTGCGCCTCGGTGCCGCCTTCGACGGCGATCTGGCCGAGGACCTGATTCCAGCGGGCCTTGGCGGCGTCGCGGACCTTCTCGAGACCCCACGCCGGGATTTCGCGGCGGAGATTCGCTTTTGCCTGGTCGACACCGATGAAGGAGATGCCGTAGCGGAAGTCGAGGGACTTCGTGCCGGTTAGCGTGGCGACGACACGCTTGCCTTTATCGAGGTCGCTGGCGGCGAAAGAGACCGGTGCGCTGAACTCGCCATAGACGTAGGCCTTCATGCCGTCGAAGCGTTCTTCGCCGGTGATGGCGCCGATCCCAGCGACAGATTGGGCATCGAGATTGCCGGTCAGCCGGTTGGCGAGCACGACGGAGGCCTTGCCGTCGGGGAATGTAAAGCGGAAGTAGCCGCAGCGCTCGGTGGGCGAGAACTCGGTCTGGATGAGCGAATCGTCGAAGCGCGTGGAGTAGTAGTAGGGGGTGGTCTTTTCCTGGTCCCACGCCGCGGGCGCTCCCGTGCCGGGCATGATGCTGAAAAGCTCCTGAATGCGATGCGAGTTGATGGTGAGGGGAAAGGATTCGATGCGGTCGTCGAGGGCGTCTTCCCGGACAGGATAAACGCGCACCATGCTGTTGGGCAGGTAGACGGTGGGGCGGGTGGGCACGAGGAGAATGCCGACGTTGCCGATGGTGGGATCGACGTACTCGACCTGGGCGCGGGCGCGGCGGGTGGCTGATGTGGAGAGAGTAAGGACGGCGAGGAGGACCAGGCGTTTGTCGATTCGACCGATTCGGCTTGTTTTCACTGCGGTCTCCGGTGAGCGCGGCCGACATGGGCCGGGGATCATGCGATGGATTGCTTGCCAATGAAATCGACCGGGCGCGACATCTCGTACTCGGTGAGGGCCGGATCGTTGGGATAAGGCTGGGTGTTGCCGGTGACGGCGAAGCCGAGCTGCCGGTAAAAGCGGATGGCCGGCGAGTTATTGGCGACGACGAAGAGAGTGAGCGTGTGAAGGCCGCGGGAGGCGGCCCAGGCGAGGACGGCTTGGACGAGGATGCGGCCGACGCCGAGACGCCGGTGCGTGGGCGCGGTCCACATGGAGACAAGCTGGGCGGAGCGCGGGTCGGCGTCGTCGACAAGCGCGCCGGCGATGCCGCAGGGCATCTCGCCGCCATTCTCGAGGTCGAGGGCGAGGAAGCCGATGCCACGCTCGCCGTTCCAGCGCCGGAGGCGGGCAGCCCATTCGGCGCCTGTGAACTTAGACTCTTCGGCATAGGTTGAGCCAAAGGCGGCGGGGTCCTCTTGGAGAGCGCGGAGGCGAGTGGCGCGGAAGAGCGGGAGGTTCTCCGCTGTGATGGAGGCCACGGTGAGCACACAACAAGATTAATTGGTCAGCGGAATGTTCGATCCGCGAGCCAGCAGGTGGAATGTCCGGCCGCGAATCCATTCAATGCATCCCTCCGTTGGTTCGTGACAAAAAGCTTGCACGGAGCAACGTCCTGGACTAGCGTTCGGCTCATGTCGAAAACCAACAGCATTTGGATGGCTCTGAGTCTGTTTGTGCTGTTCGCGGCGAAGGGAGCCGGTGCGCAGGACGCAGGCGCGGCTCCGCCACCCACACAGAGCTTTGCGCTGGCTGACACGAAGGACCTGACAGAAGCGGGCGTAAAGGCGGAGGCGGTTGAGTATAAGGGCCGCAAGGCGGTGAAGCTGACCGCGCTGGGCGAGGCGGGATTTGCGTTTCTGACGGGGACCGAGTTTCGCGACGGCGCGATCGAGCTGGACATGGCGACGCACATTACGACGCCGCCAGGAGTGAGGATGCCGGGGTTCACGGGCATCGCGTTCCGCGCGCGGACCGACGGATCGAAGTGTGAGCTGTTTTATCTGCGGCCGGGGAACGCGAAGGCCGAGGACCAGGCGATGCGCAACCACTCGGTGCAGTACACCTCGGAGCCGGGCTTCGGATGGGAGAAGCTGAGGCGGAACTGGCCGTTTATTTATGAGAGCTATGCGGAGCTGCAGCTCGACGAGTGGACGCACGTGAAGATCGAGGTGCAGGGGCGCGTAGCCAAGCTGTATCTGAATGGCTCGGCGAATCCGGCGTTGATCGTCGACGGGTTGAAGGGCGAGGACCTGCAGGGGGCGATCGGGCTGTGGGGCTACGCGGCCGAGGAGTCGTACTTCTCGAACGTGAAGGTGACGAACGCGAAGCCGGAGCCGATTGCGAATGACGGAGACGCGGCCGGGACGTGGGACGTGACGTTTGCGACCGATGCGGGGCGCTACAGCGGCACGATGAAGCTGGTGCGGCAGTACTCGACGGTGGCGGGGCTGTGGTCGGGCGACCTGGGTCCGGACCAGGCGGTGAGCGGCACGTGGCGCGACGGATATATCGAGCTGCATTTCGGCGGCACCTGGCCAGACCAGGCGGGCACGGTGACCGCGACCATGGCGGGCTGGGTGGACGGCGACTCGGCGAAGGGCAGGGTGAAGGTGGAAGGCCGGGCAGATGGAAGGTGGACGGCGGTGAGGAAGAAGTAACCGCGAGTGCTGTGGTCTCCCGCTCTTATCATCCGCTGGCGCAGCGAAAGGATAACACGCGCATATGCGGTCTCCCCGGTCTCTCAGGAGACCCGGGATAGCACATTGCTCTTTTTGCCCGCGTCATACTCAGCGAGTTTCGGTGGAGGTAAGTCGATTGGTCTCGGGTCCAACTTTGTCTTAAGTCCCGGGACGCCCCAACTTTGCGCCTGTCACGCCCGAGCCGGACGCAAGATGGTCCCACTGACTCAGCGCCGTCCTAACTCCGCTGACCCCGCTGTCTCCCCTACTTCCCCGGCGTCACCGTGATATTCCGGAACATCACGTGCCCCTTTTCGCTGCCCTGCAGATAGATCGGCCCCGGCATGCCCTCATGGCTATCGAGCGCGCCGCCGGTCAGCCCCGGAATCTCCTTGTCGTCGATGACCGTTTTGCCGTTGAGGACCACGGTCACATGCCGTCCCACCAGCGTGATGTCGAAGGTCTGCCAAACGTCCGGCGTGCGCGGTTGTTCCGGCGTGGGCGCCAGGAACCCGTACACCCCGCCCGTGTGGTGGCTTGGCGGCTCGCCCTGCGACTCGGTCTCGATCTGCGTTTCATAGCGGCCGCGCAGATAGACGCCGCTGTTCGCGTCCTTGCCGCAGTTGAACTCGAGATGCAGCTTGAAGTCCTCAAACTTCTTTTCGCCGATCAGTTCCGGCCCGTTGCCAGGGCTCACCAGGTTGCCGTCCTTTACCGTCCAGTGGGTTTTCCCGGGCCCGCTCTCGTGCCAGCCCGCCAGGTCCTTGCCGTCGAAAAGCGTCACCGGCTCGCCCCACCGAACAAAGTGGACCATCTTATCGAGCACTGGCGCGCGCACGCCGGTCCACGTCCAGGCCGCGCCCTCAAATCCAGCGATCGTCCCGCTCAGTGTCTTCCCCGCCAGCGTTCCCGTGAACACCAGGTCCTGCTTGGTGTCTTCCTCTTCCTTGGGTGAAACAAACGTGATCTTGTCGCCGTCGATCTCCACCTTGGGCAGCGGACGCGCGTTGCCCCAACGGCTGGTGAAAAGCGCGGCCGGCTTCCCGCCCTTCTCCTTGATCTCGATCCACGCCGGATACTCCCGGTCCGGCGCCTTCAGGGTCAGGTCCCATCGCCCCAGTAACGCCTTCCCGCCTGCCGGCTGCGCCGCCGACTCCTGCGCGCGTACCGGCGCCCAAGCCGCAGCCAGCATGACTGCGGCCGCAGCCACTCCAACCCACTTTGCGATTTTCATCCTGGACTTCCCTTCCTATGTCCCCTCTTACGTCATCGACACGATGGTCTGCGATGCTTCGTCCCAGCGCACCGGCGTTTTGCGGAAGTACGACTCGTTGGCCATGTGGCAACCCAGCGCCGCATGGTGGCCGAAGACCGCATCCTGCACCAGAGGCTGCCGCGAGCGCACCGCTTCGAAGAACTTCCACACGTGCGGCCGCAGGTCGTCGTAGTCGTTGCCGTTCCACGTCGTTGTCGCCGGATCGGGCTCCTGGCCCGGCTTGGGATCGTGCTCCTCGTGCCACTTCTTCATGTACTCGTCGCGCATCTTCGCCGGATAACTCGTCGTGTAATAGCTCGGCGACAAGTCGATGCCCGCCTGCGGCGCATGCGTCACGGAAAATTCGCGCAGCTCAATCGCTCCCTTCGATCCCTGGAAGCGTGTCACCTCCGCCGACTCGCAGCCCAGCGACAGCCGCATGTACACCGGAATCCCCATGTACTCGAATAGCACCGCGTGCACGTCGGGCATGTTGCGCCCGTCCTTCCAGCGATAGATGCCGCCGAACGCCGACACCTTCTTCGGCACCTCGTTGATGCCGAGGGAAAACATCATCCCGCTGATCAGGTGCACGAGCAGGTCGCCGGCCACACCCGTCCCATACTCCTTCCAGCAGCGCCAGCGCGCGAATGCGTACGGATCGAACGCTTTCTTCGGCGCCGTGCCCAGCCAGGTATCCCAGTCGAGGTTCTCCGGCGACAGGTCCGGCGGCGGGGGATACTCCCACGCGCCCGTCGGATCGTTGCGCCCCAACGACGCCTCGATCAGGTTCAGCTCGCCGATCGCGCCGCCGGCAATCAGCTCCTTCGTCTTGGCGCAAAGCACCGAGCTGGTCCGCTGCGCGCCGATCTGCACAATGCGGTCCGTCTTCTTCGCCGCTGCCACCATCGCCACGCCGTCGGCGGCGTTGTGCGACATCGGCTTCTCGCAGTAAACGTCCTTGCCCGCCTCGACCGCGTCCACCACTACCTGCTTGTGCCAGTGGTCGGGCACGGCGATCAGGATGGCGTCGATCGACTTGTCGTCGAGCAGTTCCTTGTAGCGCCGCGTGGTCTTGATCGGCTTGCCGACGATCTCGCGCGCCAGCGTGTGCCGCCCGTCATAGAGGTCGGCAGCCGCCACGCACTCCACGCCGGGCAGCGCCACGGCCGTCGCCAGCACGTTGCTGCCTTCCATGCCGATACCCACCATGCCGAAGCGGATGCGGTCGTTCGCGCCGACCGGCCTGCCGGACAAAATGGGCTCAGCGTCAAGAAATCTCGAACCGGGAACGAGCGATGCGCCGGCCGCCCCGGCCGAGGCTCGCAGAAAAGTGCGTCGTGAGAGTTGGGATGGATTCATGTTCTGTGTCCTTTATGAGGCACAACACTTCTATCGCCGCTCCCTGCTCGTGTCAAGGCAGACTGCAGGCGTCTTTTTCCGGTGTCTCAGGCGACCGCCGTTCCGCGACCGGATCAGCCGCGCTTCGTTCGCGGATACCCGCCTTGACGTTCCCGCGCGATGTGGATGCGCGCATACCGCGCAATGCGACATCTCATCGGTCCTCCTGGGCAGATGACCGGTCGAGAACCGGGGTTGCCGTTACTTCGGCTTCTTTTCCTTCGCGGGCTCGGGTTGAGGCGCCGGCGTCGTTTTCTGGTAGACGATACTCTGGGTTCCGCCGTTGCAACTGCCGACGACCTTGCCATCGGGATCTTTGCCCTTGTCCGCGATGGTCAGCGTGTAGCCGGTTACGCCCCTGGCTTCGAGTTTCTTGGCGATTTCGGATTTCAAGTCTTCGCACGGTCTGATTGCGCTTTGCGCCAAGGCACAGAGAGGTATGCCGAACAAGACAGCGACTGCTATCCAAGGTTTCATGATGTAATCCTTCAATTTCTGAAGCTCCGAATATCTAAACCAGGATTTCTGTTGCCGCGACCCGGCACGCCAGAGCACTCTGCGCGTCCAATCGTCTGCCCGCAGAGCCGTCCGACGTAACTTCATCGGAAATTCGGAAATTTATGCAAAACTCGACCACGGCAAGAGTACGCAGGGCGAAGCCCGGATGCAAATCGATTTTTCGTCACCCAGGGGATATCCGTTTCGAACTCGAGCAAGCGGCTCGCAGCCAGCGATGACCGGCGTTCCGGAGCATGGCGTGATGAAGATCACCTCCGGTTCCGGATGATGGCGTGCCTTCCGTGAAGAGGGTCAGCGCAGCGCTCAGCGAATGCAGTTGCGCAAATCGGTTGCTGCGGCCGCGGCGCCGGCGACGCCTCGCGATCATTGCTCTCCTGCGGCGGCGGAGTGGTATTCTGGCGCGTCATCAAAAACAAGCGAGGAGGGTGGCGTGAAAAAGGGCATCCTGTGTGCGATTGGAGGTTTGGTGCTTTTGGCTGGGTGTGGCGATCAGGGCAGCAAGGCGCCCGGCATTCCCATTGAACCCAAATGGAAAGGCGCTCCCTACCGCATCGCGTTCGATACGGCGGCGCCCAGGCCGAACCCGGCCGGCATCGCCCTTCCGGTCATCAAGTTCACGGCCAATCCCGATGCGCTGGAGAGAAGAGCCACCTTGGTGGTGCGGTTCGACGCCTCGGGGGTCAAGCGAGCCAAGTCGGCTGAAGATCAGCCCATGATGGACCAGATGGTCATGGCGCCTGTCGACGTCTCCGGCGCGGAGGGGGCCCTTCCCGCCGACTACATGGATGCGACCGACAAGGGCCTGGCGAAGCTTCTCGGGGCTTACTGCCTGAATGGCAAAGTGAAGATCAAAGTCTTACTGGCCCAGTCCTCGATCAACCCCCAGGCCGGCGATGCCGAACTCAACACCAAGCGCCTCTCCGACTGGCTGCCCATCGAGCTTCCCTTCAAGAATCCTCATCCGAAGTGTTAGGGCTGACCGCTGACCGACCGGGCGATGAATCCCCGCATCCTCGAAGAGCTGACAACGTACAAGGTCCGAATGCTGCCCTACATGCCGGGCCGGAGAACCGCCGACACAGAGCGCGCGTTCTTCGCCATCTTCTCAACCACGATAGGGGCCGTTGAAATAGCCCGCATTCTGCCAGAGCCCGGATGCGCGGAAAAGTGCTCTCGAGCGCGCGAGACTTTCTGCTGCGCCGATTCTGATTTCGCAGTTCACTGAGATGAGCGCCTGTCGCTGCGATCCGCGAGGCCGATGCCACCTCAGAGGTGCTTGGCGATTGTGCTGGCGACCGAGCCGGTATGGACGTGGCTTTCCAGCAGGTCCAAATCTCTTTGAATGGCGCGGGCCACATCATCGCTGACCGCATCCTCGTTACGGAGGCGCAGCAATGACTCCCGCTCGACGCTGAGGACTTCGAGCAAGAGCGCGTCGCGCTGCGCGCGGTTGGATCCTTCCGGTTCGTCCGTATATTCGATTGGCAACGCACGCAGGCGATCCTCGTACGCGGACTGAAGTTCGTGGACTATTGCCGCATCGAAGCGATCCTGCACACGCCGCCGGTTCAGGTGACGAAGAGCATGTTCGACCAGCGTGCGGCGAGCCCGCCGTTCTTCGCGTTCTTCCTGATCCGTGCCCTCAATCGCAAGTGCGCGAATCAGCCGTGGCATACTCAGGCCCTGCAGAACGAGGGTGGCGACGATCAAACAGAACGTGAGATACACAATCATGCTGCGCTGTTCGAACGCTGCGCCGTTCGCGCGGGCGTAGGGCAGCGAAAAGGCTGCCGCCAGCGAGAGCACCCCCCGCATCCCGCCCCAGCCAAGGACGAGCAACTCCCGGGGACGCGGCGTTTCGATGTTCGTGCTCTTCCGGAGCGTCTGAAGAACGTAAGCCGCATACGCCTCTCCGAAGATCCACAGCAGCCGCAGGAGGATGATCGCCAGGCTGAAAACCGCGCCGCCAAGGATCAGCCGCCACAGTCCCATTCCCGACAATTGCGCGAGAACGAAGGGAAGCTGAAGACCAATGAGAATGAAGACGACCCCATTGAGAACAAAAGTGAGAGCGTCCCACACCACCGCAAACTGGAGCCGGACCTGCGCCGACATGAAGCGATGGCTTTCGCGGCTCATCACCATGCTGCAGGCGATCACGGCAAGCACGCCGGAAGCATGAATTCTCGTCGCGAGAATATAAACCGCATAGCAGACGGTGAGGCTCACCACGATTTCGATGGGGCCGTCGTCGATCCACCGTTCCAGCTTCGAAACCACATAGCCGACGATGAAGCCCAGCAGGACGCCTCCGCCGGAGAGATAGACGAGCCTGCCGGTCCCTTCAATGAAACCAGGTGAATGACCACTGAGAAAGATGGCAAGACCGAATTGGAATGCGAGCAGGCCTGTACCGTCGTTGACCAGGCTTTCGGCTTCGAGCACGTCCACCACCTGGCGCGGCAGGCCGAGCCTTCGCGCGATGGCAGTGGCCGCAATGGCATCGGTCGCACCAACGATTGCGCCCAGCAGAAGGGCGGATTGCCAGTCGAAGCCCGGCAGCAGGAATCCTCTTGCTCCAATCAGAGCGAGGATCGTAAAGGTGACCAGGCCCACGGCAAGCCTGAAGATCCGGCCGGAATTAGCCCGGAACTCCCGCCACGAGAGCTGCCAGCCTGCCGCAAAAAGCAATGGGGGCAGAAAAACGAAGAAGACGAGGTCTGGCTGAAGAGCAATGTCGGGAAACACCGGAACGATGCCGACGATGCCCCCGACAACGGTCAGCAGAATCGGATATGGAACACGAAGTCTGCGCGCCGCGCCGGCAAAGATGGCAACGAAGAACAGAAGAAGCAGGAGGGTGCCTTCTTTGTCGACGAAATCGGCAAGCATCTTCGGCGGCCGCTCCTGTTGCCCGTTTCAACCACTCGACCTCTCATTTTATGCCGGTCGAGCCGGAACTCCGGCGAAAGAGCCGCATCGGGAGCCATCGGCGATGGAGTGCGAGTTTGCGCACTCGCGAAATGCTTATTCGTGTCCCCACTCCCGGATGCGATAGAGCGCGTGGATCTCCGCGGCGCAGGCGTCAAAGTCTATTGTCCAAGCCATACCTCGCGATCGCAGCAACGCGGCCGTCGCATCGTCCGCGCGGTATTCAGGCCGCGTCCGGCGATTGCCGCGCCAGGCAAAATTCGCCGGGCAGCCGGTGGCGACTCCGGCAAGCTGCAGGGCGCGGCGGGGGTGATCCTTATCGCGTCCGGCAATGAGATGCGCCGCTTCCAGGTGAAGCGCCCACGCGAACCACATCAGGTCGTTGTCGATCATGTGGCGGCCTGCAGTCGCCTTGCGCCAGTCGCTGTCGGCGATGCGCGTATCGCGCTCCGATGCCGGTGGCAGCGAGTCGGTGCCGCAGAGAAACATCGATTCGAGATAGTCATCCCGCACGACCGGATCGGATGCATCTCCGAAATACTTTTCAAAGAGACGGCCGACGAGCGCGTCGACCTCCATAACCGCGGCGGCAACTTCGGGCACACGGACCTGTCCGGCAAAGGCGTCTGCGCCGCCGATCGCCAGCGCCATCTCCGTCCACGCAGCAAATGCGGGAGGCCGCTGCTTCTGCGGCAGAAACCTCGTCAGCAGCCCGGTTTCATCCGCGCCGTTGCCAAAGTAAAAGCGGCCCTTTGTCTCCGGATGATAGATATCCCAGTACTCAGTCCAGGCGTCCAGCTCATGGAACCACGCGGCGTATCGCTTTTCGTCGCGTGGCGTCCATGAGCCGGACCGATTCGATGTTTCCCCCTCCATCATGCGAGGATGACCGTCCCGGCGCCTTCTTTCACATGTCCCTGCAGTTCCTTGTTGAGGAATTCGGATACGACCTTGGCTGCGGCCTCCGCCAGCCCGGGCGTCTTCAAGCGGCTGGCATCGCGCATGATGCTGAGCGCCGCGCTGACTTCCTGCAGCCGGTCGACTCCCCAGCCACCCACGTGACGCCACACATGGCCGTCGAAAATCCAGTAGCCGGCATCGCTTCCGATGTTTCCAATCACGATGTAATGCATAGAACCTCCTGTCTGGTTTTGGTTTGTGGTGCGGCAGCGCAATGCTGCCGAGGGGATACACCCCAGGATGCAGGATAGTGCCGTATTGGCGGAGATCATGTCACCTCGATTGTGAAACGCTGGTTATTTCCGGCCGCATGATGCCCGAATTGTCGATGACCGAGTTCAGCTCCGGAAACCTCGCGGTCGCATCCGCGGCAAACGCACGAACCGCCGCAGGGTCCTCGATATCGAGCTGCATCGACTTCATCCCGAGGTTCGCCGCCGTCGTCTCATCCAGCGCCTGCTGCCGCCGCCCGGCGATCAGGGGGTGCCCAATGCGTGAAGTGCCTCCGCCAGTCCGCGCCCGATTCCGCTGCCACCGCCAGTGATCAGGATGGTACTTCCGGTCAAATTCAGGTGGATTACGTCTCCAAAACGGATGATAAGTGAATCACGCGGCAGACAGATGAACGCTCCAGCGGGGGTCCGGCGGGAGAATTTCTCTCTCCGGAACGCAACTGTTTGCGCCGAACCGAATCAGAACAGGGCAGGAGGAGTTTTTCTCTCCCGGTGACCACTGTCACATACTTGGCGATTCAGCCAAATGAGAATCAGGCAGTCTGTTGCCGTGCAACGTTCGTCTCTGGGTCTCAGGTCACGGAATCGATTGTGCTGCCGATGAACCTAAGAGAGAAAGGAACACCATGACTTCCAGGGCTCTTACAGGCAGCGAGTTTGACGAAATCGCCTCCCCCATCGATCGATTTTCTTCCGCGTTGTGGAACGCACCGGCCAGTGAATCCGACGAGGTTCGCGCCGAATCCGTTGGCGATGACGGGAGTTGTCTCCGCGGCACCGCGATTGCCCTGGGTATTGAGTTCGCCGCCGCAGCCTTTTTCTACGCGGCCTGGCACCTTTGGAGCACTTTGAGCTAGGCTGGTTCGCGCCCTCCCCCTCCGTTTTTCCGCTTCCGGTCATGGCAACGCCGAAGCGGATCTTGCAGCGGTGCAACCACGGCCTCAACTGCTTCACTTGACCAGTTCCGGGAAATGCGGGAATCGGCGTCCTTCATCTCGTCAGCGGCAGAATTGACCGGGAAGTCCAGGGAAACAGGACGCCGCCATTGAATCCAAGGGCACGAAGTGCCGGCGCAACCCTCGGCTCCCTTCCAATGTGTCTCTTTCCGTCCACTACGTGATGGAAATCACATCGTTCCAGGAAAACCTGGCTGACAATTCTCTCATTCGATGCCGTGCACGTTCGGCTTGCAGCTCCCGGGTGCCGGTTTTTCGATCGTTCGCCGTAGACCTCGGAGATTCATTGAAGAGGGATTTATGTCGAGCCAAACTCTCCCCGTTGCCGAAATCATCCACCTCCGGCGTCCCGCCGATGCCGGCCCCTTCGCATTTGACCGGCTGCCGCCCGCGCTGCACAGCGCTGCTGTCCGCGCAGTTGAAATCGAGCAGGTCGAGCTCCAGGCCGTCCCGAAAAGCGACTTCTGGCTTGGCGTTGGCTACGCCCTGGCCATCGAAACCTTCGCCGCCGCCTGTTTCCTCGGCCTCTGGCGGATGTGGGAGATCCTGCGATAGCTCCAGGCCGTTTCGCACGGCGAGCCAGCTACTTGTTCATCGGTTTCCTGGCAAAGTAATACAGCGAGTACCCCAGCAGCGCGAACATCAGCACCGAGACCCATGTGTGATCGAGCAAGTTTGTCTCGGGGAAGTTCAGGATGTCGCCCTTGCCGAATGTCGTCTCGTAGCCTTTGAGGGCGACGCCCAGCAGGCCGACGATCCCGCCGGCGGCGATCAGGCCCGAGGCATAGAGCGAGCCGGGCGAGATATCGCTCTCGGCCGAGGCGGCGTCTGCACCGGCGCGCTTCGCCGCGAGATCGACCAGCAGCCGCACCATGCCTCCGCAGAAGATGGCGAGCGTGGTGCCGATGGAGAGATAGGCGCCCACCGCCAGCGGCAGCGAACGGATCCCGAGCAGTTCCACCGCCGCCACCAGGAAGACGCCCATCATGACCAAGCCCCATGGCAGCTTGCGGCTGAGTATGCCGTTGATGACCGTCGCCATCAGCCGGGCCTGCGGCGCGGCGGCCTTCTCGCTGCCAATGCCCTGCGTCCACAGCACCTCGATGCGCCCGGTGGACGGCGAGTAAAGATACTTGCCGTCGGCGAGTTCCGCCGATCCGACGGCGTTCAGCAGCACGAATTCGCTTTTGTGGCGGACCGTCGTCGTCTTGTCCGCATTCGTCACGGTGAAGTCGCCGGGCAACCGGTGCGTGTCCTGCTGAATAGCGACGCCGGGATGCGGTGCATTCAGGTCCCACGCTCGCGGCGCCGCATCGAACCGCTGCAGCCCGGTGTTCATCAGGTTCAGTGTGAATCCGATCACGATGGTGGAGACAACTACCCCGATCATCAGCGCGGCCTGCTGTTTCCACGGCGTCGAGCCGACGATGTAGCCGGTTTTCAGGTCCTGCGATGTGTCGCCGGAGTTCGAAGCAGCAATGCAGACCACGCCGCCGATGGTGATGGCCAGCGCTCCGAAGGCCGGCGCCGTCCATCCTTGAACGAGGAAGATCGCTGCCGTGGCCATGAGCGTGGCGATGGTCATGCCGGAGACCGGACTGGCCGAACTGCCGACCAGCCCGACGATTCGTGAACTCACCGTTACAAAAAGGAACCCGAAGACGACGACGAGCAGCGACGCAGCCAGGTTGGCCGCCCAGCCTACCTGCGCACCCGGTACAGGCTTGAACTCGAGAAAGAGGAACATGAGCGCCACGAGCATCACGGAGCCCAACACGACCGTGCGCATGGAGAGATCGTCTTCGGTGCGCAACGGCCTCGCCGCCCCCGCCGAGCCGGGGCGCAGATTCTTGAAGCCGGCCGTCAGCGCGTTCACGATCGTAGGGATGGTTTTGATCAGCGTGATCAGGCCCGCCGCGGCCACGGCACCCGCGCCCATAGGCCGGATATACGTGATCCAGAGCTGGCTGGGACCCATCTGCGCGATGGGCACGGTCCCCGGATAGATCGGCGTGGGAACATTCTTGCCGAAGAAGTAGATCATCGGCATCAGCACCAGCCAGGAGAACACGCCGCCGGCAAAGATGATTCCCGCTACCCGCGCGCCGATGATGTAGCCCACGCCCAGGTATTCGGGCGTCGCGTCGGCCTTGATGGACGCGCCCTTGAGGATGTGTTGCGGGCCGAAATCCGGCTGGAACTCGGGCGTGCCCGGCCAGGCCTTGAAGATGTTGTCGTTCTGGAACAGCGTGTAGAGACCGCCGAGGCCCAGGCCGAAGAAAACGCGGCTGGCCATCGAGCCGCCGCGCTCCCCGGCGATGAGCACATCGGCACAGGCGGTGCCCTCGGGATAGGGCAAGGTGCCATGCTCCTGCACGATCAGTTGCCGCCGCAAGGGAATCATGAACAGCACGCCCAGCCATCCGCCGATCAAAGCCAGCATGAAGATCCGCGAATACTCGAGGTCGAAGCCCAGGAACACGAGCGCCGGCAGCGTAAAGATCACGCCCGAGGCAATGGATTGGCCGGCGTTTCCCGTCGTCTGAACGATGTTGTTCTCAAGAATCGACGCGCGGCCGAGCACGCGCAGAATGCTGATCGACAGCACCGAAATCGGGATCGATGCGGCGACGGTGAGGCCGGCCTTGAGACCGACGTAGACCGTAACGGCGCCGAATACGACCCCGAAAAACGAGCCCAGCAGGAGCGCGCGGGCCGTAAACTCCGGGCGCTTCTCTTCCGGCGCAACAAAAGGATGGAAGTCTTGCATTCGATTGCCCCCGCGGCGATACCTTCAAGTCTTCTCGAATTTCCCTGAAGGGGGAGTTTAGCAGCGGAGACCCGATTTGCAATACGGGCAACAAGTTCAGTGTTACCCCACCTTCACCCACACTTGCCCATAGTTCGAGTTCACCGTCAGCGCGATCTCCGCTCCATCCGCTCCTACCGTAACCTCCAGCGGAGCCGCTCGGAACTTGTCGTCGAGCATCTCGCGCCACGTGCCGGCCACGGGAAACGGCGCATTCACGTTCGCGTCGCCGCCCGCGAAGTTCACCAGCACCAGCGCCCACGACTCCGGATTGCCCGCATCCGCCGCCGCATGGCGCGAGTAGATGATTGTCTGCGAGCCTTGCAGAGACTGCTGCCAGTAGTAGAAAGACGAACGGCTCCTCAGCGCCTTCACAGTCCGCCGCAGATTGCCCAGCCGCCGGTACAGGTTCACCAGCGGATTGCCATTCGCATCGTAGAAATACTCCCAGTGCGTCACGCGCTCCAGATCCACGCGATCCGGCCCGCCGTCCGGCAGCGCGTAGTTGTCGGCGAACTCCTGTCCTTGCCACAGCATCGGGATCCCTTGCAGCGTGTAGAGCGCGATCGCGTGCGGCTGCAGCTTGTACCACCGGCTGCGGTCGCCTCCGCTCGCAAACACGATGAGCTGGCTGTGATCGTGCGACTCGAGATACTGGAACGGCGCCACCGGCATCTGGATCGCGTTGCCCGCCGCATCCACCGCCGCCGTCGTCGCCGGGTATCCCAGGAAACTCGGATCGAGCTGATGGGCAAAGGCATCGGCCGGCGCCGCACCGCCGGCGACGCTCTCGGCGAGAGACAGCAGCCCGTTCTGCCATGCGCAGTTGGTGTAGCTTTCCGACATCACCTTCACGGTGCGATCGCGATCCAGAGTCTCGGCGCACTGAATGATCCGGCTGTATCCGCCGATCGCGCCCTGGAACCGCGGCACGCCCTGCGAATGCTTGTACGTCTCCTCCGCCAGCGTGCGGTAGCCGGCGTCCATTGGCGGTACGTACAAGTCCGTCACTTCGTCGTAGCGGAACCCATCCACATGATATTCGTCGATCCAATGCTTGTTGGCGTCGAGGAAATACTCCTGCGTGAAGGCAACGGTGAAATCCGGCTTGGGGCCGAAGCCGTACACGTTCCACCCGTCGATCATCGGATTGGCCAGCTTTGGCGCTCCCGCGGTCGAGGCCAGAGAGTTATAGACCGAGAAATATGCGAACTCGGTACTTACGTGCTCATAGACAACGTCGAGAATCACTGCGATGCCCTGCGCGTGCGCGGCGTTCACCAGGCGCTTCAACCCGGCGGGTCCGCCAAATCGCGCGCTGGGCGCAAAGTAGTGCAGCGGGCCGTAGCCCCAGTCGAAGTCGAGCTGCATGCTCATCACCGGCATGAGCTCGATGCAATTCACACCCAGGCTCTTGAGATAGATCAGCCGGTCGATTACGCCATCGAATGTGTCATTGAACTCCTCAACCTGCAATTCGTAAACGATCAGGTCGTCGAGATCCGGCGTTCTGTAATCGTCGTCGGTCCACAGGAACGGCGACGGCGACGGATCGAGCGTGAACGCCGACATGCGCCCGATCTCCGTCTCCCGCGCGAAAGGGTCGACGATCCATGGGCTCACCTGCTGCCTCGCGCCCTCGGCCGGCGTCCACCACAGCTCGTAGCGGTAAAGGTGCATCCCCGGCTGGCCGAGGTTCGTTCCCGCCGCGGGCGCCAGCGCAACGGTTTCCGTCCACAGGTCAAGTTCGCTGCCCGGCAGCCATTGGAGCGCATACGTTTCCGGTTGAATGTTCGGATCAAAGCGGTCGGCCGAGTGAATCACCCGAGCCAGGACCTCGAACTTGCCCGAGTCAACGCCGGCTTGAATTCCCGGAAGATATATGCCGAAACGTACATTGAAGCTTTTCGGCGCTACCTGGCTGGGAAACGCGCCCACTTCGTTCAGGTTGATCATGCTTCACCTCCATTGGCAGTTTCGAAGGAACAATTAGGAATGAGACGCTGCAGAAAAGTGACTGCGATTATGCGCCCGTTTCGCAGCGCCCGGGCATAATTCCGGTTAAATCACTCGCAGCTGAGACCGGAACCCGGATCGTTTCCGGTCCGCGCCGGGAAAGCTCTTGGCGAATACCCCCTCCTGCGCGTAGGGTAAAAATGAATCCAGTCTCCGCACGCAGGGAGCCGCAACACAAACAAAATGACAAAGACACTTGAGAAACCGGCCGCTACGGCCACCTCGCCTCAGGCGCGCTCCAAGCCCGGCCGGCTGCTTTCGCTCGACGTCCTGCGCGGCATCACCATCTGCTTCATGATCATGGTGAACAACAACGGCGGCCCCGGTTCGTGGCGATTCATGAACCACGCAGAGTGGAACGGCCTGACGCCCACCGACCTTGTTTTTCCCACGTTTCTCTTCGTCGTGGGCGTTTCGATCGTGTTTTCCATTGAGGCTCGCCTGAGCCGCGGCGCACGACGCGCCGAGCTTGCCCGCCACACTCTGAGCCGCGCGGCGATCATCTTCTTGCTTGGCCTCGTGGTGAATGGATTCCCGTTCTTCACCCTCGCGCATTACCGGGTCTACGGGGTGCTGCAGCGCATCGCCGTCTGCTATCTCATTGTCGGTCTCTTTTATCTTTACGACCGCCGCGTCTGGACCAAGGTGGCGCTGCTCGCCGCTTGCCTGGTCGGCTATTGGGTTCTCGTGCAGTGGGTGCCCGTGCCCGGCGCAGGCATGCCCGGCAAAGATGTTCCTTTGCTCGACAAGGATCAGAACATCGTTGCCTGGCTCGACCGCCAGCTGATGCCCGGCCACCTTTACGAAGACTGGACCACGCACAACACGCGCGATCCTGAAGGCCTGCTGAGCGATATCCCCGCCATCGGCACCGCGCTGCTCGGGCTGCTTGCCGGCCTCTGGCTGCGCAGCGAACGCACGCTTTCGCAAAAGGCTGCCGGCCTTGCTGTCGCAACCGCCGGCTGCCTTGCTCTCGGCTACTTCTGGTCCCTGTGGCTGCCGCTCAACAAGAAGATGTGGACCAGTTCCTACGTGCTGGTGGCGGCGGGTTATTCGCTGCTGGTGCTCACCATCGCCTATTTCATCGTCGAGAAGCTTGGCTGGGGCAAAGGCAAGGACAACTGGGTCGTCTACCCGTGGCTCGTCTTCGGCTCCAACGCCATCGCGGCTTACATGTTCAGCGAGATCGTGCCGAGCGCTTTCTATAACATTCACACGATGGTGAACGGCCGCGCGTCGGACGCGATCGGATGGCTGTTCGCACATAGCTTCGCACACATCCCGGACCGCGGGTGGGCGGCGTTTGCTTACTCGGCGAGCTTTGCGGCGTTCTGCTTCATCCCGGTTTGGATACTCTATCGCAAGAAGATCTTCATCAAGGTCTGACCCGACGCCGCGAGCAACTATTCACTCCTATAGCAATCGACTTGGTTATTCCGCCGCTGATTCATTGGGAGCATATCCTCCGCGTGCCACGTACGAAGAAATGACTTGCGAGTCCGGCCGGGTGGGGCTACGTTCGGTGTCAACGCTGGGAGCCGCGTCTGCCGCAGAAACAACGCGTTAGCGCTTGTGCGAGGGTATCGTGTCGCGACAAGTGTTACTCAACACACCCGAATTTTATAAGTGAGAGCTTTCGACTCGGCTATTTATTTTTTATGGCGACGAACGAACACACTCCTCGGCGTGCCGTTGCCCGGAACGAACTGATCCCGACGAAGCTGGCCGGCCGCGATGGCGCTCAAACTGCCGGCGCAGCTTTCGCCGGCCGGAACAGCCACGTCAGCAGCAGCGTGAACAGCGTTCCACCGAGCGCGAACTTGAGCCACACCGGAGCCTGCGACGGCGAGAAGAAGCCCTCCAGGCATCCGGCCACGACCAGCATCGGGATAATCCCCGAGACCAGCTTCGCCGCATCCACGCCGCCGCGCGCGACCGCATCCTTCCAGCGCAGCGAGCCCGGGAAGAGCATGGAATATCCCAGCCGCAGGCCTGCGCCGCCGGCAATGATGATCGCCGGCAGTTCCAGCGACCCATGCCCGGCCACGAAGCTCCAAAGGCCGAGCGACATGCCATACTGGTGGCACGCCGCGCCGATCACGCCCAGCAGCAGCCCGTTGAAGAACATCGCGTAACACGATCCCAGGCCAAAGACGATCCCCGTGGCAAACGCGACGAAGCTCACCGTGAGGTTATTGGTCATGATCGCGCTCGTCCACAGCGGCGCCGCGCCCACGATCGAGTGCGTCCACATCTCGTGCCGTTCCATCGTTGCAATCATCTCCGGCCCGACGAAGTGCCGCATGAAGTCAGGCCGCGCCGTGGTCAGCACGACGCCCAGCAATCCACCCGCAAGCAGGATTGCCAGGGAAACTCCAACATAGGCGATCTGGCGCTGGAAAATCGCCGGATATTCATCCCGAAGAAACCTGAAAAGGGCCAGCCAACTCGTCTTGCGGCCGGAATAAATGATATGGTGGGCGCGAGCCATTAACTGGTTTACATGCAACGCATAGGTTCGAGCCGTCGCATCCTGGCGCAGCACAGAAAGGTCCGCGGCCACCTGCCGGTAGAGCAGCGCGAGTTCCTGCAGTTCGGCGCGCGAAAGCTGCCCGAGCCCGCTCGCGTCCGACTGCGCCAGCAGCGCAGCCAGCCGGTCCCACTGAGGCCGGCGCTTCCGTATCCACTGGTTGGAGAGAATGTGATCCATGGACCTGGGTTCTGACCAGCTTAGCATCGAAACGCCTGAGCTTGTGGCGATCGAGATGCCCCTCGCCGGCATCGGCAGCCGCTTCATCGCGCTGCTCGTCGACTACCTGATATGGCTTGCGGGCATCATCGTCCTCTTCTTTTTTGGCGCCCTCATTCTCCCCGCGATCAATGTCGTCAACCGCATCTCGGCGCAGTGGGCCGTCGCCATCGTCATCTTCCTCGTCTTCCTCGTCAACTGGGGCTACTTCACTCTGTTTGAGGCCCTCTGGAACGGCCGCACTCCCGGCAAGCGCGTCGCCCGCATCCGCGTCATCCAGCGCTCCGGCCGCGCCATCAGCCTCTTTGAATCGATGGCTCGCAACCTGGTTCGCTACATTGACCAGATCCCCTTCCCGCTCCACATCGTCGGAGTCATTTCGATGTTCGTCACGCGCCAGCACCAGCGCCTCGGCGACCTCGCCGCCGGTACCCTCGTGGTGCGCGACCGCGAAGAGGAGGTTCCAATGTGGGGGGACTCCGGCGGCGCCCGCACCTTCACTGCCCAGATGTTTCAGCCGGCCGCTCCGGCCCCCGAGCCTCACAACGCGATCACGTTGCCGTCCGACGGCATCGGCCGCCTCTCGTCCGCGGATCTCGAAGTCCTTGAAGGCTTCTTCTCGCGCCGCCTCGACATGGCGCTTCCCACCCGAGAAGCCCTCGCGCAGCGAATCTCGGCCGCTCTCCAGGCAAAGTCCGGCCTCGAGCCTCCGACGGGCGTCAGCATCGAGACGTTCCTGGAGGCTATCGCCCGCCAGCTCCGCGATCTCGCCCGCATGAGGTGACTTTGCCGGCCGGGGTCGTGACGAAATGTCGTCACCTTCCCATACGGGTTCCCATGGGATTTTGACGTCAGGGTTGACGAGCCGCCTCGAGCGTCTTCTCGAGTCTCAGCCTCGAATTCGCCCCAGCCGGCATCCGTTTCAGCACGGGCGCTTGAGTCCCAGCGCACGGGGCTCCAGTTTTGTATTTTGTTTTATTTCAGTCACTTACGCATACCACTATTCGCTCTCGAACCGCGGGCCGCCGCAGCGGGTCACAATCTGCGGTGGCGGCCCTTGACAACCGTCTGCAAATGGGCATTTAATGTTGCGCGGCTCCGGGGAACGGATCTTCTACACACTCTGCTTAAACGTTTGAGTAGGTAGATTCCAAAATATGGAGAATCGCGGAAACGCATCTTCCATACCACGGAGAAACTGGTGCCGGACGTTCCGAAATCGATCCCAAAAGTGGGCGCTTCCGGGACCAACGGCGATAGAGCAAGACTGCCGGCATTCCGAGGAGCACCCCGGCAGAAATAGCAAGATTATCCCGCATCCGGCACTCTGAGATGCCGGCGGCAAAACCCGAGAGAAAGCGCTCGGACGTGGCCGAAATAGACGGGCTGAAGCGAGAGGGGAATGGTGAAGTAAATTGATTTTCTACTTGACAATTCCAATTTCGCGGGTATGAAATGGCTCGGTCGTAACTCAGGCCCCAGGTAAATCGGTGTATTTGAGCGAATCTGTCCAGGATCGCAGGCAGCCATCGCGGTCGTACTCTGTTCAACGCGAGTACGCCGTGAGGGTTTTGTTTTGTCTCCTGGCCGGTTATCGCACCTCGGAGCGGCGGAGCCTGTCGGTCAGACGCAAGCCTCAGACTCGCTACCCGATTCCAACCACGAACCATACCGGCTTCATACCAGAACAACGGGGAAGCGACAGAGAAACACAAAAACAAGCAGCACAATCTTTGAAAAGGAAGGTCACATGAGACAAGCGAGATACAGGTACATCCTGTTGCCGTTGTTTCTGGTGCTGGCATGCGCAGTCGTCTTCGCGCAGGCCAACTCGGAACTCACCGGCATCGTGACAGACCAGACGGGAGCAGTGGTCAGTGGCGCAAAGATCACGCTCACCGATCCGGGCACCAACTCGGTCAAGACCGCCGACAGCGGCGCGACCGGTTTGTACGACTTCTCCGGACTGAACCCCGGAACGTACAACCTCAAGGTCGCGGCCAAGGGATTCGAGAACTACGCCGAGACGGGCGTGGTGATCAACGTCTCGCAGACGTTCCGCCATGACGTCAAGCTCACGGTCGGAGCCGACACGCAGACCGTCACCGTGGAAGCGGACGCTCTCGCCGTACAGACTGACTCCAACGTCGTGAGCACGCTGATCAGCTCTGAGCAGATCAGCGAAATCGCGACCGAGAACCGGAACTTCGCCGCACTGGCCGCCCTCGGCCTGGGCGTCAGCTCCGCCCTGCCCGACTCCAACACGCCGACCTCCGTCGCCTCGAACTTCACCATCAGCGTGAACGGACTGCGGCAGAGCCACAACATCTGGCTGATCGACGGCGGTGAGGCCGACGACCGCGGCGGCGCCGGCGGCATGGACATCATGCCTTCGCAGGACGCCATCGCCGAGTTCAACATGCTCACCTCGAACTACCCGCCGGACTACGGCATCTCCTCAGGCGCTACCATCAGCCTCTCGCTCAAGAGCGGCACGCAGAAGCTCCACGGAGAAGCCTACGAGTTCAACCGGAACTCCGCATACGACGCCAAGCAGCCCATCACGCAGTCGCTCACGCATATCCGCTACAACATCTTTGGCGGCAATGCCGGCGGCCCCATCTTCATTCCGAAGGTCTACAACACCAACAAGCAGAAGAGTTTCTTCTTCTGGAACGAGGAATGGCGCAGGCTGATCACGGGAGCCGGAACGACCAACGTTCCCACGCTTGCCGATGTGGACCGGCCGACGGCGGGATCCGACCTTACCTACCATGCCCCGGCGTTTGCCTCCGGCACAAGTATTGTGGTTCCCAGCCTTGGCGACCCGGCCTTCAACGCAATGCTGACGCAATTGGACCTGACCCCCGGCTCCGCGTTTCCGGGCAACAAGATCCCGCATCAGCTCTTCGACCCGAACGCGGTGCTCTACCTGAGCACTCCTGTCGTACCGCACGAGACTCCCGGTACGGGCGGCAAAGCCCAGGCCAACGTGTCGAATCCGATCGACGTGACCGACACCGTGGTGCGCATCGACCACAAGTTCAACGACAAGTGGCAGATTCTCGGCCACTACATGGAAGACAAGGTGACTCAGGGCTATGCCTCGCCTCACCTCGGCTGGCTGTGGTATAGCTTCAACTCGGTCACCAGCAATCTCTCCAACCCGTCGGACTCGGCCGCGATCAAGATCAGCGGCACCATCAACCCCAACCTGCTGGTCGAAGGCAGCATCAACTACGACGGCAACGTCATCAACATCACCAACAGCCCGAACTCCTTCACACCCGACGGATGGAGCGTCCAACCCTACTTTAACCTCGGCACCATGCTTCAGGGCGCAACCATCGGTCAGAAGAGTCTGCCGGGCATGAGCTGGAACGCACCGTACTGGGTGGCGGAAGACCTGGGCTCCGACCCGTGGCACAACGCCGCTCGCGACTACGAGCCCAAGGTCGACGTCTCCTACACCCAGGGCAAGCATAGCGAGAAGTTCGGCTTCAGCTACAACCGCTACACCAAGAACCAGCAGCTCTTCGGCGACACCGAGGGCAATTTCGGCTTTGGCGCCGCCAAGACCGGAGATGCCTTCATGGATATGCTGCTTGGCATCTCAAGCGGCTATAGCCAATACTCGGCTCTGCCGATTCGCCACTACGTGAACCAGACGCCCTCGGTCTATGCGATGGACAACTGGCACGTGACCCCGCGCCTCAGCCTGCAACTGGGCATCCGCTACGACGCCCTGCCGCACGCCTGGGAGCGCAGCAACGCCGTCTCCAACTTCGACCCCGGCCTGTACGTGAGAGGCCAGGCTCCGACCTTCAATGGCGACGGATCGCTGGATCCAAACGGCCCCGGTTTCCAAAAGGTCGGCGGAACCGCATTTTACTTGAACGGCATCGGCTTGGCGGGGGTGAACAGTTTCCCGAAGGGCCTTACCAAGAACGACTACAACACACTGCAGCCTCGCGTCGGCTTCTCTGAGGACATCTTCGGAAACGGCAAAACCGTTCTCCGCGGCGGCTTCGGAACCTTCTACGAGCGCATGCAGGGCAACGACATCTACAACGCGGCCACCACGCCTCCGTTCGCTTTCAACCCGAGCTCGAGCAACGTGTACTTCACCACACCGAAAACAAGCTGGGTCAGCGGACTTACGGCCGCCACCCCAACATACCCGTCCAGCGTCACCAACATCGCGCACACCTACAAAGCGCCTGCCGTGGCCCAGTTCTCGCTGGGTGTCCAGCATGAGCTGAAGCCTTCGATGATCTGGGTGATCCAGTACGTGGGCAACCTCGCATGGCACCAGAACGTCACGCGCAACCTCAACAACTACCCGTTGGGCTTTATCGGAACTACGTCCGAGGTAACCGACCCGAACGGTAAGAAGTACGTCGCCAACAATTCGGCTCGCGCCGGCGACGGAAACTGCAACCATGACGGTAACATCACGATCGAGGTTAAAGGGAAGCCGGCGAAGTTCTGCACGCATCCCACCTTCAGCGTCCCTGATGAGTACCGTACTTACCCGGGCTTTACGGGCATCAATCAGGAAGAGAACACCACCAACGGAAACTACAACGGCTTCCAGACCGGTCTCCGCGTGCAGAACAAGTGGGGACTCAGCGGCGAGCTCGATTACACGTACTCTCACGAGATCGACCTCACCACCTACGACCTGAGCGGCGTCAGCAACCCCTATAACCTCAAGTACGACAAGGGTTCCGGCGGGCTGGACCGTCGCCATATCATCAACGCGAACTACGTCTACAAGCTGCCCTTCTTCAGCAAGAGCCAGGGGCTTGTCAAGTCGATCGCTGGCGGATGGGAAGTCGCCGGCACATTCGTCGACGAGACCGGCACCATTCCGGCGAACTCGGGACCGGGCGTGTCGATGAGCTACGATTCGATCGGCCTGGATGGCGGCTACACCAACCGTCCGAACGTCAGAGGCCACGTTCACTACACCAAGAAGTACGATCCGGCGTCCAACCAGAACGAGTGGTTCGACACCTCGGCCTTCACCTACCCGACACCGGTTTGGGACGGCGGACAGAACCTCGGCTTCGGCAATGCCCGCAAGGACGCCATCGTCGGCCCCAGCCGCGTAAACTTCACGACCTCGATCTACAAGTCGTTCGCGCTCACCGAGCGGATGCACTTCGAGCTGCGTGCCGAGTCGTTCAACACCTTCAACCACCTCCAGAAGAACAACGTGAACACAACGCTGGGCAACAGCCAGTTCGGCCAGGTCACGAGCACGTGGGATCCACGCGCGCTCGAACTGGGCGGCAAGTTCATCTTCTAGTCCAACGCTTCACCAACCCTGGCGCGGCAGGCACCCCCTGCCGCGCCTTTTTCATTGCGCACGCCTACCTCGGGGAATCTCTACCTCGTCAATCCAGCGGGGACTCCCGGCGATTGCAGCGCCTTTGAATCCGAGAGAGAATTGAATCGGAGACTCAGCGTGAATCGGTCCCTACAATGCGCGGCCATTCTCCTGCTCGTTCCGGCGTCCGCCTCAATCGCCCAGTCGGCTGCGAAGCAGCCGGCGATTCGCCAGGATGCGGTTCGTCAATCTGCTCTCTCCTTCGAGCAGGCGGGCCGCTACGCCGAGGCGGAATCCGCATGGCGAGCCGTGGCCAGCGCCCGTCCCGCCGACCCGGAACCCTACGCCCACCTGGGGCTTCTCGAGGCGAGACAGCAACACTACAAGGAAGCCATCCCGCTTTATCGCAAGGCCCTCGCATTCGATCCCGCGAAATTGCCGGTCCGTCTCGATCTCGGCCTGGCCCTTTTCAAAAGCGGCAACCTGAAGGGATCCATACCCGAATTCACCACGGTGCTCAAAGCGCAGCCCGACAACATGCAGGTGACCACACTCATCGGTATGGCCTACTACGGGCTGGGGCAATACAAGGAGGCGGTCCCCTACCTCAGCGTGGCCACGAAACACGATCCGCAGAGTCTTCCCCTCCGCCTGGCTCTGGCACACGGTTGCCTTTGGTCGAAGCAATACAAGTGCGTCATGGACACGTATCACGAAATCCTTGCGCTGGACCCCGAGTCGGCCGAAGCCGACATGATTGCTGCCGAGGCCGCCGACGAAATGGAGGACAACGAAACCTCCACCCGTCTGTTCCGGGAAGCGGCCAAAGCCAACCCCAGGGAGCCAAACGTTCACTTTGGGCTCGGCTACCTTCTGTGGACGCAAAAGAAATACCCGGAAGCCCTCTCCGAGTTTCAGGCCGAGCTGTCCAACGACCCCAACCACGTCCAGGCCACCGAATACCTGGCGGACACTTATTTGCAGCTTAACGAAATGGATTCCGCTCTCCAGCTGCTAGAGAAAGTCGTGAAGACGAATTCGTCGCTGCCTCTGGTTCACCTCGACCTAGGCATCATCTACACCGAGAAGGAGCGCAGGCAGGACGCGCTCCGCGAGCTGGCAGCAGCCGAGAAGCTCGATCCGAAGGATGTGGACGTGCACTGGCGGCTCGGCCGTCTCTATCGAGCGATGGGCCGCAAAGAAGAGGCCAAGGCCGAATTCGACAAGGCCAGCGCTCTGAACAAGGCCAAGGACGATGAGAACTACCGCCGCATCGCTGAGGCGAATGCACGGCACGGCGATTCGCCCCCGGCGCAGCAAGCCCCGGCGGCCCAGCCTCCGCCGGCCGCCACTCCTCCCAATCCATAACAGCGAGGGTCAGCTCACACTGCGCGGGCGGCGGGAAGTGGGAACCGGCCCTAGTTTTGCGCCGTGTGCGCCTCGTTCGCCTTCTTCAGTGCCAGCAATTCCGCCAGCGCCCGCTCCGGGCACATGTGCTGCGACTCCACCCGGCCGAGTTCCTTCTCAGTCTCCACGCCGAATCCCACTGTCATAAAGCAGAACAGACAGCGTGTATTGTAGGTCCCGTTTTCATTTTGCGTGCGGCTATACATGGCTTTCTGGCGCTTTCAGAGCGTTTCTCGATCCTACCCGCGCCGCCCGCGCAATAGAGGTGATTCATATCACAAAAAGCTGTGACGCACTTACCATCGGGAGCTCATTCTTCAACACTTCACTCGGCCGAGCTCAGAGGTTCGTCGTCTGGTTCGGATGCCGGCGCAGCCACCAGCACGGCGTCATGCCTCCCTGCGGAAACAGCGATACCGAGCACGGCTCGTCGCCCGACCCAAGATAGTCGTACTCGATCTTCTGCCCCTTCAGCGGAACTGCCTGGATCCTGTTCACGGTCACCTTCAACGACGGCGAGTGCCGCAGCTCGAAGACCGCCCAGTCGCCCGCATACGCCGCCACAAACACGATCGCGGCCGCAACGATCGCGCGTCCCGCCCAGCGCATCAGCCAGCGCATCATGCCGATTGCAGCCTCGCCTGCGTGCCGGCTTCAATCTTCAGCTCCACGCCGGTCAGCTGTCGCCGCCGCGCTTCGCTGAGATACGCCGCAAGCTGCCCGGCCGCCTCCGCGTAGCCCAGTCCTTCCACGCGAATGTTCGAAATGCAATTGCGCTCAGCGTCGGTCCTCCCCACACTGGGCTGCCAAGTGATATAGGCACCCAGCGAGTCCGGTGAGCTCAATCCCGGCCGCTCTCCGATCAGCACCACCGCCAGTTCCGCATCCAGCGCCGCGCCAATCTCGTCGCCAATCGCCACGCGCCCCTGCTCCACCACGCACAGCGGAGCCATCCTCCATCCAACAATCATCGGCATCAGCAAACGAATCACCTGTGCCGCGTGCCGCTCCACCGCCAGCGCCGAGAGCCCGTCCGCCACGATCACCGCAACTTCGAACGGCCCGCCCTGCGCCTTCTCGAGCATGGCACGGCTCGGCTCATCGAGCCTGCGGCCAAGGTCAGGCCTCTGCAGATAACTGGCTCGATCCTTCGCCGCCGAATGCAGGTTCAGCACCTCTCCACCGCTGATCTCGCGCATCGCACCGGCGAGCGCCTCCGGTTGAATCGCCGCATGCACCGCATCGCGCGCCAGCGCATGACAGCGCTGAAAGTCGAGCTGGTCGCGCGTGTGCTGGCTTGCGCCCGTGCGGCCCAGCCCTACGCGCGCCGGCGTGAACTGCCGCAGCGTCGCCGCAATTTCCGGAGCCTCGGCTGGAAGCGCCATCTCGTTCATGCCGGCAACAGCCTCTCCGGATGCACCGCTTCGAGCGTCATCCGCCTGAACTCATCGCCTTGCAGCCACGCCTCGAACTCCGGCGCCGGCCGCAATCCCAGAACGCGCCGCAGGTAAAGCGCATCATGAAAGCTCGTGCTCTGGTAGTTCAGCATCACGTCGTCCGCGCCAGGCACGCCCATGATGTAATTCACTCCCGCCGCGCCCAGCAGAGTCAGCAGCGTGTCCATGTCGTCCTGGTCGGCCTCGGCGTGATTGGTGTAGCACACATCGCAGCCCATCGGCAGGCCAAGCAGCTTGCCGCAGAAATGGTCCTCGAGGCCCGCCCGCACAATCTGCTTGCCGTCGTAGAGATACTCCGGCCCGATGAACCCCACCACCGTATTCACCAGCATCGGCTCGAATCGCCGCGCTACCGCGTACGCGCGCGCTTCCAGCGTCTGCTGGTCGACGCCGTGATGCGCATTCGCCGAGAGCGCAGAACCCTGTCCCGTCTCGAAGTACATCACGTTACGCCCCACGGTCCCGTCCGCGCACACTGCGCCGCGGCGCTGCGCACGGCCTGCGTCGCAAGCTTCCTGCAACAACGAAAGGTTCACGCCAAAACTGCGATTCGCCGCCTCCGTCCCCGCGATCGACTGAAAGACCAGGTCCACCGGCGCGCCCTGCGCCAAAGCCGCCATCTGCGTCGTCACATGTGCGAGAACGCAGCTTTGCGCCGGAATGCGGAACCGCTCGCGCAGAGCATCCACCAAGCGCAGCAGCCGCGCTGTCACGGCTACGTTGTCGCCTGCGGGATTGATGCCGATCACCGCGTCGCCCGAGCCCAGCAGCAGCCCGTCCAGGATCGACGCCGCAATCCCCGCCGCATCGTCCGTCGGATGATTCGGCTGCAGCCGTGCGCTCAGCCGCCCGCGCAGGCCCACCGTCGTGCGGAACCGCGTCACCACGCGCATCTTTTTGGCCGCTGCGATCAGGTCCTGCACTCGCATCAGCTTGCTCACCGCCGCCGCCATCTCCGGGGTCAGTCCCGGAGCCAGCGCCGCGAGCCGCTCCTCCGTCGCCTCGTCGCCCAGCAGCCAGTCGCGCAGCTCACCCACGGTGAACGATCGTACGGGGGCAAATGCGTCCTGATCCTGCGTGTCCACAATCAGCCGCGTGACGTCGTCTTCCTCATACGGCACAACGGCCTCATCGAGAAAATGCGCCAACGGCACATCGGCCAGCGCGAACTGCGCCGCCACGCGCTCCTCGGCCGATGCCGCCGCCACGCCAGCCAGCACATCGCCGCTTCGAGCGGGCGAAGCCTTGGCCAGCAGCTCGCGTAGGCCGGCAAAAACGTAGCCGTGATTTCCGATGGCGCCCCTGAATTTCATGCGTGCCTGACGTGCCTCCAGAATACGGCAAGGCCTTTTGGGTCACTTCAGGTTACTTCACCGAATTGAAGGATTTAAGAAACTTCAGGATCTCTTTCGATGCCCCTTGACGCTCTCTTCGCGGGAGGCCCTGCAACCGTCCATTGCTGAAAATCTGCGTGTTCTCGATGCTCGTGAGAGGCTCCGTGCGAACGCTGCGCCATTCCCACGCGCCCGGTCTGCTGCGGCACGGCTACCGTCTGGGCAACATCATCCTCGGAACAGAAACCAGCGGCAAGCGCAAGCCCAGCCGGGGCCGCGCGAGCAAGATCTTCGCCCTTCGCGGCGGACGCTGGGGTCAATCCCGGCCGACATACCAACTCGCAACATAGGCAGTGCGGCCCCTCGCCGCCGTCCGTGTATCCTGTGCGCGGAGACTTGAAACCGCAAATGTCGCGCACCGCGCTGGTCGTCGAGTTCCTCGTGCTCTACGTCGCGCTCCCCCTTGGCTACCGCTTCTCGCCGGTGCGCCTTCCCGCGCTGCCCGTTCTTTGGGTCGTCTCCGCCTATGCGGGGTGGCGTCTGGTCACCGATCCGCGCTTCGACCGCATCAGGCTCTGGAACGCCGCGCAATTGTCCGGCCGCGTCATTCCCATCCTGGCCATCTTCGGCGCTGTCGCCCTACTGATCTGGATCGGCGTGCGCCACTTTGCGCCGCATCTTGAATTCAGCTTCGTCCGCACCTATCCCTGGTTCTGGGCGATCGTCATGGTGGCCTATCCCGTCGTCTCCGTTTATCCGCAGGGCGTGCTCTACCGCGCCTTCTTCTTCGAGCGCTACGCCGGTCTGTTCCCCGGCCGCTGGCCTATGATCGTCGCCAGCGCCGCCGCATTCGCTTTCCTGCACATCATCTTCCGCAACTGGCTCGCCGTGGGCCTTACCTTCGCCGGCGGATTGCTCTTCGCATGGCGCTACGAAGTGACCGGCTCACTGGCTGTCTCCTGCTTCGAGCACGCGCTTTATGGCTGCTGGCTCTTCACAGTCGGCCTCGGCCAGTACTTCTATCACGGCACCATCGCCGCGGTGGGCTCGGTCATTCGCCACTAAGCCCGCAAGGGAAGCAGCGCTCGGCACAGAGTAAGGTACAGACGCGGCGGCGTTTCCAGCCCCTGACGCATGTTCGCTGTTCCCTTGACAAATAGTACGCCTCGTACTATAGTACGGTGCGTTCTATGAACGCGCCTTCTACACTCGAGTTCGCTCTCGCCGGCCTCATCCGCCAGAAACCCCAGTCCGGCTATGATCTGCGCAAGACCTTCTCCACCACGGCCATGCGCCATTTCAGCGACAGCCCGGGCTCTATTTACCCGGCTCTCCGAAGGCTCGAGGCGCGTGGCTGGATCGTCGCGCATTCCCCGGCAGATCGTGCGGCCGATCCGCGCCGCCGCCAGGCCTTCGCGATCACCGTGGAGGGCGAGGCCCAGCTTATCGCCTGGGTGTGCCGGACCGTGACACGCGATGACGCCGTTTGGAGGTCACAGGAGCTCTTGCTCCGCTTCGCCTTTATGGACAGCATTGTCCCGCGCACCGTGACTCTGCGCTTCCTCGATCAGCTCGAAGCGGCGCTATCCGCCTACGTCGGGGAACTTCGCGCCGAGTTCAGGCGCTCTGGCTCCCAGATACCACTTAACACCGGCCTCCTCGCCCTCGAGTCGGGAATCGAGGGGATGGAGGCTCACCTCGACTGGGCGCGGCGCACCCGCGCCCAACTCTCGGAAGTTTCACGATGAAAGCCATCCTCAAACTTTTCGCTTGCTAGGCCACTCTTCTTCTTTTGGTCTTCCTTAGCGGAATTCTCATTCAGGTCCTGCAACTCCCGATGATCGGCCCGCCGGATAAAACACCCGAGCAGATTCTGCTCCTGGCTGAGGCCGCCGCCGGAGCGCTGCTTGTCCTGGGCCTTTATCCCCATGCCCGGCTCATGTCCGCTCGCTTTGCCGTTCGCGGGTCCCGCGGCGATTCCAGCGCAGTGCTTGCTCATCTCCAGCCGCTCTGAGGAGGGATCGAAGACGCGCCGGGGCCACAGAGCCGGTCTACGCCGTGCCCCTTAGCCCCGAAATCGGTTGAAAAAGATTCGAATCCGCTACGCCTTTGCCGACGCGGTCCTGGGGGACACGCCGCTCAGCTCCGCAGCGCGCGCCTCGCCGTAAGCGGCCGCACCCAGCAGCGCCGCACGGCTGTCGAGAATCACCCGCACCGGCATGTTAATCAGCAGCTGGCTCAGCCGTCCTTTATCGGTAAACGCCTTCATGAACGTGCCGTCTTTGAGCTTCTCCAGAATCCGCGGCGCGATGCCGCCGCCGACATACAACCCACCCACCGAGAGCACCTTCAGCGCCAGGTTGCCCGCTTCCGCGCCATACGCCGAGATGAACATGTCCAGGGCCTTCGCGCAGATCTCCGCCTTCGCCGACAACCCCATCTCAGTGATCACGGAGTTCGGGTCGGCGGTAGCAGCGATCTTTTCGGCCAGCCACACCGGCTCCTCGATACCGCGGACATCGCGCAGAAACTCGTAGATGTTGGTGAGCCCCATCCCGCTTACGACGCGCTCAAAGCTGATGCGCCCGTTGTATTTCTGCTTGAGAAAACGAAGCAAGTCGATTTCGTCCTCGTTGCGCGGAGCGTAATCCGTGTGTCCGCCCTCCGATGGATACGGCACGTGCATGCGCCCGTTCCACACCAGATAGCCTTCGCCCAATCCGGTGCCCGCCGCGATCAGAGCGCGGTTCCCCACCTGATTCGAATCCCCTTCGCTCAGCGTGTAGATCTGTTGCGACGTCAGCTCCGCGATTCCATACCCATTGGCTTCGAGATCGTTGATCAGGAACACGTGACTCACGCCCAGGCCCGCGGCCAGCTCGCGGCTGTCCAGCGTCCAAGGCAGGTTGGTCAGGCGCAGCCGCCCGTCGCGCACCGGTCCCGGCACGCCAAAACACGCGGCAGTCACTGTGTCCGAACCCAGAAATTCCTTTACGATCTCTTCCAGGCCGGAGTACTCCTTGGCGGGGAATTTCTCGTCTCGGGTGTGCTGTAATCTTCCGTCTGTAAAGTCATACAGAGCCAGATGTACTTTTGTGCCGCCTACGTCGCCTGCCAGAATCATCCTTCCCTCTCCAGTACCCCGCAACCTTCGGCGTCGGTCGCGGGTAACAGCGCCGCTGCGGCCTTATCCAGAATCAGCGTAAGTATACCGCTTGAGGGCCGGATCAGTTGGCTTGGCAGGCGCTCCGGATCGCTCTCCCCAAGTAAAACTTCCTTTAAAACTTCCGCCTTTTCAGCACCCCCGATCAGGAAGAACACCGACGCCGCATGGTTGATTACCGGCCACGTCAGCGTAATCCGCCAGGCGTCCTTGTTTTGCACGTGATTGGCCGTCACCAGGCGCCCCAGTTCGTGAATCGCCGCCGTATGGGGAAACAAGGATGCCGTGTGCCCGTCAGGACCCATGCCCAGTTGCACCAGGTCGAACCGCGGGCTCTCGGCGCCCTCCAGGCGAAACCGGTTGCGCAGCTCCGATTCATATCGCGCCGCACCTTCCTCGGGATTGAGTTCGCCTTCCATTCGATGAATCTGGCTGGCCGGCAGCGGCACGTGGTCCAGCAGCGCTTCACGCGTCATCCGGTAATTGCTGTCGGCGTGGTCCGGCGGAACGCAACGCTCATCCACCCAGAACAGTTCCAGCCTGTCCCACGGGATCCGCGACCGCCAGGGTTGCGCCGGGTCCGCCAGCAGCCCGAAGGCCGTCCTGGGCGTCGACCCGCCGCTGATGGCGATGCGTGCCCTTCCGCGAGGCGCCACGATCTCACCAATCATTTCGGCGAAATACTGCGCCGCGCGGCGAGCCAGTGCCGCTGCGTCCTCGACAACGTAGTACTTGACGATGATCTTCCGGGACATAGATCCGATTCCTTCAACTCCTACATTACACGGGCAGCGTCACAATCGATCTCCGCCTTAGCCGCGCAAGAGGATGCCCCCGGCCGCCTGCTTGTGACACGAAGCCGCAATCGGATCAGCCGCCGCAACCTGCCTTTCGCGAAACCGGGCGCGCTGCCAAAGCGATTTACTCCAAGCATAAAGATCCTTATCTCAACGTAAGAAAGCCGCCAAGCTGCGGTTCTCACACAGATTCCTTGCGCGGAAGGTATGTGACCCCATTTGTGCTGGATTGGAGACCTCTCCGAGGACTTCGTGCCATCCGGATGGCCGGAGGCGATTCACGATGTCCCGCTCACCATACGCTCGTCAGGCGCCTACTTCTTGAACTTCTCAAGGTTCTTGATCTGCTTACACGGCACCGGCCCGGCCGTCTCGCACGGCTTCGGCATTTCGATCGAACCGTTCGGATTGACCTCGAACAGCTTCTCCGGTGTGATCGCGATGAACTCCGGAATCGGCGGCCTCCGTGTCAGCACATACAGCACATCCGTATCTTCCGGCACGTCGCTCAGAATGTGCGTATGGAATCCCGCGGCAGGATGATTCTCCGGGTTGTATTCCATGTCGAGAATCGTCTTGTGCATTTGCCGCTTCTCGAGGATCTTCGTGCCGTCGGACAAGACCGTGTAGCGCGCATCCCCGCCGATCGGCCAGATCGAATCCTTCGTCTGCCCCGGATAGAGATAGACGTACAGGTTCCCTTCCGGTCCCGGCAGAATCGCCGTGTTATATGGCCGCTCCTGCCGAGGAAAATCGGCAATCACCAACTCCAGCGCCTTCTCCTTTGCTGTCTCCTCCGGCGTAGCATCGCGGGGCGGATCGACCTTCCGCGCTTCAAACTTCCCACGCTGCACCCCTTCGAGCCCTTCGTACAAAATCAGCAGCCGGTCATGCCGGCTGTTCCATGCCGGAAACACAACCATCCATCCCGTCGGCGTTTTTTCGCAAATGTAGTGCGCGAGGCCTTCGCTGTCTGGACTCAGCGCGAGAAAAGCGTCCGTCCCATGCCAGGCTGCCTGGTCGTAATCGTAGAGCTCCCATCCGCGCAGCGTCACGCCATCCAGATACTTCCTCAAGTCCGAGTCATTGGTCTGCGCCGCCGCGAACGCCGCCAAGGCAAAACCAAGAACAACAAAGACAACCGCGGGCCGTCTCATCGCGACTCCTTTCCCGCCATCCCGGCAGCCAGCGCACACAAGCCCAACTCGCCGGCCTTCGGGGAATGCATCGATCGGCGGAAAAAAGGATACGCTTTCTGCTATGGATCGGCTGTGATGCGGGTTGTCGGGATTTCTCTCAGGAGATCGGCGCGCTCTGCTTGCGCAGCCATTCCATCGATTGCTTAAAATATGCCTTCAGATTCGTCGACAAATGCGCCGTCCAAGCCGGCTTGACTTCGCCCCGTTCCTTCGCGAACACGGCAAGTGCATATCCGTAGACCACTTCGGGGAGGTAGCCCAGCCGCTGCACCGACCATCCCTCCTTGCGATCGTCCTGGAACTTCAGGAAACGCCGCGCCGAGTTCGCCGTGAATAATCCCAAACCGAGAAAGACTGTAACTAAATCGGTCAACGGTTCCATGTCTTCGGCGTCACGGCTTATATGTTTGCCTCCGAGAAGAATGACATGGCCCAATTCGTGCGCGAGCGTGGCTACCGCCGTCATGGGGTCCTTGAGCTGCGACTGACTTATAGCCACCAGCGGCCGTTCGTCTTCGTTGCCGCCAAAGTGCAGTCCAGCAGGTCCGCTCGACTTGTGGGAATAGGCGGGAAGCAACTCCAGCAGCCCGCTCGAATCGGGGATTATTTCGAGGTCAACACGTTCTGGGTCGACCTGCATATACCCGCAGACGCGGCGAAATAGCAACGTCAGCGCGGTTTGAGTGCCATTCCAGGGGTCGGGAAAGTACTCGTCAGTGGGAAGGATGACTCGAGCATTCTGCAGGCGGCTCCAGCCCACCATCCGGCCAAGCCGCCGAAAGCCTTCGTCCACCCACAACCGTTCTTCTTCCCTGACTGGCAGCCTGGGCCTGAGTTCGAACATGGCAGCCTTATACCATCGGCGGCGCCCATGACTCGAACTATTTCCCCAGATACACTCTGTACTGCTGCTCGACGATTCCCGACACTCTCGCCAGCACGAGCTTTGCCACGTTGTACTGGTACAGGCTCTCGACAAGATTGCTCTTCGCCGAGGCCAGCACGGCCTGCGCGGTCACCAGCGGCAGGTTGTCGTCGACTCCCGCGTTCACACGGTCCGTCTCGTCACTCAGCTCGCGCATCGCCAAGTCCACGTTTGACCGCGCCACCTCCACTAGCCGATGCGTCGCCGCCACATCGAGCAGCGCTGAACGCACCTGCTGGTCGATATGCCCACGCAAATCCGCCAGTTGCTGGTTGACCGTGTCGAGATTCGCCTGCGCCGTCTCGATATCGCCGCGAATCCTTGCCTCGCGAAACAGCGGGACACTGATCGTCCCCCGCGCGGAAAAATCGCCATTCGAGCCGACACCTGTTACGGTCTGTACGCCCCAATAGCCTTCAACGCTCACCGTCGGCAACCGCTGCGCGCGATACACATTACGAAGCGCCTTCAGCTCCACCACCTGATTCTGAAAATTCTGGTAATCCTGCCGATTCTTGTAGGCGGTCGCGCGCACCTCGTCCGGCGTCTGCTCGGCCAGGTCGCTGTAGGGCGCCTGATCCGTCAGTTCGATGTTTTGTCCGGGGTCGATGCCGATCTCCCGCTTGAGCAGGATCAGGTCCTTGTCCAACGTGTTTTGCGCCGCAATCAGCGCCTGCTGCTGCGTCTGCAGTTGCACCCGGGCCCGCAATTCGTCCAGGTTCGACGCCGTGCCCGCCTCGTGCTGGGCATGCGCCTGGTCGTAGGCCACCTTGTCGGCTTCTTCCAGCGCCCTGGCGTTATCGACCTCGCTGCCCGAAGCAATGGCCTTCAGATACGCCGTCGCCACCGTCTGCACCACCTCGCCGCGAGCGCTCATCTTGGCAAAGTAGTACGACTTTTCCGCCGCCAACGCTGCCTTCCAGCCCGCGATCACCGGCCCCGAAAACAACGTCTGCTTGTACTCGAGCTGACCCCCGGTCAGCGTGTCCTTGGTGATCAAGCTCAGCCCCGGCGAATTCTGGCCGCCCGGGAAGAATTTCTTGAACTGGTCGACTACGCCCGGCCCGAATCCCTGCGCCGCCAAGTCGTGCTGGTAGACTCCGGTATCGCCCTTGAGCGTGATCGTCGGCAGAAACTGCTGCACTGCTTCGCGTTCCAGGCCGTGAACGTAGTGCTCCTGGTGCTCGGCTTCCTTCAATCCCAGGTTCGTCTCGAAGCCCCGCCGGATCGCGTCATCCAGTGACAGCTTCAGCACTTCGCCGGTCACCGGGTGCGCCGTCACGCTGCCATAGAATGGATTGTTCGCCGAACTGGGGTTTTGTGTTTGCGCGTGCACTACCCTCCCCGGCGGCACAATAAGCCCAGCAGCCAGAAACGCTGCCGCAGCAGCGCAGTGGGCCCGGCTCGCATTCCATGGCGAGGGTGGACTCTTCATTCGATTCACAGCCATCATTCTCTCAGATGACGACGGTGCCCTTTCGATTCGATTCTGTTGCAAATTCTTCCCGTTACTCTGCTTCGACGGGGACGCGGTGGCCATCCCCAAAAAATGCGAATTCCGTCGCGCATGTTGCCTGATTCCTTGAATTCCAACCGAACGAGTCGTACATTCGAGCTTTGATCGAATGCCAGACGGGTCCAATGTGCTTGGCCTTTCGGTCGGAAAGCAAGGCCGGCCGTGAAACGACTTCATCGCGCGATCTTCTTACTTTCGACTCTCGGCATCTCCTCCAGGCCAGCCCTCACCAATTCGGTGTTCCTGATCTCCGGAAGCGTTCACGACTCAGCCGGCGCGCGGATCGGCAACGCCCAGGTTACGGCCCGTGGCTCAACCGCCGGCGCCACGCGAGAGACCGACACCGACGGCCAGGGAGAGTTCCGTCTTGAGGTTCCCCGGGCCGGTTCCTACCAGGTCAGTGTCCGTGCCAATGGCTTCAATCCCGCTTCGACTGAGGCGGTAGTCAGCGAGGCCTCTCCCGAGGTCCATCTGGACCTTACGCTCACCGTCGCCGGCGGGGCCGCCAACTCGCTGACACTCCAGCTCCGCTGACGTTGCCCGCTCCGCGAACCTCGCTTACGGCTCGCTCGCCGGCGGCAGCTCCGGCGCGGGAATCTCCGGGGCCTCCGGGGGATCGATCGGAGACGCCTCGTGGTGCAGATAAATCCCATCCTGGGCCAGCAGCGCCTCATACACCGGCACGCGCCGCCAATGCCGCGCCAGCGCGAACGCGCTCATGTTGGCGATCATCAGCGGCACCACCATCCCATAGCCGCCCGTCATCTCAAAGATAATGAGCACGGACGTCATCGGCGCGCGCACAATGCCCGCAAACACCGCGCCCATGCCCACCACCGCAAACGCGCCTATGGAATCGGCCGAGTGGTGAAACACCATCACGTCCATCCAGCCCACCGCCCCGCCCAGCATTCCGCCCATGAAGAGCGACGGCGCAAAAATGCCGCCCGACCCGCCGCTCGAATACGAGCACACCGTACCCGCCAGTTTGAGCAGGCAGAAGCTCGCCATGCAGGCCACCGGTAGTGATCCGGTAAACGCCAGTTCCAGCGTCTTGTAGGGGTCGCCGGCAATTCCATTGAGATGAAAGAAGACGAATCCCACCACCGCCAGCGCGCCCGTCGCCAGGCCGCCGATCCCCGGACGAAGCCACTTCGGAACCGCGGTCATCCTGCGAAACTGGTCGCGGAGCCACAGCAGGGAATCGGAAAACGCGACAGACACGCCCGCCGCCAGCAGCCCCAGCAGCGCATACCAGAGCAGCGAAGACGGCTGGTCGAATGTGAACGGCCGCGGCACGTGAAAGATCGGCCTCGAGCCCAGCACCTTGTTCTCCACCACCGCCGCCAGGGCCGCAGCGACGATCACGCCCGAAAGAATCGTCTGATCAAGGTCGCCGACCAACTCCTCCAATGTGAACGTAACCGCCGCGATGGGCGCATTGAACGCTGCCGCGATGCCCGCCGACATGCCCACCGACGCCATCCGCCGGCAGTTCTTTGGGCTTAGCCGGACGGCGCGCGCCAGCAGGCTGCTCACACCCGCGCAAATCTGCACTGTCGGCCCTTCGAGGCCCAGCGACGCGCCCGAACCGATCTGCAGCGCGCACAGGATGAACTTGCCCAGCGTCTCCTTGAACGGCACCAGCCCCGAGCGCAGAGCGTACGCCACCTTGACCTGCGGAATGCCGCTGCCCGCCGCACCCGGTGCCCAGTAGACGAGCCCGATGCCGGCCACCGTTCCACCGATCGCCGGCGTGAGAATCGTCCACCAGATCCAGCTATAGCCCGGCGCCGCATTGGCGTGGTCGATGAGCAGCTTTTCAAGGACCCCGATGGTGAGGTGAAACGCGACCGCCGCCAGCCCGCACAGTCCGCCGGCGATGATCGTCACCGCCAGCAGGCGCTGCCGCTCGTTCGGCACGCGACGCATCAGCCAGGTGAGTGCGTGCTGATACACGCCTGCGAGCCCCTGCCAGACGCTCGGTCTCTCATCTACTTGGCTTGCATTGAAGGGAAGCGCACCGAATCGCATCTTTCTTCAAGTATAGGTGCCGTCCTGGCCCGCCGAGTTGCCGGCTCGCAGCCTGTTCCCCGACCGCAATCACCGGATGCCGGGTGCTCCGTCTTTCGCGAAGCGATTGCTGGAACCAATGTTTGGGGTTGCCCGCAGCAGGAAGCCGCCCGCGGAGTCAGCCATTCTCCATCGCCGATGACATACTCTTCAGAAGGCCTCAATCCTACGTATGGGGAGTCATCCGATGCATTCGCTTCGCGTCGCTCGTCTCGTTTTTGCGCTGCCAGTCCTTTTCATCGCCGCTACGATTTCGGTTGCGCAGGTTCCCCTGCCGTATAGCGACCAGCAACTGTTTTGGGAAAATCCAGAATTCATGAAGACTTTGAAATTGACGGAGAAACAGCGCGCGGAGCTCAACCAGATCCTGAACAAGACGAATCAGCAGTTTCGGAAGGACTTGCAGGCAAAGTTCACTCCTGGGCAATGGAAGCGGATCGAGTCGCTCCGCGCGACCCGTTCTCAGGCAGCAGCGCGAATGGGAGTCTACGGCCCCGAGGCTCAGCAAACCATGAAAGCTCTCGATAGGAACCGCGCGACCACGGAGAATTTCAGCATCCTGGTCAGCACACTGCTGACGCAGGCTGTCGCTAACAGCGCACAATTTCTTCAGATGAGACGGGGCCAGACTAGCGATCCTTGCAGGGACGCATTGGATGCCTTCACCCAATCGTCGCCGCAGCTTGATACAACTCAGGTCAAACTGTCGCTTGATTTCGATGGCAAAAAGCACACCGGAAATTCGTGTCCCGACGGAACCGCAGATCTGGCCCAGAACCAAAACCGACCTACAACGATAAAGGCGACGTATCCATGCGCAGTCACGACGCAAGGCGTCAATCTCGCACCCGGCTGCGAATTCGCCGCACAAATCACGGTGTACCAGTATTAGCTATGCCCCGCGCTTCATCCTTGCGACGAACTGCTCGATCTCCGCTTTGCCCGCGCCGCCCATCGTCCCCCCGGAGCCCATCACGAACGCCATCCCCACGCCGTCGTTGCCCCAGCGCACCACGCTCGCATAGACCATGATCGACGCTTCGGCGGCCAGGTTCCGCTTGTCGGTCAGCGTCATCCGGATTACCGTACCCGGATACCAGCGTTCGTCGGTGAGCAGGTAAAACCCCGTCGAGCTGATGTCGCGAACCGCGTGTGGCGAGGGGTCTCCTCCGTTGAAGTAAAACGCTGCCAGTCCTTGCACCAGTTCCCGCTGCGCCTGGCGCGGCTCCGGCGGGTCGGGATTCAAAAGCCGATCCAGCCAGCCCTTTTTCTTCGGCTTCGCCTGCGAAACGTCCGGAGCCTGCGGCGAGGTCGCAGACTCCGGTTCTGCCGCGGGAGGCATCGCGACAGGAACAACCTCGATAGCCGCCGTCTCCGGCGCAGTTTTCGTTTTCGACCGATCGACCCACGGAAGCACCCGGCCCGCTGCCCCGCGCGCGCCCGCATCTTTGCTCTGCGCGGCAGGGTCCGCCGGCGCCGCAACCTGGCCCGCAAGGAGTTGTTGCACGCGCTGCTTCATTTCACCCGGCGCGCAGATGATCAGCCGGTCGCCCACGCGCATTCCCGCCGCCGCGATGGTGTTGGCCGGCAGGGCCAGCACGCTCGTTGCCGGCGCAACGGAAGAAGACGGGCTCGAAATCGGGAATGACTCGACCGCGTCCAGCACCGTGTTATTCCGGTCGAGATAGATCAGGTCGATCGGCATGCGCACGCTGGTCGCGGAAATGCCACGAAACGGCACCATCCACAGCGCCCCGCCGGAACCCGGCGCAAGGGTGCGCAGCCGCGTGTCCAGGTTCGACGGCGCAAAGTCGCCCGCCTCGATGTCGGAGCAGAGAAAGCACTCCCGCGTCTGGTTGTATGCGCAGTATTTGCCGGCGCCGGGATCACGGCGTTCGCCCTGGACAACTGACTCGCGAATATACGGCTGGTCCGGCATACGATTCCTGGTACCTGGCTCCTGAAACCCAACTTCTGCAATGGTTATCGGCAAATCTTTGGTAACCGTTCATCCATTGGTAACAAAACTATCGGTCGGGCGCATGGCCCGTTCGCGCCAGTTTTTCGGAGCGGTTGCGTCACGCCACCACCGCCTTCGTCGTCTGGATTCAGCCACAAAAGCAGCATGAGTCCAGCCCATACACGTGACCGCCGTCACTGCGCGCCGCAACGGCCTGGGGAATGCCAAGTCACCGCCTTCTCGGGTAGAATGTTGCCGTACTTTTATGCGGCGCACCGTCCATCCCCGTCCGCCCCTGCTCAAGCGCTTCCGCCGCGGCCGCCCCGACCGTGGACGGCGCCTCTCCGGCTGATTACTCTATTTCCGTTACACGCGGAGCCTCGAAGGAATCGGGGTTCGGGTCCAAGCGTCTGCGCTTCGGTGGAAAGAGTACGGACATCAGGCCCCGCGCTCGTCGCGCCCTTTGAGTTGAGGGTTGTGCCCCGGCAGGCCTTCCGGCTTCCGCGCAGCCATTGATCCTCTTCGAACTCCATCCGCCCCCGTCGCGGATAGAAAGGTCCTTACAATGACGAATAGCTTCTCGAGCCGCGCCACCTTCAATTCCGGCAGCCGCTCCTACATCATTCATCGCCTTGCCGCCCTCGCGTCCCGCGGCTTCAATCTGAGCCGCCTTCCTTTCAGTTTGAAGATCCTCCTCGAGAATCTTCTGCGCCGCGAAGACGGCGTGAACGTCACCGCCGCCGACATCGAATTCCTCGCCCGCTGGGACGCAAAGGCCGAGCCCTCCCGCGAGATCGCCTACATGCCCGCCCGCGTCCTTATGCAGGACTTCACCGGCGTTCCCGCCATCGTGGACCTCGCCGCCATGCGCGATGCGATCAAAACCCTCGGCGGCGACCCGGCCCGCGTCAACCCGCTCATCCCCGCCGAGCTGGTCATCGACCACTCCGTGCAGGTCGACGAGTTCGGCACGACCCAGGCCTACGATGCCAACTCGCTCCTCGAGTTCCAGCGCAACCGCGAACGCTATGCCTTCCTCAAGTGGGGCCAGACCGCCTTCCGCAACTTCTCCGCCGTACCACCCGGCATGGGCATCTGCCACCAGGTCAACCTCGAGTACCTGGCCCGCGTCGTGTTCACCGCCGACGCCGACGGCGAAACGCTCGCCTATCCTGACACTCTTGTCGGCACCGACTCCCATACCACGATGATCAACGGCCTCGGCGTCCTCGGCTGGGGCGTCGGCGGCATCGAGGCCGAGGCCGCCATGCTCGGACAGCCTGTCTCCATGCTCGTGCCGCAGGTCGTCGGCTACAAGCTCACCGGTAAACTGCGCGAAGGCGCCACCGCTACCGACCTCGTCCTCACCGTCACCCAGGCCCTGCGCAAGCTCGGTGTCGTCGGCAAGTTCGTCGAGTTCTACGGCCCAGGCATCACCGGGCTGCCGCTCGCCGATCGCGCCACCATCTCCAACATGGCGCCCGAGTATGGCGCCACCTGCGGCATCTTCCCTGTCGACCTCGAAACGCTCAACTATCTGCGCCTCACCGGCCGCAGCCCAGAGCAGATCGACCTCGTCGAGGCTTATTACAAAGAACAAGGCCTCTTCCACTCGGCCAGCTCGCCCGAGGCCGAATACACGCAGACCCTGTCACTCGACCTAGGGACCGTCGAGCCCAGCGTCGCCGGCCCCAAGCGCCCGCAGGACCGCGTCCTGCTCAAGGACGCCGCGTCCAGCTTCGCTCAGCAGCTTCCCTCGCTCCTCGCACCTACAGCCCAGCCGCTTGGTTCCCGTACTGCGGCCGTGTGGCAGCGTTCGACCGCTGTCAATGACACGGCCCTCGCAGTCGCCGCAGAGGAGAACGAAGGCCCCACCGCTTCGTCAGGCGGCAAGACGTTCACCTCGGGCCACATCATCACCACCGTCCAAGAGCGCTTTGGCGTCGATCCCGACACCTACCTTGACCACGGCTCCGTTGTCATCGCCGCCATCACGAGCTGCACCAACACGTCGAACCCCTCCGTGATGATCGCCGCCGGCCTGCTCGCCAAGAAGGCCGTCGAAAAAGGCCTCTCCGTGCCGCCGTGGGTCAAGACCTCCCTCGCGCCAGGCTCCCGCGTCGTCACCGATTACTACATCAAGGCCGGCCTGCTGCCCTATCTCGAGAAGCTGCGCTTCAACGTCGTCGGCTACGGCTGCACCACCTGCATCGGCAACTCCGGCCCGCTGCCCTCCGACGTTTCGAAGAGCATCGAGGACCACGGCCTCGTCGCCGTCAGCGTCCTGTCCGGCAACCGCAACTTCGAGGGCCGAGTCAACGTCGATGTCCGCGCCAACTATCTGATGAGCCCGCCGCTCGTCGTCGCTTACGCCCTGGCCGGCCGCATCGGCCACAACTTCGACACCGACCCGCTCGGCACGGACAAGTCCGGCGCTCCCGTCTACCTGGGCGACATCTGGCCCTCGCAGGAAGAGGTTGCCGACGCCATCGAGCTGGGCGTCTCGAGCGAAAGCTTCCGCAAGGAGTACTCCACCGTCACCCACGGCGACGCGAGCTGGCAGGGCCTCAAGTTCCCCAGCGGCGATGTCTACCAGTGGGAGCCCGATTCGACCTACATCCGCAAAGCGCCTTACTTCGACGGCATCCCGAAGTCTCCGGCGCCGGTCGCCGATATCGTCGGCGCGCGCGTGCTCGCCGTCCTCGGCGACTCCGTGACCACCGACCACATTTCGCCCGCCGGCAACATCAAGGCCGCCGGACCCGCAGGCAAATACCTCTCCGGCCACGGCGTCAACCCGGCGGACTTCAACAGCTACGGCTCGCGCCGCGGCAACCACGAAGTCATGGTCCGCGGCACATTTGCCAACGTGCGCCTGCGCAACAAGCTCGCTCCCGGCACCGAAGGCGGCGTGACGCGCCTGCTGCCGGAAGGCGAGCCGATGTCGATCTTCGACGCCAGCGTGAAGTACGCCGAGCGCGGCACTCCGCTTGTCATTCTCGCCGGCAAGGAGTACGGCTCAGGCTCCTCGCGCGACTGGGCCGCCAAGGGACCCAATCTCCTCGGCGTGCGCGCCGTGATCGCCGAAAGCTTCGAGCGCATCCACCGCTCCAATCTTGTCGGCATGGGCATCCTGCCGCTCGAATTCGAGGCCGGCAAGACCGTCGAGTCCCTCGGCCTTACCGGCGAAGAGGTTTACGACTTCCTTGGCTTTCGCGAGCGCCTGGCCTCGAAGTTCGAAGCCGGCCGCACCGTCGCTGTTGTCGCGACCGGGCCAGACGGCAAGAAGAAGACATTCGAGGCACGCATTCGCATCGATACGCCCCAGGAGATCCTTTACTACGAGCACGGCGGCATCCTGCAATACGTCCTCCGCCAGCTCGCTGCAAAGTAGCCGAAGACTCAGCCAAAGCGCCTGATGCCGAGTTATCCTGCACGAGGTAACTCGGCATCACTGTCTTCAGGGTGGTTACGTTTAAACTCTCAGCCGATAGAAACTTGCTGGGCAGCGTGACCTACTCGGATACAAGCGGTGCCGTGGAGCAGTCCGAACTCAGCACTTCCTCTACCGTTACCTCAGGCGCGGGCCTCTGGCTCAGTCTCTCGAAGCTATTCAGGGCGGTTCGTCGAAGCTCGTGACAGCCGAAAAACACGATTGGTGCTAGAGTCGTTCTATGCAGGTTACCATCGAGATTCCGGACGAATTCGCCGCGAGGGTACAGGCCCGCGGTCTGGCGCTCGAAGCGTATGTGCGAAGTCTCGTGGCCAGCGATGTAGCCGCAGCAGCGCCAAAGTTGGTCCGCTTCGGTCCCGGCCCGCACACCCCTGAACAAGCCGCGCGCTCCATTCGCGAATCGCGTGGACAGAATCGCCTCGACGGTTTGAAGATCAAGGACCTGATTGACGAAGGTCGCAGGTTCTGATGGCAGTTTTCATTCCCGATGCCTCCGTCGCGCTGGCATGGCGTTTTGCCGACGAAGCAACTCCTTACACCGAGTCTCTTCTCGACCGCCTGGCGAAGGGCGAGGAGGTCGCGGTCCCTTCCAATTGGCCGCTCGAGGTGATCAACGGGCTTATCCAGGCAAAAAGGAAGGCACGCGTCTCTGAAATCGAGATTCAGCGGTTCATTGCCGATCTTTCTTCGTTCTACATTGTTGTGGACGCGGACCACAGCTTCTCCCGCCTTGGCGCAGTTCGAGATATTGCTGAACGCCATGGATTGACCTCCTACGACGCCGCGTACATCGAGCTCGCCATGCGGCTGAACCTTCCACTCGCTTCGCTGGACCTGGACCTCCTGGCAGCGGCCAAAACGGCAGGCCTTGTGGTGATCTAGGCCGGTGCAAACCAAAGCACGCCGCCCCTTCTCCTTCGTTCGGTCGCGGTCATCGCGCAGCTGCACTCACTTGCGGACTTGTCGGGCTCGCGGCCGCCCAAGCAAAGGAAAAGCGGCATGGTCTTACAGCACTCGTGGCTGCTTGCGCCTTCACCCGGCATGCGAATCAGTTCATAATGGTCTTCTGGAGCCAGCAGGGGGTGTCCAACCGCTGGCCCGTTCATTGGGATGACTGCCCTGAGGATTCGCATTCTTTCGATCGCGTTGGCAGCAACCCTCGCCGGTTGCGGGGGAAAGGCGTTTGTCGACGCAGCGGCCGATTCCGAGGCCCGGCAAGCCGCCGCAGCCACGGTGCAATATCGTGCCTTCGGGGACTCCATCACTTATGGCCTCACGCTCGCCAACCCCAAGACGCAGGCTTACCCACCGCTGGTGGCAGCCCATGAGCATATAGCGGACTTCGCGAATTATGGGATCCCCACGGTGGAAGCCTGCGACGTCGCCAATCTGGAAATTGCTCCGAATCAAATAAGTCCCACCCTGGCCACACGTTCGCACTATTCGGTTCTGGTCGGCACCAACGATCTGCGCCAGGACAATGTCGAGGAACATGAGACTGCGTATACCGAATGCCTGCGGGCTGTTCTTTCCTGGCTGGCGGTGCCGCGCGAATACAAGGTGCTCGCCGGCGACGACGGAATGAGAGGAACAGGCGCGGGCGCGTTGCAGAATTCCGATGGCTGGAGAGTGTGGTTGACGCGTGCATTGGGTGCTTCGGTGAGCTTCACGATCACGACGGCGAAACCCGGCCCGATCTACGCCTGGCCCAGGTTGAACGACGCATCAAGGGCAGAGTATGTCTATCTCCTGGATGGAGTCCGCATCGGCGAATTCTCCTGGCAGGACATTCCTCCCATTGCAACGAAAAAGGGCACGACCCGATCGCTCGGATTCCTCCGCATCAAGAACGTTCCAGCGGGGACGCATACCGTCACATTTACGCAAGTGAGCGCAACCGGAGAAGCTGTGGGCATCGTGGGAGTCGGCGCGCCGCGCGGCAACACCGAGGGCGTCCTGCCGACGGTTTTGGCCGGGACCATTCCATATCAATACTACAAATCGACGCCAGGCATTTGTGCTCCTAACGAGCCGCTTTGCCTCTCCTATATCCAGATCATAAGGAAGAGTGTTTCGCTCTTTCAGGACGACGGCCTGAAAGTCAAGCTCTTCGATACGCGCCAGTACATGTTTGGAACAGCAAGCGAAATGAACACCCGCTCGCATCCGAATGCCTTTGGACAGGAAGAACTCAGCCACGCCGTCGAAGCCGTCTGGTAGTGCCGGCTCGCCCACAACAATTTCGGATTGTTATAAGCCGAAAGCACAAGGCCGAGTGGCATTTTCCCCAAGAAAATGCCGCCTTTCACAGCTCTCAACAGTTCTACGTGAATTCCGAAAGCGCTCTAGCTTTACTTGATTCGCTTCGCCCTCGTCGTCCGTTTCGCTACGGTATTCGGGGCCGTGCTTTGCGCGCCTTCGTCCTCCTGCGGGGCGAAGAACCTCGCGCCTTCGAGCTTCTGCTCGCCCATCACGTGCAGCCTGAGAAAGTTAGTCGAGCCCGACTTCGTCCGCGTGCCCGCTACGATTGCGATCACCTCGCGCGGCCTCACAAATCCATACTGCTCGAGCAGCTGCTCCGCCGTATCCACCAGCGCCTCGGTCGTATTCACCTTCGGGCAGCGGATCGGCGTCGTCCCCCACAGCAGGTTGACGCGGTTGATCGTCACGTCCACCGGGCTCAGCGCGAAGATCGGCACGGCCGGGTGATATTTCGACAGCTGCCTCGCCGTCTGTCCTGACTCGGTGAACAGCGCGATCGCCCGCAAGTCCAGGTCGTCGGCCGCATGCGCCGTGGCCTCGCAGATCGTCTCCGCAATCGACAGGCGCGTGGTCCGCTCATGAAACTCGCGCGGGCTCTGCTCCTTGATGTGGTGCTCCGCATCGGCCACGATGCGGGCCATCATCGTCACCGCCTCTACCGGGTACTTGCCCACCGCCGACTCGCCCGACAGCATGACCGCGTCCGTGCCGTCATACACCGCGTTGGCCACGTCGCTCACTTCCGCCCTTGTCGGGCGCGGATTCTCGATCATCGACTCCAGCATTTGCGTGGCCGTGATCACCGGTTTGCGGAACTCGGCGGCACGGCGAATGATGTGCTTCTGCAGCGCCGGCACGCGCTCCGGCGGCACCTCGACTCCCAGATCTCCGCGCGCCACCATGATCGCGTCCGCCACCACCAGGATCGCGTCGAGATGCTCGATTGCCTGCGGCTTCTCCAGCTTGGCAATAATCCACGTCTCGCTGCCGTAAGCCGCCACCCGGTTCCGCACCAGCCTTACATCTTCCGCCGTACGCACAAACGACACCGCGATTGCGTCCACGCCATTCTTCAGCGAGAATTCCAGGTCGTCGTTGTCCTTGTCCGTCAGAGACGGAACGCGCACCGGAATTCCGGGAAGGTTAATGCCCTTGTTCTCGCCCAGCATGCCGCCGTTCACGATTTCGCATACCACGTCGTCGCCGTTCACTTCGTGCACGCGAAGTTCGATGAGTCCATCGGAAAGCAGGATGCGCGATCCCTGCTCCACGTTTTCGGCCAGCGTCTTGAAGGTCGTTCCCACCAGCGAAGCTGTGCCCGGCACCTCGCGCGGCGTGATGGTCAGCCGGGACCCCGCCTTCAGAAGCACGGGTTGGTGATCCTTCAGCTTCGACGTGCGGATTTTCGGTCCCTGCAGGTCAGCCAGGATACACAGAGGCTTGTGTTCTTCGCGGCTCACCCTGCGGATCATCTGGATGAGCGCCAGCTTCTCCTCGTGCGCTCCATGAGAAAAATTCAGCCGCAGAACGTCCACTCCGGCGTGAACCAACTGTCGCAGAACCGGCTCCGTATTCGACGCCGGACCCAGTGTGGCAACAATCTTCGCGCGCCGTTGCGAGACGGATTCACCAAAGCTCGAATCAGCGTAAACCATAGAAAAGATCGCTCCAAAGAATGAATGCGGTTGGCAATGGTTTGAAATCTGAGCAGCAAAACTCATTTTACACTTCGGCGGTTGCGCGAGATTCATTCTGACCGCTTGCCGCCAAGTTACTCCCAGGATTGTGAAGATCCAGAGAGAGGCTACTCCGGCACCGCCGGGATCACGGTAGAATCCTGCTCCTGCCGCTCGCGATACATCACGCCGTTCAGCTCCGCGCCCAGTAGCGCACTGAACGCCGTGATGTAGAGCCACACCAGCGTCGCAATTCCCGCACCGAACGAACCGTAAAACATCGAGTAGTCGGCGATCCGCGTCACGTACCACCCGAACGCGAGCGTCGCCGGAAACCACACCGCCGTCGCAGTGACCGCCCCCGGGGCCACCCACGCCCAGTGCTCGGTGCGCTTGGTGCCAAAGTGGTAGAGCACCATGAGCACGCTCACGCACGTCACCACCGCCAGCGCCCATCGCGCCAGCCGCCACAGCACCAGTACCAGTAGCCGAAGCTCATGTCCAGCGTTGCTGATCATCCAGGCCTCGATCTGCCGCCCGAACACGAGGATCAGCGTGGCTAGCGCCAGCGGCCCGAGCGAGAACGGCACCAGCATCAGTGCGCGAGCTCTCCGGCGCCAGAAGCCCCAGTCGTCCCGCGGCAGCCGGTAGGCACGGCGGAACCCTTCCATCAGCGACAGCATCAGCCCCAACCCGGCAAATACACTCAGGCTGGCCGCGGAAAAGATGAGCTGCACCGAATGAATGCGCCGGGCCTCGAGCGACTGCTGGATGAGGTACATCGTGTCTTCGGGGAGGAGCTGCTCGAACGCCGCGCGCACTTCACCCATCAGCGTGCTTCCTGCCGGCACCATCGCCAGCAGCGTGGCCAGCACCACCAGCGCCGGGAAGAGCATCAGCATGCCGGAGTACGCCGACGCCTTCGCGGTATTCAGCACATCGTGCGCCAGCGCCTGCCACAGCGCCCTGCGGAATTTGGCGAAGAACCAGACCATGCCTTCTCATGGCAAGAGTAGTGCATCGCCGCCGTCCGGCGCGAGGGACCGTGCCGTCGAGATTAACCTCAGAGAAACTCCGCGCCCGGTTTCGGGGCTATGTCCGCCAACTTCCGGTGTGCCCGAGCCCTGGCGTGATCTGCGGTGACGGCTGCAAGTTGATATCCGTCGGCTGAGAGCCGGCAGCTAAGAGCTAAAAGCTCCCAGATACCGGCCGATCATCGCGCGCACCCTTAGTTCTCCGCAGCGGCCGGCCTGCCCCGGCGAAATTTCATATTCAAGATTCGCCCCGTGCTCAGCTTGAACCCGTCGATCTCGCCCTTCGCATCGCGCGTGAATCGCAGGTTTCCCACCGACGCGATCATCAGCTCGCGAGTCACCGGCATCAGCTTGTCGGGCTTGTTCTTCAGCCGGTTCAACACCAGCCCGCCATCCACCACTTTGATTTCATACAGCGGATCGATCTCCTCGCTCGAGTAGATTCCCGCGTACTGGCTTAGCTCCGCCGCCGTCGGAGCGAACGACTCCACAGCGGAGAAGGTGCTCGCTTTGTCCCACTCCGGCTTCAAGACAAGCTTCATCGGCCCGCCCGCCGGGGCTTCGAACGTAAGGTCCACCGGCGCGTTTACCAGCCGGAAATGACTCTCATCGCGCGCCCTCAATTCCTCGGTCGACTCCTCCGTGCCCCATGCTGCGCGCAGCTTGCCGTCCTTCACGCTGATTCGGATCACGTCGTCCGTTGCGGAGTCCAGGTACATGCCCGTTTTGCTCGTCATTTGCTCCGGCGTCAACTCCACGCTTCTTTCGTCGCCGGTGTGCTTCGCCTCACCCGGCTTCATCTCCTTGGCGAGATACACCTCCGCCACCTTGCGCGCCAGGTCGCTGGGGTTCGCCGGCGCGTTGTTGCAAAGGCAAGCCACGCTGAAATGCTGGTCGGGAAAACGGATCATGTCCGAGCGGTACCCCGCATCCGCGCCGCCGTGATCCACCGTCTTCAATCCGCGATAGGTGCCAATCACCAGCCCGAACGCATAATCGAGCTGTTCGCCGTTGTTCAGCTTGCCGCGCTGGAGCATCTGGTTCACCAACGCCTGGCCGCCCACGCGCGGCTCATAGAAGTTTTCGTCCCACCTGGCCAGGTCTTCGACGGTCGTCAGCAAGCTCGTCGCGCCCACCGTGTCAAAGTTCGTGATGCTGCTGCGGAACGTCTCCTTCGCCGGCTCGTAGCCCACCGCCATGTTCTTCACGATCTCCGCATGGTCGTCGCGGAAGTGCGTGCTCGTCATCCCCAGCGGCGCGAAGATGTGCTCCGTCGTATACTCGCGGAGCGATTGCCCGCTCACCCGCTTGACGATCTGCGCCAGCAGCGTGTAGCCGGTGTTGCTGTAGAGATGTTTTGTATTCGGCGGAAAGTTCAGCCCCTTCTGCCGCGTCACCACGCTCATCACATCGTCATCCGTGATCAGGTCCAGCGAATACCGCCAGCCCGCCAGACTCAGCAGGTCCCACTGGTCGCGCAGCCCGCTCGAGTGATGAATCAGCTCGCGGATCGTCACCGGCGCGCCGAAGTCCGGCAATTCGGGAATGTATTTTTGCACCGGGTCATCGAGCGATAGTTTGCCCTGCTGCGCCAGCATTACGATCGACGCCGCCGTGAACTGCTTCGACATCGACGCAACATGAAACACGGTCGCTGGAGTGATGGGCACGTTGTGGTCGAGGTCTGCCATGCCGTAGCCGCGCTCGTAGATAATTTTTCCATCCCTCATCACGCTCAGCGCACAGCCCGGTGTGACGGTTGTATCCGCCTTGCGAAAGATTTCGTCCACCTTGGCGGTGAAGTCTTCTTTTTCGCTCCGCCCGCTCTGTGCCGCGACATGGCATACCATGATGGTTGGGAGAATCGCCCGCACTATCCATCTTCTTTTCATCGTTGAACTTCCTCGTGAGAAATGCCCATCCGTGAATTCACCGGCCATTCTACGGCACCTCGATTGGGCGCCTGTTCTTTTTGTGACGCACATCGCATCTTCACCCGCTCCCGCGGCATCCATTGACTGGTTCGCTGCAATCACCGTCCGCTCGTCACAATCGGAGATTACGAACCGGAACCGTCCGGGTCGAACTTTCGTAGAAACACTTACGCGCGCCGGAGCCTGGTCGTGCGTCCATCCTTCGTCCGGCAGCGGACAGACATGTCCGGAATTGGACGTTTGCCCGTTTTCTCTTGCGCGCACACAGCGGCGAAAAACCCAACGATAGGTTGAAAATTCGGTGACAATTGCGGGCCCGAGACTCTGGTACCCTGCATGCAAGTAGCGAATTCTGGGTGGTGCAGCCGTCGGGGGCGGCGGGATGAAGCAGTTCGATTCATTTGGTTTAGACACGTCGAACGAATGTCTGTGGCAAAACGGCGGGCAGATTCCGCTGCCTCCGAAACCGTTTGCCGTCCTGCGCTACCTCGTCGAGAACCCCGGGCGTCTCGTTACGCATAACGAGCTGCTCGACGCGCTCTGGCCCGACACCTTCGTGCAGCCGCAGGTGCTCCGCACCTACATGCTTGAGCTGCGCAAGATCCTGGGCGACGACGCCAAACAGCCCCGCTTCATCCAGACCGTGCCCAAGCGTGGCTACGTATTCGTTGCTCCCATCGCCGACCCCGCGGAAAAAGAAGTCCGTCTTGTGGCGCAGGCCGCTGCGCTCGTTCCTGATCGGGCGGCGATCGTCGATCGCAAAGAAGAGCTGCAGCGCCTGAATGAACTGGCTCAGCTCGCCGCGTCGGGCCAGCGCCAGACCGCCTTCATCGCGGGAGAGACCGGCATTGGCAAAACCGCGCTCGTCGATGCCTTCACCCATCACGTTCATTCCGTCCACCCTGTGATCGTGGCGCGCGGCCAGTGCGTAAGCGGCTTCGGCAAAGAGGACTACTATCCGGTGATGGAAGCACTGGGCCAGCTCTGCAGCTTGCAGGACACGGACAGTGCGTGCGCCGTTCTTGCCCGCGTGGCGCCGGGCTGGATTGCCGCCCTGGGCCGCGATCCCGCCGTCCTCACGCAGTTGTCGGCTCGGCCGTCCCCCGCAGAGCGTCAGCTCGCCGATCTCTGTGCCGCGCTCGAAGAGCTCGCCTCCGAGAGACTGCTGATTCTCGTCTTCGAGGATCTTCACTGGGCGGACTCGTCCACGCTCGACCTCGTCTCGGCCCTGGCGCGGCGGCGCGCCCCGGCACGGCTCCTGCTGGTTGGCACCTGCCGGCCATTCGGGGCAGCCGCCGAGCATCCGCTCAAAGAGCTCAAGCAGGACCTGCGGCTTCGCCGGCTTTCCAGCGACATCGCTCTTCATCCGCTCACCAAGTCCGCCATGCAGGACCTTCTTCGCAAAGAGCTCGGCCAGGACTCGCTGCCCGAAGGGCTGGCCGGTTTCGTGCACCAGCGATCCGAGGGCAACCCGCTCTTCGCCATCGCCATCCTCGGCCACCTCATTGCACAGAGTTTTCTTGTGCGCGAGGGCGAGGGCGCGGCTGCACAATGGCGGCAGAGCGCGTTGTTCGAAGAGATGGAGGCCGGCGTGCCCGAAGAGCTCGCCCAGATGATCGAGCTTGAGATCGACCGCCTCGGCGCGCTCGAGCAGCGCATCCTCGAAGCCGGCAGCCTCTTCAGCGTCGCCTTTCCCGCGTGGGCGGTTGCCGCGGCGCTCGATGAGGAAGCGGCCGCCATCGAAGAAACCTGCGACCAGCTTGCCCGCCGCCTGCACTTCGTCCATCGCGCCGGGCAAGATGAGCTGCCCGACGGCTCGCATTCCGCGTTCTACGTCTTTGCCCACGACCTCTTTCGCGAAGTCCTGCATCGCCGCCAGCCGCCCACTCGGCGCGCAACCATGCACGTTCGCGTTGCCAACCGGCTCGGCGAGCTCTTCGCCGGCCGCGAGTCGGACGTCGCTCGCGAGATCGCGATGCACTTCGAGTCGGCCGCAGAATGGCAGCACGCCATCAAGGCGCTTCGCGCCGCCGCGCGCCACGCCCGCCGGCGAAACGCCCATGCCGAGGCCGACGAGCTGTTGCAGCGCGCTCTTCATCTGTCTGCCAATCTTCGCGACCCTGCGCGATCGTCCCTCGCACAGGAGCTTCAAGTCGACCTCGCCTCGCAGGACGAGGTTTCAGCCATCGCCGATCGCTAGAGCATTCTCGCGCTTCGCACAGGCCGATTGAGAATCGCGAAAGGCGGCATTTTTTCGAGGAAGATTCCGCCCGCCTTTGTGCCTTCGGTTTACAGTAATTCCGAAAATGCCGCAGCCCCCGGCAACCGCACAAGCCCATACTGACTCGGTTGCGAACTCCGCTGACCCGCTATCTCTGCCGGCTTGGCAGGCTTGCCCACTCGCCGGCTTCGCGGCTCGCAGTCCGCCCAAAAAGCTTGACAGTTTCTGGACGGGAACTTGACGACTTTGTTTTTCAGAATCGCTACTGTCTTCATAACGGCAGGAGGAAAGCCAATGCGATTCATTCCAGGAAAATTCGTTCTGGCGGCCGCTATGACGGCGGCGGCAGCATTCACAGCTCACACGGCGCTGGCAGCAGCGACGGTCAAGGTCCCCTTCGAATTCAAGGCCGCCGGCAAGGTCTTCCCGGCTGGCACGTACAACATTGAAAAAGATTCCACTCTGAACAGCGTGACTCTCTACAACAAGGAAACCGCGGAAGGTATCACGATGCTTGTCGGGCCCGGCGCCCCGGATCCGAACGATTCTGCGATCAGCCTCAAGTTCGACCAGGACGGCGAATCGCGCATCCTGCGCACCGTTCAGTACGGCTCGCAAATCACCTCGCGCCTCGATCGCAGACAGAGTGAAGCGGACCACCTCATGGCGACTGGGCGCTAGTCCAGAACGCAATTTCCTCCCGCGTGGAGGAGCCGCAATCGTTCCCCCGGAAGCAGGAGGGTGCGCCGCAAAGCCGGTGCACCCTCTTGCTTTTTGTCGCGAACTTCGCAGCCGCCCGGGATCTTGGCCGCTGCCCGAATCGGACGGCGCTCACTCGCCCTTCCTGAACCTCCGTTCCACTTCCAGCTGAACGCCTGGCGTCACTGTCCGCACGGACTCAAACGATTTATGATGTCTGCGCCATGATTCTCAGCTGGTTTCGCACACTCCGGATCTTCGTCGTTCTCCTGCTCGCCGGCTCGGGCTGGGGCGCATTGAATGCGCAGTCCGATCCCGCGCCGAACCCGCAGCTCGCCTCAAAAGAGCTCAACGCCCGCGTCGAAGCGCTGCTTAAAAAGATGACGCTTGACGAGAAGATCGGCCAGCTTGCGCAGTATTCCGCGGGCTACGCCACCGGTCCCAACGCCTCGAACCTGCGCTGGGACGAGATGGCCGCCAAAGGCCAGATCGGTTCCATGCTGAACGTCGTTGGCGCAGAAGCCACCAATCACTACCAGCACATCGCGGTCGAGAAATCCCGTCTCCACATCCCCATCCTCTTCGGTCAGGATGTTATCCACGGACATCGCACCACCTTCCCCGTTCCGCTCGCGCTCGCCGCCACTTGGGACCCGGCTGCCGTCGAGACCGTCGCCCGCATGGGCGGCGTGGAAGCCCGCGCTGACGGGCTCGCCTGGGTCTTCTCGCCGATGGTCGATATCGCGCGCGACGCGCGATGGGGCCGCATCATCGAGTCAAGCGGTGAAGACCCGTACCTCGGGTCCGTGCTGGCCCGTGCCTGGGTGAAGGGCTATCAGCAGGACGATCTTTCCAAGCCCGGCTCGGTCGCCGTTAGCGTGAAGCATTACGCGGCCTACGGCGGCGCCATCGCGGGCCGCGACTACAACGCCGTCGACATGGGCGAAATCACCCTGCGCCAGGTCTACCTCGAACCCTATCGCGCCGCGGTCGAAGCCGGAGCCGCTACGTTGATGAGCTCCTTCAACACCATCAACGGCGTTCCCGCCACCGCCAATCGCTTCACGCTCACCCAGGTGCTTCGCAAGGAATGGCACTTCGACGGCTTTGTCGTCTCCGACTGGGGCGCGGTCGCCGAGCTCAAGAACCACGCCATTGGCGATGGCCCCACCGTCGCCCGCAAGGCCCTCGAGGCCGGCGTCGATATGGACATGGAAGGCAACCTCTACGACACCGCGATCGCGGCGCAGGTCCACTCCGGCAAAATTCCGGAGAGCGTCGTCGACGAAGCCGCGCGCCGCATCCTCCGCGTCAAGTTCGCCCTCGGACTCTTCGACCATCCCTACACGCCGGAAGGCCCAGCCTATGACGCCACACCCGAGCGCCGGGCCGCCGCACGCGAAGTCACCGATGAGACTCTGGTCCTGCTCAAAAACGATCCGGTCGAAGGCGTTGGTCCTCTGCTTCCGCTGAACTCTAAACTCAAGACCGTCGCGCTCATCGGCCCCATGGCCGGCGATGCCCGCGAGTTGCTCGGCGCCTGGGCTGTAACCGGCGATCCCAAATACGTCATCACGCCGAAGACGACCCTCTCCGAACGACTCGGCGACCGCCTTCTCTACGCCGAAGGCTGCGGCCTGCTCTCCGGCCCCGACGCCAACATCCTCAAGCACGTCGATTTCGCCGGTCCTATGACGGCTCCCGGCAACGAGCCCGTCCCCGACGATGACAAGACCATCGCTGAGGCCGTCGAAACCGCCAAGAAGGCCGACGTCGCCGTCCTCATGCTTGGCGAGCCCACCAACTGGATGGAAGGCGAGGCCAGCAGCCGCGCTCATCTTGGCTTCACCGGCAACCAGGAAAAGCTGCTCGAAGCCGTTGTGGCCACCGGCAAGCCGGTCGTCCTCGTCGTACTCGCCGGTCGTCCTCTCGTGCTCAAATGGGCCGCCGAGCACGTCCCCGCCATTCTCGAAGCCTGGTCGCCCGGCATTGCCGCCGGCCCTGCGCTCGCCGACGTGCTCCTCGGCGACGTGAACCCCTCCGGCAAACTGCCCGCCAGCCTCCCGCGCGCCGTCGGCCAGGAGCCGCTCTACTACGCGCAACTCCCCACCGGCCGCCCCGCCCGCGGCGACCTCGACCATCTGCCCCGCAACTCCGAAGAGAAGTTTGTCTCGCGCTATATGGACGAAGAAAACTCCGCGCTCTTCCCCTTCGGCTGGGGTTTGAGCTACACGCGCTTCGGCTTCTCCCAGCCCACCGTCTCGCGCGCGGAAGTTCCGCTGCGCGAAGTCTTCGCGTCAGGTTCGAAGCCCGTCGTCAATGTCGGCGTCGATGTCAAGAACACCGGCAGCGTGGCCGGCACCGAAGTCGTCCAGCTCTATATCCGCAATACCGTGGCCAGCGTCTCGCAGCCCGTCCGCGAACTCAAGGGCTTTACCCGCGTCACGCTCGCGCCCGGCGAGTCGAAGCACGTTGAGTTTCCGCTCGGCTTCGACGAGCTCAACTTCTACAATGCCGAAGTCCGCCGCACCGTCGAGCCCACGACGTACACGATCTGGGTTGGGGGTAGCTCTCTGGCTACCGCCGAAACCAGCCTGAAAATCGTAGAATGAGCAACGATCGAGAATTTCGCCCGAGGGAATCTCCAAACAAGTCTGCGTCTTGAAAATGCACGGCTTCAGCCGTGCCGCGAATGGCGCGGAATCCATGGGACTCTCGTCGGTGCGGAATGATTTGCACGAAATTCACAACTGAATCGGCACTGACCGAACCGATCAAGTAGAACCCGGAGTTATTCAACATGAATCGCATTCTCACCGCCATCTTTCTGTCGGCGGCTTTGCTGTCGCAAGCCCCCGCGCAAGCTCCCAAAACCGCCCCCGCGCACCCAAAGGCCTCCGGCGCCGCGGCTCCCGCCGCCCGCCCGTCCCTGCTCAACCCGGCGACGTTGCACGCCAAGGCTCCCGCGGTGTTCCAGGCCAGATTCACCACTACGGCCGGAGACTTTGTGGTCGAGGTCCATCGCGACTGGTCGCCCCTCGGCGCGGACCGTTTCTATAACCTGGTCCGCAACGGCTATTTCACCAACGCCGCCTTCTTTCGCGTCGTACCCGGATTCGTGGTGCAGTTCGGCCTCAGCGCCAACCCCGCCGTCAATCGCGCGTGGTTCAACGCCAACCTCAAGGACGATCCCGTCGTCGGCAGCAACAAGCGCGGAACGCTCTCCTTTGCCAGCGCCGGCCCCAACACGCGCACCACGCAGATCTTCATCAACTTCAGTGACAACGTCGCCCTCGACAGGATGGGCTTCTCGCCTTTCGCCACCGTCTCTGAAGGCATGGATGTGGTGGACAAGATCTACTCCGGATACGGCGAATCCCCGAATCAGGGCGCCATCACCAACGAGGGCGATGCCTACATCGCCAAGAACTTTCCCAAGATCGACAAGATCAAGGTGGCGCGCGTGCTGCCGCCAACCCCGGCCGCGCCTGCGCCCGCCAAACCCGCGGCGAAGTAGACGGCAACCGCAACCGCACCAATTCGAATGGGGGTGCAAGGCGCTGTCGGGATCGAGTCGGAATGGACGACGGCGCGGCGGGGTTGGGAGTTACCCGAAGGATTCGAGATGCAGGGAGCCGATGGTCGAGGTTCGTGCCCTCCCAGGTCTCCTGGGGGACCTAGGGCACCCTCGGTATTTGGCTGGGACGCGTCCCTGAGATGTGGGCCATCCGCCGAAAGATCACCATTGGATGGCACCGGAGCGAGGAGAATTCGTATTTCGTACAACCATGCTTGTCAGGGGCTATCCGATTTGCCCGATTGCCATGTCGGCTATTGATCCTATTCGGCCCGTAGTGTGATTGCCGGATCGACTCGCGATGCCCGCCACGCTGGTAGAGCGGAGGCCGCCACTGTAACTGCAAACAGCATTGCAGGTGCGGCGATGAATGCAAGCGGATCGACGCCGGTCGCGTCATGCAAAACGTGCTTCAGAGTCCGGCCGAGAACAACTGCGCCGATGATTCCGATTACCAGGCCGCATGCGCCCACGATTGAAGCATGCTTCAAAACCAGCCTCTGAATGCTTCCCGGACTAGCTCCCAGAGCAATACGGATTCCCATTTCCCGCTGACGTTGACCGACGATGTACGACATGACACCGTAGATTCCAATCGACGCAAGCAGAAGGGCCACTCCACTGAATAGGACTAATAACGTACGGGACAGTCTTAGCTGCCAGACTGTTTCGAGGATTCTTTCATCATAAGTGGCGAAGTCGAAGATCGACTGCTCCGGGTCTATGCTGTACAGTGCTCGCTCTGCCGTGGTGCGAAACTCGGAAAGGCTCAACCTGGTCTTGGCCACTATGTACTGGTTTCCATCTGCCTCCTGACGATAGGGAACATAGAAATCCAGTTCCGGTTCGCCATCCAATTCTCCGTTTCGGATGTCTCCGACAACGCCGATCACTCTGCGGAATGCTCCCGGTTTCGTAGCGGAAGGATCATAACGAATTCGTCGCCCGACAGGATCCTTGCTATCCCACAGCCTCTTTGCCAGGCGCGCGCTCACGATCACAACGGGTTCCGAATCGATGTTATCGGATTCGCTGAAATATCTCCCGGAGTGAAGCGGAATGCCAAGAAGACGGAAGTAATTCTCACTCACGTTTTGGCTGCTTACGTAGGGATTCTGCAAGGCCTCCTGAACAGACTGGCCCTCCGCCTGCACGGTGTGAGGCTCAGAAACATCCTGCTTGAGCAAAGGGGGTGTCGTCGACAGTCCTACCGACTCCAACCCTGGCGCACGGGACAGTTCTTGCAGAGCGCGCGCATAGTATCGAGAGATAGAGGCTTGATCGATGTACCGTTTCCAACCGAGTGCCACGCGAAACGTTGAGATTGAATTCGATTGGAAGCCTTTATCGCGGTTCTGCAGTTCCACGAAACTTCGTATAAGAAGTCCGGCCCCGGCGAGCAAGATAACTGCAACGGCGATCTCAAGCACCACCACGCCATTTCTCAAGCGAAGAGTCAATTTCCCGCCAGAGGCGCCGCGGTCTCCCTCCTTCAAGCCGTTTATTACCGATCGGCGCGAGAGGATGAGGGCCGGCACAACGCCGGATATAAGGGCCGAAATCAAAGAGATCCCTACTGTGAATAGCAGGACTCCGCCGTCTACGCCGATGGTCATCCACGATGGTAATCCGACGCCAATGGTGTCACGCAGTATCTTGACCCACCAGAATGCCAGGGGGATACCAAATAGAGCCGCCGCAAATGACAGAATCGCACTCTCGGTGAGCAACTGTGCCATCAAAACGGACCGGGATGCTCCTAACGCAACTCGGACGCTCATCTCGCGGGATCTGCCGAGTGTGCGCGAGAGCTGAAGATTTACGACGTTGGCACAGGCGATCAGGAGCACAAATCCTACTGCCCCTTGCAGCACAATGAGGTATGGCTTTACGTCGCCTGAATAGAGCTCGCGAAAAGAAACGGCCCGGAACGAAAGGGCACCATTCGTCTGTGGATATTCCACGGAGAGCATGTGCCCCACCGCATCCAATCTGGCTTGCAGGTTTTGGATGGTATACGGCCGCCGAATGCGCGCGATGCCTACTACGTTCCTGTAGGACCGCTGGTCAAATTGTGCGAAACCGCCAAGTGAACGATAGATCTGAATGCCATGGGGATAATCGAAGGTTCGGGCAGCGACGCCATCGATTTGATACCCGGCAGCGTGGTCGAGAGTGATCTTCTTTCCGATAACATCGTGGCGGCTTCCGAACGTGTCGTTCCATACCTCATGACTGAGAATCACCCGATAATCGCGCTCGCGATCGTCATGGTCCGGCCATTTGTTCCCGAGTTGCAGGGGAACCCCCAGCACCTCGAACAGGTTGCCGGTGGTGAGAATCGTCTTCCATTCTTGCGGCGGTCCGTCGCCGCTGTAGTTATAGCCACCTTCGCTCGATGTATGCGCGGCAATGCTTTCCAACTCGGGAATCCGTTCCTTTAGATCAAGCACTTCGCGCATCGACAACATTCCGAGGGTACCGCCGCGCATCGATCGGATTTGCACAAGCTGATCCGGATCTCGAAACGGGAATGGATGAATCAGCAGAGCGTCGACAAAGCTGAAAATCGCTGTGTTGGCGGCGATCCCCAGGCCCAGGGTCAAAATGACTGCAGCTGCAAATGCCGGCTGGCGCCTCATTTGCCGCAATCCTGCTCGGAGATTTTGCAGTAGTCCGTTCATGGATAATTCTCCCTTGGAGGGATAACGCTGCCCCACGCGAATCGACGCCGCATACGGTCGCATGCCTATTCTGACCGTTCACGGGCGGTGTCAGTGGTCGGCTCCTGCGCCTTGAACAGTTCAGGCAGCGAACCCGAAAGATCACCTGTAGCAATTCGGACTGTTCCGGAAAGAAGGCATTCGATCCACACGGACGTGGGCGAGAGACGACCTTCTTCGCCGGGAACTTGCGGGATTGAAGAACGGCTTAGATCTGGGGAGGAGCGCGATCCTGAATTATATGAAACGCCAGCCCCGAACGGTGGAAGCCGTTCAGATCGGGAATGACCGCCTCCACGACCGTCCGAATGTTAGCCACCGGCGGCGCAATCAGCAGAGCCGCAGAGGTGCCATGCGTGACCATGCATATCCCGCAGGGTGCCTTGTCTGTCGACTTCGATTGGAAGTGGCCATGCGTCAGCGCCGCCGTCGCGGATACGATCACCGCGATCGCCACGAGTACCGCGACCACTCTACAGACGCGACTTCTTCTCATACCTTCCCGGTGTTGCAATAGTCGTGCCGGTTCATTCGCGTGTCAACACACTTGTGACCAAGACTGCGCTACGGCTTGGCAATGGCCGATTTTGCGCGCCACCAGAGCCAGTGCCATGGGCACAATCCTGAGAAATCTGCGAATCGCATTGCGGCAACTTTGGGTGGGTGGCCCTGATCTCGGTGATCGTTCTAAACCACACTGAGGGTGCCCCATGTCTCCTCAGAGACCCGGGAAAGCGCGGTCCTCAGTCTCGCGCGTCGCTGCCGCGCTTGCGGAAGACGATCTTCAGTTCGCGCCGCCAGTGTTCGGCGAGCGCGATAAGCTCCCATTCGACTTCAGGCGAGAGATAGCGTAGCACCGGCTCGTTCGCTGGATGGATGCGCAGGGCGGGCGCGGCCAGCAGCAGGCGCGGCGGGAGCGGCGAGACCTCGGCGCCGGGGAAGTAGCCGTGGCGCTCGAAGGATGACAGCGGGCGGCCGCCGCCTGCTCCGGGCACGCGGTCGGCATTGAGTGCACGCACGCGGATCCAGTAGTCGAGCGCCTGCAGCGGCAGGTGCAGGTCTTCGTCGGCCTTGACTTCGAGAACGGTCAGGCGGCTCGCGCGGTCGAGCGTGAGCAGGTCCAGCATGCCGCGCTCGCCTGAGCTAAGTGCCGGCACCTGCGAGTAGATGAGGTCGCCGCGCAGGCCGGGGAGCAGGTCAGCGATGTGGCCGCGCAGCCGCGACTCAAGCCAGCGCTCGGGCTGCAGGCGGTAGAGCGGATCGGTGTGCGCGCCGTCGCGGTGGCGGCTTTCGAATACGCGCGCGAACATCTGGCGGGCAAGGTCTTCGTTTTCCGGTGTAAGCGGGGTCTCATTGGCGCCGGCGCCGAAGGTGACCTCATCGCTGCCGGCGAAAGAGTTGCCGGCCGCGCCGTGGCGGACGCGGGCAAACTCCAGGCCGTGGAGCAGGACCGCAATTTCGGCGGGCGACCGCGGGCGAACCTCGACGCGGTCTTTCGCGGACGGCGGCAGGAGCGGCATCAACCGTTCCAAGCCAGAACGACAGCGTTCCAGGGCTGCGTCGGGCGAGAAGGCGTGGACGAGCCGTGACTCGAGATTGCCTGTGTCCCGGAAATCGACCGCGGTGAGCTCTTCCGTTCGCTCGTCAAGGGTGTAAAGCTCGAAGTTGGCGGCGGCGTGGTTGAGCCAAGCCAGGCGCTCGGCGGTGGTTCGCCATGCGCCGGATGGAACGATCACTTTCAGTCCCCCGAAGTGGCGGCGCGTTTCGCCGCGCTGCCGGCAGTGCTCGAGCCACAGGATGCCGAGGGTGAGGACGCCGTCGGCAGCGGCGGCCGACTCGGCCTGGCCCACACCGATGACGGCATCGGCCGCGGTGCCGCGCAAGAGACGCCCGCGGACGTAGGCCGGGCCGAAGCTGTTCTCGAGATCCATTGCCGAGCGGAAACCGTCGACCTTGGCGCCGATGAACCGGCGGGCAAGGGTGCGCTCGAGGAGGCGCTGGTAGTTGCGGCGGGCGCTTTCGCGTGCAGTAGGCGTGCGCCGGTCGCCCGAAGGGACAAGCTCAAGCGCCTGCGGCTTGGGCGCGCCCATGCGGCGCGTCATCAGGCGGAGGCACTGCGCGCGCTCGTCGATCTCGATGACGGTGCGGACGAGGTTGCGCTCGTCGTTCCAAAGCTCAAGCAGGCAGCGGCCGTGGGAGTCGGAGACCGAGTAGCGAGTGTTCCGCATGTCGAAAAGAACGCGGCCGCTCTCGAGCAGCGCGGCCTGCGGATGCTCAGCGAGAAAGTCCTCGATCTTGCGGGCGAGCAGCGCAGCCGATGCGGGCGCGGGACCCGATGGCACGGCGCCGCCCTACCAGCCCAGCCGCGCGCGCAGACGAGTAATGTGGGCGGTGTGGTGGCGGGAGTGCCAGTCATAGAGAGCGAGAGCGGCGGCCAGGTCCTGGCGGCCACGCTCGGGATGGTTGAAGCCGCGCTGGAAGTCGGCCTCGGACATGGATTCGAGCAGCGCGACCCAGCGCGCATGCAGCGCGTCGACGAAGATGAGCGAGACTTCGATGGGCATGCGGCTGTCAGGCAGGCTGGCCCAGGCTGTTTCGTCGTAGGGCTTGATGGTTGGCCAGTCCTCGGTGAGGGCGAGCTTGAAGCGCACGTAGGAGTTTGCGTGGCTGTCGGCGATGTGGTGCACGAGCTGGCGGACGGTCCAGCCGCCTTCGCGATAGGGTGTGTTGAGCTGCGTGTCGCTCAGGCCGGCAACGGCTTCCTGGAGCCGGTCAGGAAGCATGCGCAGGGTCTGGATATGGGCGGCGCGGATGCCGGGGCCGGCAGAGGCAGGCGCGGTGAACCGGCCGATGGGATAACGGAGGTCGTCCAGGTCTGTCATCGAATGAGCCGAGTCGAGCCGATCCAGAGAAGTATCGCGCAATCACACAGCCTCGTTCCAGCGCCCGCGGCCGGGGAACTGCCGCCGCCTCTAGTGGTGGATGTTGTGATGGCGGACGTGATGATGGATCACACGGTGGTGAACGTGCGGCCGCTTGGAAGCGAACGCCGGCGCGCTGGCGAACACCGCGAGGAGGAGGGCGGCGAAGACAAACTTCTTCATAGCGGAATCGTAGCACGGGGCCGGACGCCGTGAAACGGGACTTTGGTGGGAGAAGCACGAGGGCCGAATCAAAAGTGGAACGGTCGGCGGGCAGCCCGGGGAAAAGGCGAAAAACGCGTAGACTGACAGATAAGATGACTTCTTCGACGACTTCCCCGCTGAACGGCCACCAACGTTATTTCTTTGAGAAATTCGGCATCACGGAGCGGCTGCTGGAGCGCTGCCTGGGCGAGGCGCTCTCGGCAGGCGGCGACTACGCCGACCTCTACTTCGAGTCGGTGACAGGCACCTCGCTGGGGGTGGACGAGCAGATCGTGAAATCGGCCAGCCAGGGGACCAGCGCCGGGTGCGGCATCCGCGTGGTCTCGGGCGAGCGGACCGGCTACGCCTATACCGACAACCTGAGCCCGGAGCGTCTGCTGCATGCGGCGCGGACGGCGGCGCTGATTGCGTCGGGGCCGGCTAAGCAGCCGGTGCAGGGTTTCACGGAGACGCGGGGGGCCGACCTCTATCCGGTGCCGCTGGGCGGATTTGACCTCGATCTGGCAGCGCGGCTCGAGCTGGTTCTGCGCGCGGACCGCGCGGCGCGGAAATTCGACGCGCGGATCGTGCAGGTGCGTGCCGGCTATTCGGAAGAACTGCGGCGGATATTGATTGCGGGCTCGGACGGCGCCTTTGCCAGCGACACGCAGCCGCTGTGCCGGCTGAGCGTGTTTGTCATTGCAAAAGATGGAGCAATCACGACGCGCGGCTCGGCGGGCGGCGGCGGAAGAGCGGGGCTGGATCAATTCGTCGGTTCGAAAAGCCCGGAGACCTTAGCGCGCGAGGCGGCGCGAGGAGCCGTGCTGCAACTGGGCGCGGTGCCGGCGCCCGCGGGTGAGATGCAGGTGGTGCTGGGGCCGGGCTGGCCGGGAATCCTGCTCCATGAAGCGGTGGGACACGGCCTGGAGGCCGACTTCAACCGCAAGAAGACGTCGGCGTTTGCCGGGCTGATCGGGCAGCCGGTGGCGAGCTCGAAAGTGACCGTGGTGGACAACGGCACCATGGCCGGGCGGCGCGGATCGCTCAATGTGGACGACGAAGGCTCGGCCACGCAGGAGACGACATTGATCGAAGGCGGCGTGCTGCGGGGATATCTGACCGACAAGCTCTCGGCGCGGCTCACCGGCGCGGCCAACACCGGCTCCGGCCGGCGCGAGAGCTACCAGTGCATTCCCATGCCGCGCATGACGAACACCTACATGCTGGCCGGCGACGACTCACCCGAAGACATTTTGCGCTCGGTCAAGCGAGGCCTCTATGCGGTGAACTTCGGCGGCGGGCAGGTGGACATCACGAACGGCAAGTTCGTGTTCTCGGCGAGCGAGGCCTACCTGATTGAGGATGGCAAGGTGACCGCCCCGGTGCGCGACGCAACGCTGATCGGCAATGGGCCGGAGGCGCTGAAGTACGTGTCGATGGTGGGCAACGATCTGAAGCTCGACGAGGGCATCGGGACCTGCGGCAAGGACGGCCAGAGCGTCCCCGTTGGCGTGGGCATGCCGACCATCAAGCTGGACCGGATGACGGTTGGCGGCACGGGCAGATAGATCGATCCCGGGTTCGGCTAGTCGAACACCCGCCAACGCCGCGCCGCCCAGTGGCCGGCGAGGCCGATGGCTTTGCCGACGATGGGGATGCGCTGGATGCGGCGGCCCTGCTCGCGCTCCCACTCCTGTCGGCGCGAGTAGTGCCAGCGCGAGATGTAGTCGGCGATAGCGCGGTTCTCGGCGAAGCGGTCGGCGGCCGCGGAGTCGAAGCCGGCGATGACATCGCGATAGATCGACTCCCAGCGGACGACAGCATTCGCCAGGCTCGCCTCGGCGCGGACGCGCGCGCTGAGCGCCTGCGCGTCGGCGGCGTCGTAGCGCGCGATCTCGCCAGTGAGAACGGCGGCGCTGAGCGGCCCGGTAAGCAACGCGTGCCCGAAGTTCCTGAGCCACATTGCGTTGAAGTCCGCGGCCGTCACGTAGGAGCCGGTTCCCGCCTTGTCGCAAAGGATAACCGCGTTGCCGGTGGCGAGCGCCTCGAGGGCGCAGCGGCCCTTGGCGAACACGAGATCGTATTTGGGCAACTCGGTTTCAGGATGGGCGCTGTCCGTGCCCGTTCCGCTGCCCATCGCCGCAAGCTCGATGCCGGCCCGGCGGCAGGCTCTTCTCACGACAGGCAGATGAGTCTGGTTGCTGGCGTAGTTACTGAAGACGAGGGCGCGGCGCGGACGCTCGGGAAGCGGGCCGCGCGGCTGGAAGCGGTCGGTGTCGACGGCGTTGGAGACGATCTCGACCTGGCCGGGCTCCAGGCCCAGCTCGCGCTCCAAGCGCGCCTGGCAGCGCAGGTCGACGGCGAGGTATTTGCGGATGCGCGGGAAGGCGAACGGTGTGTCGGCGCGGCCGGTGGCGTCGTGGCAGAGATAGATCGCTGGCGTCGAGGGGAAGCGCAGCAGCGACTGGATGAGCGGCTCGTGGTGGTGGCCGTGGACGATGTCGGGTGTATCGGAAATGGAGAAGAGATCGTCGGTGACCGTTACACCGAGACCGGCCAGTTCGGGGTAGATAGGCCGGACTTTGAGCGAAAAGATCGCGACCTGATGGCCTGCCCTGGCCATCGCCGCGGCGAGATCGCGCGTCACGACATGGGTGCCGGTGTACGCATCGAAGGAGATGTTCGTGTACAGGATCTTCATGCGATGGCTGCGGGCGCGGGGGCCGCGGCGCTGCGCCGGGCAGCGTGCGCGCGCAGTGCGGCAACGATGGGCAGCACATGCTCAGCGAATCGCAGAACGGCCGCATATTTGCCTTCCGCAACACGCCGCTCGCCGATCTCTTCGTAGAGCGGTTTGTAGCCGGGGCCGGGCGGCGGCGCGTCGCGCGCTGGGATGAGCCACTCGCTGCGGAAATACTCCTCGCCCTTCCAGGCAAGCGCTTGGTCTACCTCGCGGCGCAACTCGTCATAGGACTTTGCGGCGGCAATCTTCTCCTGGAGCAATGAGTCGTCAAGCGGGATGTGCACCACGCCCTCGCCCTGCGCTTCGTCAGGCTCGAACTGCAGCTCGGTGAGGCGAAAGGTGTAACGACGGATCGGGCGGCCGGTGGAGTGCTCTACAATCGCGGCCGCGGCGCGCGCGATCTCGCAGCAGAGGTCGTGCGTCGGGCAATAGCCCTCCCAGGCGTCGCTGGCCACGGATTCGATGCCGGCGTCGATCCAGTCCTGCGCGATCTCGTCGGCCAGCGTGGTGAACTGTGCAAGGTCTCGTTCCTGGATTCTTTTGTAAAAGTCGCGGTCGGTGAACCGGCCGTACACCGGACCCATGCGGGCCCCAAGCGTAGAGAGGATCCGCGTCGTCTTCTCGAGGCGGCTTGCAGACGCGGAGCCTGAGCCGTCAGTGAGCACGCAGACCGTGGGATGTAGGATCCGCGACCAGCCGTAGACGCGCAGTTCGTGGCCGGGGTGGCCGAGCAACAGCGCAGCCGGCCGGGTTGTCGTGCCGATCGCTTGAAGCGTCATCTGGTCGTTCTCCGCCGGCACAAGCCAGGCGCGTTGCATTTTGGTGAAAACTCATCTTACACTGCGGGCTTGGCATGGGAATTGGGAGGCATCGCGTGTGCCCGCCTGGCGTGCCTCCGCGCATGATTCATGAGTTTGCAGCCGCAGATTTGCGAAAAACGTCGTGGTTGACACTCAGTTCAGTTCAGCCCTAGCATGTGATCGTTCCCACGGGGCACATCGGCCTCTTTGCCGAAAGGGCCAGGCCCGCCCGCTGACCGATCTCAGCAGGAGTGTGCGCCGATGCCCACCATTGAAACGTATCGCAAGCAAGCGAAATTGTTGCTCCGCTGGCACCGTGAGAAGGACTATTCTCTCGGCGGCCGGGTACGCCGGCTCGAACGATTTCGCACCGTCACGGACGGCGAAGTCCTGGCGATGAAGTTTCCTCTCGCGCTGGCTCATGAAATCGTTGCGGTTGAAGCCGGATATCGGAGTTGGGCCGAGTTGAAGTCGGCGGTGGCCGGAGCGCCCACGACGCCTCGCGTTTCGCCCGGACCTCCGGTCCTCAAGAATGTCGTCCCGATTCTGCAGGTGCGGGATGTGAAGGCCTGCGCCGGTTTCTTTCGTGAGAAACTCGGATTCGAGATCGACTTCCTTCACGGTTTGCCGCCCTTTTATGGCGCGGTATCCCGGGATGGCGTTTGCCTGCATCTTCGCTTCGTCTGCGAGCCCTCCTTTGCAAAAGTCGCAGCCCAGGAGAAGTCCCTGATCTTCGCTTCCGTCGAAGTCTCTCATGTGCAAGGCCTGTTCCATGAGTTCAAAGCGCGCGGAGTCGAGTTTGTCCAGACTCTTACCAAGCAAGCCTGGGGCGGAACCGATTTTCAAGTGCAGGACCCGGACGGCAACGTCATTTCGTTCTTCTCAATGGGATGAGAAAGGACCTGCTACCATCTGTCGTTCTCTTCAAGCCGGATGCCGAGCAGAGATCGTGCTGCCCGGCTGAATCGCCGGGGCCATTCTGGTAGCTTGAACCTATGTCCCGGACCGCAGTTTCCCCCGAAACGAACACTCCTGACCTTGAATCCCTCGCAAGCGATGTTGTGGCGCTGGCCAGGAAGGCCGGCGCGAGCGACGCCGAGGCTGTTGTGCGCCAGGGCGACGAGTTCAGCGTAACCGTGCGCATGGGCGAAGTGGAGACGTTGAAGGAGTCGGGCTCGCGCGGGCTGGGGTTGCGTGTGTTTCTCGGGCACCGGTCGGCGTCGACGTCGACAAGCGACCTGACAGCGGACGGAATCTGCCAGCTTGTGGACGGCGCGATGGCGCTGGTGAAAGTGACCGAAGACGATCCCTTCAACGGGCTGCCGGAGACCGCGGAGTTTGGATCGCTGACAGACGATCTGCACCTTTATTACGACGATGTCTACTCGCTGAGCGGGCCGGAGCGGATCGAATGGGCCAGGGCATGCGAGGCGGCGGCTCTGGCGGCCGACCCGCGCATTACAAACTCCGATGGTGGAACCTTTGAGGCCTCGACCGGGCGCAAAGTGCTGGCCAACTCGCGCGGATTTGTGGGCGGATATCGCACCAGCTATGCGGGCGTGTCGGCGGCGCCGCTGGCTGTGGATGCGAACGGGCAGATGCAGCGCGACGGTTGGTGGTCGAGCGCGCGGCAGTTGGCGGACGTGGAGTCTCCGGAGGCGATCGGCAAGGAAGCCGCGCGGCGAACTCTGCGGCGGCTCGGTGCGCGGCGAGTGAAGACGCAGACTGTGCCGATCGTGTTTGCGCCGGAGGCGGCGCGGTCGCTGATCGGGTCGGTTTTTGAGGCGGCGTCGGGCGACGCGATCTGGCGGCATGCGTCGTTTCTTGCCGGCCGGCTGGGCGAGGAGATCGGCGTGGCCGGACTGACCATCGTCGATGACAACACGATGCTGCTGCCCACCGGCGCGGGCGGGTTCGGCACATCGCCGTTTGACGGCGAAGGGCTGCCGTCGCGGCGGACGGTCGTTGTCGAGAACGGCGTGCTGCGCAACTATCTGCTCAACACCTACACGGCGCGCAAGCTGGGCATGAGGTCGACGCACAATGCGTCGCGCGGCCTTGCAGGGACGCCGGGCATCGGCTGCGGCAACCTCTATCTCGAACCGGGCGCACACACGCCGGAGGAAATCATCGGCGGCGTACAGGCAGGCCTTTACGTCACCAGCCTGATGGGATTCGGCACCAACCTCGTCACCGGCGACTACTCGCGGGGCGCGACGGGGCTGTGGATCGAGAATGGGCAGCTCACGCACGCGGTGGAAGAGGTGACAGTAGCGGGAAACCTGAAAGACATGCTGCGCAACGTGACAGCGATCGGGAACGACCTCAAGTTTCGCGGGTCGGTGGCGTCGCCGACGATACGGATCGACGGGATGACGATTGCGGGGGAGTGAAAAAGCAGGCGGTGTGAGCGGGGTCTACGATTTTGCAGGTTTGCGGTTGAGATCAAGTGAATGCAGCAGATCGGGTTTGATCCGGCGAATGCGCTCGAAGCGCTAAGGCAGTTGCCGCGCGCGGCGGCCGTGTTTGCGCTGTATGGAGCCGATGCGCATGCCGAGCCGTACATCGGCCGCACGCCGAATCTGCGTGGGCGGGTCGAACGGCTGTTGCAGCCCTCGGCAAAACATCCCAAGAGGCTGCAGCTCGCCGGGCGGGTGCGGCGCATCGAGTGGCGGCTGACCGGATCCGATTTCGAATCGCTGCTGCTGCAGTTTGAGCTGCTCCAAAAGGTGTACGGTGCGAAGGCCCTGGAGCGGATGCACCTGCGTGCGCCGGCGTTTGTCCGCTTTCTGGGCAGCAATCCGTATCCGCGCATCACGGTAACCAACAAGCCCAGCCAGCGCGAGGCGGAGTGGGCCTATGGGCCGTTCCCGTCGCGCGCGGCGGCGGAGCGCTATGCCGAAGAAGCGCTCAAGCTGTTTCTCTTGCGGCGCTGCGTCGACGAATTGAATCCCGACCCGAGCTTTCCGGGCTGCGTCTACTCGGAGATGAAGATGTGCCTGGCACCCTGCTACAAGGGCTGCACCGATGAGCGCTATGCCGAGGAGTCCGCGGCGGTCGAGGACTTTTTCGCCACGCGCGGCGAGAGCAAGCTCGTGGTGCTGCGCGGCGAGCGCGACAAGGCCTCGGCGGATCTCGAATTCGAGTCGGCCGCGACGCTGCACGCGCAGGTGCAAAAAGTTGAGAGCGTGCGCGCGCTGGCCAGCGAGTTGGTTCGGCCGCTCAGCCGGTTGCGCGCGGTGATTCTACAACCGGCGGCGGTGGGGCCGTCCGGGGCTTCCGCGCCTGCGGTGGAGGTGTCTGTCTTCCTGTTTGAGAAGGGCAGCTTTCGTGGGCCGGTGCAATTCTCCACTCTTGGCATGCGCATTCAGAACGAGCAGTCCGGTTCGACGTCGCTGTTCCCGCAGCCGCTGGCGTTGGAGGCGGTTCCGGAGGGCACTGAGAACAGGGAACAAGGATCAGGGACGGAGGGACCGGGGACAGAGGGACCGGGGACTCAAGGGCCCGGAACAGAGACCAGAGATCGGACAACAGAACTCGGGCCGGCGGCGCCGTCGGCTCCTTCGCGGCAGGGGCGCGGAGTGTTGGAGGCACGGATGGAGGCGGCGCTCTCTGAGTTGATGCAGGGGCCGGGGAAGCCCGACGCGGTGCAACGGCAGGGGCACCTGGCGCTGCTCAAGCGCTGGTACTACCGTCCCGAGACGCGGCGGGTGGGCGAGATCTTCTTTCCCGATGCCGAGGGACGCTGGCCGGTGAAGGCCATTCTGCGCGGAGCGGGGCGCCTGGCGGCGAAGATGGTGGCGGGCCCGGCACGGCAAAGCTGATGTGCCATCCCACCCTCTTGGAGATGAAGCCGCGAAAAGGATGGAGCATCCACACTCGGTGGGTGTGGTAACGATGGCGGGCGCAGCGCGAGCCGGCGAGCCCGTCGCGGCCAACCGGCTATAATCGCCAGTTTGCCGGAAGGCACACCACAATTCAGGAGCAGAAACATGCAAGCGAGATATGCGAAGCTCGTGCTCACCGCGGTTTTCATCACGGCGGCGGCCATTGCCCAATCGGCGCCCCCGCCGGAAGTCAACAAAGACATCGCGGGCCGCATTCCCGAGCGTATGCGGCATTTTGTCGACGAAAAGACCGTGGCCGGAGCGGTGACGCTGGTGGCGCACGGCAACGACATCGTCGAGTTCGACGCCGCGGGCATGGCCGACATCGAAGCCGGCCGGCCAATGCAGAAGGACTCCATCTTTCAGATCATGTCCATGACCAAGCCGGTGACGGCGATCGGAATCATGATGCTGGCCGAGGAGGGCAAGCTCGCACTGCGCGATCCGGTAGAGAAGTATCTGCCGGAGTTCAAGGGGCTGCGCGTGCGAACCAATACCGGGCCAGACGCGGCGAGGCTGGGCACGCCGGAACATGCACTCACCATCCGCGACCTGATGACGCACACCGGCGGATTCACCGACGACGCGCCGGCTTCGATCAAGGACTACCGTCAACTGATGAACGTCCCGCTCGACGAGGTGGTGCGGCAACTCGCGAATGAGCCGCTGCTCTACCAGCCGGGGACCGAGTGGAGCTACTCGAGCGCGGGCATCGAGGTGCTGGGGCGGATCATCGAAGTGTGCTCGGGGATGAAGTATGAGGACTTCATCGCGCAGCGCATTCTTCAGCCGCTGGGGATGAAGGACTCGTTCTTCTTTCCGCCGGCGGACAAAGTTTCGCGCATCGCGATGGTTTATGTCGGGAAGGACGGCAAGCTGGAGCGCGCGCCGGCGGCGATCCTGGGCGGCGACCCGGCGAAGCACCGGCAGGGCTCGGTGTTTCCGGCGCCGGGCTGGGGGCTCTATTCGACCGCCGAAGACCTGCTGCACCTCTATCGCATGATGCTGAACCAGGGCGTCTACGAGGGAAAGAGATACCTGTCGCCATTCTCGGTGCACCTGATGACGGAGCCGCACACGTCGGGCATCCGGCCGGTGGGATGGATGCGCGGATCGGATTATGGCCTCGCGTGGGAGGTGGTGGCCGAGCCGCTGGGAGAGCTTACTGGACACTCGCAGGGCAGCTTCGGCCACGGCGGCGCCTTCGGCACACAGGGTTGGATCGATCCGGACCGCAGCCTGATTTCGATCATGCTCATTCAGCGGGCGGATGGCGACACCGACACGATGAGCAACGTATTCATGACCATGGCCGAGGCGAGCGTAGTGCGATAGCGGCGGCGTGAGAGCCGAGCCGGCAAGGAAGGCGGGGTTCAGGACGATGAGAGGGATGAGAGTTTGGCTTGCCTTAGCTGCGATGGCGATCGGCTGCGCCGTGGCGTCGAGTGGGCAAGGCCAGGCCACGGCGGGCAGCGCACGGCCGCAACTGGTAATCATCGACACCGACATCGGCGACGATATCGACGACGCATTCGCGCTGGCGCTGGCGCTGAAGAGTCCGGAGTTGAAGATCCTTGGCGTGACGACTGCATTCGGCGACACGGAGTTGCGGGCGCGGCTGGTGGACCGGTATCTGGCGGCAGTCGGACGCACAGATATCCCTGTGGCGGCGGGAGTGAAGACGCCGGCGAACAATGTGTTCACGCAGGCGGCGTACGCGAAACGGTCACGGTTGGATGGTTGTGGGTTTTTCTCACCAGGGTTGGGCACCAAAATATCGACGGCCAAGCGCGTTTCGAAGGCCGACGATGCAGGCGGTGCAGAACACCGGAAGAGTGGCGACGCCGTTGGCTTCTTGCTCGACGAAATTCGCGCCAACCCCGGCCAAATCACCCTCATCGCCATCGGCCCCCTCTTCAATGTGCAGGCCGCCATCGAGAAAGATCCGGCCACTTTCAAGAAGCTCAAGCGCGTGGTCATCATGGGCGGTTCGATCGATCGTGGATATGATACGGCCACGGACAAGAACCGTCCGCCGGATGCGGAATGGAATATCAATCGCGATCCGGCCGGGCTGAAGGCGCTGCTGGGCGCAGGCGTGCCGGTCTTCATGATGCCCCTGGATTCGACGCAGATCCACTTCGAGGAGGCGGAGCGCGACAAGTTGTTCGCCTTCGGCTCGCCGCTCACCGACCAGCTCACGCTGCTCTATCACGAGTGGATGTGGGCCAACGACGGGCATTGGGCCACGCCGACGCTCTTCGATCCGGTGGCCGTCACCTACACCATCCGGCCGGATCTTTGCCCGGCAACGCCGATGCACATCGACGTGGACGACAAGGGGTTCACGCGGCGCGGCGAAGGCCCGCCGAACGCCCAAGTCTGCCTCAAATCCGACGAAGAGGGCTTTCTGGAGTTGCTGACGAGAAGGATTGAGTCGGACTCGAAATAAGCAAGCAAGCCGATGATTCCCGAGCCGAATTCCGATACGGTTGCCGTCGAGGGCGATAAGTCCGTCGACGAGATCGTCGAGTCCGGGCAGGGATCTGGAGTTCGACTTCGTCTCGCCCTTCTCTACTGCATTCTGGTCTTCGCGTGTTCGTGGTCGATTTGGATAATCTCACTGATCGCAGAAGACGTCGAATGGCAGTTCGATCTGGGGAGTTTGCATTTCGATCTGACCAGGAAATGGGCAATTGCTGCTGTGGGCGGCTCTTCACCGGCGATCGTTGCGTTTGTGCTTGGACTGATTACGAGGTGGAGATACTTCCCGGACCCATACTCGCAGCTACGGTCGCGAGTTCAGCCAAAGAGCCTGTATCTGGTTGCGATTTCAGCGCCGATTCTGCTCACTCTCCTGGCTGAATTCGCTCAGAAGAACCTCGCCTCAGATACATTTGCCGATCTCGGACTCTTAAGCATCCTTACGCTCGCGGGAATCTTCCTCGTGAACCTTCCGCTCGCGCCGCTCTGGGAGGAACCGGGCTGGAGGGGATGTCTGCTCCCGCTTCTCACGCCGCGATTCGGACTTTGGGGACCCGCGCTCATCATCGGTTTGGTTTGGGCAATTTGGCATCTCCCTTTGTACCTCCTCGTCCAGGAATTACCGGCAAACGTCTGCCTTGCCGCCTGCGTGGAAATTGTGGCGATGTCGGTTGTGATGGCAGCGCTCTATCGGGCCGCCGGAAACAGTCTTCGATTGCCGATTCTCTTCCATGGAAGTTGGAACGCGATGTCGCGCTTTAGCACCCATTCAGGATGGTTCTTCAGCCTGCGGGGTGCGGCGACCCTCGCGGTCGGCATCTGGCTACTCGCGGTTTTCTGCTGGCTCTGGTGGAGTGGACCGAATTCCGATACCAGTGCAAATCCTCCCTTATGAGCGCAATCGCGCGCTGAACCATTGACATCCCACCAAAGTGCGTTAAAAATGCTGGGTCGAGACAATCAGACCATTTTGTGCGCTGTACGGAGGGGGAACGTGAAGAACGCATTGAGGATGTGGGTTCTGGGAGGGCTGGCGCTGGCGGGGACAGGCGTGTTCCTGGCGGGGTGCAAATCGGCGCCGGATCTGACCGCGGCCGATGCGCAGAAGCTGATCCAGGCCAAATACGACCAGGATCCGCCGGTGCCGGCGACGATCCTGCTGAATGACATTGGAATGCGGCAGGGAGTGACGGCGAAGTACTGGGATCGCTCGAAGGCGTATCCGATCCGCTGGTGGGCCGATTTCAAGCTCACCGACGAGGGCAAGAAAGCCGTGAAGCTGCTCAAGGGCGGCGACACGATCGAGTGGCGGCCGGACTCGGCAGAGGACAAGAGGTTCGCCGTCGAGGTGCAGTCCGTGGCCACCAGCCACCTGCGCGCCCGTGACGTGAAAGACCCGCAGAATGAGGCGGATGGCACCAAGAGCGTGGACTTCAACGAAGCCGTGAACCTGGATGGATTGCCGGCTCCGCTGCAGGACATTGCGCACAATCCCGGCAACAAGCTCGCCACCAAGAAGACGGCGACGTTTGTGCTGGACAACGGGGCCTGGAAGCTCCAGGGGATCTCCTAGCCGCACGATGGGGCCGCATTCCGGCCAAAATGAATCCGGGGCAGGGGATTTCGTTGACCCCGCCCCCGTTTCTTGATATGGTGGATAGGGTTTCGCAAGAGGGCTCCTCGGCGTGTGCTTGAACGTTTGAGGGGTGATAGGGCAGCCCGCCAGCAGGTTGTTTGGGGGGAGTGAGCCCAGGCCAGGTGAGGTTGACCGGCCAGACAGGTCCCCGGTTTCGCTCTCGTCTTGCGGAGGGCAGGGGCACTTGAAGTGCGAATGCATCGGGCCGAACCGGCCGGATGGAAACGCAGATCGCTACGGCGCCCGCGCGTTCTCCCACCTTGGGGGGCTATGCGGGCCGGAACCGGCGAAACGGAGTCGGCTTGAACCGCCTGGAGGCGGGGAAACGCGCGGCCACCGTCCCGGTTCTCGTCTGATAGGGAACGAAAGCAGACGCGAAGCAGCTATAGGGCTTCTGTGCGTCCGGAGCGTTGGATCTCCGGAGCCGAAGAGCCTGCGAGGCGGCGCGCGGCTGATGGGACCTAAAAAGGGATTTTTGCGGTAAGGAGTTTCGGTTTGCCGACTTTCAATCAGCTGGTCCGCAAGGGGCGTACGGCCCCCCGTTACAAGACGGCGTCGCCTGCGCTGCAGGCCTCGCCGCAGCGGCGCGGCGTTTGCACCCGCGTTTACACGCAGACCCCCAAGAAGCCGAACTCGGCGCTGCGCAAGGTTGCGCGCGTCCGGCTCACCAACGGGATCGAGGTCACCACCTACATTCCGGGCATCGGGCACAATCTGCAGGAGCACTCGATCGTGCTCATCCGCGGCGGCCGCGTGAAGGACCTGCCGGGCGTTCGCTATCACGTGGTGCGCGGCACGCTCGATTCGGTGGGCGTGGCCAACCGCAAGCAGGGCCGGTCGAAGTACGGGGCCAAGCGCGCCAAGGGCGGCGCGGCTCCGGCAAAGGGCGGCAAGAAGTAGCATTTCGAGCTTCTAGCTGCTAGCTCCTAGCTCCTAGCTCATCTGGATTGGAGCCATGATCGTCGCCTCTCGCGCGGAGAGGCTAGAAGCTAGCAGCTAGAGGCTGACAGCTGGTTTTTTTGAGGGACTATGCCGAGAAAAGGGCACATTTCGAAGCGGGAGCTGGCGGCGGACCCGGTGTACGGGTCGACGCTGGTCACCAAGTTTGTGAACTCGATGATGTGGGGCGGCAAGAAGTCGACCGTCCAGGCCATCTTCTACCAGGCGATGAAGAACCTGGAGGAGAAGGGTGGCGGCGACGACGCGCTCAAGCTCTTCAAGAAGGCGGTGGAGAACTGCAAGCCCCTGCTCGAGGTCAAGACCCGCCGCGTGGGAGGCGCCAACTATCAGGTGCCGATCGAGGTGAATCCCGAGCGGCGCACCTCGCTGGCTATTCGCTGGCTGATCAGCTACGGGCGCGCTCGCGGCGAAAAGGGCATGATCGACAAGCTTTCCAATGAGCTGCTCGATGCCGCCAACGGCCGCGGCGCGGCGATGAAGAAGAAGGAAGACGTGCACCGCATGGCGGAGGCCAACCGCGCCTTCGCGCACTACCGCTGGTAGCGAATGCCGGGACCAAGGAACCTGCGGACCAGGGACCGAGGTCGTTGAGCCAGTCAAGAAGTTTGAAGCCGGACAGGAAGGAAGTCCGGCCGGAGTGGGTCCCGGAAGGGGCCTGGAACGAATCAGGAAACCGCGGGTTCCCTTGCCCGCAAGGAAGAGTAGCCGTGCCTCGTACCATACCGCTGAGCCGTTGCCGGAATATCGGAATCATGGCGCATATCGACGCCGGGAAGACGACAGCGACCGAACGCATCCTGTTCTACACGGGCATCACGCACCGCATCGGCGAAGTGCATGAGGGCACCGCGACCATGGACTACATGGAGCAGGAGCAGGAGCGCGGCATTACCATCACTTCGGCGGCAACCACCTGTACCTGGCGCGACATCCGCATTAATATCATCGACACTCCCGGCCACGTGGACTTTACGGCCGAGGTGGAACGCTCGCTGCGCGTGCTCGACGGCGCGGTGGCGGTGTTCGACTCCGTCAGCGGCGTGCAGCCGCAGACCGAGACCGTGTGGAGGCAGGGCGACAAGTACAAGGTTCCCCGCATCTGCTTCGTGAACAAGATGGACAAGAACGGCGCCGACTTTGAGCACGTTCTCGAGACCATCCGCAAGCGGCTGGGCGCGCGGCCCGTGGCGCTGCAGATTCCCATTGGCGCCGAAGCCGGGTTCAAGGGCGTGGTCGATCTGGTCGAGATGAAAGCCATCATTTGGCACGACGAGACGATGGGCGCCGAGTACTCGACCGAGGAGATTCCGGCGAACCTGCTGAAGAAGGCCGAGGCCTTCCGCATGCAGCTGATCGAAGTGATCGCCGAGACCGACGATGTGCTGCTGGAGAAGTTTCTCGAGGGCGAGACGCCGTCGATCGAAGAGCTCAAGGCGGGCATCCGCCAGGCCACTATCGATCTGAAGGTCTTCCCGGTGATCTGCGGAAGCGCCTTCAAGAACAAGGGCATCCAGACGCTGCTCGACGCGGTGGTGGATTACCTGCCCAGCCCGTTGGATAAGCCCCCGGTCGAAGGTCCCAATCCATCCCATCCCAGCGAAATCGTGATCCGCAAGCCGGACGACAGTGAGCCCCTCTCGGCGTTGGCCTTCAAGGTCATCAACGATCCCTTCGGCAAGCTTTGCTTCGTGCGCGTTTATTCCGGATCGCTCAAAACCGGCGACACGGTGCTCAATCCCCGTACGCACAAGACCGAGCGGGTGGGCCGCCTGGTGAAGATGCACGCCAACAAGCGCGAGGACGTCCACGATATCTATGCCGGCGACATCTGCGCCTGCGTAGGCATGAAGGATCTGAAGACCGGCGACACCCTGTGCGATCCGCATCATCCCGTCGCTCTCGGCGCGATCACCTTCCCGGAGACGGTGATTTCCGTGGCCATCGAGCCCAAGACAAAGGCCGATCAGGAGAAGATGGGCGTCGCTCTGTCGCGGCTGGCCGACGAGGACCCGACCTTCAAGGTCCGCACCGACGAGGATTCGGGCCAGACCATCATCAGCGGCATGGGCGAGCTGCACCTCGAGATTCTGGTCGACCGGCTGAAGCGCGAGCACAAGGTCGAGGCCAACGTGGGCGAGCCCAAGGTGGCCTTCCGCGAGACGATCCGCAAAGCGGCCGAGGCCGAGGGCAAGTACATCCGGCAGACCGGCGGCTCGGGCAACTACGGTCATTGCAAGCTGCGCGTCGAGCCCAACACGCCGGGCGCAGGCTACGAATTCATCAATGACATAAAGGGCGGGTCGATCCCCAAGGAATACATCAAGCCGATCGACCAGGGCGTGCAGGGCGCGCTCGAGCTGGGCATCCTGGCCGGCTTCCCCATTGTGGACGTGAAGGTCACGCTCTTCGACGGAAGCTATCACGAGGTGGATTCCAACGAAATGGCCTTCAAGTTCGCAGGCTCAATCGCGTTCAAGGAAGCCGCGCGCAAGGCCTCGCCGGTTCTGCTCGAACCGGTCATGTCGGTCGAAGTCACGGTGCCCGAGGAGCACATGGGCACCATCATCGGCGACATCAACTCGCGGCGCGGCCGCATCGAGGGCATGGAGCACGTGGGCGGATCGCAGGTGATCAAGGCCATCGTGCCGCTCAAGGAAATGTTTGGTTACGTGAACGACATCCGGTCATCGACGCAGGGTCGCGCGTCGTACTCGATGCAGTTCGCGCGATACGAAGAGGCCCCGCGCATGATCGCCGACGAGATCATCGGCCGCGCGCAGGGCAAGTAAAGGCGAGCTTTTAGCCATCAGCTTTTAGCTACTAGCTTGGCGGTGGGCAGGCGCATTGACGCGGCCTCCCGAAGCAGGATGGGCTGAAGGCTAGAAGCTAAGAGCTAATAGCTGGGTTTTGGGGGCTGGAGCCGGATTGCCGGCGCCCCGCGGTGAAACTGGAAGTACGAAGCTACGAGGGAATGGGCAATGGCGAAGGAGAAATTTGACCGTACGAAGCCTCACGTGAATGTGGGGACGATAGGTCACATCGATCACGGCAAGACGACGTTGACGGCGGCGATCACGAAGGTGTTGGGCAAGCACAACCCGAAGATCCAGTTCCGTTCGTTCGACTCG
>Ga0335069_10000334_pt1 | contig 80716 bp, 70 predicted proteins | sample Lox_Sample_11_FD_206714 | JGI IMG/M metagenome (GOLD analysis project Ga0335069, IMG submission 206714) | Soil microbial communities from Loxahatchee National Wildlife Refuge, Florida, United States - Lox_Sample_1.1 | ecosystem: Environmental > Terrestrial > Soil > Wetlands | place: USA... | reverse complement strand
CACGCGGTGAACGGAGTGGGCGGCACGTTTGGTCCGGATCTGAATATTCCGTGCAGCGTGACCGAGTATTGGAACCCGGCTTTTCTGGGACGGTTTATTGCTGACGCCGGAAGTATCCGGGCGGGAACCAGAATGCCAGGGTTTCAGTCGCTGACCGGGGCGGAGATCCAGGCGATCATCCAGTACCTGGAGTACATGGGCGGACACAAGAAGGCCGGCGCCGCGTGTCCATCCGGGCGCTAAGCGGTCTCATCGCGGCTGATCAAGGCCGGTGCGAACGCGAGGGATCGTGCGGGTGGCCGGCCTGACGGCCATCGCTTGAAGCGCCGGTCACCGTGAAAGTGCCGAGCGGAGTATACGGCGCGCCTGCCGGCCAACCCGTTCCGGGCCCGAACATGTAGATATTCTTCGTGCCGAGGAATCCGTCCGTGAATGTGATGGGTAGTTGCACCGTGAGCGTGGTTCCCGACCATATCGCCGACGATTTCGCGACGTCGATGCTGCATTGCGAGTTCTCTAAGGCCGGCCCGGTGCCCATGGTGCCGTTTGAGGTGCTCCAGGTAGTGGAGAGATCGGGGCGCAGAGAGACCTGGAATGCGGCCGGCAGCGACGGAGTAATGATCAGCGCGCAGCCGTGGTCATAAAACTGGAGTGTCCCGAAAGCAGTGGAGGTGGAGAAACTGAGATCGACTTCGTCCTCCGGAAAGACGCCGTCCATTTTAAATGTGAAGACCTGCGAGTTGCCGGTTCCGGCGTTCGGGCTGACGGAAACCGGAGCGAACGCGAAGGGTACGGTCCAGGTGCCTGCCTGTTGCCAGCCAACGCCAGTGGTGGCGCTCTGTTCCTGCATGTAGACGTTGTACGGGCTGAAGACGCCGGGGGCAAAATAGTTGGTGAACTCGACGGGAAGGCTCAGCGTGGCGCTCGTTCCGGAGCCGATGACTTTGGCCGTCGCCGGTAACAGGACGCACTGGCTATTCGCCAGGGTCGTCTTGGCGCCGAGCGCTATGGGGCCGAGCCAGGTAGTGTCGCCATCGTCGCGTAAGGAGAGGGATTTGCTCGCAGCATCCCAGTGAATGTAGCAGGCGCGGCTGTGGACCTCGGAACTGTTGACGAGCGCTTCGCCGGAGGTGATGTTGGTCCACGAAGTGGGGTCGGTGAACACGAAGGAAAAGGTCTGGGTCGCGCCCGTCCCGCTGGAAGGCGTGAGGGAGACCGAACCCGCTTGTGTTTCGGCGGACTGGGTAACTGTGAACATCTGGTGCGAAATGCTGATGAAAGATGAACGGGGAGACGCAGTGGCATTAGCGGCGACGGCGTAGGGGACGGTGCCTGAACCGGTGCCGGAATTTGTTCCCGTGAAGGTGATCCATTCGGCTCCCGAGGCCGCCGTCCAGGCGCAGGTCGCGGGAGCGGAGACGGTGATTTGGCCGGTGCCGGCGAGAGGTCCAACCGACTGCGAGTTCGCCGAGAGCTTGGCGCAGCCGTTGTCATACGACACAGTCACGGCAAGGCCGGAAGGCGTGGCTGTTCCCAAGGTGAGGGTGAGGTTCGAGTACGGGTCGGCCCAGGTGGCGCCGGCCTGGAACAACGCGTTGTCGAAGTCGTTGGGCAGGCGGACAGGTTGAAAGTCGAGCAGCTCGGTGTAGCCGGCCCAGGAAGCCTGCGTCGGATCCTCGAGGTGAACCAGGGCGCCGTTGAAATCGCGGTGCGCCACGGTATCGAGCGCGGTGGGTTCGTAGGGCCCGATCGGCTGGCGGTATTCGATCCAGAGCCATTGGTTGTTGCCCGTGCCACGCCGTACGCGCAGCGCATGCGGTGCGCTGGAGGTCTGGGCCGACATGGGAGCTACAGTCCAGCTGCCGGCGGATTCCACGTCCAGCCAGCCCGTACCCTCGCTGAGCCAGCCCAGCATGTTCTTGTGCTGCGCCGCGAAATGGCCCGGATTGAGACCCATGTTCGAGAACGGGTCGCCGTATTCCGCGTGAACACCGGCGACACCCACCGGACCTACGGGAAGCGTGTCGTAATCGGTGGAACTGGCGTGCCGGAGACCGAAGTGATGACCGCCCTCGTGAATGGCCGTCGACATCAATCCGCCGAGCGCGCCGTAAATATTCGGTCCGAGGCTGATGGACTCGATCCATGCCACCGCCGCGTTGAAGTTGCCTTTGCTGGGCGACTGCTGGACCGAACAACCGAGTTGCGCCAGACCATCCCAGGCGCAGTATTGCGACACCACGATGGGCAGAATCAGAAAGATGCGCTGGTAAGCGGTGAAGTCGACGGTTGAGTCGGCAGCTTGGATCGCGGCTTGCAAGATCTCGTCGGTTTGCGCGCAGGTGTAGTCGGCGGCGAGCGTGAAAGGACCGAAAACATCGCCTGAAGCGAAGGTGCTTCCATAAGACGCTTCACGCCAGTAGTCGCTGACAGATGGAGCCGGGCCGAAGAAAACATTCTTGACGTAAGAGGGCGTGTAGCCGGCAGTGAGTGGCGTGGACGGATAGTTGAGCAGCAGCACGGCGGTCTTCTGTTCGCCGGTGGTTGGGCAGGGCGAACTGGCGTCCGCTGTGACATCGACCGATGCCGCGGCGATGCGCTGGCCAAGCCGGATGCCTCGTACGGTCGCGGCGGGGGAACAGGCCGCGGCGGGGACCGAGTCCGCATAGAGGCTGACGGAATGCCCTTGAATGCGGATCACGCGGGACTCCCAACTGCGATGGTGAGAGAAGTCATCGGCGATGGAGGTCGTGAGCGGACCGGTCCATTCGCCCTTTTCCTCGAGCAGTGTCTCGGCGTCGGGAACCTGGGCCGCAAGCGTCTGGCGGACGTCGTCGGGCAGCGCTGATTCGACTGCCGCACGCGGATTCTGTTCCATCAACCGGGTGAGCAGGCTGGCGCGCTCGCGCAGCAAGGCGGTCTTTACCGCGGCGTCGGCTTCGACTTGAACCTGGCGGTTGATCTCCAGGATCCGGCTGTCGCTCGTTTCGGCGAGGGGCGCGATCTGTGCAAAGGCGAGGAAACTGCCGGCCAGCAGTCCAGTGAAGAAGCGTGCAGAGTAACATCCGCTCAAAAGTGGCATTGGAGTTCTCGGTGAAAAGATCGACAATTCTGCCGTTTCCTTTATAGGGGTCTTCATCCCGGTAAACGCAAGAAATGAATCACCCGACTCGTGTCCAGGATCGCGTGGATCACACGCGGAATATAAGTCCGCAAAGGATAGCGGCCGCGGGTGAATAGAACGTTACCCTTTCACCCGATCTATCTGACGAAAAGGGATTTACGGCTCAATGCAATGTTGATTGCGAATGGCAGGAAATCGAAAGATTGGCGGGAACCGGCTACACCCAGCCGAGTTCCTTCAGTGCCAGGCCGGCGTTCCAGACTTTCGTCATGTGGACGATCTTGCCGCCGTCGAATTGCATCACGTACACGTAATCCGTGCTGACTCGGCGTCCCGTCGGAGGAACCGGACCGCCCTGCCCGGTATGGGTCGCATGAAACACGCCGTAAGCCGCAACGTTGTTCCGGGCGCTGTCGGTCGCGAACGACTTCACCTCATAGCGGGCATCCGGCAATACAGTCATGATGCCCTTCATCCAGTCGGTGTATTGGGCAAGTGTTTTGACGTCCAGCAGGGGCTCGGCCTGCGCTGCGAATGTTGCATCCGGGGTACAGTATGCACTGCAAACTTCCCATCCCTTGCCCGTCTCACAGGCCTCGAAGAAGGCTGCCGCCACGGTCGTGATCGACGTTGTCATTGGCGTCATGAGTTCGTGCTCCTGGGAAGCGAGGATAGCACGACGCCGATTGGTTTAGTCCTACGCCCGCTCTTTCAACTTGTCGAGAAAGTGAAACAGAGAGACGGCCACAATGGCGTTGAGCAGGCCGAGGACGAGAGTTCGCTGCGTTTCGAAGGGCACCTGCTGGGCGAGCAGGCCACGGGACAAGGCCCAGAAAATGAACTGGTGAAGCACGAAAAAGAAAAAGCCGAGGATCAGGCGGATGAGCGGATGATCGACATCGAGGCGCAAACCGACAGAAGCAGCCACGTAACCGATGATGGTTTTGGTTATGCCGAACATTCCCAAGGGGTTCTTGGAGAGAGAATCCTGGGCGAGCCCGACGAGCGCGCCGACAAAAAGGCCGCCGATGGGGCTGCGGCGCATGAGCGCGAAGTAAACGGTAACAATCAGCGGCAGCTCGAGATACGCCAAAAACTGAAAGAAAAGGGGAATATAAACCTGAAACAGGATGGCAGCCAACGGAACCAGGAGCAGGACCCAGGCCTTGAAGCGTGAGATCTGGGTATCGCGCTGGCTGTAAACAAGCGAATGCTCGTCGGAGTATCTCATTGGGCATCCGGTTTCGGAGCATCCGGCGTGGGGGTTGCGGGAGTCTTTGGTTGCAAGGCTTTGGCGGCGGGCGGCTTGGCTTGTGTCGCGGGTTTGACAACGACGGCGCCGGTTGTGGGACTCGTCTGGGGTTTCTCCGGAGGCTTCTCGCCAGGCTTCACGGGCAAATTGAAATTCACGGCCTTTGAGCCGACCGGATTGTCGCCGAATTTGTGGCCCTGCGCGTCACTCACATCCTGATAATGCTCGCGGAGTTTGTCGGCGTCGGTGGCGAGGGTGGGTGCGTTCTTGGCATCGCCCGTGGAAGCCGACTGATCGGAAGCCGGTTGATTGTCGCCGGCGGCGGCGGGGGGAGGCGGAGCGAGATAGACGGGCTCGGCGGCGCTCTTGAACTCCGGAATTTCCTGGTGGACGCCTTCCAATATGATGAGGACTTCTTCGAGGCCGCCGGCGAGGCCCGCGGGATCGACACTGATCTCCTGAAACGGATTGCCCTGGCGCGCGGCGGTCACCTGTCCGACGGGCATGCCTTTGGGGAAGATGCGGTCGTCGCCGGAAGTGTAGAACCATTCGCCGGTCTCGACCTTCTCTTCGTTTTGCACGTAGTCGACGCGGCAATTGCCGTGGCCCTGGCCTTTGAGGATGCCGCGCACGTGGTTCTTTTGCGATTCGACGCCGGCGGCGAAGCTGGGATCGGTGGCCAGCAGAACCTGCGAAGCCGTGGGATACGCCGCCAGCACTTTGCCCACAATGCCATCGGGGGTAACCACGGCCATGCCCTTTTCGATGCCCGAAGTGGTTCCGCGATCGACAAACACCGCGCTGGCGGAAGCGCCGGTGGCGGTGGCGATAATGCGGGCCGCGATCATTTTGGAGAGCGACCGGGTCTCGAACGCCTGAAGGGCTTTGGCGCGGTCGGCCGTGGCCAGTTCGGTCTTGAGGAATTGATTTTCCAGTTTCAGTCGGCCTAGCTCGGAGCGCATGCGCTCATTTTCGGCGCGGCTGTCACGCAGGAAGACGTAGTTTTGGAGAAACCCTTGCGTGCCACCGCGAGCGCCTTCGATGACGCGGGCAAGCGGGGTGACCGCGGTGACGGCCCATACGCGGATCAAACGCACATCGCTGCCGTTCTTCACCTGGTAGGCCAGCAGCACGAGCTGCGCAAAAATCACCAGGAGGAGAACCGTGATATTGCGGTAGCGGGTGAGCAGGGTCTCCATGGCCGTGAGGCGGGCGGTGCCCGCGGAGGTCAGTCGATCGAGATCTTGCGGAGAAGCCGGAAGTCGCTCAGCATCCTGCCCGTGCCCAAAACCACAGAGGCCAGCGGGTCATCGGCGATGGACACCGGCAGCCCGGTTTCTTCGCGAATCCTCTTATCCAAATTCTTGAGCAGCGCGCCACCCCCCGTCAACACGATGCCGCGGTCGCTGATATCGGCGGAAAGCTCGGGAGGAGTCCGTTCGAGCGCTACACGCACTGCATTCAATATGGTGGCAACACACTCGGAAAGCGCTTCCCTAATTTCGCTGTCGTCGATCGTGATGGTCTTGGGCACGCCCTCGATCAGGTTGCGTCCTTTGATTTCCATGGTGAGCGGCTTGTCGAGCGGGTAAGCGGAGCCGATTTCGATTTTGATGGCTTCCGCCGTGCGTTCGCCGATCAGCAGGTTGTACTTGCGCTTGAGGTACTGCATGATGGCCTCGTCCATCTCGTTGCCGGCCACGCGGACCGAGCGCGAGTAGACGATGCCGGAAAGGGAAATGACGGCGACGTCGGTGGTGCCGCCGCCGATATCGACCACCATGTTGCCAGACGGTTCGGTGATGGGCAGGCCGGCGCCGATGGCGGCAACCATGGCCTGTTCGACCAGGTGCACTTCGCTGGCCTTGGCGCGATACGCCGAATCCATGACAGCGCGCTTTTCCACCTGCGTGATTTCCGAGGGCACGCCGATGACGATGCGCGGATGCACCAGCATCTTGCGATTGTGCGCCTTGGTAATGAAGTAATTCAGCATCTTTTCGGTGACTTTAAAGTCCGCGATGACGCCGTCCTTCATGGGCTTGATGGCGACAATGTTGCCGGGCGTGCGGCCCAGCATCTCTTTGGCTTCCTTTCCCACCGCCTCCACTTCACCGGTGTTTTTGTTGAGGGCAACGATTGAGGGTTCGTTGACGACGATGCCTTTACCCTTCGCGAATACCAGCGTATTGGCGGTGCCCAGATCGATAGCGAGATCCGAGGAGAAGAGGCTAAACAGGGAGCGAAGATTCATGTGCGAGAGTCACAGCGAAAGACCGGACCAGAGCAGCTCTAAAGGGAATGTTAGCATAATTCTGGACAAGCGCCTCGCGAATTTGAGGCTGGTTTGAATGTCATAAAACATGCAGAAATTCAGTAGCAAATGTCGTTTTAGCTGACGCCGATTTTTGTCGAAATGATGATGAATCGCAGGACGTTTCTATTCGGTTCGCTGGCGGCCATGGCGTGTGGAAGGCGGCGAGCCACAGGATTTCCGGGGTACGCTTTCGTGGCGAATGCCGGCGAGCGGTCCGTCGCCGCGGTGGACCTGACGGACTTTTCCGTGGTGCGGCAGATCCGGCTGGATGCTGAACCGTCGGGCGTTGTGGCCCATGGGGGGCGCCGTGCGGTCTATGCCCTGATGCCGGAAAACGCTACGATTTTTGAAATCGATGGTGCGGGTCTGGCCGTGAAACGCAAATTATCTCTGAAGGGGACAGCCATATCGATGCGCCTCGATCCCGTCGCGGCGGATTTGTGGGTGCTCTGCCGGTCTCCTCACGCGCTGGTTCGCGTGGGGCTCGATCGGTTTCAGGTGTCTCTGCGGGTGAAGCTGCCGGCGGAACCGGTGGATTTCGACTTAAGCGTTGACGGCGCGGCAGCGGCGGTGGTCTTTACCGAAGAGCGGTCGGTAGGGTTCCTGGATCTGGCGAAATCGGGTGCCGCGAAATATTACCCGGCTGGGGATGACGCGCGTGCCGTGCGTTTTCGCCTGGATGGCAAACTGGCGCTGGTGGCCAACCGGAGTGCGCGCATGCTCACCGTTTTGGACGCGAAGACCGGAGCCCTGCTGGTGCGTCTCCCGCTGGCAGTGGAGCCCGAGAACTTCTGCGCCAAAGCCGACGGCGGCGAGATGTATATCACGGGGAAGGGAATGGACGCGGTGGTAGTGGTTTACCCGTATTGGACCGAAGTGGCGGAGACCCGGCTCGCCGGCCGGGCACCGGCGGCCATGGCGGTATCGCCATCTCCCGAATACCTGTTTGCGGCGAATCCGGAAACTGGCGACGTCACGGTGCTCGAAGTGGAGACCGGCAACATGCTGGCCGCGGTCAAAGTGGGGCAGCAGCCGTGCTGCATCACGTTCACTCCCGATAACCAGTACGCTCTGGTAGTGAATCACGGGTCGGGAGACCTGGCGGTGATTCGGATGGCGGCGATCAAGCCGGGGCGCAACAAGACCGCTCCACTGTTCACCATGATTCCGGTGGGTACGGGGCCGGTGAGCGCGGTGGTGGTGTAAAGGCAGGTTTCTGTGAGCCGAAGTCAGTGACGGTAATGTTGTCGCATGGCGCGGTGAGCCTGCTTGATACGGCGCTTTTCTTCCTGCGCGGCGCGCTGGTCGAATTTGCGGTCGAGGTGGGCGAGCTCGCGTTGCAACTTTGCGTAATTCGCGAGGCGGGCTTCGTCGATGCCTGAAGCCGCAACGGCGCAGCCGGGCTCGCCCTGGTGGCGGCAGTCGCGGAAGCGGCAACCAGCGGCTAACGCGGCGATATCGGCAAAGGCAGCATCGACGGTGTCACAATCGGCCCATAGTTGCAGTTCCCGGAGGCCCGGCGTGTCAATGAGCAGCCAGCCGGCGGGTGCGAGGAACAACTCGCGGCGCACGGTGGTGTGGCGGCCGCGGCTGTCGCCGGCGCGCACGTCTTGAACAAGCTGCTGCTCACGGCCCAACAGACGATTCACCAACGTGGACTTACCGGCGCCTGAGGAACCGGCGAAACCGGCGGTTTGACCGGCTTGCAAATGCGCTTGGAGAGCAGGCAGGCCCCAGCCTTCGCGCGCGCTGATGGTGAGGACCGCTGCGCCGGAAGCGATTTGGGTAATACGATCGGCAGCCGCGGCGACATCCGGGCAGACATCCGCCTTGTTCAGCACCACTGCCGGTTTGGCGCCACTTTCCCAAGCGAGCAATAAGTAGCGCTCGATGCGGCGCGGATTGAAGTCGCCATCGAGGCCGCACACGATGAACAGAACATCGACATTGGCGGCGATCAACTGCTGGCGCGTCACGGAGCCGGGCTGCTTGCGGGAGAACGACGTCCGGCGGGGCAGAACGCGAGCGATGCGACATTCCTGTTCGAGCGCGACCCAATCGCCCACTGTGGGCCAATCGGTGGCTTCGTGGCGCAGGCGCCCGGTAACGGTGGCCTCGGTCTCGCTCGCATCGGTCCAGACCAGGAACCACTCGCGATCCGCCAGGGCTACGCGCGCGGGTTCGAGGCCGGTTTCGCCAATACGCGCCCATTCATTTTCAAAATAGGAATTCCAACCAAACTTTTCGAGGGACATTGCTGTGCCTTTCTGCACACGCCGAGTGGATTCATCGGCCGCAGAACGCGGCCGGACTCGTCAGAAAGGCTTAGGCAAGGACGGTCAGAGGCAGACTCAAACAAGAGTGTAGAAGATCGGGAGAGTCCGCGGCAAGTCAAGCGGCCAACTACTTCGGCGGCGGTACGATGTGGTCTACGTCGCGCACGCCGTAGGTGGGGCCGAGTTTTCGATAGTCGGTGCCGGCGCGGCCGTTACGGTCCCAGGCGATTTTACCGTCGCGGAGCGTGATCTCACATTCGAGGCGTTGTTTACCGCTCAGCTTGCCGCCTGCGGCGTCGATGAATCCGAAGTCGCCGGAGCGCAAATCCCAGACCGCGACATCGGCAGGCGATCCGACGGTGAGATGGCCCAATTCCGGATGCTGAATCTCTTTCGCCGGGTTGACGGTGGACTCGCGAATGATTTCGACGAGAGGTTCGCCCATCGCTAGAAACTTCGACATGGTGGTGGGCATGTCCATCATGCCGGCGTTCATGCTGGTGCCGTGGAGGTCGGTCGAGATGGAATCGGGATAGAAACCCTGTTCGACTGCGGCAGCGGCGTTGCGGAAAACGAAGCTGCCGCCACCATGGCCAACGTCGAAGATCACGCCGCGGGCACGCGCACGGCGGAGGTAATCGTAGAGCTTTCCGTGCTCATCGACCCACGGCACGGGCGCGCGAAAACAGTGGGTGGTGATGTCGCCGGGGCGCAGACGCTCGGTGACGAGCTGCCAATAGGGGCGCTCGGGCAGGAACCACCCGAAATCGACCATCACGGGAATGCCGGCCAGTTTTCCAGCTTCAACGGCGCGATCGACCGATGTCCAATCTGGTTTTTGATAGTGCGCGGTCTTCACGCCGACCACGACGTCGTGATGTTTTTTCGCCAGGCGTGCCACTTGTTCGGGCTGGAACTCGCTCGGCTCTTGCTCGGCCGCGTCGCTCAGCATGCCAAGGCCGGAGATATTAATGAAAGCGAAGACACGAGTTTGAGCGCGATCGATGACAAAGTGGCGGAAGGTTTCGAACTGGCGCCAGCCTGAACTGCCGGCGTCCGCCATGGTGGTAACTCCGGTGCGGAAGCTGAAGGCATCCGGCTGCACGCTCAGGTCGCCGGCCCACGCGCCCGCCATCCCGGCTGTGTAGAACAGGTGCGTGTGGATGTCCACGAGGCCGGGGGTGAGGTACAGGCCGTGAACATCGATCAGTTTTTTGGTTTGGGACGCATCGATGTCCGGTGAAACAGCGGCAATCTTGTTGCCGGCAATCGCCACATCCATCTGGCGGTCGACGCCGTTCTTCGGATCGATGACGTGGCCGCCTTTGAGCACGAGATCATATTGGGCATGAGCGGCGAGCGGGGACAAAAGTAAAAGCAGGGCGGAAGCTTTCATAAGAAGGCTCATTTCGCTGATTTGCTGAAGACGCCACGCAGGAACTGCGGATCTCGCCAGTCCCAGGCGCGGCTTGTGCTGACGATGTTCTCGGTTCCGTTCCATTCGTAAGGCGCCCAATACATAGCGCCGCGGAAATGAATGAAGACGCTCACGAGAACGCACCCATAGAATGCGAGGCTACGCGGCCGCAGCGGCTCATCCAGACGGAACCACAAGAACACGGGTATCAGGAAAAACAGGAACAGAGGCAACACGTCCGCGAACATGCGTGGGCCGTAGCAGTGCCCGGCTGTCCAGTAAATGTAAACCGAAATGAGGATCCAGTGCAGTCCAAGCGCGGCGGCCAGATAGTACGCTAACGGCGTCATCCACTTTCGCTGAAAACTGAGCCAGATACCAGCCAGAGAGAACAGGAGAAAGGGAGAAAATATGAAGAGGCCGCGTGAGGGGCTCAGAATGTTGCCCGCGAATCCGCTTAGGATTTGTCCCAGGTTGCCCGGTGTCGGCGCCAGAAACAAACTGAGAAAGTAGTACGACTGCAAAGGCCGATGATAGATGTGCAGGTTGTAGGCGACGAATGGTGCGGCCGTAGCTGCGGCCACCAGCAGCCACTTCGCGAACTTCGGGCGGTGGTGAATGAATACGTAAACGCTCACCACAGCGAGGATGACGATCGAGGTTGGCCGAATGAAGTAGGCCAGAGTGAGCGGCGCCGCAGCCCAGGGCAGCGCGGTCGGACGGCGCATGGCGAGTGACAGTAAATACAGACCGGTGGTGAGCATAAGCATGTCGGGCGCGTGCTGCCAGAGTGCTCGGCTGGCTGTAGACCAGGCGGAAGTGCCCAAGGCGAACAGCAGCGCCAATGCAATCGAGGCGCCGATGCCCAGATACACGCGCGCGGTTAGGAACAAGACTACGGTGGTCAGCGCCACGATCACGGAACTCAAAAGGACTTCCACCAGAAGGTGAGCTCCCAGATAGTCTCTCCGCAGAAGTGCCAGCGCTACGGAACCTACTTTGCTGCCGACCACGCGTTCTGCCGGTGGACCTAAAAGGCGCAGCGCGGCGTCGGTGGCAGCCATCAACGGTAGTGCGACCACAGGAGTCCCGATGGGATACCAATAGTAGTAATGGCTTCCGGCGGGGCATGCGGAACCGCTGCTCGGTTTTACGACGAGGTAGCCTGCAGTGACGCATTCGACGCCACCGTATTGCTTTTCCTGCAGTAGCTGGGGGTACTCGTCGAGGTTGGTGGTGCCGTCGAAAAGCATACGCATCATGACCGGCACCGCCCAAAAAGAATCACCGGATTGCGAGACGGGGCTCACCAGGTAGGTAAGAAACACGCCACCGAAAAGGAGAGCACCGATCGCCGCATTGGAGCCTAGCCGCATCAGGAGGCAGGGTGACAGGCGCTACGCACGAACGATGCGTTCCTTGGTTTTGTCCCACGCCAGGTATTTCCGTTTGCGATAAGACTGCACGCCCATCTCGCATGCGACCACGCCGTAGTATCCGAGCATGCAACCGCACTTGAGCGGCTCGTTATTGCGAATCGCGCCTTGCAGGTTGCGATGATGCAGCGTCAGGCTCTCGGCGCCTGTTTTCTGGTGCGTGATGGGCTGCATGTCCTTTTCGAAGGCTTTCTGCGGGGTGATTGTGAAACCGGTTTGGGTGAATTCGAGAGTAGCCTTGTGGCCGCGAATGACGTGGTCGATGGGGGTGTCATTGGCCATCGAAGAAATCAGGATCACGGACGGGCCGTTGGGATAATCCAGCGTGATGTTGAAAGTGTCCGGAATTTCGGCGGCACTATTGCGGAACTCGTATTTGCCGCCGGTGGCCGCGGCGCGCTCGGGAAACGTGAGGCCCAGCGCTTTAATGATGCGCGTTACGCGGTGGATAAATAGATCGGTCGCGATGCCGCCGGAGTAGTCCCAATAGCGCCGCCAACTCAGGAAGCGGTCGGCGTCGTACGGACGCTTAGGTGCGGGGCCGAGGAAAGCGTTCCAATCGAGATTTTCGCCGGGACGGACATCTGGATCGGGCGGATTGGTGAAGAAATCCCCAACGTGGTTGCGCGAATAATCGATCTGCGCAATGACAATGTTTCCAAGGACGCCCTGCTGGATGTACTCGTGGGCCTTTTCGTAAGAATCGTCCGACATGCCCTGCACGCCGACCTGCATTTTGACGCCGGCCTGCTTGACTCGCGCAATCACTCTTTTCGATTGCTCGACGGTTTTGGTCATGGGCTTTTCGCAGTAGACGTGTTTCGGGCGGGCGAGCGCGTCCATGGTCATCTGAAAGTGCCAGTGCTCGGGCACGGCGATGGTAACGTAGTCGACATCTTTGCTGTCGAGCAGCGCACGGTAATCCTTGTAGGCCTTACCGTTGGTGAGCTTTGCCGCTGCATCGCGGCGCTTGTCGTATATGTCGCAGACGGCGACAATCTCGACGTTGTCGGAGTCTTTCATCTCGAGCAGTGTGCGCATGTGAGCGGTGGCCATGCCGCCCGCGCCGATGACGCCGACGCGAAGACGTTCATTGGCGCCGAGAATGCGGGAGTAAGCTCCGGCAGTTAAGAATGCGGCGGCGCCGGCGAACTCGCGGCGCGAAATAGAAGTGTGCATGTTGGAGATTGTGTCACAGCCGGAGGCGTGACGACGGTGCGGGCCGGTTAGTCTTCAGGCAGAGGTTGGCCCGCCGTTTCGGGGGCGAACAGCATGGCGATCACGCCAAGAATGTAGACGCTGGAGAGTGCGATGGCGGCAGCGCGAAAAGGCGCAGTGAAGCCTTCCTTGCCGAAGAAGACGGTCAAGCTTCCGAGGACCCAAGGTCCGCCGGCTGCTATAACCCGCGCCACGTTGTAGCAGAAGCCGACCCCGGAGCTGCGCAGGCGCGTGGGATAGAGCTCGGGGAAATAAATGGAGTAGCCGCCGAAAACCAACAGCGTGCAAAAACCCATCATGGGGACCATCCAGAGCACTTCGGATGGTTTGTGCATCAATCCGAACGTCATGACGACAGACGCCATGCCCAGCAGAAACGACATGACGAACGCCGGCCGCCGACCGACTTTGGCGGTCACGATGGTAAACGCAGAGATGCCCAGAAACGCACCAACGTCCTGGAGCATGGTGCCCATGCTGACGTACCAGTTTCGCTGGGCGAGTGGCAGGTCTTTCAGAGCCTCGCGGATCAGTTCCGGAGACCAGAAGCCAATGCCCCACAATCCGACGACGCCTGAGACCGCCAGCAGGAGGCCGATGATAGTGTTCTTCCGCCAGCGTGGGTGTGTCCAAAGATCGCTCATGGAACCGAGTTGCTTGCGATCGCCACCGGCCGCGATGGAATCGTGGATCTTCTGCCATCCCTCGGGTTCCCTCACTTTGCCGAAAATCAGGATCACCGGGAGCGCGGGGAGCACGCCGACCATGAACATCCAGCGCCATCCGAGCGGGAGCACAACGAAACTGATCGCCGACCCGATGACGTTACCGATAGCGGAGAGGGCCTGCAAGCTGCCCAACGCATGCGGCCGCGCAATCTCTGGCATGACTTCCGCCACCAGAGTCACCCCCGCGGCGAACTCGCCGCCCACGCCGAGGCCGGTGAGGAATCGATAGGCCATGAAATCCCACTGGTTTCGCGAGAGCGCCGAGAGGCCGGTGAAAATGGAGTAAACCAGAATGGTGAGCATCATGGTTTTGGCGCGTCCCCAGCGGTCGCCCATGATGCCGAAGAACAATCCACCAGCGGCCCAACCCAGCATGAATACCGCCGTGGCGATCCCGCTCCACCAGGTAACATCCGCCACTGAGATGCTCGCCGGCAGCAAATCCCGCATGGCTGGCCCGCGCGACAGCACGAAGATGCGCTGGTTCATGGTGTCGAACATCCAGCCGAAGGAGGCGACAATCAGCACCCACCAGTGATATCCGTTGAGCGCTTTGTACCAAGCGCCGGTTTTCTCCGTCCCGGCGGACGAGGCTGATTGCATAGTCCATCAGTGTTCCACACTTTTAATGAGCGTGCGGGTCAGGGTTCCTGTGGGGAGAAGGGATAGAGCGAGCGTACGGCAAGAATCCGCGCTTTGGGCGTGGCATCTTTCGAGGCGTAGAAGCCGACCGTGCAGTTGAGGCGGAAGAAATAGGCATCGCCGGCGCGGGCCGGATGGCGGCCTTCGATGCCGTCCGCACCGCCGCCAGCTACCATGTCGCCCGAGCCGTCGAGAACGAGATAGATCTCTTCGGCGTTTTCGTGGTGATGCGGGAAATTGGTTCCGCCAGGGTCAAATTGCATGATGAACAGGCTGATGAGCACATGGCCTGCGGCGATCTTGTCGCGCTTGCTAGTGGTATCGCCCATGAGGAGCTGATAGAGAACTGAATCGGGATGGCCCGAGACCGGCTGCCATTTGACATCGTCGAAATTGGCGAGGAGCGGCTTGGCAGGCGCGGCAGTTGTACTTCCGTGTGGGATTTTGAACCCCATCACGAGGATATGGGCGCCGGTCGAGCTGGCCATAGCCAGGCGTACTCCGGGCGGCAAATAGAAGAAGTCATGCTTGCGTATCGCGAGCTTCTCGCTCGCATAATCCAGGCTGCCGCTGCCATCCACGACGACATACGCTTGTTCCTCGGCCGCATACGATGCCGCTGCGCAATTGCCGCCGGCACTGATCTCGATTTCACCGAACCTCGCGACACCGCGTGGCACCTTTGCCTGCGAATCGCCGGTTCCAAACAGCGGCTTGTAATGGCACGTCGGCGTAGTGATGTCGGATTTCTGCTCGTGCACATCCGGCAAGTAACGGTGCAGAAATGTCGGATCGACCGTTCGCTCCGCGGCTGCAATCGGCAGCGCAGCCAAAAGAAGGAGTGCTCTCATTTGCCCACCACCTCGCGCATCACGCGCAGCGTGTTTCCGCCCATGATCTTCTTGATGTCGGCCTCGCTGTAACCCTTCTTGAGTAACGCCGCGGTGAGCGCCGGCATTTTGGATTCGTCTTCGAGCCCGATCGGCACTTCTGCTATACCGTCGAAATCGCTCCCGATGCCCACGTGATCGATGCCCGCGATCTTCACTGCGTGGTCGATGTGGGCGACCACATCGTCGAGGTTCGCGGTAGTTGGCTTGGGGTGCGCCCAATCATCGTGGATGTGCATCTTCGCGGTGTAGTCGTCTAGTTCTTTGCCGGTGAGGTTCGGCTCCGATCCACCGATGCGATTGATATCCCGCAGCGTTTTGTCTGCTTCCTTTTGGCTGAGAAAACCACTACCAAAGTTGATGCCGACCACGCCGCCATTCTTGGCGAGTGCGCGCAGCATGTCATCGGTCATGTTGCGAGGAAGGCTGGATAGGGCGCGGCAGGACGAATGCGAGGCGATCACCGGTTTGGTGCTGACGGCCAGCGCATCGTAGAACGTCTTATCGGAGACATGGGAAATATCCACCATCATGCCGATGCGGTTCATCTCGCGGACAACTTCTTTGCCAAATTCCGTCAGGCCGTTGTGTTGGGGCTGATCGGTGGAGGAGTCCGCCCAGTCATTATTGCGGAAGTGCGTCAGGGTCATGGATCGAATGCCGATCCGCTGATACATGCGCAGCACGGCGAGATCGTCGGCGATCTGGTGGCCGCCTTCGATGGTCAGCACGGCGGCAATCTTATGCGCGCGCACGATACGTTCGATGTCGGCGGCGGTGGTGGCTAATTCGATCTGGTCGGGGTAACGATCGAATACGCTCTGCATGGCGTCGCGGAGGTCCAACGTGCGGCGCACGGCTTCGGAGCCCTTGTAGAAGGTCGGTACCCAGAGGGCGAAGAACGGCGCGTGCATGCCGCCTTCGCGCAAACGGGTGAGATCGACCTCGCCGTCAGAAAGCTTCTGGCCGAGATCCACATGTTCCATCAGCACGCGCTGGAGCGTATCGATGTGGCTATCGATGCCGATAACCTCAGATTGGATGTGACGGGCGCGTTCCGTGACTTGGTCCGCCGCCCCGAGCGGGACGGCAAGTGTCAGTGCAAGAAGGGTTAATTTGAGCACGATGCCACCTATCATAAACCGGAGCAGGATTCCAGTTTGCGCCCTTACATCGCCATTTCGAGGAGAATAAAACTGTTACCTTTCGCCCGGGCCGGAGCATCTAAGTCAGTTGGGGTCATTGAATAGCCAACCAACAGTATGCGCATCACGAATTCCGTAGTCGTTCTTCTCCTCTTGTTCGCTCCTTCCGGGTATACGCAGGAGTCCGAAAAGGCGGCGGAAACGAAGTCGCCAGACGCTCTGCACGATTTGAGTGCCGCGCTCGAATCGCTGTCACGGCGCGCCGGTCAGGCCGTCGTCCAGGTATTTTCCACCGGTTTTGTCTTGAATGACGATGATGACTCCAGCGATACCGCTCTGCTAACCCGGCAAAAGAGTACGGGCTCAGGTGTGATTTTCAGCCCCGACGGTTATGTCGTGACCAACGCACACGTGGTGAAGGGCGGACGGCAGATCGAGGTGCAGTTAGCGGAGTCCTACGATCGGTCGCCCGGCCACACGGTGACTCGTCCGTCGGGTGCGAGGCTGGAGGCGAAGATCGTGGGCATGGACCGTGAAAGCGATCTGGCAGTGCTCAAGATCGAGCGGAAGGATCTGCCGTTTCTTCATTTCGGCGATTCTGCCGAGCTGCACCAAGGGCAACTGGTGCTGGCGTTCGGCAATCCGCTGGGGCTTTCGAATTCCGTCACGATGGGAGTGGTGAGCTCGACAGCGCGCCAAATCAAGCCTGATGACCCTATGCTCTACATTCAGACCGACGCGCCTATAAATCCGGGCAATAGCGGCGGCCCGCTGCTGGATGCCGATGGCCGAGTGGTGGGCATCAACACGTTCATATTGAGTCAATCTGGTGGCAGCGAGGGCATCGGGTTCGCGATTCCCAGCAATGTTGTGCACAGCGTGGTGGAGCAGCTCCGCAAAGAAGGGCACGTGCACCGCGGCGAGATTGGAGTCTTTGCGCAAACCATCACGCCGTCGCTGGCCGCCGGCCTGGACCTTTCGCGAGACTGGGGCGTGATACTCGCCGATGTCGAGCCGGATTCACCGGCCGACAAAGCCGGATTGAAACCCGGCGACGTCGTACTTAGCGTGAACGATCGGGTCATGGAGAGTGCGCGGCAGCTCGAGGTAAATCTCTACCGCCGGGCGGTTGGAGAAAAAGTGACCATCGAAGCGCTTCGCGGCACACAGAAGCTTGCCTTTAACGTGGCGATTGTCGAGCGCGAGGACGATCCGCAGCGTTTTGCTGACATGGTGAATCCGGAAAAGAACATCGTGGCCCGGCTTGGTATCCTGTGCATCGATATCAACCAGAAGGTTGCGCAGATGCTGCCCGACTTGCGCAAGCCCTACGGCGTGGTGGTCGCCGCGCGAGCCTCTGGATCGCCCTACTCGAGCCAACTCGACCCGGGTGACGTCATCCACGCGCTCAACGCCGAGCCGATCAGTTCCGTGGAAGCGCTACGCCATGCCCTGGACAAGCGGAAGGCGACCGACCCGATTGTCCTGCAAATCGAGCGGGACGGCCGCTTGATGTATCTGGACCTGGAACTCGAGTAGCGGTTCTGCTATAGTAATTTCTTTATGAATTCCGCTCCCGTCGCCCGGCGCCATCATCACCATCATGGGAATGCCAGCATGCGACGGGCGCGCCTCTAAATTTTCAGAGCGAAATCGGAAGGGACGCCCGCCGAGGTTCTGGCGGGCTTTTTTATTGGCCGAAAAGCATGGACTTGGATTTTCAAAAATCGGACGGGCTGATCACGGCGGTGATTCAAGACCACGCCACCGGCCGCGTGCTGATGGTTGGCTTCATGAATGAAGAAGCGTTTCGAAAAACCGTGGAGACCGGGTTTGCCACCTTCTATAGCCGCTCGCGGCGGAAATTGTGGCTGAAGGGCGAGACATCGGGGCATCGCCTGGTGGTGAAAGAGATTGCCACCGATTGCGACCGCGACTCGCTGCTCGTTCGCGTCGAAGCGCTGGGACCGGGGGTATGCCACAACGGTTACGAAAGCTGCTTCTACCGGCGGCTGGAGAACGGCCGATGGGTGGAATCGGAAGCACGGACTTATGATCCGGACGCGGTATACGGGGGCAAGGAATGAAGCTGAAGCTCGGCCTGCCCAAAGGCAGCCTGGAAACCGCGACCATCGATCTGTTTCGCCGCGCCGGCTTCAACATCACGACCAGCTCGCGCTCGTATTTTCCGTCCGTTGACGACTCGGAAATCGAATGCATGCTGATACGCGCGCAGGAGATGGCGCGCTACGTGGAAGACGGTATTCTGGACGCCGGCCTGACCGGCCGCGACTGGGTCGAAGAGAGCGAAGCGAAGGTCGAAGCGATTGCTGACCTGGTTTACGCCAAGCAAAGTTTCGGCAAAGTGCGATGGGTGCTGGCCGTTCCGGAATCGTCGGCGTTCCACTCCGTGAAGGATCTGGAAGGCAAAATCATCGCCACCGAGTTGGTGGCCACCACGAAGCGATATCTTGCCGCCCACGGTGTAAGCGCCAAAGTGGAGTTCAGTTGGGGCGCGACCGAAGTGAAGCCGCCAGTGCTGGCTGACGCCATTGTCGAGGTAACGGAAACGGGTTCGTCGCTGCGCGCCAACAAGCTCAAAATCATCGACACGGTGATGGAATCCAACACGCAGCTTATCGTGAATGTAAATTCGTGGAAAGACTCGTGGAAGCGGCGCAAGCTGGAAGACATGCGCATGTTGCTTGACGGCGCCATCAATGCGCTGGGAAAAGTGGGGCTGATGCTGAACGTGCACAGAGAATGCCTGGAGGCCGTCCTGAACGTGCTGCCGGCGCTGAAGCGCCCCACGATTTCGCATTTGAGTGACGAGGACTGGCTCGCGGTGAACACGATCCTCGATGAATCCACCGTGCGCGACATCATCCCGCGTCTCAAGCAGGCGGGAGGGCAGGGAATCGTCGAATACCCGCTGAACAAGATTGTGATGTGACGCGTTCATGATTCGCACTCTGGCATCCAATCGCATTGCTTCCTTGCTCGCGCGCCGCACGACGCGTTTGACGCAGGCTGAAGCGGTGGTGCGTCCGATCCTCGACGCCGTGCGCAAGCTGGGCGACAAGGCGCTGCTCAAGTATGCGCGCAAGTTCGACGGACTCGATCGCAAGAGCGTCCGCGTAGACGAGCGGGAGTTGGCGGCGGCGTGCGGAAAGCTCTCGCCGGCCTTTCGCGATGCGGTGGAAACGGCGTCCACTAACATTCGAACGTTCGCCGAAATGCAAATGCCGGTGGAGCAATTGATGGAGATGGCTCCTGGCCTGCACCTGGGACAGATCGTGCGGCCGCTCGATACGGTAGCCGCGTACATCCCCGCGGGCCGCTATCCGTTGCCCTCCACGCTCATGATGACGGTGGTCCCGGCGCAAGTCGCGGGCGTTCGCCGCGTTTGCGTGGCGTGCCCGCGGCCAGTTCCCGAGATTCTCGGCACGGCGCGTTTGCTGCGCGTGCCCGATGTCTTCCAAATGGGTGGAGCACAGGCCATCGCCGCCTTCGCCTTCGGAACACGCACCGTTCCGAAGGCGGATCGTATCGTGGGTCCGGGCAACATCTACGTGGCAGCGGCGAAGAAGCTGTTGGCGGGCGAAGTGGGCATCGATTTTGTGGCCGGGCCGACTGAGATTCTGATGATCGCGGTGGAAGGCGATCCGGAATTCATGGCCGCCGATATGCTCGCGCAGGCGGAGCACGATGTAGACGCTTCCGCCATTCTGCTGACGACATCGAAAACATTGGCACGCGCCGTCGCGCAAGAGGTCGAGCGTCAACTGAAGACGCTGCCCACGGCGGCCGTTGCGCGGCAGGCCATCCGCCGCAATAGCGCTATCGTGATCTGCCGCTCGCTGGACGAAGCGGTTGAGATTGCCAATCGCTTCGCTCCCGAACATCTGAGCATTCCGGATGCGCGGCTGCTCAAAAACATCAGCAACGCCGGCAGCGTGTTTGTGGGGCCGTTCAGCCCGGAGGCCGCGGGCGATTACGCATCCGGACCCAATCATGTATTACCGACGAGCGGTGCCGCCCGTTTGCGCGGCGGACTTTCCGTGATGGATTACTTGAAAGTGATTTCAGTACAACGACTGACTGACGACGCGCTCCTCCGGCTTGCGCCCGCGATCACCACTCTTGCGCGCGCCGAAGGTCTGGAAGCGCATGCGCGCTCGGTGGAGGTGCGCACGCGTGGCTAGCGCGAGAACGGCAAAGGTCCCCAAGGGTACCATCCGCCCGCGCGAGGCGGTGCTGCGAATGGCTCCCTATTCTCCACCCACCGCGGGACGCGAAGGGAAGCTGCGGCTAGACTTCAACGAGAATACGGTGGGTTGCTCGCCGCGCGTGATTGAATACCTGCGCGAACGTTTGAGCGCCGGCGGTCTGGCCGTCTACCCCGAATACGGGGAAGCAAAACGGGCGCTGGCCGGGTTCTTTCACGTGCCGGAGGAGCGGCTACTGTTGACCAATGGCACCGATGAAGCCATCCAGGTCTTCGTGAACACCTACGTTAACGCGGGTGACGAGGTGTTGTTGCTGCGGCCCGCCTACGCCATGTATCGCTTTTATGCCGACGTAGCCGGCGCCGCCATCCGTGAAATCGAATACCGGCCGCCGCACATGGAATTTCCGCTCGAGGAATTGCTAGGCGCCATCACACCGGCAACGCGCGCCGTCATTCTGGCGAATCCGAACAACCCCACCGGCACGGGCGTATATTTTCAGGGCATTGAGCGTATTCTCAAACGGGCTCGCAAGGCCGCGGTATTGATCGATGAAGCGTATTACGAATTCAGCGGCGTCACTGCTCTACCCCTCATCGAGCACTCGCCGAATCTGTTTGTGAGCCGGACGTTTTCGAAGGTCTACGGTATGGCCGCGATGCGCCTGGGCTGCATTTTTTCCGGCGCGGCGAATATTGCGTTTCTGCACAAAGCGCAATCGCCTTACAGCGTCAACGCTCTGGCTGCGCTCGCGGTCGAGCAGGCCGTTTGCGACACGGCTTACATTGAAAACTATGTGGCCGAGGTGCTGGCTGCACGCGAGTTGCTATGTGTGGGCCTGGAAAAGTTGGGCATCACTTATGTCCCCAGCTCCGCTAATTTCGTGCTGACCAACCTAGGCCGGCGTGCCATTGAGGTTCGCGACACCCTGCGCGCACGTGGCATTCTCGTGCGCGATCGCAGTTACGAAGTTCCAGGCCATGTGCGCATGACCGTGGGTACGCGCGAGCAGACACGGCGCCTGCTGGACGCGCTCGAGGAGATTTGGTGATCGATCAACTGCTCGTATTCGACATGGACGGCGTGTTAGTGGACGTCACCGAGTCGTATCGCGAAACGATCCAGCGCACCGTCGAACATTTCTCCGGCCGCCGTATCAGCCGCCCGGAAATTCAGGACTGGAAGAACCGCGGCGGCTGGAATGACGATTGGGCCCTGTCCCGCGCTTTGATTCGCGAGGCCGGTGTTGAAGTGGAACACCAGTCCGTGGTCGACTACTTCAACTCCGTCTTTCACGGCAACGGCTCCGATGGTTTGATCCTACGAGAGCGCTGGATTGCCCGGGACGGCCTGTTCGAGCGGCTGTCGGAGCGCTTTCGCATGGCGGTATTCACTGGCCGGCTGCGCTGGGAGGCCGAATTGACCCTCAAGCGCTGCGCGCCGCAGTTGAGTTTCGCACCAATCGTTGGCACCGACGACGTCACACGTCCCAAGCCCGCGCCGGAAGGCCTGCTCAAGGTCTGCACCGAAGTCCCCGCTCAGCGCCAGTGGTACATCGGTGATACGGTTGACGACGCGCGCTGCGCCCGCGAGGCGGGAGTTCCGTTCATCGGGATCGCCGCTCCCGCCAATCCGCGTTATGACGAATTGGTGAAGGTGCTGAAGGCGGAAAGAGCGGTGGCCGTTCTGGACGACATCAATCAACTTGAATCGGTGGTGTGCGCGTGAGATCCGCCAGCATCGAACGGAACACAAAAGAAACGCAGATTCGCGGCAAGCTGACGATCGAGGGCCGAGGCCGCTACGAAATCCGGACCGGCATACGCTTCTTCGATCACATGCTGGAATTGTTCACCAAGCACGGCGGCTTCGATCTCAAACTGGATGCCAAGGGCGATCTGGATGTCGACCAGCACCACACCGTCGAAGATGTAGGCATCGTGCTGGGTCAGTTATTTGCGAAAGCGCTCGGAGACCGCCGCGGCATCAATCGCGCCGGTTACTTCGTGCTGCCCATGGATGAAACGCTGGCCGTGGTGGCGCTCGATCTCGGCGGCCGCCCAGCGCTGGTTTACAAAGATCTCGTCCGTGTGCGGTTGGTCGGCGATCTGCAAACCGAATTGGTGGAGGATTTCTTCGGCGGCTTCGTCAATCACGCGGGCGCCAACCTGCACGCCAAGGTTTTGTATGGCCGCTCGAACCACCACAAGATCGAAGCCATCTTCAAATGTTTCGCGCGCGCGATGAAGTATGCCTGTTCCACCGACAGACGCCTGCGCGACCAGTTGCCATCGACGAAAGGGTTGCTATGATCGCCATTCTCGATTACGGCGCCGGTAATCTGCGCTCGGTGCAGAACACGCTCGATGAGATCGGGGCCAGCTACACGCTGGTGCGCGATGCCGCTGGTTTACGCCGCGCCGCCAAGATCATTCTCCCCGGGGTCGGCCACTTCGGGCAGATGATGCACGCGCTCGATGCTATGCAGGTACGCGCGACGTTGAGCGATTGCATTCGCGCGGGCGCGCCTTTTCTGGGGATCTGTCTGGGTTTGCATGCTCTATTCACCGGTAGCGAGGAGGCACCGGACGTGCGTGGTCTTGGCGTCTTCGAAGGCGTGGTTCGCCGCTTTCCGGCTGCGCTCCGTGTGCCGCACATGGGCTGGAACCAGCTTGAATCACGGGTGCCGTCACGTCTGCTGGCCGGGCTCGGTTCGCGCCCCTACGTCTACTTTGCCCACAGCTACTACGTCCCGGAAACTCCCGCGACCGCGGCGGCCTGCAATTATTCTGTGCCGTACACCGCGCTGCTCGATTCGGGCAACACATTCGGCGTCCAGTTTCATCCTGAGAAATCCGGCCCCATCGGTTTGCAAATCGTGAAGAATTTCGTGGAGCTCTAACGGGTGCTCGCGAAACGTATCATTCCGTGTCTCGATGTCACCGGCGGCCGGGTCGTCAAAGGCGTCAACTTCGTTAATCTTCGCGACGCGGGCGACCCCGTGGAACTGGCGGACCGTTATAATCGCGAGGGCGCCGACGAGTTGGTGTTCCTCGACATCACCGCGTCTAGCGACGCGCGCGACATCATGGCCGATGTTGTCGTGCGCACTGCGCGCAAGGTTTTCATTCCGCTTGCAGTGGGCGGCGGTATTCGCTCGGTGGCTGACGCGCGGCGCATTCTTCTCTCCGGCGCCGACAAGGTTTCGGTGAATACGGCAGCCGTGCGACGGCCCGAGCTGATCACCGAGTTGAGCAACGAATTCGGTGCGCAGGCGGTTGTCCTCGCCATTGATGCCCGGCGTCGAGGTGCTGGAGCGTGGAACGTCTATACTCGGGGCGGTCGCGATGACGAAGGAATCGATGCTGTGGAGTGGGCCGCACGCGGCGAAGCGCTTGGCGCCGGCGAAATCCTGCTCACCTCCATGGATACCGACGGCGTGCAGCACGGTTTTGATTGTCCCCTTACGCGCACCGTTTCCCGCGCCACACACATTCCGGTCATTGCCTCAGGTGGCGCCGGGCAGCCCGATGACTTTGTTCGCGTGCTCACCGAAGGCGAAGCCGATGCCGCGCTCGCCGCGTCTATCTTTCACTACGGCACATACACCATCACCGCCTTGAAAGAACATCTGGATCGCCACGGAGTCCCGGTTCGCCCATGATCATCCCCTGCATCGATCTTATGGACGGAAAAGTGGTGCAGCTCGTGCAAGGCCGCGACAAAGCGCTCGAAGTCGCGAGCCCGCTTCCCATCCTGGACAAGTTCCAGGCGTTCCCTGAAATTCAAGTGATCGATCTCGACGCCGCCATGGGACGCGGCTCGAATGATGATCTGGTTCACCTGGTGGCGTCCCGCGCCACCTCCCGCGTGGGCGGAGGCGTCCGTTCGGTCGAGCGGGCCCGCGCGCTCGTCGAACAGGGCGCGCACAAAGTGATCGTTGGCACAGCGGCATTCCGTGCGGATGGCGTCAACGTCGATTTCCTGCGATCGCTGGTTGCGTCCATCGGCCGGAATCGCTTGATCGTTGCACTCGATTCCAAGGGTGGCCGCATCGTGGTGAAAGGCTGGAGCGAATCTACCAATCTGCGTGCCGAGCAAGTGGTGGCGCAACTCGAGCCTTTCTGTTCCGGTGTGCTATGCACCTACGTCGACAAGGAAGGCATGATGCAGGGGACCGATCTCGATTGGTTCCGCAGCCTCCGTAATGCAACCACGCTCGAAATTACGGCCGCTGGCGGCATCACTACCCTTGATGAAGTGCGCGCGCTGCTTGCGATGAACGTTCAGGCCGCGCTCGGCATGGCCGTTTACACGGGCCGGCTCGACTTGGCCGAACTTGCCGAAATCGAGAACTACCGCCGGCCAGCCTGATTCAGCCAGACATCCACGCGCGGCGCATCCCAGTTGTACGGTTTGATCAGGATATCGAGCCGCCCGTCGCCATCGAGATCAGCAACCCTGGATTCGTGATTTCCAGGACCTTCGTATTCGATCTTGCGAAAGTTCCCCCGTCCGTCGCCCAGAAAGATCCACATGCGCGGATGCGGGTTGTCCGGCTGCGCCGCCTTCTCCGTCCACTTGCCCATCTCCGCGCAGAAGATATCGAGATTTCCATCACCGTCGATGTCCGCGATCTGTAAGCTGTGCCCGTGAATCACATCATGGCCCAGCAAGTCATGGCCCACCCACTCGCTGTTGACATGCTCGTACCACTTCAGACGCCCCACTCCGTCACCTGGAACAAACACCACCTCCGGCCAACCGCCTTTTTTCAGCCGCCCGGCCGCCGCGCGCGTGTTTCGCTGCGCATCATCGATGATGTGCGGAGTAAACGTTCCGTCGCGGTTGTGCTGGAACCAGCGGCCTCCGCCGACAATGTCCTCCACTCCATCGCCATCCACGTCGATACGCGCAAGCCCTTCCGACATCGATTCCGCCGAGAAGATTTCGCGATAGGGCCACGGCTCTGTCTGCCGGGGATCCGCCGGAAACTTCGCCAGAAACAGCTTCAGTGCGCCTTGATTCCAGAACGCCAGTTCGGGTTTCCCATCGCCCTCGAAGTTGCCCACGATCGTATCGTGATGCTGGCCTTTTCCATCGGCCTTGATCACGTGCCGCTTCCACGGCGTCTTCGGATCGAAATTGGGATAGGGATTTTCCCACCACCACACGTGATTGTCGGAGTAATCCGCACCGGCAATGATGTCCAGATCACCGTCGCCATCCACATCCGCGAGCGTCCCACCGGCTTCGATCGGCACCAGTTGATCCTCCACCACGTACTTCGCCCAGCCGTTTTTTGTGCGCCGGTACCAGAGAATCGCCGGTGCTTCATGGCGAGCCGTGATCAGGAAATCGTTCACGCCGTCCTTATCGAGATCTCCAACGATGGCACCGGTCTGCTGTGTGGATGGTCCGGGCGCCGGAAGGTCGCCGGTCTTGCTCGAGAGTTTCTTCCAAGTCAAATCCGCCGGTTTCGCAGCCGACGCGAACCCCAACCAGGCAGTAACGGCGGCCGCGTATATCATCCCTCGCATAGGTGGTCGCATTGTATCGCGGCGCCACGCTGATGGATAATCAGACCGGAAAGACCAACATGAATCGCCGGACGTTTCTCCTCACATCCACAGCCGCCACTTTTCTGCGCGGCGCCACGCAGCAGGAACCGCCATCCGCCCGCATCGGCATCTCCACCTGGAGTTTCCACAATTTCTTCAGCACCACACGCGATGACAGTGCGCCGCCGCTCACCGGCAAGCCATGGGACGTTCTCGACTACCCGGAGATGATCGCGGATCACTATCACGTTCATGAGATGGAAATCGTGGCGCCACACTTCGCCTCTACTGAGCCGCTATATATTGCGGAAGTGAAAGCTCGCCTGGGGCGTGCGCACTCGCACCTGGTGAACATCCCCGTAGACATCCCCGAGCTGGATATGGGCGCCGGGCTGTCTGATCCCGATACGAAGCTCACAGAAAAGATGATCACGGCTTGTAAGAAATGGATCGACGTGGCTCATGCGCTCGGCGCAAGATCGGTGCGTTGCGATCCGGGCAAGATCAATACCGCCGACCTGAAACCGACCGTAGCGTCGTATAAAGCTCTTGCGGCCTACGGAGCGTCGAAGGGCGTCTTCGTAGTCATCGAAAACCATGGAGGCGTCGGCTCCGAGCACCCGCAGGAGTTGGTGGATTTATTCAAAGCGGTCGGCAAGAATTGTGGAGCACTACCCGATTTCGGAAACTTCCCCGACGAAGCCACGCGCCAGAATGGTCTCAAGCTTCTCTTCCCCTACGCCCATGCTGTCTGCCATGCCAAGGGCCTCAAGTTCGATGCGAAAGGCAACGAAACCGTGTTCGACTTCGGCCGGTGCGTGCAGACTTCAAAAGAGGCGGGCTTCAAGGGCGTGTACTCGATCGAGTTCGAGGGCGAGGGCGATCCGCACACAGGTGTGCAGAACGTCATCAATGAACTGCGCCGGTTCTTATGAAATGTAGGTTGCCGGAGCCGTGCCTTCGCGGGAGCGCAGCCCCGGCAACTTTCGTTGAGGCTACGGGAAAATACCCCGTACCTTCGTTGCCTCAGCGACTCTTGCAACAGCCGTGATGTAAGCCCCGGTCCGCATATCGACGCGGTATTTCTCCGACGCCGCATGCACGTCTTTGAAAGCCGAGTTCATGGTGCGTTCCAGGTAATTATTGACTTCGTGCTCGGTCCAGAAGAAACCGTACAGATCCTGCACCCATTCAAAATAGGAAACCGTAACGCCGCCCGCATTGCACAGAATATCGGGGATGACGAAGATTCCCTTTTCGCGCAGGATCTGGTCCGCACCGGGCGTGGTCGGCCCGTTTGCCGCCTCCGCCACGATCTTGGCGCGAATATGGTCGGCATTTTCAAGAGTGATGGTATTTTCGAGCGCCGCCGGCACCAGCACGTCGCATCGAAGTTCCAGAAGTTCCTGGTTGCTGATGGCGTCGCAGCCCTTGAATCCCACCAGGCTGCCTGTCTCCTCTTTGTGCCGGAGCGCGACTTCCGGGTCGATGCCGTGCTCGTTGTAGATTCCGCCCTTGGAATCGCTGGCGGCGATCACGGTGGCGCCGTCTTCGTGCAGCAGCCGCGCCGCAATACTCCCCGCATTGCCAAATCCCTGTACCGCGACCTTTGCGCCTTTAAGGGAGATGCGTTTCACCGCGCATGCCGCGCGCGTCGTGTATTGGCAACCGCGTGCGGTAGCTTCGTGGCGGCCTTTGGATCCACCCAAGCTCAGCGGTTTACCGGTCACCACACCAAGCTCCGTATGGCCATGGAACATGCTGATGGTGTCCATGAACCATGCCATTGTTTGCGGCGTCGTATAGACATCCGGCGCCGGGATGTCGCGGTCGGGACCAATGATCGGTGCGATCTCCGTTGCGTAACGGCGCGTCAGCCGCTCCAGCTCGCCTAGCGAGAGCTGTTTCGGATCCACGCGCACGCCGCCTTTGCCGCCGCCGTACGGGATGTTCACCGTCGCGCACTTCCACGTCATCCATGACGCCAGGGCTTTCACTTCATCCAGCGTCACGCCGGGATGGTAGCGGATCCCACCTTTCGCGGGCCCGCGGGACAGATTATGCTGCACCCGATAACCCTCAAACACCTTGATATGCCCATCGTCCATCCGAACCGGGATGGAGACGATCAACTGACGTTTCGGGGTCTTGAGAATCGTTCTCAGCCCTTCATCCAGCATCAGATAATCGGCGGCCGTATCAAACTGCGCTTGCGCGATTTCAAACGGATTCAATGTTTCCTTTGTTAGGACTGCTGTGCTCACATTTCCTCCTTCTTAAGAACTCGTAGAACCTGCACAAAGCACCATATCGAGTGCTTCCTCCGCTTTTTCGTCCGCCTCCACGCGCTCTAGCGGAATGCCGCGCCGGCATAGTTGGCAGTCAGAAGCGTCAGCGTAATAGCCGGCTTCCAGCTTGGCCAAGGAAAACAGCGGGAGCGACCCGAAGTCCGGGGTCCGCGGGGTAGGTTGATGAAACAGAACTGCGATCCCCGCCACTCGGCATCCTTTCGACTCCAATAGCGCCCGCGCTTGCCTGAGCAGCTTACCCGATCGCAGAATGTCATCCACCAGCAACACCTGCTCACCCAGCGCCTGCTCGAGGTATTGTGGAAACCGCATCTCGCCGGGTCGATCTTTCTCGGCCCAATAGACTTGGCGTGCGTGCAGCGCTTCGCACAAGCCATACGCCACCGGTAGCCCTGCCACCGTCGCCGCAACCACCGAGAGTTGCGGAATGACCTGACGCACGTCCGGGTTGGCCCGCAGTAAGCGGCTGAGGCCCACCGTGAGAGTTTTTGCGAGCCGGTGATAACGCAGTGCGAGTGCGGCCTCCAGATGTTGATTGGCATGCAAGCCGTTTGCATAGGCAAAATGGCCGTTACGGAGCGCGCCCGTTCTTCGGACCAGGGCGAGAACTTCTTCTTCCGTGGGAATCAGGTGCATGGTTGTCAGCTCCCCTCCCCGCGGCCGGAGCGGAATTAGTTCGGCTTCGACTCAGGCCGCACCATTCGCTGGTCGGCCAAAAAAATCCCGCTCAGGCCGGAATTAGGCTTTGCCCAGATCCCCGCAATCGCACGACCGAACGTCTGCGCACCGTACTGCACGCATAGAATCAAAACGCTCACCTAGGTGCGCGATCAGGCCTGGTTACGGCCTGTGTCCAAACCCTCAAAATCCAGGGGGGAAAGCGCGCAATGTGGCTCGGAATCCGGCACGCAACCAATCACCGGGTGTCGAATCCCGCTATACTCTCCGTAGTGTTTTGCAACAATTGGTAATCCGCCCAGGAGATACTCGCATGAATCGCCGCCAGTTCTTCACCACAGCCGCGGCCGGCTTGGCTCTTTCACAACGGCAGGCCTTTGCTGCGCCATTTGCCGACCAGAAGCCTCGCCGGGTCGGCCTCATCGGCACCGGTTGGTACGGAAAAAGCGACCTTCTGCGGCTGATCCAGGTGGCTCCTGTCGAAGTGGTGTCGCTGTGCGATGTCGACAAGCAAATGCTGGCGGAGGCCGCCGAAATTGTAGCTTCCCGCCAGGCATCCAAGAAGAAGCCGCGCCTCTTCCATGACTATCGCGACATGCTCAAGGAGCGGGATCTCGATATCGTCGAGGTCGCCACGCCCGACCACTGGCACGCCCTGCCCATGATCGCCGCCGTCCAGGCTGGTATCGATGTCTATGTGCAGAAACCGATCAGTGTTGACGTCGTTGAAGGCCAGGCCATGCTGGCCGCCGCGCGCAAGTACAACCGCGTAGTGCAGGTTGGCACCCAGCGCCGCAGCACGCCGCACCTGGCCGAAGCCATGAACGAGTTCATCCGGCCCGGCAAGCTCGGCAAGATTTCACAAGTCGATATCTGCTGCTACTGGCACATGCGCGCCACGGAAAATCCGCCTGACAGCGATCCGCCGCCGAACCTCGACTACGAAATGTGGACCGGCCCCGCGCCCATGCGCCCCTATAACGTACTCGACCATCCCCGCGGCTGGCGCGCCTTCATGGAATACGGTAACGGCATCATCGGCGACATGTGCATCCACATGTTCGACATGACACGCTGGATGCTCGACCTCGGTTGGCCCACGCGCATTTCCTCCACCGGCGGCATCTTCGAAGACAAGAAGAGCAAGGCCAATATCACCGACACCCAGACCGCGACGTTTGAATATCCCGACTTGCGCATCGTTTGGCAGCATCGCACCTGGGGCGCGCCCGTCGACCCCAATTACCCCTGGTCCGCCACTTTTTATGGCGACAAAGGAACACTCAAGGCGAGCGTGTACAGCTATGATTTCATTCCAGAAGGTGGCGGCACGCCCGTCCATCGCGACGTGACTTACGAGTTCGAGCAATATCCCGAGGACAAGACTGAGAAGGACCTGGAAACGCACTGCGCCCCGGCCATCCGGCATCACATGATGGATTTCCTTGCGGCGATCGACAAACGCAGCAAGCCCGTGGCCGATATTGAACAGGGTTACATTTCGACCGCAAGCTGCATCATGGCGAACCTGTCGATGCAGCTCGGCCGCACGCTCACCTGGGATGCCGGGCGGCAACGAGTCGTTGGTGACGAAGAAGCGAACCGCCTGTTGCAGCGGCCATACCGCGCACCCTGGGTGCATCCGAAACCCGATTCTGTGTGAGTTCCGTGCCTGACTTTGATGTGCTAATCGTCGGTGCCGGCCTTTCAGGAATCGGGGCCGCCTATCACCTGCAAGACAAGTGCCCGCGTAAGACCCTCGCGATTCTCGAAGCGAGAAGCGCCATCGGCGGAACCTGGGATCTGTTTCGATATCCGGGCGTGCGCTCGGATTCCGACATGCACACCATGGGCTATCGCTTCCGTCCCTGGCGGGAACCGAAATCCATCGCCGACGGCCAGTCCATCCTCCGTTACATTCGCGAGACCGCAGAAGAAACTGGAATCGATCGCAAGATTCGCTTCCACCACCCAGTGGCGCGAGCTTCGTGGTCGTCGCCGGATGCCCAATGGACGGTTGAGGCGAACGGTCCGGACGGCCCGGTGTGCCTGACCTGCAATTTCCTTTTCATGTGCAGCGGGTACTACGAGTATGCCGCCGGCTACATGCCGGGCTGGCCGGGGATGGATCGCTTTACCGGCCGGATCGTGCATCCCCAGCAGTGGCCCGAAGATCTCGATTATTCGGGCCAGCGAGTCGTCGTGATCGGCAGCGGCGCTACCGCTGTCACGCTGGTGCCGGCCATGGCAGACACGGCCGCGCACGTGACCATGTTGCAACGGTCGCCCACCTACATCGTCACGCGACCCTCGAAAGACGTGATTGCCAACTGGCTGCATCGAGTATTGCCGGCGCGGGTCGCCTACGGCCTCGGCCGTTGGAAAAACATCCTGCTCCAGATGTACCTTTACAATCTGGCGCGGCGCAAACCCGATGCCACGAGAAAGACGATTCTGAAATTCGCGCAGAAGCAGCTCGGGCCTGATTTCGATGTCGGCAAGCACTTCAGCCCGCGCTACAACCCTTGGGATCAGCGTCTCTGTCTGGTCCCCGATGGCGACCTGTTCGCTGCCATCCGCTCCGGCAAGGCGTCGGTGGTGACCGACGAGATCGAATCCTTCACCGAAAACGGCATTCGCTTGCGCTCGGGCGGCGAACTCCGAGCTGACGTGATTGTGACCGCTACGGGACTAAAGATGAGGTTGATGGGAGGCGTCGAGTTGGTCGTGGATAGCCGCGCCGTCGATCTTGCGAAAACCATGACCTACAAAGGCATGATGAGCAGCGACGTCCCCAACCTGGCGATGGCGCTAGGCTACACCAACGCGTCCTGGACCCTGAAGTGCGATCTCACATCCGATTACGTCTGCCGGCTGCTCAATTTCATGGATCGGCACGGTTACGCGTATTGCACACCCCGCCAGCATGATCCCTCTGTCACTGAGGAGCCCGCGCTGAGCTTCACATCGGGCTATGTGCAGCGGGCGTTACCATCTCTACCCAAGCAAGGTTCTAAAAAACCGTGGCGGTTGAATCAGAATTACGCCCTCGATCTAATGGCCCTGCGATTCGGAAAAGTCGACGATGGAACCGTCCAATTCACGCCGCGGAAACACTAGATGGCAAGGTTGATTAGACTTCAGAACCGCACAGCGGTCGTGACAGGCGCTGCCAGCGGCATCGGGCGGGCGCTCGCGATATCCTTGGCACGGCGCGGCTGTCACCTGGCGCTGGCCGATATCGATGAACAGAAGCTCGAAGACACGGCGCGCACGGTGGCATCCACGGGTCTGCGCGTGAGCCGGTATCGGCTTAACGTGGCCGACCGGGACGCCGTTGCCAAGTTTCCGGAGGCGGTACTCGCCAACCATGCAGGCGTCGATGTCCTCGTCAACAATGCCGGAGTCGCCATCGGCGGAACGTTCGAGGAGGCCAGCGAAGAAGACTTCGAATGGCTGTTCGGCATCAATTTCTGGGGTGTGGTGCGCATGACGCGTGCCTTCCTGCCGCTTTTGAAGAAAAGTGACGACGCACGCGTCGTGAACATCTCGAGCGTCTTCGGCCTCGTCTCTCCGCCCCGCCAAACGGCTTATTCAGCGAGCAAGTTCGCCGTGCGTGGATTCTCGAACGCGCTGCGTCATGAACTCGCCGGTTCGAATGTCGGGGTGACGGTGGTGCACCCGGGCGGTGTCGCGACTTCGATTGCCGACAATGCCCGTCCACCGAAAAACGCCACAGTCGAACAAATCGCCCAGCGACGCGCGCTCTTCAAAAGAGTAGCCCGCCTGCCGCCCGAAACCGCCGCCGAGATAATCGTCAAGGGAATGGAGCGCCGCGCCTCGCGTGTGTTGGTCGGCAGGGACGCCAGGATGATGGCGGTCTTAGAACGCCTCGCTCCGGTGTCCTATTGGAAAATCCTAGGACGCATACTGCCGGCGTGAGCGCTCACCTCACGCCAGATACTCCTTCATCAAACTGATATATCGCCGGCAGGTTTCCTTCATCTGACCGGCGTCGCCGTCCTGCTCGAGCGACAGATAACCGGTGAATCCGATGCCTTTCACTGCGTCGGCAATGGCCTTGAGATCCATCACGCCCTGTCCGATCGGCACATACTCCCGCATGGTGGCGTTGATGTCGCGCACGTGAAGGTTCATCAGATGCTTGTTCAGCTTGTAGATCGCCACTGGCGGGTACTCGCGTTGGTTCATGGCCCAGCCGCAATCGAGATTGCACCCAAACGCAGAGTCGCGAATGCTGTCCCACAAACGGAAAAAGCTGTCCGTCACCGGCATCATGGTGTGCGTGTGGTTTTCCATCGAGAACCTCATGCCATGCGCTTTGGCGCGCTCCACGCAGGCTTTCGTCGTCTGCACGAATGACGCCCAGAGCTCATCGAAGTCGTATCTTTAGCGATCTCGATGTGAAACTTCTCGCCCGGTTTCGGATCGTCCATGAAATAGCGCGGCAAGTAATCAGTTGCCGGTGTGCTCAACTCACGCGCCCAGGGCGCCACGATATTCACCATCGGCGCACCCAGTTTCTTGGCGATCACGCAGCCGCGCTCGAAGTAATCCAGGCTGCGTTTTCGCTCGTCGGCGTCCCTGCTGGTCAGCCCTTCCGTTACCGGCTGGAAGAAGGGGAACTGGTTCAGCGTGAGATGATTTCGCTCCAACTGTTTTCGAATGCGGCCGATGGTGTCGTCGGTCCAGTATTCGTCGATATCCCGCCGCGAGTTCGCAATCAGCTCGATCCCTTCGAAACTCAAGCTCCCAATGATGTCGATCGCTTCTTCCGGATGTGCGCCCGGTGCGAGACTGTGGAAGTTCCAGCTCACCGACCCGATCTTCGCTCTCCGACCGGTCACTGGCGCGGCAAGCGCTTGCGCCCCTGCCAGCAGAACAGGAACAAATTCGCGACGATTCATCTACAGCCTTCCTTTTTGGTTAATGGCCCAATGCCAGCTTTCGCTCCATATCCTCGAGCGTCACTCCCTTGGTTTCCGGATATACCGCCAAAACCACAAATAGCTGCACGACCATCATCGCCGAGAAAAATGCAAAGGGAGCTGGCTTGGAATGCTCCGCCACGATCGGGAACGCCCACGAGATGAGCGCGTTCATGATCCAGTGCGTGGAACTCCCCAGGCTTTGACCTTTCGCCCGAACCGCCGTCGGGAATACTTCGGCGAGATATACCCAAATCACCGCGCCCTGCGAAAAAGCGAATGACGCGATGAAACCGATCAACAGCCATACCAGCAACGCTTCATGCGTGCCCGTCCAGAAGATCACGGCCACCCCGCCGAGACTGGCGGCAAGTCCGATCGATCCCGCGATCAGCAGCACTCTGCGCCCAACTTTATCGATCACCGACATCGCCAGCATGGTGAAAATCAGATTGGTCAGCCCGATCGCCACCGCCTGCTTGTCGCCCGAGACTTTGCTGAATCCCGCGCGCGCGAAGATGTCGTTCAGGTAATACAGAATCGCGTTGATGCCCGAGAGCTGATTGAACATCGCGATCGATACGGCGAGAAACACGGGCAGCCGGTTGCGGGATGAGAACAGCCGCTCCTGGCCGTACAGCCGTTCGATTTCCACCGCCGCCTGCATCTCCTTCAATGCCGAGTTGACGTCCTCTTCTCCGATGAGCTCCAGCACCGCGCGCGCATCTTCTGTTCCGCCCTTTTGCACCAGCCAGCGCGGACTGCGCGGAATCACGAACAGCGTTGCGAAGAACTGTGCCGCCGGCACCGCGGCGATGCCCAATTTCCATCGCCACTCATCCGCGCCTAATCCTTGCAGGCCGATCACATAGTTCGAGAGGTAAGCCAGCAGGATTCCCGCGACCACGTTGAATTGGAAAAAACCGACCAGCCTTCCACGCCATTTTGCCGGCGCAATCTCCGCGATATACATCGGGCCCAGCACAGACGATCCGCCGATAGCCAACCCGCCGATGAACCGGAACACCACCAGCGACGACCAACTGAACGCAAAAGCGCAGCCCAATGCCGAGACCAGATAAAACGTAGCCATCACGCGCAGGCTGTCGCGCCTGCCGTAACGGTCGCCCGGAATACTCGCGGATAAAGCGCCGATTACCGTGCCCCACAGCGCGATCGAAACTGTCAGGCCCAATCCCGCGGAGGTGAGCCCGTAGAAGCGCGTCAGTGCCGCTGTCGTTCCCGCGATCACCGCGGTATCGAATCCGAACAGCAGGCCGCCACGCGCGGCCACGACGGTACTTTTCACGAGTGCTGCGTTCAGAGTCATCGGTCCCCTCCAGCCTGCGCGCGATGTGCAGCCTCCGCCAATGCAATCGCCCCGAGTACGCCCGCGCGGTTGCCGAGTTGCGGCGGCACCACGTACTGGTCAATCTCGTCCATCAGCGCGGCCGCGCGGATGTAACCGTTGAGAAGACGCGCCAGCTCACGCCGCACCATGGGGAACAGTTGCTGCTGCTGCATGACGCCGCCGCCCATGACGATCCGCCGCGGCGACAACGTGCACACCCAGTTGGACAAACCCAGCGCCAGATAATGCGCTTCAAGCGCCCACGCCGGGTGGTCCTCCGGCAGATCCTGCGCGGGTTTGCCCCAGCGCGCCTGCATCGCCGGACCGGTAGCTAGGCCCTCCAGGCAATCCTGATGATATGGGCAGCCGCCCGGAAAAGGATCCTTCGCAAAGTCGTGCGGAACGCGGACGTGCCCCATCTCCGGGTGCACCAGGCCGTGCACGAGTTCTCCGTGCACCACCGCGCCGCCGCCGATCCCCGTCCCCACCGTGAGGTAAATGAAATCCGAGATCCCCTGCGCCGCTCCCCAACGGCCCTCCCCTAGCGCCGCGCCATTCACATCCGTATCGAATCCCACCGGCACGTGAAGCGCGCGCGCCAAGGCTCCCGCCAGGTCGTAGTGCCGCCAATCCAGTTTCGGCGATGAGGTGATGTGCCCATATGTCGGCGATGTCCGGTCCAGATCCACCGGACCGAATGACGCAATACCCACCGCGTCAATCGGCGTACCCGCATGCTCGCGAAAGAACGCCGCCACGCACGCCACCGTAGCGTCCGGGGACGTCGTAGGAAACCAGCCCAATTCGAGATCGTCGGGACTGGTCCCGATCCCGCAGACGAACTTGGTCCCGCCGGCTTCAACACCCCCGTACACTGCTGACACCTCGACAGCAAGTCTGTCACAAGTTGAATGGCTGTGCACGGAAATGGGGAAGGCCGCACCTCGCGGCACGGCCTTCCTTGCTTTCTCTTGTGTGTGAGTCTGGTCCTACTTCGGAGGCGCCGGCGCCGACGTCGGTGTTCCGAACGCGATAATCGCGGTCGTGTTGCTGTCGAACGTGCCGGACAATTCGCCGGTGTTGTTGCAGGTACCAGTGAAATTGATCTTCGCGTTCCCCCAGGATTCTAGCGTCAACGTCACATTGATGCTGGTCGTGAGTCCCGATCCCAGCACGAGTGTGGTCGCTTCCGTGACCGACACACCTAACTGGTCGGCTTTCATGTAGTCGAACGGCTGCTCCGGGTCGGCACAAACACCGCCGCCGGGGCAGTAGGCCCGATCGCTGAACAATTGTGGAATCTGCTTGCCCGACAACGTCTCGCTGTGATCCACCGCCAGAGGGCTGCTGCTGTTGCTGATGGTCAACGATCCGGTCGCGTAGCCGGCGACCTGCGTGTTCTTCAGCGTGACCAGCGTGAACGGAACAACGTCGCCCGTGGCGCCGCTCGGTATGCAGTCGGCGTGTAAAAGGTTAGGCACTTGCGTCAGAAATAGCGCAAACGCCAGATGTTTTGCATAAGTGATTCTGCGTTTCATTGAGTCTCTCCTCCGATTGGGATTTCTTGAGCCCATCCCTAGGGGATCGCGCAGCGGGATGGGGAAGCTCGAAAGCTTCCCTGCATCTGCGCCGTCACTTTATAGGGCGGAAAAGACGCGCAGAAACCGTAAATGCGGAAGAGCTTTCTTTACTGAAGTCGCCCGCGTCGGGCCGGAATCGACCGTGTTATTTGCTGTCTGCGGCGCTTTGCGGCTCCGCTTTTTGCTTCACTGGCTGCCGGTAGCGAGCTAACAACTGCTCTCGATCGTGGCGCAGGTCCGCTCCCGTCGGGGCGTCCGGGTAAGGCTTCTTGCCCATCATCCCTTTCCACAGAATGCGGTTGAATGCCCCTGCATCTACGCGATCAGCGTCGGTGAAATCGAGCCCCTTGGTAACCCGCGCCCAATACTTCGCATCGTGCGCCGGCCTGGGCACGATCATGCCTGACGGTTTGGGAGGGAGCGGCAGTGATGTGTTGTAGAGCAGCGCCGAAGGAACGGCGGTGAAGCTCCACGGACTCGGCGTCGTGTTGAAAATGTCTGCCATCGGTCTGGCCACGGCGTCATTCAGGTTCATCATTCGCGGCAGGCCCAGTTGCGCGTTGATCTCGGGCAGCCCCAGCACCTCTTCCATGGTGCGAACGAAGTTCACGGTGTTGTATGGCGTGGAGACGACGGCGCCCCGTTTGACATAGGCGCCCGCTACGAACGCGATACTGCGATGTGAATCGACGTGGTCGCCGCCATCCTGCGCGTCGTCCTCGATGACGAAAATCAGGGTATTATTCGCAAACCGGCTGTTCGCAATCTTCTGTATCAGCAATCCCACGGCGTAATCGTTGTCGGCGATTTCCAGGTCCGGTGTATTGACACCATCAATCGCGGCTGCGTAGTTGCCCGTGTGGTCGTGCATCAAACGAACCAGCGTCAACCCCGCCAGATCTTCCGTACTGGTTCCCCCGTATCGTGCATCGAAATCTCGCGCCCACTCTGTGTAGCGCCAATAATCCGGAAGGGAGTTATCGAAGCCCCGGAAATAGGGATCTGTGAACTGGCTGAGCGCGATGTTTTCTGGATAGGCTACCGTGGTCCCGCTCGCGAACGGGTTGCGCAACACCGGGATGGCGAAGTCGGCTGTCGTGTAGCGGGTGGCGTCCACGAAGAATCCATAGTTGCGGACCGAGAGACCGGCTCGCAGGGCAGAATTCCACAAATAGCCCGTATTGAGTTCATGTTCCGGGCCGTCCGGTGCCGCGACGTCGGTCTGGCCAGGCAACACATCCGGATCGCTGGAGGCGAACGGTTCGGCGGCTTGGCGCGCCGCGACGTCGCCCTGCCAGGTTCCCGTGGGGATAGCTGGAATCCCAACGTTGACCTGGCGATTCGAGCCGTCGGAATCCAAACTCGTGCCGCGGTATGCGTAGGCGACCGGGTACTGATGCTCCACCACGTCGGGAGCCTGCGCCGACGTGCTCCAGGCCCATCCGTCATAGCTGACCTCGGCCGTGTCCATGAAGTTATCGAGCGTAACGAACTGTTGCGCCAACGCATGTTGGTTCGGCGTGATCGCCTCGCCGAACTCCGTCAATTTGGGATCGCCGTTGCTGCCGTTCGCCAGATCGCCGAGAACCTGGTCGTAAGTGCGGTTTTCCTTGATGATGAAAATTACGTGCTTCACGCCGCGGCGCACGGCGGCCATCACCGCGGCATCGCTGGCGCTCTCGGCGTACGAAAAGTTATCGTTTGCCATTACTGTTTGCGTCAGTGTCGTGAGTTGCGCCGCGCCGGGCACCGGCAAGCTTTGCAGCCCGGCCTTGGTCAGTTGGGGATTGTATTCGTTCGATGGATTGCAATTCGGCGATCCCGGCGGACCGTAGCCGTAACACCACGCCGTGTTCGCGCCCGTCGGCGACTTCTGGTTCGCGACATACGCGTACACCGCGGCGCTGTTGCCGCCGGCATTTACCACGCTCACCGAGTTTGGATACCAACCGGTCGGTATCAAGCCCACCACGTGGTCGTTGATATTGGCGCCAGTAAGCGCGATCACCGAGATGCAGTTCAGATTGCCATCGGTCACGTAAAGCTGTTTTTCATCCGGCGAAAGCGTCACACTGTTGGGGTTTGCGCCCTGGTAAGCCGCCAGCGAAGAAGGTAGTAGCGGCGAAATCACCGGTATGGTCTCCACAACCTCATTCACTCGGGTGTCAATAATATCGACGGTATCGGTTTGATCTTCGGCCACGTATAACATCGTTTCCGCCGCGTTTAAGGTCATCTTGTTGGGCTGTCCCTTCACGTGGATCCGTGCGGTCACCGCCGGCGTCCCTGCCAGTTTCACTACATCGATCTCCCGGTCGCGAATGCTCGACACATAAGCGGTCGTGCTTGGTCCACCGCCCTTGATCGCCACCCAGAACGGATACTCGCCGCCCGGAACGCCCCTCTCGGGGTTGGTGGCGCTCTTGCCCGGCCGCAGATCCAGTTCCTCGGGTGCCGACCAGTTGCCGTAACCGCCTGTGAAGACGGTGATCGAGTCGTTGTAGTAGTTCGCCACGACCAGTGTTTTACGATCATCCGCAATCGCTATGCCGGCCGCGCACGGATACACGCCAACCTGACTGTTGATCTGGATTGCGCCGTTCGGCTTCAGGTTGAGGCCCACGCCCAACCTGTGCGCCATGGCTAATTTCGGCGCAGCGGGTGATTCCTCCACCCAGGTTCCTGAGTTCAGCGTGATGGTGTGGATGTTATCATCCATGCCGCCCGCCACGTAAAAATGCAGGCCGGATGGATCGAAGACGATCCCGTGGTAGGTATTGGGAATCTGCAGTACTTGCTTTAGCACCGGCCGTTGCGTCGAAATGTCGTAGATGAATACGTACTCGTTCGAGTCCGGCCCATACCAAGGATATGGTGGCGTCGGGGTGCCGGAGTTGTAGACGCGGTTGTATCCGCTGGTCAAAACCAACAACGTGTTGTGATCCGGGCTCACGGTGGTGGTGACAGCTTGCCCGGCCAACCAGTCTGGCCTGTCGGGCAGGCCGGGGTTTAGCGTCATGAACCGGGAGCCCTGTGGAGCCAGCGGCGTAATCTGTTGGCCCATATTTGGCAACGCCTGCGGCTGTGGCTGCGCAACGGCCAGTGCGCTAGAGACCAAAAAGGTGAGTGTCAGGGCGCCCCCTCGGATCGTGAACCGCGGGCGAGATTGTTTTGTCATCGGCTCTAATAGTGCTGCCCGGCCGAATTATTCTCGCCCGCGATATCTACGCCAGGGCTGGATCCGCCACACTGCGGCGTTGCGCCGTTCTTGCCGGCCTTCCCGACTACCCTTTCCCTGACGCGGCTTGCGGAGCCTCATAAAGCTGGCGAATTTCGGTTTCGCCTCCGCCCGCCGTTTCGAGGAAGTATTTTGTGAGCTCGATCGCCTCTTGTTTTGAATTCGCCCGAATGATGGCGAAACCGCCGATCACTTCCTTGGTCTCGGCGAACGGCCCATCCGTCACCAGAAACGTTCCATCTGCGAGCCGTACGCGTGCCCCCGCCGAACTGGGCAGGCATCCTTCGGTCGCAATCAGCCATCCGGCTTGCATCGCCTCCTCAATCAACTTTCCCATGGCGGCCATCGCCTCCTGCGTAGGCGGGCATTCGGGTTTGCACGGTTTGTACAGGCACAGAAATCGCATCGTAATTTTCCTTTCCTTGGGTTAGTCGAATGCCCGGGCACAGAATCGACAGTTCCCGGCGCCAATCCTCGAATAACTGAATCGCTACTTCTTCGCCGCAGCTTGCATAGCGGCGGCAACCGCCTCGCGCTCCGCAGAAAACTTCTGGGCTTTCTCCGGCTCGTGCAACGCGGTGTAGTCTTCCGCCAGGTCTTTGCGCGCCCATTGCAGCCAACTCGCCGATGGGCTGGCCTGCTTGGCAAGAATCTGGTAGCCGGCGAGGGAATGTTCGGCGGCTTCGCGGTAGCGGAGTTGGCGCAGCAGCGCGTGGCCTAGTTTCTCCTGCACGATCCCCACGTTCACGTGCTCGGGCCCCTCTGTCTCGATGAACAGGCTGAGCGCCTGACGGTAAAACTGCTCGGCGCGCGGCCACTGTTTGCGGTCCATATAGACCGTTCCCAAGTTCGACTCCGCGGTCGCCATCCCGAAATAGTGGCCCTGGTAAACCGTCTGGTAGATGTCGGCCATGCGCTGGTATTGCTTCTCCGCCTCGTCTAGCTGGTCCCGCATGTAGGCCAGGCCGCCCAGTTCGTTCACGGTGTCGGCGATCATGGGATGCACTTTACCGTAGACTCGCTCGCGAATCGCAAGCGCCTGCTGCAACGCGCTCTGCGCTTCGTCGTAGCGCTTTTGGAAGACCAGCGTGCGCCCCAGCACCGTCAGGTTATGCGCCGTCTCCGGATGATTCTCGCCGTAGTACGGACGGTTGATGGCGAGCGCCTGCCGCACCAGTCGCTCCGCCGCCGGATAGTAACCCAGTTCCTGTTGAATGTCGGCCAGGTCGAGCAGGTCGCTTGCCACCGTCGGATGGCGTTCCCCAAAAAGCTGTCGGTGTATCGCGAGCGCTCGCTCGTGCAGCGATTTCGCCAGGTCCAGGTGTCCGCTTTGGTAGTGGTTATTGGCCAACTCGTTCAATAAGTCCGCCAGTTCTGGCGTTGGCAGGCCGGGTCCGGATTGCAGCTTCACCGCTTCATCCAGCACCGCGATGCCCTCCGCATATTTGCCGCGGCGTTCGAGCACCTGCCCGAGGGCAAGCATCGCTCTCGCCACGCCCGCGTTGTCGACCGGCCGTTGGCGCCTGGCTTTCGCCAACCCGTCGCGCACCAGCCGCTCGGCTTCGTCCAGCTTGTCCTGGTCCGAGCGCAGCAACCCGAGCTCCACTTCGCTCTCCGCCGCTTCCGCGCTTCCGTCTCCTGCGATCGACTTGCGCTGCTTGAGCGCAGTGCCCAGCAGCGCGTCCGCACGGTCGAGCTTCCCTAACGTCGCGTAGATGCCGCCGAGCGTTTGATAGAGGTCAGCCTGCGCGGCCGGTTCCCGATCGAGTAACCGCGCCTGCTGCACGCCGCGATCCAGCAGATCCACCACGCGCAGATTATCGGCGGGCCCGGCTTCTCTTTCGCCCCCGTTGAACAGGCTCAGCATGAATCGTTGAATCCGCTCGGCTCGCGCCGCCTGCGCGAGAGCCACGTTTCGCGCCACCGCCAGCCGCACCGTAAAGAAGACGATTAATCCGACGACGGTCACCGAGACCGCTGCCGCCACGATGACCCCGCGCCGGTTTCGCCTGACGAACTTGCCCGCGCGATATCGCAGCGAATCGGCCCGCGCCTCGAGCGGCTCGCCTTTCAAGTAATGATCGATGTCGCGGATCAACGCTTCGACCGAACCGTATCGGCGGTGCGGATCCTTGTGCATTGCGGTGAGACAGAGCACGTCCAGATCGGCCCACGACGTCTTCGCCGCCTGTGCGGCCTTGCCGCTCTCCTTTTCCCGCTGCGCGCGCACCGACGGCTTCTCGGGCTCACGCTCCACAATCATGCGTTCGATGGCGCTGGTCGTCTCGCCCTCCACTTCGAAAGGCAGCGCGCCGGTCAGTAGCTCGTAGAGAATCACTCCCAGACCGTATACGTCGGTGTAAACCCCGGCCTGCTCGCCGCGGATCTGCTCCGGCGCCGCGTACGCCGGCGTCATCAGCCGGAGCCCGGTGCGCGTCCGATCGGCCTTTTGATCGCGCTGGTCGAGCTGCTTCGCGATCCCGAAATCCAGAAGCTTCACGGTTCCGTCCGATTGCACAATAATGTTCGACGGCTTGAGATCACGATGGATCACCGCGCGCGAGTGCGCATACTGCACCGCCTCGCACACTGCGCGAAACGTTTGGAGACGCTCCGCCGCCGAAGGCTGGTGCGCGGAGCAATAGTCATTGATAGGAACGCCCTTGACATACTCCATGGCGAACCACGGCGTCCCATCAGCCAGTGTGTCGGCATCATAGAGCCGCGCGATGGAGGGATGCGTCATCTGCGCCAGCGTGCGTTGCTCGGTGGCAAAACGCTCGCGCCGCGCGGGCGACATCCAGGCGTCGCGCAAAACTTTGATCGCCGCCAGGCTGCCCAGGTCCTGACGCTCCGCCAGGTACACCACGCCCATGCCGCCTTCCCCGAGTACCTCGCGCAGGCGATATGGGCCGAACTCCTGGGCAAGCACGGCTGCGGGCGGGCGAAGCATCTCGGTTGCCACCTGCGACACATCCCGATCGAGCAGCGAAGCCCCGTGCGTGTCTTCCTCGATCAGCGCCTGCACATCGCGAATCAGCTGTTGGTCTCCTCCACTGGCCGATTCTAGAAACGTGAGACGCTCGGAAGCGGGCCGCTCCAGCGCTTCGTGGAACAACCCCTGAATCCGTTCCCAACGCGTGCTGTCCATCGTGTTTCCGGGCCTTGGGCCGGATTATCCGCCCTGACGCAGTTCGTGCGCAAGCCAGGCTTTAGCCGCGCGCCAGTCGCGAAGAATCGTGGCTTCCGATACCGCCAGCAGCTCCGCCGTTTCTGTCACGTCGAGGCCCCCGAAGAACCGGCTCTCCACCATGACCGCGTGGCGAGGGTTGAGACGCGCCAGTTCCTCCAACGCGACGTCGAGTTTCAGGATGTCCTGGTCGCATGAGGCCGGCTGGCCCAGCGCTTCGTCGAAAGTCACCACGGGTTCGGCCCCGCCCCGCTTTTTCGAGCTCCGCCGCCGCGCCGACTCCACCAGAAGCTGCCGCATGGCGCGCGCCGCGATTCTTTTGAAATGTAGCCGTGAAGTGGCCACAAATGCGGGCGAGCTGGCCAATTTCAGCCAGGCCTCATGCACCAGTGCCGTTGGATTCAGCGTCGCCCCCGGATCGCTCCTCCTCACCGACACCGCCAGCCGCCGCAGCTCCTCGTAAGTCACGCTGAATAGATAATCTAGCTCTTTCCGGTCGAGCCCCGGCGCGAGGTCCAGATTTTGCTCCGGCGTGACGGTTTTCTCTCCGCGTTTACGCATTGCCTTGTAAATGCCAAGCACTCACAATTCCGTCATATTACGCGGTCGGCAGTCTCCTCCCGGCCGAAGCGATATCTCCCTAGCTAAGCGTGCCCAACGAATGAGTTTACAAGCATTTCTGAAGATCTGCGAAGTATGATACACTATCGCCGCAGAGGTGGAGTTTCGGCGCTCGCGTTCGCTAACCCTTTCTAAACAAAAGACGAGGAGAATGCTCTCATGAGAACGAAAGTTACTAATCGGGCAGTGATCGTTCTGGTGGGGATAATATCTGCGACCCTTCATGCGCAGGACAGGGCATCCATTATCAAGAAGTTACAGTCTGAGTACGCCCTTACCAAAACCACGGCCGACCAGACTGACATCGTGACCGCCGGCTCCGTACTGGTCCTGCAAAAGGATAACCTTCTGATGGTGGCGACTACCACCAACGGCAACCCCTGCCCCAATACTTATAAGAACGGGAAGTTTACCCAAAACGGCGCCTGCCGCGCCAGCGAGAAGCTGAAGAAGATTCCGTTATTTGGCCATTCGATTCCCGGCGCCGACCAGGCCCAGGTGACGACCAGAACCTATGTCACGGGCGAGAAATTCTGGGTGACGAAGATCGACATCAAGGAAGGCAAGGACGCCGGAGTCGTGATGGACTTATTCACCGACGCCGTCAATGACGTCCGTTATCGAACTACGCTGAACATTCCATTTAAGGGTGCCATGCCGTCGCCGGACGACGCAGTGAAGCTCGTCCAGGAAGTGGTAACTGTGGCGCCGTCCGAGGACGACAAGAAGGAAGCCAAGGGGAACGACAAGGGCGCCCCGCAGGGCGGACAGCAGCAACAGGCGGCTGCTCCAGAGCCGGCTCAGCAGGCAGCCGCGCCGGCTGCTGAGGCTGCACCCGCTCCGATCGAGCCGCCACCACCACCGCCGGATGCGCCGGTAGCGCCGCCGCCCACGGTCGCGATGGATCAGACTCCGGATCAGGTCACCGCGATTCTTGGACAGCCGCAGAAGAAGGCAAAGATCGGTACCAAGGAAATCTATTTCTACAAAGATGTAAAAGTGACGTTTGTCAACGGTAAGGTGAAGGATATTCAATAGCGGGGCAGGCGCGCTTGGGGCTGACGGGAAAATGGAGGGACTGTAATGAGCAAATCCGAAATTCACACTTCAACTCGATTCTTAACGGTGAGCATGATTGGGCTGCTCGCTGTCGGCTCGGCATTCAGCGCTGATAAGCACGCGTCCGCACCAGCGCCTAAGGCTTCGGCTCCCGCATCGCACCCGGCGTCCGGTGGCGGCAGCCATGGTCCGAGTACGGCCAGCCACGGTCCGAGCACGGCCAGCCACGGTCCGACGACCGCCAGCCATGGTCCGACGACCAGTTCGGCCGGCCACACCACGACTACTTCGACAGCCGGGCACAGCACCACCACCTCGACTGCCGGACACTCCACAACCACCGCAGGGCATACCACGACAACTTCTACCGCCGGGCACAGCACCACTGCCGGTACCGCATCGCATGGCACAACAGCCGGCGGCGCACATGCGGCTACTACCGGCGGCACTCATGCTACCGGCGCCGCGGCGGGATCGCACACGGCCACGGCGGGCGGTACGCATAGCACAACTGGTGGCTCGCACGGTCCGGTTGCCAAAGGCCACACCACCGTGGCGACGAAGAGCGGTGGATCGGTCACCAAACGTGCTGATGGAAAGGTTGCCTCGGTACACGACGCGAAACGCAACATGGACGTGCATCGTTCGCTGAGCGGAAATCGGCATGTCGTCCACGAGCGTGCAGATCATAGCCGGGTCGTGGTAGACGGCCATGGCCGCGGATACGTGCAAAGGTCCTATTCGTACCACGGGACGACATATGTATCGCGCTCCTACTATTACGGGGGAGGGTACGGCAGGGCCTATTACGGAAACTACTACTATGGCGGCGTTTACTTGAATCCATATTACCCCGCCGCCTATTGGGCGCCTGCATATTACGGCTGGGCCTACAATCCTTGGGCCGCACCGATATCCTACGGATGGGGCTGGGGTGGCAGTCCGTGGTATGGCTACTATGGCGGTTGGTACAATCCTTGGCCAGTGTACGCCAGCGCCTCGTTCTGGTTGACTGATTATTTGATCTCGCAGTCCTTGCAGGCGGCTTATGCCGCGCAGGCGGCCGCGAATGCGGCGGCTATAAGTAATGCGGCTCCTCTCACCGCCGATGTCAAGCAACTCATCGCCGACGAGGTGAAGCGTCAGATTGCTCTCGAGAATGCGGAAGCAAAGACGGGCACTCCTGACGCGGCGTCCAGCAGCATCCAACGAGACCTGACGGACGGCACCGCCCACGTGTTTGTGGCCGGCACTGACCTAGACGTCGTCGATGCAGCGGGGAACGAATGCGCCCTCAGCCAGGGCGATGCTATTCAGCTCACCGGTCAGAATGCGCCGGATGCCGCAGCCGTCAATCTGACTGTTCTGGCAAGTAAGGGCGGGAAGGAATGTCCCAAGGGGGATGTAGTTTCGGTTAATTTGCAAGACCTGCAGGAAATGCAGAACCACATGCGGCAGACCATCGACCAGGGCATGCAGGACCTTCAAAAGAAGCAAGGCAAAGACGGAATACCCGCGGCTCCGGCTTCGGCCCAAGCGGCTCCGACCCAGTCGCCCATCGCCGCTAACGCTCCGCCGGCGCCGCCGGAAAGCGAGGTCGTGGCTACGTTGAACCAGGAGGCGAAGGAAGCCGATGCACTCGAGAAAGAAGCTTCGGCTGAAACTGGGGCCCCGGTTGGTGAGCCCCCGACCGTCGCTCTGGGCCAAAGCCCGGATCAAGTGATTGCAGCTCTCGGCCAGCCTAAGAGCATCATGGATCTCGGACCGAAGAAGATCTACGTCTACAAGGACGCGAAGGTCACTTTCCGCGACGGTAAGGTCAGCGACATTCAGTAGCCTCTCATCGCAGGTTTCAAACGAGCAGGGCCGGACGGTTGTCCGGCCCTGTTTTTTTGTGCGCGAACCTTCCACCACGTGACGTTTCTCCGCCCTGTTTTTCGCATTGCGTAGTGAACCCCGAGAGTTGTAAAGGAGCATCGCGCCATGCTGTCACGAACGCATCCTCTGCTTTATTTGAGCCGCCCGAGAATTATCCGGCGCGTGTTATCCGCGGTCTGCCTGGGCGCATTCTGCGCCGCGACTGCCAGCGCGCAATGCTATCTATTCGTCAGCAGCAAGTCGAACGCCTCACTGGAGGTCCAGATCAATACGTTTCTCAGTCAAATTGGGCCAATCAACGCGGGTGGCGGCTACACCTACGAATACACCTTTTTCGGCAACTACATTCTCAAGGTCGGTAGCTCGACGCAAGTCACTACGAACCAACTGGGTGGAGTTTCGTATGGCTACACAACCATCGGCGAACCCCTGACGACCATGGCCTGGGAGGTGGCAGCGCCCGACCTGACAAACACGTGGCAGGTGATTTTGCAATCCAGCCAGGAGCTAATGCCCAAGGGCCTCCCGGCGACGCTGCCCGTCATTTCCCAGTGGGTGGGACCGGCCGGCATGACGCCCGATACCATCGGGGTTGGTGGGACACCTGCCGTCTTCTACCCGATCACTCAAATCACCAGTTGCGGTACCACTTCCACAGCCCCCACGATAACCATTTCCAATGCAAGTCCACAGTTCTCCTACACGCAAGGCGGCGCGCTTCCGGCGTCACAAACCATCACCATCGACAACAGCGATGGCACACCACTTTCCAGTTATGTTGCCATTAGCGCATCTCCTTGGGTCACCGTCTCGGAAGCGGCAACCAGCCTGACCATCTCCGTCGATCCTTCCGGGCTCACCCCCGGTGAGCACGACAGCGCGATCGTCATCACTTCACCCGGCGCCACGAACAGTCCACAATCCATCAAAATCACACTGATCGTGACCGCGAACTCGCCCCCGGTGTTCTCGGGTCCCATGAGTTTCGCGGCGATCACTCCTTGCCGCGTGGCTGACACGCGGAATGCCAATGGACCGTTCGGCGGCCCGTCCATCGCCGCCCAGACATCACGCGACTTCGTTATTCCAAACAGCGCGTGCGGCATTCCTTCCACTGCGGGCGCCTATTCGCTCAACGTCGCCGTGGTTCCCAAAAAGACTCTGGGCTACGTCACGGTTTGGCCCGCCGGACAAAGCCAGCCGACCGTAGCCACACTGACCGCGCTGGATGGCCAGGTTCGCTCCAACGCCGCGATTGTCGCCGCCGGCGCCAATGGCGCCATCAGCATGTTCGCCACCGACGATACCGATGTCATTCTCGACATCAACGGGTACTTTAATTCCCCTGGCGGCGCGGCGGCCACCGTCGATCGAACGGCGCACGCCTACTCTGCGGCCGCCAGTACTGCGGGCGCGAGCGCGTTCTATCCGCTTACGCCATGCCGCATCGCGGACACCCGGAACGCTGCCGGTCCGTTAGGTGGGCCGAGCCTCGCGGCCGAAAGCACGCGCTCATTCCCTATTGCGGACAGCAGTTGCGGTGTGCCTACAACCGCGCTGGCCTACTCACTGAACTTCGCTGCGGTTCCCAAGGGCCCGCTGGGGTATCTCACAGCGTGGCCAACCGGGCAGCCGCAACCGGGCGTGGCCTCGTTGAACGCGGTGACAGGCACCGTGACGGCGAATGCGGTGATTGTTCCCGCCGGCGCGAACGGAGCCGTTTCGGTTTACACCACCAACGCCACAGACCTCGTCATCGATATCGACGGATACTTCGCCGCGCCCGGAGCGGGCGGCCTATCGTTCTACGCGGGCACACCATGCCGGGTGCTGGATTCGCGCGACCCGCAGGGAACGCCGCCGTTCAATGGCGAGCGCGGCGTGGATGTGACTGCCTCGTCGTGCGGCTTGCCGGCCTCGGCGAAAGCATTCGTCTTCAACGCAACCGTCGTGCCGCCCGGCCCGTTCGGTTATCTGACCATGTGGCCGGAGGGAGAACCGCAACCGGTGGCCGCCACACTGAATGCTCTCGACGGAGCCATCACGTCGAACATGGCGATTGTGCCGACAACCAACGGCTCGATTTCCGTTTTCGGCTCGAACCCGACGTATCTGATCCTGGATAATTTCGGCTACTTCGCGCCCTGAGCCACCACGCCCCCGCTCACCGAGGGATTGCCGGCAATGACAAAACGCAGCGGCAGATCCGCGCATTGCCGGATGCCGATCCGCGGCGTCACGCGGATTTCGAATGGAGGCTCTTTGAGCCATTTCCGAACCACGAGCGCACCGCGCGTCGCATCCACGCCGTTCTGGGCGCGCGTGACGCCGAACGCTAACGTGAGATTTCCCGGGCCCGAAGCCAGTTTGGCAACGGAATGTGCGCTTGGCCGCCGCTGCTGCATGAGGCGCACGCCTGCCAGCGGCTCAGCCGCGCGGATCAGAATCGCGCCGCCGGTTCCCTCCGGCCCCACCACGAAATTCAAACACTCGTGCATGCCGTAGATGAAGTAGACATAGGCATGTCCCGGCGGCCCGAAGATAATGCGTGTGCGTTTCGTGATTCCCCGCGCCGAGTGCGAAGCTAAGTCGTCGCCTCCCAGATAGGCTTCGGTTTCGACAATCGTCCCCGCGACGCGTTCATGCACCAGGATTTTGCCAAGCAGCTCCCGCGCCACAGTCACGGTGTCGCGATCGTAAAAGGCGCGCGGCAGTATGCGGCTTCGGGCAGTGATCTCGCGCCAATCCATTCGTCAGTTGTGGCGGATTACTTCTTCTCCCAGATCTGCTCGACGTCGATCTCGAGCCCTGGGAAAGCGCCTGGACGCAGGGCGCCGCGAGATACGATCTCCGGATCGCCGTAGGCGCCGTTCACCAACCGGTAAACTTCCACCGCCCGCTGAAACGGATCTACGATCCAGTATTCACCGATTCCCGCGACTGCGTAATCATCCAGCTTCTCAGTTCGCTCGACATTGCCACGAGGCGTTGAGAGGATCTCGATGACCAGCTCCGGCGGCTCGCCGGCTTCGAAGTAGTGACGGGGCCGATCGTGGGAAACAATGAGGTCCGGCGTGCGGCTCTGGATCTCACCATAGGGGCTGGGTTTATGAGGAATGAAGACCGCCACCGCAGCAACAACAAATCCTCCCTTTAGGCTCTTAAGCTTGGTATGAAAGAGCTCCTGGAGCTTGTAACTAATGACTTGATGTGGAATCTCAGGCGGTGGCACGAGTATTGCCCTCCCTTCGACCACCTCCCAACGCCCCTCGTCGGGTAAGCGCTCGAAGTCCGCCCTGGTCCGCACCAGGAGGTCCTGCATCGTGGCGATCACGTTTCTATTCTAGCGCCGGCTTCTGTTCCGGTTCGAGAACCTGCGCCAGAACATCCCGGGCTTCGTCCTCGTAATCTCCTGGTACCTGAATTTCAACCCAGTCGTGCGGGGCCGGTTCGGTGGTGATCTGTCCCGGCGCGATGAATGGAATCTCTGCGCTTTCCAGTAGTCCTTTCGCCAGCGCAAGCTGGATGGCGTTGCTCGTCACCATCACGATGACCGGATCGAGGGAGGAATCGAAGTGAGTGGGCGGCTTTGGTGGCGGTGACCCCGCCACCAAAGGAACGCGGCAATCGGAGCATTCCGTGAAACCGTCGCGGTATTCAGCCCGGCATTGTGGGCAATACACGGTGGCCTCCTGCCGAATTGTACCGCCGCCACCGTAACCAAATCGCAATCCTCGCCAAGCTACAATGACCTGACGTGAGTACAGCCTCCGCCCAAGCCACCGTTGCCGCGCGGCCGCGAAGAGACATAGCCCTGTGGCAGGCACTCACCATTGCGCTGCTTGTCGTCGGTTACGCGGGCTATTATCTCTGCCGCTCAGATTTGTCCGTTTCGCTTCCGATGATCATTGCGGACATGGCGCGTAAAGGCGGCGATGCCGGCGCCCTGCGCATCCAGTTTGGGACGATCGCCTCCTGGGGCGTACTCGCCTACGCGATCGGTAAGTTTCCGAGCGGCGGTTTGGCGGACTTTCTCGGCGGCCGCCGGAATTTCCTGACCGGCATGGGACTCGCCGTGGCCTGCACGCTATTGTTCGCTTCCGGCAGCTCGATGTCGGTCTTTGCGATTGCATGGTTCTGCAATCGGTTGGTGCAATCGCTGGGTTGGGCGGGCATGGTCAAGATCACCTCCAAGTGGGTCTCGTACCGGCGCTACGGCACGGTAATGGGCCTGGTGAGCCTCAGTTATCTGTTCGGTGATGCGGTTTCTCGCTGGTTCCTCGGGCAGCTCATTTCCTGGCATCTGAGCTGGCGGGAAGTGTTCGTGGTGGCCGCGGCGGTGCTGGGCACGATCTTTCTGATCTGCCTGTTGCTGTTGCGCGAATCACCGGCACAAATCGGCGCACCCGAGCCGGAAATCAATCCGGCGAACCTATTCGGAAAGGATGGCGAGCGGGCCGCTCCACAGAGTCTGGGAACCTTGCTCCGTCCGCTTCTGCGGAGTCAGATCTTTTGGATCGTATGCGTGTTGTCGCTCGGCAGCACTCTCGTGCGAGAAACTTTCGGCCTGTGGACCCCGACGTATTTCACGCAGGCAGCCGGGTTGACGACGGCCGAGGCGGCTTCGAAAAGTGCATTGTTCCCATTGTTGGGCGGTGTCTCGGTGCTCCTTTGCGGCTGGTTGAGCGACCGGTTGGGTGCACGCGGCCGGGCTTCGGTGACCTTCTTCGGCCTGGCATTGAGCGGCGTCGTGCTCTTGTGGCTGGGGCTGGGATCGTTTGCTGGATCGCACACCTGGCCTGTGGTCCTGGTCAGTCTGGTGGCTTTCCTGATTATTGGGCCGTATTCGTTTCTGGCGGGTGCCATTGCCCTCGATTTTGGAGGCAAGCAGGGAGCCTCCACCGCTTCCGGCGTCATCGACGGCGTTGGCTATCTCGGTGGAGTGCTCTCTGGAGATGCGGTGGCTCGCATCTCGGTCCACTTCGGCTGGGGCGGCGTGTTCGTGGTGCTCGCCGTGGTGGCGTTTCTCACCGCGGCGGCCGCAGCCGTCTTCTGGATTCGTGAAGCGAACCCCGCGTCGTAGGCTACTTCTGCAGTGACTCGATGTACTTCGCCAGATTCGAAATGCGCAGCTTCACGACCGAATCGTTGCCTGGAGAAAGCGAGTGGAACACGGGGCCCCACAGCGGCATTTCGGAACTGCCATGCGCCGCGATCTCGCCGGTTCCCTCGATCACGTGAATCACGCGGCCGGAAGGATATTTACCGCCGCTTTTTTGCGCCAGCGTGGACAGGTCGGCGGGCGCGACTTTTAACGCGCTGGCCGCCGGGCCGTTGCCCTTGCCATCCAGCCCGTGGCAGGAGGCGCAGTAAGCCTTGTACATTTCCACGCCCGAATCTGCTCGAGTCGAGCTGACTGGAACTTTCTTTATCTCTTTGCCCGACTGGTCGGCGGCAAAAAGTGCCGATGCCATGGTCAACAGTACCAAAACCGCAGGCTTTTTCATCATGATCTCCTTCAGCAGCCCCCACCCCAAAACTTGTCGGAATCCGTGGACGCTGCGTGCAATGGGGTGACCGCTATACAAGTCCTTTCCATTCAACGACGTCCAGATTTCGCCGCGTGCTCTGGCCCACCTTGCTGGACGGCACATGGGTTTGGTGCCCCACCGGCGAATAGTAGACCGGGCGCCCGAACTTCTCACCAAAATTTGTGACTCGTGGAACGCTTCGTGCTAATCCAATTTGCGTAGAATCTTATCGGAGGACGTAGTTATGTTTCTTCCGCGTTCTTCTTCCATCGAGAGGTGGTTACTTAAAAAATTCCTGGCCGCTACAGGAAACCCGCCTTTGCGCCTCGCGATCAAAGACGGAGCTTCCGTTGTGCCGCCTGACAAGCAACCGGTCGGAACGCTGCTGTTTCAAGATCGGATCACGCTACTAAAGACTATTTCTCAGCCGGAAATCGGATTCGGCGACGGCTACGCCGACGGCAAGATCGCCGTGGAGGGCAATCTGGTCACATTGCTCGAAGCCGCCTACCGCTACTGGCCTGGTCCCTCGGCATGGGGTTGGTTGACCAGACTGAAAACCGGCTTCCAGGAGCGGCTGAGAGCAAACAGCCCACGGCGCTCCCGTTCGAATGTTCACCATCACTACGACCTGTCGACCGATTTCTACCGGCATTGGCTCGACCGCCAATTGCTTTATACGTGCGCGTATTTTCCGGCTCCTTCGGCAACGCTTGAACAAGCCCAGATCGCCAAGATGGATCACGTGTGCCGCAAACTACAACTCACGCCCGGAGAAACCGTCGCGGAAGCGGGGTGCGGATGGGGCGCGCTGGCGCTTCACATGGCGAAGCACTACGGAGTGCGTGTGAAGGCATTCAATCTCTCGCACGAGCAAATTGTGTTTGCGCGGCAGCAAGCTCGCCAACAGGGACTCAACGATACAGTGGAATTCATCGAGGATGACTATCGCAATATCTCCGGGCGGTTCGATGTTTTCGCATCGATTGGTATGTTGGAGCACGTTGGTCTTAGGCGATACGCGGATCTGAGCCGCGTGATTCGCCGGACACTCGGCAAGTCCGGGCGGGGCATTCTGCATTTCATCGGGCGCAACATTTCCGTCCCGCTGAGCCCTTGGATCACGAAACGAATTTTTCCGGGTGCCTACGCGCCGACTTTGCGCGAAGCCATGATCGTGCTCGAGCCCGGGGATTTCTCGGTCTTGGATGTCGAGAACTTGCGCCTGCATTATGCCAAGACGCTGGAGTATTGGCTCGAGCGGTTCGAGCGGTCCTCATCCCAGATCGCGTCGTTATTTGACCAGCGCTTCGTGCGCGCGTGGCGGCTTTACCTGGCGGGATCGCTGGTGGCGTTTCGAGTGGGATCTCTGCAACTGTTCCAGGTTGTTTTTGCCGGACCGGAAGCCGCCCGCATACCCTGGACGCGCGCGCACCTGTACGATTCCCGGCAGGAACAAGGACCGCAATGGACACATGCGATGTCCTGATCGTGGGCGGCGGCCCGGCGGGCGCAACGTGCGCCTGGAAGTTACGCGATTCCGGGCTGCGAGTCACGATTCTGGATAAGGCGAACTTTCCTCGCGATAAAGTTTGTGGCGGCTGGATCACGCCGGCGGTCCTTGAGGAACTGAAGATTCAGCCCAGTGACTACGCGCGCGGACGCGTGTTGCAATCCATCACGGGATTCCGCGTGGCGTGTATGGGCCGCCGGGAATTGGAAACTCATTACGACACCGCGGTCAGTTACGGGATCCGCCGGTGCGAGTTTGATGACTATCTGTTGAAACGCTCCGGCGCGCGGCTGCTGTTGGGAACTCCTCTGATGCAACTGGAGCGCTCGCGCGGCGAGTGGATCGTGAATGGGGCGATTCGGACGCCGATGCTCATTGGCGCAGGAGGAACGTTCTGCCCGGTCGCCCGGTTTTTAGGAGCCAAGGTCAATCGTGAGACCGTGGTCGCGGCGCAGGAAGTTGAGTTTGCCATGGACTCGCGCCAAGCCGATGGTTGCGCGGTTCGTGCAGAGGTTCCCGAGCTTTACTTCTGCCCGGACATGAAAGGATACGGCTGGTGTTTTCGCAAAGGAAACGTGCTCAATATCGGGCTGGGGCGAATGGACTCGCACGGTCTTGCGCAACACGTCGAGAGCTTCCTGAACTTTCTGCGGGAGCGAGGACGATTAAGCATCGAACCCGTTCCACCGATGCGCGGGCATGCGTATCTGCTCTATGGCAGGACGCCGAGAAACATGGTTGACGAAGGCGTGCTGTTGATTGGAGACGCCGCAGGGTTGGCGTATGCGCAGAGTGGGGAAGGGATTCGCCCGGCGATTGAGTCAGGTTTGCTGGCAGCGCAAGCGATCAGCGCGGCGGACGGAAGTTACAGCCCAGAGCGGTTGGAACTCTACCGCGATCTGCTGGTGAAGCGATTTGGAAAGACAGAGTCGCACTGGGCCATGCGCATCGGCAGCCACTTGCCCGGGGCCGCCGTTACATTCCTGGCGCGGCGCTTGCTGAGTCAGGAATGGTTCACGCGGGGAGTGGTGCTTGACAGGTGGTTCCTACATCGCGAGGAAGCAGCGCTGGGATGTTCATAATCAGATGGATGTTGTCCGGGCTGAACCGGCAGACTTTGCAGCACGCGGCCCGGACGATGGTGGCGGCGACTCTGTCTCTGGCGATCGCCGGCGTGTTTCAGCTTACGGGGCCGCAATGGGCGGCCATCAGCACGATTGTGGTAACGCAGTCGACTCTGGGGGCGGCGCTGATGATCTCCAGCGAACGGTTTGCCGGTACGGCACTGGGCGCTCTAGCCGCAGTACTGTTGGGCCCTCACCTGGAATCCAGCCTCCTCGTTTTTGCCATAGGCATCTTCGTCCTGGGCGTGGTTTGTGGCATGTTCCATTTGGACCACGCGGCGTACCGTTTCGCCGGCATCACACTCGCCATCGTGGTACTCGGATGGAAAGCCGGACCGATGTGGAGAGTTGCCCTGCACCGGTTCATTGAAGTGTCGCTGGGCATCCTGATCGGCCTGGTGATGACGGCCGTATGGCCGGAGCGGGAACCGCCGGCGGGTCGCGGAAGTTCGTAGTGCTCTTGAAAATCCAGGTGGATGAGGACACCCCGTTTCCGTCACGGCAGTGAAAGTGCAAGCAGAGTCCAACGGAACGCCGCGCCGGCGTCGGGAAGCCCATTGCCATGGGGACAGCTGTCAGTTACAGTGCTGTCATGTCCGGTCGTCAAGGACGTGGACTGGCCACGGTCCTGCTGGGCTTCCTGCTGTGTCCGGCGCTGGCGCAGCGCGGTTTCACCCAGTCGTCCACGCGGTGCACCCTATCCGCGACGGTTGTCAATTCTGCCACAGGTGTGGGTATCCCGCACGCGCTGGTCTCGTATCAAGGGATGGCTTCGGGTTACCGGTTCACCGATGCGGCGGGAGGCATTCACGTGGAGAACGTGCCTTCCGGCCGTTATGTCCTGCGCGCTTCGAAGCCCGGATTCGTATCCGAAGAGGAGTTATCTTCGCGCCAGAACGTGTTCGCCATGATGGGGCGGCGTCAGAACGAGCCGGACGAGGAATCTTTCGAGGTAACGCCGAACCAGGCCTTCCAGAACCTGGAGCTCAAGCCTGACTCGCCTGTGTTTCGCATCAAGCTTCTTCCTGTCGCCGGCATCAGCGGCACCGTCCTCGATGAGCATGGCGAGCCTCTCGAAGGACTCTCCGTGCAGGCTGTTGCCATAAAGACATCGCTCAGCGGGGTGGATTACGCTCCGTCCGCGAGCACCAGCACCGACGATCGCGGCCGCTACCTGTTTGCGAAGCTGGTTCCCGGGGATTACCTGATTCGTCTGGCGGGAGAGATCTCGGCGACGCAATACTTCGCGGGTAAGGCCGTTCCCAATGGCGACCACCGTGGCATGCGGCCGGTCTACTATCCGAGCGGCGAGACAACGGCCGGCGCGTTCGTGTTTCACTTGGTCCCGGGCGAGCAGACAAACGCCGATTTCCAACAGCCGACCGAGCACGCCTTCGATATCGACGGCCGCCTCACCGGCTTCATTCCGCACGCGTGGACACAGATGCAGTTATATCGCGAGGGCGACCGCCTGCCGGTGGCGCGCGCCTACGTGAATCTGATGAACGGCCAGTTTCGCGTGATCGACGTTCCCCCGGGAAGCTACACGCTACGCGCCGTCCAATATCAGTCTGATCCCGTAAAGTGGTTCGCTGCTGAAGCCTCGGTCAATGTCACCGCGGAACCCGTGCGCGACATGGTGGTGGAGCTCTCGGGCGCGGTCAGCATCCCGGTGTCCGTCACCTACGAAGCCGGTGCGCAGCCCAACGGCCCGGTAATTCTCACGCTGGAGCCGCAGCACGCGCGCCAAAATGTCCGAAGTACGAGTGTCGGTGGGCGCCGGTCGCCGGCGCCTGCGGATGGAGAGCAGGCCGGGGTTTCGGCGCCGGACGCCGGCGAGACGGAGGCAGCCGCATTTACCGACGTCATTCCCGACCAGTACCGGCTGCGGGTGGGCGGGGCGGGCGATGGATACGTAGCGTCCGCCACGCTGGGCGACGTGGATGTGTTGCACGGAGAATTTCGCGTAGGCGGCGCAGCCGGGGAGATGCGCATTGTGGTCCGCGGCGACAGCGCCTCGCTTGAGGGGCAGGTAACGTCAAAGGGCTCGCCTGCCATCGGCGCGAGCGTTTGTCTGATTCCACGGGACGGCGGGGAGGAGTTGAAGTGCGGCGCGGGTGATCCCGCGGGCCATTACCAGATCCAAGGCGTGGCTCCCGGCGACTACAGGGTCGCCGCCTGGTATGGATTGCCGACGGTCGAGCAACTGCAATCCGGCCTGGGCGAAGCGTTGACGGTGGAGGCCGGAGAGCACCGCACCGTTTCGCTCGAGGCCGCCGGCAATCCGGAAGGGGCCGCCCGAATGGTGCCCATCGAGTGATGAGAGGCGCAATGAACGGAGCATTGCCGGCGTTGCTCCTTGCCGGCTTCGCGCAATTCGCCGGTGCGAGCAGTTACCTGGTAGAGGGCGTGGTGGTGGACGCGAAGTCCGGCGCCGCCATTCCGCACGTGCGCGTGACCCTGGCGTTGGCCAAGCACCGGGAGCAAAAGACCGACCTCATGACCGGGGAAGATGGCAGGTTCTCGTTTGCTGTGAGCCAGCCGGATAAATACTCGTTGCAAATCAGCAGGCCGGGCTATCCGCCGCAATTTTACAAGGAAGCCGGCTTTTCGGCGGTGAGCAGCGCCATCGTGGTCCGCGACGATCAGGACACTCGCCACATCGTCTTCGCCGCATGGAGAGGCGGCGCCATCACGGGTCTGGTGAAGGACGAAGACGGCGAACCGGTGGCGAACGCCCTGGTGGACATTTACCGGTCGATGATTCTCGGGGGCGAACGGAAAATCCTGCGGCAAGGCGAAATGCGGGCGGATGCGCGCGGCGAGTTCCGGTTCCGCAATCTGCAGCGCGGCAACTACTACGTGTGCGCCATGGGCCGGCCCTGGTTCGCGGATTCGGTGATCCAGCTCGAAGGATTTGAACAGCGTCGTTGGGTTCGTCACCGGACAGTGCGTGCGCAAACTTCTGGCCAGACCGAAGCAGCGGAACCGCCGCCGGATTCCGAACCGGAACCTGCCCCCATTTCGTTCTCGCCCGACCCGAACCTCCGCGGCACGGCGTTTCAGACCACGTGCTATCCGAGTGCGCGCACCGTAGACCAAGCTGCTACCGTGCGCGTGGAGCCCGGCGGCGAAACCGAAGTGGCGATCGCGCTGCCGTTCGCCAAGGCGGTGTCGGTGAAGGGATCGATCAGCGGCGCTACGGATGTGAGCAGCGGTGTAGTTTCCCTCTCCAAGAAGATCCAGGACCACCACATGCTGTTCTTGCGGGAATGGCCGAATCAGGACGGCGCTTTCGAGTTCCACAACGTGCCCGCGGGCTCGTACGAGATTGTGGCGTCATCGCAGGCCAATGAAGGCGCGGCGAGCTGGAGTATGCGGCAGGAAGTGGAAGTCGGCGCGGCGGATGTGGAAGTGCAGCTCCGGCCCTCGCCGATTGGCTCGTTCTCCGGCCGGATGATCGTTGACGGGGAAGCTCCGGACGCTTCCGACGCCCGGTTCGTGACGCTGCATGACGAAAAGGGCACCGCGATCAGTGGGGAGGTGGATGCAGACCATCAGTTCTCATTGAAGCGGCTTCCAGCGGGCCGCTACGAGGTGACGTCGATCTCCCGTGACTATCTGCCGGTCTACCTGGAAGGGCCGTCGGGCGCGCAGTTGCCGCTCACCTTCGACCTTGCTCCGGGCGCGGCCGTGCGACTGAACGTGGTAGCGAGCCGGGCGTCATCCTCGATCGAAGGCACGGTCGAGCACGCCGGGGCTCCCTATGTCGGGGCATTCGTGCTGCTCATGCCGAAGAATCCGGCACAGCGGTGGGCGTACCGGCAGGATCAGACGGACAGCGACGGATCGTACAGTCTTGGAACGATCGCCGCCGGCGATTATCTCGCGATCGCGCTGACCAGCGGCGAAGAAGTCGCGTACCGAGACGCGCGAACGGCGGCGATTCTTGCCAAGGCCGCGCGACTCGTGCACGTGGGTCCGGCCGAGCACCAGGAGTTGAAGCTGGAGCTGCTGGATACCACGAATCTCAAGCTACCGGCGCTGTGATCACCGCTTCCCGTGCGCGCGGATTCGCGTGCGGCGGTGAGGATTTCGGTGACGATCATGGGAACCGCCGGCGAGTGAGGGTTACTGGCGCCATTCCTGAGTGGAGAAGAGAGTCCTCCACTCGTCAGCATCGCGGTCTTCCTGTGTGCAGTTGGCCCAGGGTTGGCCGCTGATTTCGGCCATCGTGAAGTGGTACGGAGGACGCCAGCGAACAAGGAAGTAGACGGCTGGTTCCGCGGCGATGTTCTTCTCGAGGTTGTTGGGCACGAAGCCGACTTGCCAGAGATCCGGAGCCTGACAATGCATGGTGGGGTAGGTGAACTCTCCTCCAACCCAGTCGGCATGAAGCCTCTGGTGCCAAGACTGTAAGGCCTGGGACGCGGACCAGGCAGCACTTTCGTTCCAGGGACGAGTCAGCCATTCATCTACAAAGTCGCGTGGGCCAAGAGCAACGGGATCTACACGGCGGACCTGATCTCCGGCAATCAAGTAGTGATGGACGCCCTCTCGATTGTGGACTCCGGCATCGATGCTTCTTTCCGTAAATTCGATCAGTACGTCAACCGGCGGATTCTCCATCGTCCGATCTTGGGCGATGCTGCCTTCGGCGTAATTGTCCGCACGCAGGAAAGCAACCTCAGAGTCATCGATCAGTAGTTTAGAGCCCGCAGGATCCAGCCGCCAAACCCGGTAATAAACCCGTTGCCAACTGGATGCACAGCCCCAGTGATTCCCGAGGGTCAGCACAAGTGGTGCACCCTCCTGGTGCCAGTGCCTGATGGGTTGCAACACGTGCACGGCGAATATGTACTGGGGCGCGTACTTGTTCGGAGAGTAGTCGTTCTGCTCCGATTCCCAGATTCGCTGCCAGCGTCCGTTGACTCGCTTGTAGGCGTATGCTGACTCGTCATACTGGCAAATGATGCCTATCCCGGTGGTGACAATAAGCAGCCCTGATTCATGACTGAGACGGACCTCGCCGAGAGCCCCCAGCAGATTCTGGTCGTCTGCTGAGTTCGAGGCACTGACGGACGCGAGAGCTTTGTTGATTTGCACCGCAAGTGTGTCCGCGAGCGCGAGGTCTTTCAGCGAGCCGAGTTGCGTTTCGATCCAGTCCCTGAGCTGGTGCTTGGCAAGCGTCAATTCGGGACGCGCCCCGGAGTTTTCGATCGTTGCCTCGGCGGCGTGCGCATGCAGAGTCACCAACGTCGCGTGCAGTGCTTCCAATTGCGGGTCTTGAGCAGACGCGACCACGACCCACACGGACACAAGCGGTGCGGTGAGCCGCATTGACTCGATTCTACCGCAGCGTCACTGTTCTTCCCGTGCGCGCGGATTCGCGGGCTGCGGTGAGGATTTCGGTGACGATCATGTTGTTTTCGAGCGCGGAGAGGCCGGAGGGTTTGATCTGGCCGCGCGTGATGGCGGCGAGGTATGAGATGGAATCGCGTTCTTCGGGCTTGCGCGGGGCGGGAGTGCGGGTCTCCTCGGCTTCTTGTCCTGGCATGCGGACGCGCAGGTTGTTGCCGCCGGTGGCGATGGCGTATCCGCGCTCGCCGTAGACTTCGAAATCCTTGCGGCTGAACGGCCAGTTCCACGAGGCTTGAATGATGCCCTGTGCTTTCGGGTACTCGACGAGAATGGTGGCTTCGTCATCGACGTGCGCGTAGATGGCAGGTTTGTCGGTCTGCGCAATGGCGGTCACTTTGAGGGGACGCTGATTGTTCATCATCCACGTCATCAGGTTGGCGCCGTAGCAGCCGAAATCGAAAAGGGCGCCCGCGCCGTTTTTCACGGGGTCGCTCAGCCAGGCGAAAAACTCGGGCTCGACGTGAATCTCTTTCGGTCCTTCGTGACCATCCATGGCGACCATCTTGCGGATGTCGCCCGCGCGCTTCTGCTCGTGGATCATGTTCCAGATTTCACCATGACTGGGATACCAGGTGGTTTCGTAGTTGACGATGACGGGGATGTGATACTTCTCGGCCGCGGTCTGGATGGCGTGCGCCTGCTTCATGTCGACCGCGAGCGGCTTCTCCATCATGACCGGAATATGGTGCGGAGCGACGGCTTCGACAATCGCGGCGTGCGAGTAGGTATCGCTGAAGATGGCGACGGCTTCGGGCTTGGCGGTGTCGAGCATCTTGGCCAGGTCAGTGAAGCGGGCGCTATCGGGGAAGTTGTTCGACTTGCCGTAGCTGGCCACGAGCGCGGAATCGGGATCGTAGATGCCTACGATTTGGATGTCGCCGGTGCGCTTGGCGGCATGCTCCAGGAATCCGGAGACGTGGCCGTGATTTAAACCAGCGATGGCGACGCGCACGGGAGATTGGGCGTGGGCCAAGGCGGCAGTGACGAAAGCGCCGAGGAGAAAAAGTCGCATGATGGATCAGATGATAACAGAGCGATGAAGAAGACCGGGTGTCCCCGGCCATTACGAGTAGCGGAGGGCAATCATGGGATCGATGCGGGAGGCGCGGCGGGCGGGGATGTAACCGGCGAGCAGGGCGGCAGCGAGGAGGACGGCGATAGCCGCCGCGAGCGCCAGCGGGTCATTGGGTTTCGCACCGAAGAGGAAAGACGCGATGAATTTCGACGTGATAAGTACGGCGGGTACGCTGATGGCGAGCCCGGCGCATGCCAGCATGGCGACTTCGCGCAGGATCATCCAGACGACGGCGCGGCGATGGGCGCCGAGCGCCATACGGACGCCGATTTCGCCGGTGCGGAGGGCGACGGTATAGGACATGGTGCCGTAGAGGCCGACACACGAAATCGTCAGTGCGAGCAGGGCGAAGGCTGTGCACAGGTCGGCCAGCATGGTTTCCTGATGCATGTCGGAGGAGATCTCGGCGGTTTCGGTTTCGACGTTGGAGATGGGCATGCGCGGGTCGGCGCGGCGGACGGTGTCGCGTATGGCATTGACGAACGCCAACGGGTCACCCGAGGTGCGGAGGGCGAAGGTCATGTCGTTCGGTTCGGGGTAGCCCTGATCGTAGGGGATGTAGATGACGGGGCGGAAGTCGGTTCTCATTCCACCGTAGCGCGCGTCGCGGGCGACGCCGATCACCTCCATGTCACGCCCGGGTTTATTGGGACGCTGCCACAGGATGAGGTGACGGCCGAGCGGGTTCTGGCTGCCGAAGTACTGGCGGGCGAAGCGCTGATTGATGACGGCGACGGGTTGAGAAGAGCGATGATCGCGATCGCTGAAATCGCGGCCGGCGAGGAGCGGGATCTGCATGGCGGTGAGGAAATCAGGTCCGGAGGGCAGGACGGCGACGCCATCGGTGGGCTGGACACCAGGCAGGGTGACGGCCAGCCAAGTGCCGGCGTTGATAAGCGAAGTCTCGGCGAGCGTGGCGTTGCGGACGCCGGGAATCGAGGCGAGCTGGCGGCGGAGATTGGCGTAGAAATCGCCGATTTCGGGATCGCGATGACCGGCTTTGCGGGCGTCGACTTGAAAGAGCAGGAGGTGTTCGCGATTGAAGCCTAGCTCGACGGAAGCGAGATTTGAGAGCGTGCGGACCAAGAGGCCGGCAGCAACCAGAATGAGTAGGACGACGGCGAACTGGCTAACGACCAAGGCCTGGCTCATACCGATGCCGCGGAAGGCGCGGCGGGCGCGGTTGCCGCTGAGGCGGGATTCCTTGATGGCGGATGCGAGATCGAGACGCGTGGATTGGAGCGCGGGGGCAAGACCGAACAGGATGCCGGTGAGGAGCGAGAGCGCGATGGCGACGGCGAGCACATGCCAGTTGAGATCGGCTTGGATGGTGACGGCGCGCGGGCCTGTGGCGAGCAACGCACTCAGAAAGCGAACGCCTATGACGGCGAAGAAAACGCCCAATGCGCCGCCGACGGCGGAGAGCAGGATGCTTTCGGTCAGAAGCTGACGGATAACACGGGCGCGGCCGGCGCCGAGGCTGAGCCGGAGTGCGATTTCGCGGCGGCGGGACGCGCCACGCGCGAGGAGCAGGTTCGCGACATTGGAGCATGCTATGGCGAGGATGAGGCCGACCAGGGTCATGAGAACGAAGAGCGGCTTGGAGAACTGGCGGCGAAGGGTATCGAGTCCGGTAGCCCCTTCTTCGACGGCGAGCCAGGGAAGGTTGGCGCGCTGTTTGGCGTTTTGCGCGGTGGTGGCGATCCACTGGTTGAATTGCGGGGCGAGCACGGCTTGCGCTTGTGCGCGAGTGACTCCGGGACGCAGGCGGGCCATCATCTGGATCCAATAGTCGTTCCGGTCGAGGTACTCGGCTTGGGTGGCGCCGAAGGAATCCGAAGCCCCCAAGGCCACGTTGGTGTGCATGGGGAGGTAGACGTCGGGGGATCGTGAAGCATCGACGCCGAAGAACTCGGGCGGGGCGACACCGATCACGGTGAAGGGCAGATTGTCGATCAGAATGGACTGGCCGGGTGCGTGATCGGCACCACCCAGGTGCTTCTCGGCGAGCGCGTGGCTGACGACGGCCACGGCGGGAGCGCCGAGACGATCGTCATCGGGAAAGATGAGACGGCCGGCGGCGGGGTTGACGCGAAGGCCGTGGAAATAATCGCCCGAGACGAGCTCGCCGCTGGCGACTTCGGCTCGGCCTTTGATGGAGAGATTCAAAGTGCGGACTTCGCGGGTGTGGCAATAGGTGAAGACGTCGGAGAAGACGGGGGCGCTGGCTTTCTGGAAGAAGGAAAAAGCGGGATAGGGAAAGAGGTCACTGACGGTATCGGATGGGTCGTCGTAGACTTCGCCATGCGTGCCTTGCATGACGAAATCGTCGGTGCGCCAGGCGCCCGGCCTGGAATGCCAGCGGAGGACGACGAGCGAGCCGGGGTCGGCGACGGGCAGCGACCGCAGTAGAAGGGCGTCGAGAAAGCTATAGATGGCAGTATTGGCGCCGATGCCCAGGGCGAGCGAGAGAGCGGCCAGGGCAGTGAACGCCTTGTTGCCGGCCATGGTGCGCAGGGCGTAGCGGAGATCCTGCGAGAGCTGATCGAGGAAGGTCCAGGACCAGGTGGCGCGGGTGTCTTCCTGCACGAGCGCGAGATTGCCGAGCTTGCGGTGAGCAGCGTGGCGGGCTTCGTCCGGGGATAGGCCCTGCTGTTCGAGGCGCTTGGCTTCTTCGTCGAGGTAGAAATCGAGCTCGTCGCGAAGGTCGTTTTCGTTCTGCCGGCGGCGAAAGAGCCCGGCTAGTTTACGGAACAAGGAAGGCATGTCAGGTCTCCAGGGGCGATCGGGCCGGGCGTGCCCGGCCCCTGCGGGGGTGTCCGGAAATGGGAATGGGTTTGATTTGCAAAATCATGTTTGTTTCAAACAAATGGCTTTGTGCTAACGAGATAGGGCGATCCTGCCTTGTATATAACATGCACGTCTACTCGTAGCGCAGGGCGCGCATGGGGTCGACGCGGGAGGCGCGGCGGGCGGGGATGTAGGCGGCCAGCAGGGTGACGGCGAGCAGCAGGGGTGCGATCAGCAAGTACATGGGCCAATCGATCTGGGAATCCTGGAGAATGGCGTTCATGACGTGTTCGGCGCCGAAACCGGCAATCAGCCCGATGACGACGCCGGTCAGGGAGAGGCGGAAGCCCTGGCGCATGACCATGCGGAGGACGCTGGTGCGCTGGGCGCCGATGGCCATGCGGATGCCGATTTCGCGGGTGCGGCGGCTGGCGGTATAGGAGACCAGACCGTACAAACCGACGAGGGCCAGAATCAAACCGACCAGTCCCATACCTCCGATTGTTTCGATGATCATGCCGGTATTGGTTATGGCGCGCGCGCGATAGAGAGACTCCATGGTGCGCACGTCAAAAATAGGCTGATTGGCGTCGAGGCTGCGAACGGTTTCGCGCAAAGGCGCGAGCAGCGAAGCGGGATCCCCGTAAGACTCGGCAAGGAGCGTCATGCGATCGCGGGGATGCTGGGTGAAGGGTAGATAAACAAAATCGGTCGGCGGTTCCGCGAACCAGATGTACTTGGTAGTTTTCGCCACGCCGACAATTTCGAACCACGGTCCTTTGCTGTCATCCAGGCGAAAACGCTTGCCGACGGCGTTTTGTCCGGGCCAATAGTGTTTGGCGAGCTCTTCATTGACGACGGCGACGTGGGGAGATGTGGCGGTATCGGTGGCGCGGAGATCGCGTCCGCTTACGACGGGGATGTGCATGGCGCTCAAATAATTCCCGCCGATGCTGTTGTAGTAGACACCGACGCTCTCTTTGCCTTTAGGAAACGTATAGCCCTCGGGGAGAATCGCCACCATATCCTGGTCGGTCCCCATGGGAACGACGCTAGCGAGCGCGACCCGTTTGACACCGGCGGCATTGCGAGCCCGTTCCGCCACCTGTTGGAAGAACTGCTGCGCCTGAGCCTGGTTATAGCGGACCAGTCCGGGCTGGAAGCTCATCATGAAAAGATGATCGGTGCGATAACCGGGACCGTCGCTGAGCACGGAACGGAAGCCATCGTAGAGGGTGGCGGAAACGAGCAGCAGGGCCATGGATACGGTGACCTGGCCGATCACCAGAATATTTCGGCCGAAGAGACGGCGGCGGCCGGGAGTGTCGGCTCCGGCGGTTTTGAGGGCATCGACCAGATTGGGGCGTGTGGTTTGCAGCGCGGGCACCAGGCCGAACAGAAGCGCGCTGATGACGGAAGCCGCGAGACAGACGAGGAGAGCGCGGTGGTCGAGCTGCACGATGATTTTGATGGGGAGATCGGAGGGGACTTCGAGGCCGCCGAAGAAGGAGACGCCGGCATAGGCGACGGCGACGCCCAGGGCGCCACCGGCCAGTCCGATGAGCAAGCTCTCGGTGAGCAGTTGGCGGATGAGGCGGGAACGCCCAGCTCCGATGGCGATGCGCAACGCGATTTCGCGTGAGCGGACGCGGGAGCGGCTGAGCAGCAGGCTCGCGACATTGGCACAGGCGACCAGGAGAACCGCGGCGGCGAGCGCGAGCAGCATTTCGGAGAGCTGGGAATCGATCGAATCCTGGCGGAATCTTTCCTGTAATTCCGTGTTGACCAGCACGCCGATATTGCGGTTGGTATCGGGGTAGGTGCGCTCAAGATTTTTGGCGATGACCTGGAGCTCGGCGCGGGCCTGATCGAGGGTGACTCCGGGGCGCAGGCGGCCTTTGATGGTGAGACTGCGCTGGCTGCGAGATTCCAGCATGTGGTCATCGGAGCTGGTAGTGAGTCGCGGGGCCATCATCAAGGGGGCATAGAAGGTCGGGTGAACGTAGAGATCGAGGCCGGTGAACTTCTCGGGCGCGACGCCGATCACCGTGAATTCAATGCCGCTCAATCGAACTTTTCGGCCGATGATGGCGGGGTCGGCGGCAAACTGCTGGATCCAGAGCTCATGACTCAGCACGACGACGGCGTCGCGTCCGGGTACCTGGTCCTCTTGAGGAAGAAACGCGCGGCCGAGCTCGGGCTCGACACCAAGGACGCTGAAGAAATTGCCGCTGACGAGCAGTCCCATGGTCATCTTGGGCAGGGAATCAGGACGCGGGGTAATGCCGACGGTGAATTCGGTGGAGGCGACCAGGCCGCTGAAGCTGTGGCTGTGATCAAGGAAATCGAGGTAATCACGGTAGGAGACGCGGCCGGCTCCGTCGAGATTCGTGGAATCGACGGTGACGACACTGCCGGAGTTGGGAACGGGCAACGGACGCAGCAACAGAGCGTCGGCCAAGCTGAAGATGGCGGAGTTGATGCCAATGCCGATGGCGAGCGAGGCGATAGCGATGGCGGTGAAGCCGGGATTCTTGGCGAGCAGGCGGGTGCCGTGGCGAACATCCTGCCAGAGGCGCTCAAACCAGACCCATCCCCAGACGGCGCGCGTATCTTCCTTGATGTTGAGGACAGGGCGGCCGAACTTGCGCTGGGCGGCGTGGCGGGCTTCGGCGGGAAGCATACCGCGGGCGATGTTGTCCTTCGTTTCGCGCTCGATGTAGTCGCGGATTTCGTCGTCAAGATCCTGCTCAGCGCGGTCACGTCCGAACATGGCTAAACCTCCTCTTCCGCCGGGCGCATGATGCGGGCGATGGCGGCGGTGAGACGGTCCCACTTGGTGTTTTCCGCATGCAGATGGCGGCGGCCGCGGGCGGTGAGGCTGTAGAACTTGGCGCGGCGGTTGTTTTCGGATGTGCCGGACTTCGCGGAGATGAGGCCTTGCTTCACGAGGCGGTGCAGGGCAGGGTAGAGCGAGCCATGCTCGATTTGCAGGACGTCATCGGAGCCGCTTTCAATGGCGTGCGCGATGGCGTGGCCGTGGGCGGGACCGAAGAGAAGAGTGCGGAGGATGAGCATGTCGAGGGTACCCTGAAGGAGCTCGAGCTTGTCATTTGACGTTTCGGTAGACATTCTAGGTGAAGCATAAAATTACTTGGGTAGAATGTCAAGGGGTGTGCGGTTTTGAGGTGCCGGTTCCCGGAAGCGGACAGTTCGGGATGGGCGGCCCGGTCGTATCGAGGACGCAGGGCGAGGCGTGCCTCGCCCCTACAAAATGTGAGGCAAGGCAGAGCAAGAGACGCTTCACGGATTTCGTGGTCATCCAAATGCATGCGCGAGGTGCATGAGAATACTCGTGTCTTGCGCAGTTACTTTGCTGGCGCGGGCGAAGTAAACCTAGATGGCTTCCAGCTCTTCTTCGAGCATTTGTTTCTGCGAGAGATCGGCGTAGTAGCCGCCGGAGGAGACGAGCTCGGCATGGGTGCCTTGCTCGACGATGCGGCCTTTCTCGAGCACGACAATCGAGTCCGCCTGGCGAACGGTGGACACGCGATGCGAAATCAGGATTACGGTGCGGCCGTGCATCACTTCGGAGAGGCCATTGAGAATTCGCTCCTCGGTGAGAGTGTCGACGCTCGAGAGCGCGTCGTCGAGAATCAGGATGCGCGGGTTGCGGAGCAATGCACGAGCAATGGCGGTGCGCTGCTTCTGTCCGCCTGAGAGTGTGATGCCGCGTTCGCCGACCATGGTTTCGTAGCCGTTGGGGAACGATTCGATATCGCCGGCCAGCCCCGCGAGCTCAGCGGCACGGCGTATCTGCTCCATGGTTGCGTGCTCCACGCCGAAGGCGATGTTCTCAGCGAGTGTGGCGCTGAACAGGAACGTCTCCTGTGGCACAAAGCCGATCTGGCGACGCAGTTCAGACGGATCGAGATCGCGCAGGTTAATTCCGTCCAGGGAAACGGCGCCCGCCGTCGGGTCCATAAGCCGAGGCACCAAGCCGACAAGCGTGCTCTTGCCGCTTCCCGTGTGGCCGACTACGGCGAGAGTGGCGCCGGCAGGGATCAGCAGATCGACATGCTGGAGCGCGTGGCCGCTCGGGTAATCCAAGCTCACGCCGCGAAACTCGATTTCGCCCCGCGAATGAGCTAGTGGCACGGGTGACGCAGGAGCGGCGATGGTCGGGCGCTCATGCATGATCTGGTTGATGCGGCTCATGGAAGCGGTGCCGCGCTGCATCAGATTCACTACCCAGCCCAGCGCGATCATAGGCCAGACCAACATGCCCATGTAGGTGTTGAACATGATGAAGCCGCCCATGGAGATGCGTCCTTGAAGCACCTGGCGCCCGCCCGCCCACAGCACCACCAAAAAAGTGACGCCGATCAGGCCTTCGAGCAGCGGCTGGAACAATCCCGAGATGCGGACGAGCCGGAGATTCTGGCGAATGTAATCCTGATTGAGCTTTTCAAAACGCCGGAGCTCCGCGGCTTCCTGCACAAACGCGCGGACCATGCGGGCACCGGAGAGGTTCTCCTGTACACGGCTGCTGATATCGGAGAACATCGCCTGGATAGCCTCGAAGCGCTCATGAATGGCGCGGCCGAACAGGGTCACGGCAACACTCACGAGCGGCGCGGGAAGCACAGCCAGCAGCATCAGCCGCCAGTCCTTAAAGGCCATGACGGAGATGGCCAGGACGAACGTCAGGCTGGTCTCGGCCCAGTACATAATCCCGGGGCCGAGCATCATGCGAACGGCGTTGAGATCGTTGGTAGCGCGCGCCATGATGTCGCCGGTGCGTTGGCGCGCGTAGAAATCGGTAGAGAGCGAGACCAGGTGGCCGAAGAGGTCGTTGCGTAAGTCGTATTCGATGTCGCGCGAGATGCCGATGAGAATCACGCGCATCCAGAATTGGAAGAGGCCACGAACGGCAGATAGCGCGATCAACAGAAGGCAGAAGCGCAGGATCGCCGGGAACGAGCGGCCGGCCGTGAGCGCATCGATGGCGAAGCCGATCACCAGGGGGATGGATGCATGGGCCAGGTCCTTCAGGATGAGAGAGACGATGCCTAGCGTCAAACCGCGTCGATACCGCCTCAGATAAGGCCACAAGGCTTGAAACGATTCCCGCATTGGCTCAGATTCCCACCAGGCTTGTCACCGTCTTGGTCCATTCTAAGAGAAAGGTCTTGCGCCCTTCCCGATTGTGCCACCAGCCATCGGCGGTGAAGAAGTCATCCGGAGCCGTGACCATGCGAATTTCGATGCCAGGCCAAGTTTTACGAAGCACGCGCAGAGCGCGCGCGGAATGATAGTCGGTGGTCACCACGATCACACGATGTGCGTGCCGCTGGATCAATTCCGGCAACAACGCGCGGCCCTCTTCTTCCGTGGAATGGCCATTGTGAGGCGCGGGGATGAACCAGGCGGCGGGATAGCCGTGCCGGACGGCAAACGGAATGGCGAGGTCGCACTCATGCATGTCATAGAATCCGGGCGGACCACTCACCAGCACCTGGGGCGCGAAGCCGTTCTTGACGAGTTCCGCCGCTTTCATGATGCGATGCCCATAGGCATCGCCGGCCAGCGCGACGATGATGTCTGCGCGGAAAGGCGGATCACTATGCACCAGCCATCCGCCCATCCAACTCATCCACACAGAGTGCGTAAGCGCCAGGATGACAACAAGCGCAACAGCTACGAGGAGTTTGTTCCTTAGGGAATGGCGGCGGACCACGAACTACTTCTCGTCCGTGGTGTTCTTCTGGTCCAGGTGACCGACCGTTTTCAGCCGCTGATAGAGTTTTTCCACCTCGGCTTCATCTTCGGGCCGAAGCAGGCGATAGCGCGGGGACGGAAGCTGGCGGCGTTCCGGTCCGGGGTTCAAAGCTTCGCCCCAATATTGCCGGTAGGGAACGCCATCGATCAACGCGTCGCGCGAGAGGCGGCGCAGGTTTCGCAGCAGGCCGTTGCAGGATTCCAGGTCCCCGGGATAAATCAGCAGCAGACGCGAATCGTCAAACAGCGTCATGCGCAGAATAAGGGGCGAGATCCAACCGGTGCGATCGAGCCGGCGGATGTCCATCCAAAGGATGCGCCGCTTGCCGATGGCCAGATACTCTTCGTGAATCTCGAGGGCTGGCCGAACCGCCAGTGCAAGTAGCAGTCCGGCGCTCACCAAAAACAGCGCCGCAGCAACAAATGCTGGTTTCAAATCGCGGCCTAGCCAGCCCGAGAACGCCGCGAGCGCCAGTGCCGTGAGTCCGAAGGTGAGGTAATGCCGAGCCGGCACGTAGCGTGTCATTCCAACCCCGACACCTCTAGCCTACTCCGGCCCGCCGCCTCCGTCAATGCGCTTTTAGGGCGCGAAATCGGCGCCTGCGCAAGCGGGATCCACTCCGGATAGTAATCGCTTTGAAGAACGAACGAGAGCAGGCGCCGTGACGTCCTGACGCAATAGACTCAGCGCATTTTGCGTCGTCGAAACCGCCATCGTGTGGTCAAGCAGAGCGCGTGATCTGCTAATGAGAATGAGTGTGCGGATGCCCGTGATAAGGTGCGTGGGTGTTGATCAACTCGCGGCGTTCGGGAACGGCCAGATGATGTTCCACCCAGGAAATGACATCGGGAAGTCCCGAGCCGTTCTTCAAATTTGTAAACACGAATGGGCGGCTGCCACGCATCCGGCGAGCGTCACGATCCATCACTTCGAGTGATGCGCCGACGTACGGGGCGAGATCGATCTTATTGATCACAAGGAGATCAGAACGAGTAATGCCGGGACCACCCTTACGCGGAATCTTATCGCCGCCGGCCACATCGATCACATAGATCGCCACATCGACCAGTTCGGGGCTGAACATGGCGGCCAGATTATCGCCGCCGCTTTCCACGAAAATCAGCTCGAGGTTCGGCAGGTTGGATTCGAGATCGGCAATGGCTTCCAGGTTCATGGAGGCGTCCTCGCGAATCGCGGCGTGAGGGCAGCCGCCCGTTTCAACGCCGCGGATGCGTTCTGCCGGCAGCGTGCCCTGGCGGATCAGGAACTCCGCGTCTTCTTTCGTATAAATATCGTTAGTCACCACACCGACGCCGTAGCGGCCGGAAAGTTCACGACTGAGGCAATCGACCAGCGCTGTTTTGCCGCTGCCGACCGGTCCTGCGACGCCAATACGAAATGCACGCATCGAATTCACATTAGAACAGGAAGTAACGCTGGGCCAGTGGTAGCACGCTGGCCGGCTCGCAGGTGAGCAACTCACCATCTGCGCGAACCTCGTAGGTCTCGGGATCGACTTCGAGCTTCGGCATGGCGGAATTGTGGATCATGTCTTTCTTCCCGATGCGGCGGCAGTTTTCGACTGCGACTGCACGCTTCGCGAGCGAGATCTTCGCGGGCACTCCAGCTTCGAGGGCGGCTTTGGAAACGAACGCGAGGCCGGTGGATGCGATGGCACGCCCAAACGCTCCAAACATGGGCCGATAGAGCACGGGCTGCGGTGTAGGAATGGAAGCATTGGCATCGCCCATCACGCTCCACGCGATGAATCCGCTCTTGAGTACCATCTCTGGTTTGACGCCGAAGAAGGCAGGCTTCCAGAGGACGAGATCAGCGACTTTGCCAGGTTCGATGGAACCGACGTGCGCTGCCACGCCGTGAGTGATCGCCGGATTGATGGTGTACTTGGCGATATAGCGCTTGACGCGGGCGTTGTCGTTACGGCTGGAATCGCCGGCAAGCGGACCACGCTGCACTTTCATTTTATGCGCCGTCTGCCAGGTGCGCGTGACCACTTCTCCGATGCGGCCCATGGCCTGCGAATCACTCGACATCATGCTGAACACGCCCAGATCGTGCAGGATATCCTCGGCAGCGATGGTTTCGGGACGGATACGGCTTTCGGCGAAGGCAATGTCTTCGGGGACCTGCGGATTGAGGTGATGACACACCATGAGCATGTCGAAGTGCTCGTCGATGGTGTTAACAGTGAAAGGCCGTGTGGGATTCGTGGAGGACGGCAACACATTAGGCTGCGCTGCGATGCGGATGATGTCGGGCGCGTGGCCGCCGCCCGCGCCCTCGGTGTGATACGTGTGAATGGTGCGGTCGCCGATCGCCCGAATGGTGTCTTCGACGAAACCAGCTTCGTTAATGGTGTCGGTATGGATCGCGACCTGAACGTCGTACTGATCGGCAACTTTGAGACAGGTGTCGATGGCGGCGGGCGTGGTACCCCAGTCCTCGTGAAGCTTGAGTCCGCAGGCGCCGGCTTCGATCTGTTCCGCGAGCGGCAGAGGAGCGGAAGCGTTTCCCTTTCCCAAAAAACCAAAGTTCATAGGCCACGCCTCCGCGGCCTCGAGCATGCGGTGGATATTCCAGGCGCCTGGAGAGCACGTGGTAGCGTTAGTTCCGGTGGCGGGTCCAGTGCCGCCGCCGATCATCGTGGTTACGCCGTTAGAGATGGCTTCAAAGATCTGCTGGGGAGAGATGAAATGGATGTGAGTATCCAGCGCTCCCGCGGTTACGATTTGGTTTTCGCCGGCAATCACTTCGGTAGAAGCGCCGATCACTAACTCCGGATCAACCCCCTCCATCGTGTCTGGATTACCCGCTTTGCCTACTTTGACGATGCGACCGTCGCGGACGCCAATATCTCCTTTGACGATCCCCCAATGATCGATAACTAATGCGTTCGTGATGACTAAGTCGAGCGCGCCGGCGGACTCTTCACGAGTTACCGTGCTGCTTTGACCCATCCCGTCGCGAATTACTTTACCGCCGCCGAAAGTTACTTCGTCACCGTAAGTGGTGTAATCACGTTCTACCTCGACGATTAGCTCGGTGTCGGCCAAGCGGACACGGTCACCTTTCGTGGGTCCGTAGAGGTCAGCATACGTGCGGGGTGGAATGGAGAGGCTCATTGGTCCAAAGCTCCATTTACCCGGGCATTGTGGCCGAAGACTTTGCGGGCTCCGGCGAAGTTCACCAGCGTCACTTCCTTTTCTTCGCCCGGCTCAAAGCGTGATGCGGTGCCGGCGGCAATGTTGAGGCGCATACCGTAGGCGGCCCGACGCTCAAATGTCAGAGCGCTGTTGACCTCGAAGAAGTGGTAATGGCTGCCTACTTGAACGGGCCGGTCGCCCGTGTTCTTGACAAGCAGGGTAACAGTCTTGCGTCCGGAGTTAGCGATAATATCACCAGATTCGAGTAAGTATTCGCCGGGCTTCATAGTTACGCCACCGGATCATGGACAGTGACTAGCTTAGTTCCATCGGGAAAGGTAGCTTCCACTTGTACTTCGTGTAACATCTCGGCGATGCCGTCCATCAAGTCGCCTCGACGCAGAATCTTAGTGCCAAGAATCATGATGTCACCGACAGTCTTTCCGTCACGCGCCGCTTCGAGAATCTCAGCCGAAATAATAGCTACCGCCTCGGGGTAATTCAGTTTCAAGCCGCGCGCCTGCCGTTTTCGCGCAAGCTCAGCCGCGACGAAGATCAACAGCTTTTCCTGCTCGCGAGGGGTAAGGTGCAAAGAGTCCTCCCGGAAATTCAGTAAATCTTGCGAGGCATCACGGCGTCCCGGCCGTAGAGAACTTGTTTCGCAACACGCCAGAACGCAATCAGTCCACGTGCGATATCGCGGTTGTTCTGGCTTAGCGCGCGGACAACGAGGCCGTGCGCTGGCAGCCGCGCGAGGCCCCATATTATCACAGGCGAACTGATGCGTTCTGCTATGTCGAGGAGTTGCTTTTCGAGGTTAAACCAGGAGGACTCCGCCACGCCGGCACGGCAGATATAAAAGGTGGAAAGATGATGGTACGGTCCCAAACGCGCCAGGGAAGTCAGTGGACGCACGGCTGGACGGAGGTCGGAATGCTCGATGGCCAGCGGCAGGTTCCCGGCCCGCAGTTCGAAGCTAAGGTGGACGGTATCGTACGAAAAGACTTCTCCGCGCGCTTCACGACCCGGCGCCAGCGTTTCCCACCAGAACAGGCCTGCGCCATCGGTGAGATGCACCACGGTGCGCTGTGAATACCTGGCCCCGGCGAACGGGATCATGGGATCCGGCAGATATTCCAGTAGAGCGTTTTCGCGAATCCGCACGTGCGTGACGAACTCGGCCTGACGTGCCTCGGGGCCGCTGCGGTATATCCGCGTGGCGCTGGTGGACGTGATTTGGGCGGTCGCGCCGGCGTCGACATCAATTTCGAGTGATAACTGGTCTCCCGCCAGCACACCGCCGGAAAGATTATGCAGATGGACTAAAGCGCCGCCGCCATCGAGTGCGAACGCCCGCACCACTTTCAGCGGCTGCCGCTGCTCGATCACTTGGAGGCGCGTGCACTGAACCGCCGGATCGTACTCGAATTTCAGCGAGAGCCGTCCGTCGGTACGCGGCATGTGGTCAACTGATGAACAGCCGCGTTTCGAGCGCAACATGCCGCATGGATGCTAATTCCACCATCGGCGTGAACGCAGCGACGGCGCCGACGTCCAGCGCTGCACTAGCCTCGGCTGCGGCGAGAATCGCCGGCTTCAAGTCCCAAAGCAGATGCGCTGCGCGCTGCTGGCCGACCGGCATCAAACGCTGGCTTGCCGAAACAAGGGCGGTTACGCTTTGCTGCAGGTAGACCGGCGCGGCAACTTCTATTGCAACGCCCAACGCACAGGCGGCATAGCCGAAAGCCATCGCGTAATGCGCGTCGCCGGCAGGAATCTCATATCCTTCGAGCGCGCTGAAGAGTTGCAGAAACCGCCGGCCCAACGTCAAGCTCGCTTCTCTGCTTTCACGCGCCGGCTTACGGGCGCTGAGTTGTTGATTCAGCGCGGCCCATTCGAGGCAGTCGGCACGATAGGCTGCACGGCAGAAGACAGCCTCCAGAACTCCGGTTTCCTCAAGATAGTCATGCAAGAGGCCGCGAAGCCGTTCAGGAGTGAGTACCCCTTCGGCCACCAACGTTTCGAGGCCGAACGAATGCGCCGCGCTGCCAATCGGCAGTGCGCTGTCGGCTAGTTGCAGCAGCTTCAACAACGGAAGCGGATTAGTAGGTTCGCTTATTGGTTTGCTGGTCAAAGAAGTGAAAAAGTGCGATGGCTTCGTCGCGCAGAAAATCTCCCGCGATCTCGACCTGGCTTCCGCTCAGATCCTTCATACGCACGTTGGCAATTTGCAATTCATGAAACCCGCTCGCATGTGCGTCGCGAATGCTCGCACCGTAGACAATTTTCGAAATTCGGGCCCAATGGCAAGCCGAAAAGCACATGGGGCAGGGCTCGCAGGTGGAATAGATGACGCAACCGGAAAGATCGATCATCGCCAGCTTGCGGCAAGCCTCGCGGATTGCGTGGATCTCTGCGTGCGCCGTGATGTCTGTCGTCTGCCACACCACATTATGCTCGCAGCTAACCACTTCACCTGCGCGGGCAACGCAGGCGCCGAATGGCGATTGGCCAAGCGCAATGCCCTGGCGAGCCTTGCCGATCGCGAGCCGCATGAAATCTATGTCAGTCAAACGACAAATGTAGCACGAGCCCTGCGGTCAGAACGCGCCGGCGTCGACATTCAGCACCGGATACTTCCGCCAGTCTTTGTAATCAAAGTGCCACCACTCGAATTCGTAGACGGTGAATCCTTCTTCTTCCATCACCCGTCGCAATAGCTGTCGATGCCAACGCGCCAGGGCGGTGCTACCGGGATAGTCAGGATACGAGCGCTGCGACATCTCGTCGTACAAGCCGACCATCTCGGCGGGCTGGCCGGTTTTCAGATCATACAGCGTCAGATCAACGGCGCACCCACGATTGTGACGTGAGCCCTGCGCGGGATCGGCGACGAATTCGTGTTTGTCTGGCGGCGTGCCGTCCCAGAACATTTTCGTGACGTACCACGGCCGGTAGCCGTCGTGGATCAGGAGCGCATATCCCATGGCGTTGAGTTTGTGATTAGCGCGCACTACGGCCTCCGCGGCCGGCCGCTGCAAAAAAGCTCGGGCCTGCGGATAGAAGACTGTTTGCAAAAAGTTGTTGGTGCTCGCGTATCGGATATCGAGCTTAATAGTGGGATCGAGAGACGTGAGCTCCACCAGATCGGGTTTGCGAAAGTCGCCCGTCTCGTGCGGCGGTTGCGCGGCCCGCGCAATACGGCGCAGTTCGTCGACGGGTTTCACTGCTTCGATATGCGCAATGCTTTGATCCTCCCCCGCTATGGGGCGCCGCTTGAAAACAACCGCGCCGCTCAACACTGCGTCAGTCGCGCGGCCGTTGGCGCCGCGATGGAACGTCAGCGTTTCGCCGTCGTACAAGCCCCAATTCGTAAAGCGATAGCTATCCGGCGAAACCTGCTCGAGCGGATAATAGTCGTACCACTCGATTAGCGCGGTGAGTTTGGCGTCTTTCTCCAGAATGTAAAGCGTGTCGTGGTCCCATCCATACTCACCGATCAAGCCGCGAAAGCGGTCTGCGGCGGGCGCCGGCTTGGGCACGGCGACACGCGTAAGGTGCTGTTGGCCCACCATGATGCCGCCGCTTTCCGGAACGATCCCCATTCCGTAGCCGTGCTTGTCGTCGAGAATCAGGCCATTCGTCGCTTGCCGGACTTCGACCTGCTTGCCGCCGCGGCGCGGCAACTCGAAAAGCTTGCCGCTTCGTTCGATCAGGTCGATGGCTTCGCTTCCTTCGCCGTACCGTCCATCCAGCTTGCGTGCCAGCGCGGCGTCGACGGGCTGCGTTCGCGCAATCTCGTGGAGCGGTTTTCTTTCCCGCGCCGCGAGCATCAGTCGCAGCGCTTCGTGCGCGATGTGATTCACCACGGCATTTGCGCTGTCATCGGTGGTGACGGCGACGACTCCCAGCTTGTCGTCCGGCAACGCGGCGAGTTCCGTTGCGAAACCGTAGATCGCGCCACCGTGTCCAACCAGGCGATGGCCCTCAAACTTCGTTAAGCGGAAGCCGATGCCGAAGCCCGCGGTTTCGCCGGGAGCTGCAAACTGGGGCTGCCACATCTGCTCCAGCGTTTCCCGCTTCAGAACCTGGCCGTTAGCGCTGCGGCCGCCCGCGAAGAGAACGCTGAGAAATCTGCCCAGATCGGTGACGCTCGTGTACAGACATCCTGCCGGGCCGATGCCGAGTTGAAACGTCGGAGCGGCAAACGTGCGTCCGTCATAGGTCCAAATGAAGGCTTTGGCCAGGTCGGTCGTGAGATGCGGCTCCGGCTCGAACGCACTGTTCTCCATCCCTGTCGGCTGGAGCACGGCGCGCTTGAGATATTTCGCGTAAGGTTCTCCTTTGCGCGTCTCAAGTACATAGCCGACAACCGCGATCCCGGCGTTCGAATACTTGGAATGCGTACCCGGCTCGTAGACAAGTGAAGTATCGTTGAGACTCTTCACGGTAGCGGCCAGTGTCGGCTCCGTCGGATCGAAGTAGTGGCCCACACCCGGCTCGCGCACCAGGCCTGACCGGTGTGACATCAGTTCACGCAGCGTGATCGGCTTGCCAAATGGATTCCGCGGGCGGAAATCCGGCAAGTAATCTGTTATCGGCGCATCGAGCTGTAACTCACCGTGCTCGACGAGCTGCATGATGCCAACATCTGTGAATAGCTTCGATACAGACCCAACGCGATAAATCGTGCTCGACGTCGCCGGAACTCTGCCATCCGGATCCGCGTACCCGAAACCCTGCGCCCACACGATTTGCTGGTCGTCTACCAACGCAATCGAAATCGCCGGGAGCTGCTTTTCGGCGAGTTCGTGTTGGATGAACGGTTGAAGCGCCCGAGCGACAGCCGCGTAGTCCGGCCGCGGCGCGACATCAGCCGCCCGTACCAGAGAAAGCGCGACAGACAGCAGGAAAACGACGAACCTAGAGGGACAGCGCATGATCGCGCTATTTTCGCAGAAATACGTCCACGCGGGCAGGCTGTATATCGAGCCGGTCAATCCGGTAACTCATTTGGAAAGGCTGGCCGACTTTGGCATCGGGATAGTAAACGTTCAAATAATTGCGAATCAAGTAATCCAACAGACGGCCTTCGACCGTGACGCCCGAAATCTGCACGCTCTGCACATCCACGGTAGCGCGCCCATTCGCGGCAGTAATGCGCGCCGTCACCGTTACCGGATGTTCTCCCTGCAGCAGTTGCCGCATCAGCCAGCCCGGCGGATTTCCAGCGGCGTGTTCCAGCTTCAGAAAATCGATTAGCGCGGAGCCGGTTGCCATGCCCTCGCCGAGCTCCAGTTTCGGCTCGCGCACGCCCTGCGGAACTGATTTGGGTAGTTCCTGCTGCACGTAAGCGTTGAGTTCTCGCTCCGTGAAACTCACCCGCGAACCCGGACGCAGCTTGCCGTTTTCGATCAGATCGAATTTGTGCTGCGCCGCGGAATAATCCGACCGCGAGCTGAACAGCAGAAGAGGAATCGCAATGAACGCCAGCGGCCAGAAGCGCTGCATACCTAATTATACGGGCGCGCCGCGCCGCCGTTACAACTGGGACGGCACGGTGTATATTGATGGATCGACCAAGGGACAATGAGTTCGATCATGCCCAAGCTGGATGGCGCGGGTGAAGAGCCGCTCGTGGCGGACTTGGCCGACTGTTTACGGCAACTCGACGGCGTCGACGCCGATGCGGCCAGCCTCCTGAACGGGATGACAGAAGTTCAGTTTCACTGGTCGCCGGTTGCCGCGCAATGGTCGATCGAGCAATGCCTGGTGCACCTGGTGATCATGGGTGGAAAATACCTTCCCATCATCGACGAGGCAATGGAGAATGCGCGCGCCGACCGCCTGCTCAGCCGTGGTCCGTTTCGTTACGGTTTCGTCGAGCGCTGGTTTGTGCGTTCTACCGAGCCGCCGCCCGGCATCCGCCTGCGGACTCCAATCTCTGCGCGTCCTCCCGATGATCAGCCGCTTCCTTTCGTCATCGCCAATTTTCTGACTATGCAGGACGATCTTCGCAAGCGCATTCGCGCCGCAAACGGCCTCGATCTGGCTCGCGCCAGGGTGACGTCACCATTCATCCGGGCACTCAAAATGGGCCTTGGCCCATGTTTTGAATTTCTCGCCGCGCATGAGCGCCGCCATTTATGGCAGGCCTGGCAGGTGCGGAAGCACGAACGCTTCCCTGTGGACTGACCGTGACGAAAACTCTGAACATAGGCTCCGTGGGCTACGGCTTCATGGGACGCACGCACGCCAACGCGTTCCGCCAGGTGAATCGCTTCTTCGATCGGGAATATCAGCCCGTCTTGAAAGCGATATGCGCGCGTGACGGCGGGAAAGCGAAGGCCTTCGCCGCACAGTGGGGATACGATTCCGTCGAAACCGATTGGCGCACGCTGGTGAAACGCTCCGATATCGACCTGATCGATATTGCGAGCCCTAACGATACCCACGCCGAGATCGCCATTGCCGCCGCCGCCGCGGGCAAGATGGTGCTTTGCGAAAAGCCGCTGGGCCGCAATGCGGCCGAAGCGGAGCACATGGTGGAGGCAGTCGAAAAAGCCAGCGTCGCCAACATGGTCTGGTACAACTACCGGCGCGTCCCGGCGGTCACCCTGGCGAAGCAGTTGATCGACGAAGGCCGCCTGGGCCGCATCTTTCACTACCGCGCGAAGTTTCTCCAAGACTGGACGATTTCCAAAGACCTGCCGCAAGGTGGGGCGGCTCTCTGGCGGCTTGATGTCAACGTTGCCGGCAGCGGCGTCACTGGTGACCTGCTCGCGCACTGCATCGACACCGCGCTCTGGCTGAACGGCTCGATCGACACGGTCACCGCCATGACCGAGACTTTTATCAAAGAGCGCAAGCACAATCTCACCGGGAAAGTGGAGAAGGTCGGCATCGATGACGCCAGCGCGTTTCTCGCACGGTTTGCCAACGGGTCGCTCGCGACGTTCGAGGCCACACGCTACGCTCGCGGCCACAAGGCGCTCTACACCTTCGAGATCAACGGCGAGCACGCGTCCATTTTTTGGGACCTGCACGATCTGCATCGGCTCCAATACTTCGACCACCGGGATGAAGGCCGCCTCCGTGGCTGGCGCTCCCTGCACATCACCGATGGTGATCATCCCTACATGAAGCACTGGTGGGTGCCTGGTTTGCAGATTGGTTACGAGCACACCTTCATCCATCAAGTGGCGGATTTTCTGGAAGGCCTGAGGAG
>Ga0335069_10000333_pt1 | contig 80733 bp, 66 predicted proteins | sample Lox_Sample_11_FD_206714 | JGI IMG/M metagenome (GOLD analysis project Ga0335069, IMG submission 206714) | Soil microbial communities from Loxahatchee National Wildlife Refuge, Florida, United States - Lox_Sample_1.1 | ecosystem: Environmental > Terrestrial > Soil > Wetlands | place: USA... | reverse complement strand
CGCCGAGTCCGCCGCGGCAAGGGCCTTCACCAGCGGATGTTCCGGCGCCAGTTGCACGCTGGTTGCGCCGAAGATCGTGTCCACCCGCGTGGTGAAGACGCGGATGCGCTCCGCGCCGGCTGGCGGAGTGAAGACCACCGGCGCATCCGGCGGCCTGGCGACGATTTCCCGATTCGCCAGGAAAAAATCGATCTCCGTGCCTTCGCTGCGGCCGATCCAGTTGCGCTGCATGGTGCGCACTCTTTCGGGCCAGCCATCGAGCTTGTCCAGGCCATCGAGCAGCTCCTGCGCATACGCCGTGATGCGCAGCGCCCACTGCTCCAGGTCGCGCTGCTCGACGATCGTGTCCTCATGCCGCCAGCAGCGGCCGTTGACGACCTGCTCATTGGCCAGCACGGTGGCGCACTCCGGGCACCAGTTCACCTTGCTCTTCTTGCGGTAGGCCAGGCCGCGCTCGAACATGCGCAGGAAGAACCACTGGTTCCAGCGGTAGTAATCGGGCAGGCACGTCGTCACTTCCGAGGCCCAATCGAAGGCCATGCCCAGGCGCGTGAACTGCCGCTTCATGGCAGCGATGTTGCTGAGCGTCCACTCGCGCGGCGGCGTGTTGTTCTTCAGCGCGGCGTTCTCGGCCGGAAGGCCGAAGGCGTCCCAGCCCATGGGGTGAAGCACGTTGTAGCCACGCATCCACATGTGACGGGCGAGCGCGTCGCCGATGGCGTAGTTGCGCACATGGCCCATGTGCAGCACGCCGCTGGGGTAAGGCAGCATTTCGAGCACATAGAACTTCGGCTTGCCACAGGTGGCCGGTTCAGCCGCGTAGAGCGCGGGGTCCGCGGCCCAGCGCTGCTGCCATTTCGACTCGATGGTTGCGGGGTCGTATCGCTGTTCGAACGCTTCGGGCATCACTTTTCAGTGTAAATGGAGGACTTGCGCTCAGGCGCCAGGCGGCCTTCGGCTCAGGCTTCAGCGCATTCGACGCGCGCCATCGAGAGAACCAGCACGCCTGTCGGCGCCTGCCCTAGGCAACGAGGCTCTTCAGCACCTTTACATTCCGCTCTTCATCGCCGGGTTCGTCTACCGGAGTCTCTGCGACAAACGCGCAATGCGCAAAGCGCTCGTCGTTCAACAAGCGGCGGAACGGCTCGACGCCGATGCTTCCCTGCCCGATGTGCTCGTGCCGATCGAGCTTCGATCCGCGAGGCGCTTTGGCGTCGTTGCAGTGCCATACGCGCACTTGCCCGAAGCCGATCGTTTTCGCGACCTGCTCCATCGTTGCGAGGTAGCCCTCGCCGCTCACGATGTCGTAGCCGGAAACGTGCGTGTGGCAGGTATCAAGGCACACGCCGACCGGCGCTGTGGCTTTCAGTTTTTCAACGAGCTCTGCAATCTGTTCGAAGTTTCCGCCGAGCGAACACTCCGCACCGGCGGTGTTTTCGATCAGGATATGGAAGCCAGTCCCTTCCCACAGGAGCCCGTCGATGGCTTCCTTGATCGACCCGGCTGCGAGCCTGAGGCCTTCTTCGCGCGTCATTCCTTTCCATGAGCCGGGATGCAGCACGAGGTAATCGGCGCCCCACTGCAAAGCACGCTCGATCTCCCCGCGAAAAGCGGCCACGCTCTTGTTGCGGATATCGGCACTCTGGCTGCACACATTCACGAGGTAGCTCGTGTGGATCACGAGCGGAGTCACATCGTGCCTGGCGCGCAGTTCGCGCATGCGCTCGGCCTGCGCGGGATCGACCTTGGGCGCTCGCCACATGCGCGGGCTCGACGAGAAGAATTGAAACGTGTTGGCGCCGATCTCCCGCGCGCGTTCTACGGCCTTCGGAGCGCCTCCTGTCGTGCCCAGATGGACGCCGATGCGTTTGACCATGGCTATTTCGCCGGCCCCGCCAGCGCGCCGTTCAGCTTCACATCGCCGCTCACCGTCTTTGGATCGACGGTCAGCTCCTTCAGCTTTGCCGCAACGTCGTCGGGAACATCTTTCTGCGCGCGGCCGCCAAGATATTTTTCGAGGAAACCTTCCATCGCCGTCACCATGGCGAGGTTGTTGATCGGGCGCGCGAAGCCGTGCCCTTCGTCCGGCGCAACGAGATACTCGACCGGCTTGCCGTTGTCGCGCACCGCGGCCACAATCTGGTTGCTCTCGCGAATATTCACGCGCGGATCGTTCTTGCCCTGCACGACCATCAGCGGCGTGACGATGTCCTTGGCCCTGGTTAGCGGCGACTCGGCAACCAGCAGCGCCTTGCCTTCCGGCGTGGTCGGGTCGGCCATGCGCGCGTACATTTGCTTGCGCCCCGCTTCCCAGTACGGCGGAATGGCGTCGAGGAGCGTAATCAAGTTCGACGGCGCCACGATGGCGACGGCTGCCGCGTAGACATCCGGCGTGAAGGCCACGCCGGCCAGCGTCGCATATCCGCCATACGATCCGCCGGCGATGCCTACCCGCTTTGTGTCCACGGTGCCGTCGGCGATCAGCGCCTTTGCGCCCCAAGTCAGGTCATCCTGCATTTTGCGGCCCCACTCGCCGTTGCCTGCGTTCAAGAACTTCTTGCCGAAACCCGTCGAGCCGCGGAAGTTCGGCTGCAGCACAGCGTAGCCTCGATTGGCGAAGAATTGCGCAAAGGTGTCGTACCCGTAGGAGTCTCGCGCCCATGGCCCGCCGTGCGGCCAGACAATCAGTGGAAGGCTCCTGGCGGGCAGGCCCTTGGGCAAGGTAAGGTACGCCGGAACGTCGAGACCGTCCGACGACTTGAAATGATAGGGTTTGCGCTCCGAGAGCGCCTCACGCGGCAGCTCTTCGCGGATGCGGTATTGCAGCGCGAGCGTCTTCGCCTTCCGATTCCACACATAGGTCTCGCCGGGCTCGGTGGCGCCGGTGGCGGTCACGATCCAGACATTCTCGTCCGTCGATCGCGCGCCGAAATTGATCTCCTTGCCCGGCAGCTTCGACTCCAGCCAGTTGAACTCGCTTTCGAATGCCTTGTCCTTGAAGTAGCGGCGATAGCGATCGTCTTCGTAGGTGGTGAAGAAGATGTGATGGTCGATGTCGGATGTCACCACGCCGCCAAGGTCGACGCGCTTTTCGGGATCGCTTTCGACAAACGCCGCCGCGCCCGTCGCCGGATCGATCAATTCCAACTCGCTCAGGTCGAGCGAGCCTTTGTTCGTGATGATGTACGCCTGTTTATTCGTTGGGTCGAACCCGGAAACACCGCATTCTTCGAGCACCGAGCAGGTGTAGATCATTTTGAAACCATCGGCGTCCACGCGGAGAATCTCGGTGTCGCCGGCGGGGGTTGTGCGTTCGGCCATGCGCAGGTTGCCGTCGTTGTCGAACTCCCAGCCTGCGATGCGCTCGGTGTTCTGCTTGAGCAGCTTCTTCTCGCCGGTGGAGATGTGCAGCTCATACAGGTCGTGCCATTGCTTGTCGCGATCGTTGAGGCCGATGTAAAGGATGTCGGGCTTGGCGCGCGGCGCGTCGTAGATGATTGTGCGCACGCCCTTGAGGCTGGTCAGAGCGCGCGTCGGCGGCACGCCGGTTTTAGGGTCGGGCGCGGCCGTGGGATCGATTGCATACACGTTGAAGTTCTCATCGCCGCCCACATCCTGGGAGTAGAGGAGGTACTTGGAGTCCCGGCTCCAAAAGTAGGCGCGAATCGGCCGCGTCGCCTCAATGCTCATCGGTTTTGCCGCGCTGAACGGTTCACCGGCTTTCTTCACCCAGATGTTGCGCGTGCCTTTGTAGGGCTTCAGGAACGAGATATACCGCCCGTCAGGCGATATCTGCGCACCGGCGATCTGGATCTCGCCGAAGAAAAGCTTGCGATCGATGATGGCCGGCTGCTGTGCGTTTGCATTCATGGGCGCGTAGGACGCGAGCAAGGTGAAGGCCAGGGCAACGAGCTTTTTCATGGGGACCTCCGTGCGTGGACCGGTCTCTGCGGCGTTTCAGGAAATACTGTGGCCGGCTTCAGATCGTGAAAGGCCGCCGCTCCCGGATGGCCCCGCCGGCTTGAATGCCGTTGCCTCCGATCCAACATTTCCCAAGACCTATAGGGAAGCTTACCTCAATTCCGCGGCCTTCCTCCCGGTCCGGTTATCGGTTGCCGCAGACTACTTGTTGTCGTTGCCGGTCAGCCGGAACGTGATCGTGCCCCAGAAGAGGCGCGCGCGCATCTGCACCGGCAGGTGGCGATCGTCGTCGGTGTACCAGATCCAGATGTTGCCGCGGTTCTTGACCACGCCGGCTTCGGCTATGGGCTGAACGCGCAGCGTCTTGAATGTACCGAGCGGCGTCTTGACCTCTTCCCTGCCCTCGACCTTCATCGTCACTGTGACGGAATGCAGTGCGTCGACCACTGCCAGCGGAAACGACTTGCCGATTTGCATTGGTTGGGACGACGCGTAAAAGATACCGGTCAGCAGATCGGTCAGGCATCCGCCGATCGGAACCTCAAGATGCTTGGTCTGTCCATTGACCAAGTTCTTCTCATCGAGAATCGATTTGGACTGGCTGTAATCCATGCGCAAGGTGGAGTTGATCTGACGCCGGCCCTCCACGGTCTGTTTGTCGAACTGGTAGGTACAGCCTTGCGCGCGGTCGAACGTCGATTGGAAGCGATCGCTCACATGAAAAAGCATGTTGATGGCGCCCGTGGTGTCCGCGCTTGCCGAGATGCGTTCGCGGTCACCCGCCGCCTCAAAACGCAGCACAGCCGTGCCGGCGGGAAAGACGCGCCAGTCCACGGCATAGGTGAGTGTTTGTTTGGCAGGAAACGCAAATCCCGGCCGGGGAGGCGCAAGCGCAGCAATCGGCTGGCCCGCCGCTGCAGGAGCCTGGCCGGGAGCCGTGGCGGCCGGCGCGAGAACGCATAGAAAAATGGCTGCGGTCGTGCGCGTCTTCAACGTCGGGTTGACTCCTTGCTGGTTTGGACTCTTCGTTGACAGAAAGCGTTCACCTTGGCCGATGGAGGAGCGCGCCAAGAGCCGGCCGCAGAAAGATCAGGCACACATAGAGCAGCGCCGCGCCTAGTAAAGCATTGTACTCGCGATGTTTGATGTACAACGCAAGGGAAAACCCGCCCGCCTGCGGCGCGATCCCGCCAGCGCGATCCTCGGGGCCCGGCGCCGGATGCGAATCGTCGTGCGATGGATAGGCCGGCGCCAGTCGCGGAATCAACCTCGGAACGCGACGGCAATACTCGTCGAATCCGGGAAATGTGGCGCGCAAAAAGCGCTCCTCCGATGCGATGACGGGCACGTAAATGACGGTGAATCCCAGCACCAGAACGGTGCCAACCAGCCAGCTTAACAAAGCTGCGGCAAAGCCCGCGGCAATCAGCATCGATCCAAGATAGAGCGGGTTTCGCGTATACGCGTACGGACCCGTTGTTGTCAGTTCGCGATTCTTCTTCACCGTTCCGGCGGCGTAGCCGCGGAGCCATAAGCCGGGTACCACGAGCACCAAGCTCGACGCGATCGCAAGACGATTCGGATCACGGCGCCAGAGTTCGAAGATATAGAGTGCGGCGGCGAGGAATCCCAGCGGCACGCGAATACGCCGCGCCACGCGTTGCCATCGCGAGACCCAATCCTCGCGCGGCTCAGGCGCTGCGCTCATTTGGCCGCTCCGTCACGGATCAGGCTCTCGGCAGCGCTGAGCACGTCTTCGGGTGAAATGGTCAGCATTCCTGCCTCAGGGAATGAGTGGCGAGTGTGGTCACGGCGGCTGGCCGGGCTGCGCAATACCTTGAATGGTGCACCGAAGGGGCCGTTGCGGCTCGGGTCGGTGGGGCCATAGATGCCCACCACCTGGCAGCCCAGTGCGCACGCCAGATGCAAAGGTCCGGTGTCGCCGGCCACAGCCAGATCAATGCGGCGAGTGAGCGCGATCAACTGATCCAGGCTGCAGGTCAGCGGCACGGCGGCGCCCGAGGTTCGCTCGGCAATCAGGTCCGCCAGCGGCTCTTCGCCCGGACCTGCATTTACCATCACGTGAAATCCGCGTTCGATGAGCCCCGCGGCAACGGCGGCGTAGCGCTCTACCGGCCAACGCTTGGCGCCCCATCCCGCGCCCGGCGTGATCAGGACGGTGGGCCACTGACCGGATCGAGGAAGAATTCCGTCCGCCCACGCCTCGGCGTCGGCGTCTACCGGCAGCCATGGTTCTGCGGGCTCAAGACGGTCTCCGGCCAGAGCCTCGGCGAGTTCGATGTCCTGTTCGATCACGTGTGCTCCGCGGGTCGCCACGTATTCGTTGAAGAGCCAGCGCGCAGCAAACTCGCGCGGCCTGGCCTCGCCGATGAGCCGACCGCTGCCCGCCAGCCTTCCGATCGCCGCGGAACGCACCGCGCCCTGAAAGTCGAGCACGGCGTGGTACTGTGCGCTTCGCAAATGGCGTCGCAAGGCTCGAATCTCGCCAATGGTCTGTGAATTGAGCAGACTGTGTCCCCAGTCTTTCGTCGGAGCGATGTAGACCCGGTCGACGAGCGGCTGCGCGGAGTTCCGAATGGCTTGACCTTTCAGTGCCTGCGGCTCGCCGGCGCGGCTCGACGCTGAGGCGCCGCTCGCCGCCAGCAAACCGCGCCAGCGCGGCTCTACCACCCAGTCGATCATCCATTCGGGATGCTTGAGGCGTAGCGCAGTTACGGCGGGAAGCGCGTGCAGAATGTCGCCCATGGCGCCCAGGCGCACCACAAGAAGGCGGAAGTTGGACTGCATGTGCAAAGTAAGATTCTCTCACAAAGGCCCAGCGCAAAGCGCGCCTCCCATCGGCTATGCTGAGAGCATTCCAACGCTCCGGCTCGCACCGCCGGCCAGGCCCTTGCACAGTTCGACGACAGCTTCCGCACTCGGATATATCAGCAAATTCCTCCCCAGGAGCACTATGTGCGCCAATCCCGGCTTGTCCGTCCCGAGTACACGGATCGCTTTCGCTGCATCGGCCCGGAGTGCGAAGACTCCTGCTGCGTCGGCTGGGTGGTACCCGTCGACAAAGCATCGTGGGAGAAATACCGATCGCTCCCCGAGGGGCCTTTGCGGACGCTGCTGGAAGCAAGCCTCGTGCTCACCCCGGACAGCCCCAATCCGGCGCACTTCGCGTCGATCCAGATGCCGCCGACGCTGCAATGCCCGATCCTGACGGAAGGCCGGCTTTGCCGCATCCACGCGGAGCTCGGCGAGGAGTTTCTTTGCCGCACCTGCGCGACCTATCCACGGGTCGTCTCGTCGATCGACAACCTTCAGGAAAAGGCACTTTCGCTCTCGTGCCCGGAGGCTGCGCGGCTGGTCCTGTTCGACCCCGATCTGCTGAAACCAAATGGAGAAAGCGGCTACCAGATCACATGGGATGACTCACCGCGCCCCGAACGGCAGCTGCTGCCGTTCTTCTGGCCAATCCGCGAATTTGTATTCGCTTTGCTCCGCGAGCGCGGCTACCCGCTCTGGCAGCGCATGTTCCTGCTGGGCTCGTTCTGCCGCCGGCTCACCGCCGCCGCGCGCGGCGAGGCAGATCGCGGCATCCCCGAAGTTCTGCGCGACTTCCCCGCGGTTGTCGCCACCGGCAAGCTGCGCAGCGCCATGGAGACGATCCCCGCGGACCTCGAGTTACAGCTCGATATGGTGCTTCGCCTGGCCGGCCTGTGCCGCGATCGCTCAATGGTCGGACCCCGCTTCATCGATAGCATTGAGGCGTTCAAGGCAGGGATCGGCGCCACGCAACAGGCGACGATGGCGGATCTTGTCGCTCACTACGCTGCCGCCGACCGCCAGTTCTACGCTCCGTTTTTCGCGGCAAACCCGCACATTCTCGAAAACCTGCTTGCCAACACGATCTTCCGCCGTCAGTTTCCATTTGGATCCAAGGATGGCAAGATCGTGCCCGAGCCGGATCCGTCACGCGAGTTCGCGCTGCTGGCCACGCAATTCGCACTCATCAAAGGACTGCTGATCGGCGTGGCTGGAAGCCACAAGGAGCAGTTCTCCGCTGCGCACGTCGTCCACACCGTGCAATCCGTATCGAAGCACTTCGAGCATCATCCGCAGTTCCTCGACCAGGTGCATGCGCTGCTCGTCTCAGAGGGCCGCGATAATCCGCACGGGCTGACGATGTTGTTGCGGAATCAGGAAATTTGGGGCCAGAGATCAGAAGTCAGCGGTTAGAGATGAGAGGTCAGGAGTCGGAATCCCGGCCCTTGGCCGTTGCTGCCTGGGCCATGGCGCGTCAGCTCTTATTCCACCGTCGCCTTCCCGGCCGGCTCCGGCTTGCGGAAATCGCGCGTCAGACGCGCCAGAACGGCCAGTTCCCGCAACACCTGCTTCAACGGTCGCGCCGGCGTGCCCCACAGCACGGTTCCGGGCTTCAGCCCCTCGTTGGTGACCGTCTTGCCGCTGAAGACGCCGGCCTGCCCGCCGAGAATCACTCCCGGTCCGACATGCGCATGGTCGCCGATGCCCACCTGTCCGGCCAGCACAGCGCCGCTTCCCACGGAACTCGATCCCGAGATGCCGGTGAGCGCGACCAGGATCACATTCTCGCCGATCTGACAGTTGTGGCCGACGTGCACGAGATTATCGATCTTTGTGCCGCGGCCGAGGCGCGTTTCATGGAGCGCTCCGCGGTCGATCGTCGAATTTGCGCCGATCTCGACGTCGTCCTCGATGACCAGCGTTCCCTGCTGGGGAAACTGCGTGTACGCACCCGATTCGGGATCGCGCACGTAACCGAATCCGTCCGCCCCCAGCACAGCCCCGGCATGCACGGTGACCCAGTTGCCAATCGTCGTTCCCGAATAGACAACGACGCGCGGGTAAATACGGCAATACTCGCCAATATGCACGCCGTTGCCGATCACCGATCCCGCCTCGATGCGCGTGCCGGTGCCGATGCGGGCATACTCGCCGATCACCGCGCCTGGCCCGATGGTGATGTCTTCGCCCAACTGGACATGCTCGCCGACAAGCGCGCCGGGGTGCACGCCGTCGGGCGGGTGCACCGGCTTGAGCAGCTTTGCCGCCAGGGCAAACCATAGCCGTGGATACTCTGCCTCGACAACGCACTTCATCTCCGGATTCGATTTCGCACTGCCCGGCTTGACCACCACTGCGCCGGCATTGCAGCGCAGGGCATTCGTAACCGCCGCGGGGTCTTCCGCGAAGACCAGGTCGGAGGGGCAGGCCGCGTCGCCGGCCTCCACGCCATCGATCACATACTGCGGGCTGCCTTGCGCCAGCTTGCCGCCCAGCACCTCAACCAAATCTCCCAGCGTCATAGTGTGCCCCCTTCAGTAGAGAGCCGGCTCGCCTGGCGGCCGGGTCTTCCAGCGGCGGTGAATCCACAGCCACTGCTCAGGATAGCGTCGAATCCATGACTCGAGCACCTGGTTGCACTGTGCGGTGGCCTGCAGAACGTCGGCTTCCGTGTCGCCCGTCCGCGCAAAAACCAGCGCCGGCCCGAAGTGCAGCACGTATCGCCTCTCCGCCGGCTCCCAGACCATGAAGCCGGGGAGAACGGCCGCGCCGGTCTTCAGTGCCACGCGCGCCAGTCCCGACGCGGTGCACGCCAGCCTGCCGAAGAACGGAACGAACTCGCCCTGCGGCGGCGTCATGTTCGTGTCCATCAGGATGCCGACGGTTTCCCCGGCGCGCATGGCGGTCAGCAGGCCGCGGGCGAAATCGTCCTTGTGCAGAACGCGGTTCCCGTGCAGGCAACGAATCCCATTGACGAACTCGTCGAGCGGCCGGTTGTCGAGCCGCCGGATGACCATGCCCATGGGATAGCCCATGAGCGAGTGATAAAAGCTCGATAGCTCCCATGCGCCAAGGTGGCCTGTAAGGATCAGTACGCCCTTGCCGCCGGCCCGCGCCGCGATGTAATTCTCCAGGCCCTCGGTACGGATCCAGCCTTCCGTATTCATGCGCGTGTAGCGCGGCAGGCGGCAGAACTCGACAAGCTGCCACGCCAGCGACCGATAGACGCCCCGCAGAATGCGCCGCCGTTCGCTGGCGGAAGTCTCCGGCAGAGCCAGTTCGAGATTGCGCAGTCCCACGCGGCGCAAACGGCCAAACGCCGCGTAGACAAGCCGCGCGAGCATTCCGGCGGCCAGACGCGCTAAAGCCCGGGGCAGCAGCCCCAGGCTTCGCGCCACGGCCAGCACCAGCCAATACTCGATCCCTTCGCGCATCCCGAAAGGACCAGTGTATGCTTCTTGGCCGGCGCTACTTTCGATTCTTGGCCGCCACGAAGTGGTGGGCCACGTCCCGCACCAAGGCAACCGCGCCGGCCGGCACCGGAACGTCGCCTCTGAGAACCGATTCGAAGCTGTGCGGCCCGCCAAGATAGAGCTCCGTGTCCTCTTTGTTCTGGCTCACGCTGGTGCCGTCAAGATCGATGCCGGCAAACAAACCCTTGCTGCGCGAATAGGTGAGCAGTTCCGCGCCCAACTTCCAATCTGTCGCAGCCTGCGTATTCCGCCCGACCGGACCGGCCGTTGCCGCTGCATCGCCGCCGATTTTGAACTTGTTCTTGAGCAGATCCTGGAAGCCGCGGTCGTTCACGGCGACCAACACCAGGTCTGTCGACTGGCCGCCGATCTGCAATCCCCACGAACCGCCGGCCATGCGAATGAACACCGGCGCGCTCCAGCCATGGCCGGTCCGGCAGGTGACCACTCCCTGGCCGTATTGCGCCCCGAAGACAAATGCGCCTTTGACGAAGCCGGGCACGATGCCTACGCAGGTGGCCTGGGCAAGAATGTCCATTGGAATGCTCTTGTCGTTGGCTGCCAAAATCTGGTCCAGCACAGTCTTCGCCGCATCGATGCGGTTCTGCAGGTCGTCGCGGCTGGAAGCCGCAAGCGCTGGAGATGAGAGCAAAAGTGCAAATAAGATGGATGTAGCCGTCTTCTTCATCTGGGGGAATTCCTTTCAGTCATTTATGCCGCCCGCAGGAGCGGCGTTCTGTGTCCGACAATGCGCGGCAGTGCAACCGCCTATATCCCGACGAATGGAGTCCGGCAGGGTTAGCCTTGCCCGGCCCTCCCGGTACCCACACAGACACCGGATATTCAACCACGGGTCGCGGCCGGCAATGAATCCGCACGAATGACCGCCTGCGGAATTCCGTCAGGCGCGGCGGCCGCAGACCTGCTCCCGGTCGGCTCGTCGTGTCCCAAATCAGGCTAACGTATTTTGGCGGGGAATGTTGCGGCGAATGCGCAAAGCTGAGGACGGTTGGGAACCAGGAAGGGCAGCATCGGTTCCATCCGGGCCAAACTCCGCCGAGCCATAACAAGGCCGATCGACGTCAGGAGTTTCGAAGAAGACCTTCACGAAGAAGAGAGGCGAGAGAAGCGGTCAGGTTCTTGGCGGGATTAGCTCAGATGCGGGAAGTGGCTGGAGCGCAGATCGGCAGAACGAGGCGACATGCCTGTGGCAAAAAAGAGGAGTTCCCAGGCATCATGTTTACCATGCAGCCTGGGAACTCCTTTCCCCAGATCTGCGTTGTTTCTGTCAAGAATTCTGGTGGATACACAAAACAAGCGCAACAGTACGGAAGGAGCATGGATGTAAGTAACACGCTTTATTTACTAAACAATTACTGCAGGCTGTTACCCGTCGCATTCGCCGTCCTTGGGCTTCTCTTCACGTACCTGGGCTTGATTCAGGGCATGCATCGAAAGCTCGATCCGGTTGTCGACACCGGCCTTGCGCATCAGCCGGCCGACGTGTGCCTTCACCGTTCTCTCTTCAATCCCGAGCTGGGAGGCAATCTCCCGATTCGAGCGTGCGTGGAGAATCAACTCCAGCACCTGTTGTTCGCGGGCCGTCACGTGCCGTTTGGCTCTGGTGAGGCTGGTATCGCGGTCATTGAGCAGACGGTCGATGAGCTTGGAAAGCAGCCTCCGGGGCGCCCAAATCGATCCGGCATTGACCGCCTGAATCGCGGTCCGCACCAGCTGCGGGCCGGCGCTCAGGTCGAGATAGGCTCTGGCGCCGGCGATGATGGCATCCAGGACAAGCTCGTCGTTTCCTTCCGGACCGACCACAATCACGCGAAGGTCGGGGCGAATGCGCCGGATCAAGTCCAGTGTCTCGACGCCGCCGGAATGCGCGTGCATATCGAAGACCAGGTACTCGATAGTCGCGCTCGAAAGCAGCTCTTGAAGGTCGCCTGTCACCGGAATCAACTCCGGGGCCCCATCCTCGGAATTCGATTCGAAGATGCCGACCAGTCCGGCAAGCCAGATCGGTTCGTCAGCGATCAGGCCAACATAGGTCGGTTTCGGACGGCGGGTGGATGGCATCTGTCTCTCCCAAAATCCCCAAATAGAGCCGTGCTTTGCGCAGACGGAATGTCGTTTCCCATCCCGGCTCGCCGGATGCCGCTGAATGTCCTCCGCCAACGGCGTGCATCCTGGCTTCCCAAGTGCACTCGAAATGGCCCCAGCCGCCCGCGCGGCGCATCGCACGCCGCCAGGCGACCGATCGAGAAGACTTTGCACGTTTCGAAACAGGGCTTTCCTCCCGCACCCTCCGCGCCCTGGCCGACACGCGCCGCTGGCTGCGGATTCTCGCGAGGCAATACTCACCCTTTCGAAGCGTGCCCAACAGACATCAGACACAGCTTCCTGTTCGATGACCCTCGCGGGTAGCGAAGTGAATTCGGGCCGATGGCTCGGACCGGTCGCTCCTACTCCTGCTGAAATGGCGCTGCGTTCACTTGAAACTCGCGGCGCGCACGGGTCGGCCTTTCGACGCAAATCGACAAAGGATCGGTGGGGATGGAAAACCGCAGCCAAGAATACATGCTGCGGAAGGGAAGAATAGGCTGATCGTTCGGCGTGCGTTGACGCTGGGAGACTCGAACCAGGACACTTCCGATGGTCGAGAGCACTGTTCGCACAACACCTGGACCACTTTCCTGCCGAAGTTTTGAAACTCCTCGCGCCGGGCAACCAACAGCTGCCAAATCCCGGACCGCGAATTCGGATCCCCAAGCCAGTTTCTGTCAAGCTCAGGGTAACTCGAACGGCTTCGGTTCATCTTCGAATCACTCTACGGGACCCCAATGCGATTTGACAATGTGAATCGTCGACGGCGGCCCTTCTCCTTCGCCGCTGCGAGATACGGGTTGGCGCCGGGAATTGGGAAATTCCCATGTTGGGCATCCGGGGTGTTCCACAATCGCGGCAAAACCTGTAACATCTTTCGGGTAGGTGGTTTGTTCACTGAAGTCCGGACGCCCAGCGAGGTTACCCCATTGATTAAGCAGGACATCGTCCATCAAGTCATCGAGCGCACTGGTCTGCCGCGAACCAAGGCTGAAGCCGCGGTGGATACGGTCTTCGAAGGCCTGAAGCAGGCGCTCACCGCCGGTGAGCGCATCGAACTGCGCGGCTTTGGCGTCTTCAGCGTGCGAGCGCGCAAAACCGGCATCGGACGCAATCCACGAACCGGCACCGAAGTCAGCATCACGCCCGGAAAGGCTGTTCGGTTCAAACCGGGCAAGGAGCTGCATTCGCTCGACAATGGCGCCGAAAAACGTGGCTAAGCGGGCGGCGTGCGCCTCATCTTCCCCGCGCGACTGCCGCCAGCCGATCCGATTCCCGCTGCCCGCCCGTTGCGCACGGGAACCGGCTTCCGCAGCCGGCGTGCGCAGGTAGAGGAGTTCAGTTGCGCGCAATCTTTCGGGACTATTGCGTGCCGTTGTTGTTGCTTGCCGCAAGCATGGTGACCACGACGGCCAACGGCGCCCGGTTCATGCAGAACTACATCGACGGCATGCCGCCAGTGGTGCGCGAGAGCGACCTCTGGCCATGGAGTTGGCTGTTCGATCATCCCGACCTGTTCCAGATGGGCTGGGCCTTCTCCTTCGCGCTGCTGGGGATCCTGCTCGTGCACGAATTCGGCCACTACTTCGCCTGCCGCTGGCACGGCATTCGAAGCACTTTGCCGTGGGTATTGCCGGCGCCAACACTCAGCGGAACGGCCGGCGCCGTCATCCAGATCCGCTCCCGCATCCCCACCCGCAATGCGCTGATGGACGTGGGCATCTTCGGCCCGCTGGCGGGCTACGTCGCCTCGGCCCTGGCCATCGCCGCAGGTTTCGCCATGAGCTACCGGTCGCGCAGCGACGCTCCGGCGGCCATTGTGAGCTTCGGCGGCGAACCGTTGACCATCCGGCTGGTCCATGCGCTTCTGGCGCGCTGGGACCCCCGCGTCCCCTCGTTCGAGCACCTGGCGCCGCATCCGGTGCTGGTGGCGGGCTGGATTGGCCTCTTCATCACATCGCTGAACCTGATTCCCGGCGGGCAGCTCGACGGCGGCCACATCCTCTATGCGCTGTCGCCGCGCCTGCATAAAGCTGTGACGAATTGGCTCCCCCTCGTGCTGATCATCGCGGGCATCTTCTTCTGGATGGGATGGATCCTCTGGGGACTCTTCCTGCTCGTTCCGGCGATGCGCCACCCGCAAGTGCCGCTCGATCCGGAGCTGAGCCGCGGCCGCCTCGTGTTGGGCGCGATCGGCCTCGCGATCTTTCTGCTGACTTTCACCGCCATGCCGTTCTCCGGCAACTCGCTGCTGCACTTTTTTGGATTCGATCCGATGCGGATCGCGCTTTGATCCGCGCAGGGTCCGGCGAATCGCAGTTCCGGCTCCAGGCGCGATTGTGCAGAGTCAGATCCTCAGCTAGGGAATGGAATTCCGCAAGCTACTTCTTCTTCCAGTCCTCGCCAGGACGCGCGGCCGCGTACATCTCTTCACCGATCTGGTCGAAGAGACCGTCGGGATCATCACCGAGTTTGTAGAGATTGAAATGCGTGCGCTCGGGAATATACGTGAAGTGTGCGTCCGCCCCAAGGCGATCGAGCACGGCCTGGAGCTTGTGTGCCGGGCCATCGAGATAGAATGTGTCGGCCGTACCAACAAAGAGATGGATGCGCCCCTTGAGCGCGGCGCCGCGCTCGGCCCAGTGCGTCTCGATGATGTGAGCGAGGTCGTAGTGGTCGCGCCAGTAGCGGGCGACCTCCGGATTCACCGCTCCGGTCTGGCGGTCGAACATCGGCTCCGGCGCACCGTCTTTGCCGCGCGGCGAGAAAACCCATTCGAACGATGCGATCTGGCCGCCGTAGGGACCGAGCACCTCTTCCATACGCGAGAACTGCTCGAACGTGGCGACCACCTTGCCCTTGTCGCGGAAGATGGGGGTCGTCGAACCATCGGCATGGTGATAGGCATTCGCGTTCGCCGCATAGAGGTCAAGACCTGAGAAGTCGTGGAAGTCGCTTGGATCGGGCGATGTGGACCACGTGCCACCAAAGACATTCGGGTAGTTGATCTCGAGCTGCAGCGTGGCCCAGCCGCCGCTGGAATGGCCGTTCAGCAGTCTGGAGCCGGCGCGCGCGTCCATCCGGTAGCGCCTTTCGATCCATGGAATGAACTCCGTGGTCAGCGCCGAGCCCCATGGGCCGTCGTTCACCGAGTCGGCGAACTCGTGCGTTCCCTGCGGGCAGGACTCGTCGAGCATCACCCAGATCATCGGCGGCATCGATCCCGCAACCATGCGCTTGCGAATGCGCAGGCCGGGGAGGATCTGATACTCGATTTTGCCGCCGAAGCCGTGCGTCTCATACACGGTGGGATAGGTCGTGGCGCTATGCGGGTCATAGCCGGGCGGCAGGATCACCCACGCTTCGATCTTCACCGGATGGCCCCAGAATCGTGTGAGCATCGGACTCTCGAACTCTTCGAGTTGCGCGACCCCAGGCCCGGCCTCGGCCTTCGCTTTCGCGAGCATCTCAACGCGGCGAAGGTCTTCTCCCACGCGATGATCGAGCATCAGCACCGGCTCGTCGCCTGAGCCGGGCATCCAGTTCGCCAGCGCCAGAACGGGGCTCACCCAGTCCTGTGGGCTGCGGCCTCCGTAGTTGAAATTGTGGTCCACATCGAGCACCGCTTGCGCCTCATAGGTTCCTCTCGCGCCTTGAGAAAAAGGCTTGGGATACACAATCTCGTCGGTGTCGACCTCGACCGAAGCGCCGGGCGCCAGGTCGCGGATCTCGCGTGCGGCCACCCACGTAGCATCCGGGTGGAATTCGCTGGTCTCAACCTCCTTGTCGCCAGACCCCTCCTTGAGGAAGATGAGCAGGCGTCCACTGACCGGCGCAGATATCGACGACGCGGCCTGCACGCGAAAGAACAGGTGCTCCGGGGCCCGGGCGGAAACGCCCTGGCCGTGCAAGGAGCCGCAGACTGGAGCGGCGGCGAACGCGGAAAGAAGTGTGAGGGAGAGGAGCGTTGAGTTCCTTCCAAAGGACATGAATCAACCTCGCGCGGAATTGTTCCGGATGATAACAGCGCGAGGAGGAAAAGTGTGAGTCGTCGAGCCGATTCAGCAAGGGACCCGGTTGCAACCGCGTGCTCCATCCGCATGGCTGAGCTTGCAGACCCCAGGCGGATCACAAAGCCGTGGAACGTCCCAGGCGGCGTGACGTATACTGGCGCGTCTTGAAATCCGCCGATGGCTCGGGGGCGAATTGAAGCGGTTTTTCTGCCTGCGCGGGCGCAACGGGAGGCAAAATGGAAACCTTTTCACGACGCGACCTTTTGAAGACCAGCCTGCTCGCTCCAGCCGTCGCCGCCGCCGCAACCGGCCTCGGCCCCATCGGCATGGCGATGCCGAAGCCAGAGGAATCCTCCGATCAGTTGCCAGCGAAACAGCCTGCCGCCTCGCCCACGCCGGGCGGAGGACGGGAGCGTCTGCTGCTCGACTTCGGCTGGCGATTCCACTTCGGCCATGCCAACGATCCGGAGAGGGACTTCGGCTTCGGCAACGGCCGCTCGGGTTCGTTTCAGAAGACGGGCGGCTTTCTGCCCGCGGGCGAACTTGCGTTTGACGACGGCGACTGGCGCGCGCTCGACCTGCCGCACGACTGGGCCATCGAGCTCGAGTTCAAGAACGATCCCGCGCTGATGAACAAGGGATACTACCCGCTGGGCAAGAACTATCCCGCGACAAGCGTGGGCTGGTACCGCCGCGTGTTCGAGATCCCCGCTGCCGACGAAGGAAAGCGCATCACCATCGAGTTCGACGGCGCGTATCGCGAGACGATGGTCGTCTTCAACGGCTTTTACATCGGCCGCCACAGCGGCGGCTACGACCCCTTCAGCTTCGACGTCACCGACTTCGCGACCGTTGGCGGGCGGAACGTGCTGCTGGTGCGCGTCGACGCGACTTCGAGCGACGGCTGGTTCTACGAGGGCGCCGGCATCTACCGGCACGCTTGGCTGGTGAAGACAACCCCGGTGCACGTGAAGAAGTGGGGCACGCGGGTGGCTTCGAAGGTCAGTGGCAACGACGCCACGCTCACCGTCCGCACAGAGGTCGCGAACGACGGCAAAAAAAACGAAGAGGCGCGCGTCGTCTCCACGATCCTCGATCCGAAGGGCAATGCGGTGGGCAAGGCAGCCACGCAGCCGAAACCGATCGGAGTGCGAGGCGAAGAGGAATTTGAGCAGCAGATTGTCGTCAACCGGCCGGAGCTGTGGTCGCTCGAAGAGCGGAACCTCTACAAACTGGTAACCGAGGTGCGCACGGGCGGCGAAGTCGTCGACCGCTATGAAACCCTCTTCGGCATCCGCTCGATCGAAGTCACCGCCGACCGCGGCCTGCTGCTCAACGGCAAGCCCGTCAAAGTGAAAGGCACCTGCAACCATCAGGACCACGCCGGCGTCGGCGCCGCGCTGCCCGACGCCATCCAGTACTACCGCGTCCGCAAGCTGCAGGAGATGGGCTGCAACGGCCTGCGCACCTCGCACAATCCGCCGACGTCCGAGCTGCTCGACGCCTGCGATGAGCTTGGCATGCTGGTCTTCGACGAGACGCGCATGATGTCGTCGAACCCCGAAGGCCTGAGCCAGTTCGCCGACCTGGTTCGCCGCGACCGCAACCACCCCAGCGTCTTCATGTGGTCGATGGGCAACGAGGAATCGCAGGCCAATACGAACACAGGCCTCAACATCCTGACGGCGATGAAGGCCGTGGCAGCCGAGCTTGACGGCACCCGGCCGGTATCAATCGCTCCCATCGGCGCCATTGGCGTGGGCGGCTTGGTGGAATGCGACGTGATGGGCTACAACTACATGGACCCCGGCGCCGAAGAGTACCACAAGGCGCATCCCGACAAGCCGGTTATCGGCACGGAGACGGTGAGCGCCGTATGCACGCGCGGCAAGTACATCACCGATCCCGAGAAAGGATTCGTGGGCTCGTACGATCCGTGGACAACCACCGGCCGTGCTTCGGCCGTCGGCTGGTGGAGCTTCTGCAATTCGAAGCCGTGGCTCTCGGGCGGATTCATCTGGACGGGCTTCGACTATCGCGGCGAGCCCTCGCCCAACGATTGGCCGAACATCAGTTCGCAATACGGCATCATCGACACCTGCGGGTTCCCCAAGGACTCGTTCTTCTACTACCAGTCCTGGTGGACACCGAAGCAGGTCCTTCACGTCTTTCCGCACTGGAACTGGCCCGGCTACGAAGGCAAGAAGATCGCGGTTTGGGTCTACTCGAACTGCGACAAAGTCGAGCTGCTGGTGAATGGGCAAAGCCAGGGCGTGCAGGAAATCAAAAAGGATTTACACGCCGCGTGGACGGTGACCTATGCGCCGGGCGCGATCGAGGCGCGCGGCTACAAAGCCGACAAGGTGGTGATGACCGAGAAGCGCGAGACGACAGGCGCGCCGGCGAAGCTGGTGATGACATCGGACCGCAGTGATGTCGCCGCCGACGGCGAGGATGTGGCCATGTTCGCCGTCGAGGTCCGCGACGCGCACGACCGCATCGTACCCGAGACGGACAACGAGGTGACTTTCAAAATCTCCGGCGAGGGCAAGCTCATCGGCACCGGCAACGGCGATCCCACCGAGCACACCCCGGACAAGGGCACGTCGCGCAAGGCATTCTCAGGGTACTGCATGGGAATCGTACAGTCGCTCAAGACCGCAGGAAGCATCACGGTCGAAGCCACATCGCCCGGCCTCGCGCCCGCCACAGTCGCCATCCAGGCCAAGTCCGTCACGCTGCGCCCGCAGGTGGCGCAGTGGGAGCGCGACATCCCGCAGGGCTCCGGCATTACCGGCCTGTGGCGGCCGGCGCCTGGCGCAGCCGCCGCAACGGGCATCCTTTCATTCCTGATGGGTGGGGGCACCATGGTGTTCACGTTCCACCAGAACGGCGGGACACTGACCGGCCAGGCGGAAGGCGTCAGCGGCGGCTTCTTCGGCCGCGGCGATGCGCCGCTGGAAATCGAACAGGGCACGGTCAGCGGCGATGAAGTCACTTTCAAGGCCGGCAACAACACGTTCAAAGGCTCGCTGAAGAATGGGCAACTCGAGCTCGAGCGGTCGGTTGAGATTCCTTTCCGCTTTGGCGCGCCAGCGGAGGAGAAAGCGGACCGGCCGGCCATTGGCCCGCCGCCAGATGGGACCGATCCGTCCTTCAACATCCCGAAGGGAATGCGCAGCGTGCCGACCATGCAGCTGGTGCTGAGGCGAGCGCAGCGGTAAACATCGAGCGAAACCGTACCGGCCGGAGGTTTGCCCTAGCTCCTGCGCTTTCTCAGCACCCAGGTCGTCATGCAGCGATAGTCCTGCACGATGGTAGTTTTGAGCGGGTCGACGAGCACTGCATTCAGCTCTTCAGTCAGGTTCAGCAGCATCCGCTCATCGACAAGGAACCACTCGGAGCCGTCGCCGATGAGGAAAATGCCGGGGCGGAGCTGCTCGAAGTTCATGCCGATTCTGGAGCCGAGCCTGCAGAAGAGCATGCCGCCGGGCCTCAACACCCGCCAAAGCTCCGCCAACATCGCGTGGAAGTGCTCGTCGTCGCGCGCAAAGTGGAGCACCGCGTTGCAGAGGACAACATCGGCAATCGCATCGGGAAATGGCATCTCTTCGATCAAGCCGGCTTTGAAGTTCTCCGCCGGCAATCCGGTCATGAGTGAAGCAGACAGCCGGCGAACATGCTCGACACCGTCGGCATCGGCGTCGATGGCGAACACCTCGCACCCTTCGCGGAGAAGGTACACCAGGTTTCGCCCGTAGCCGCAGCCGGCGTCGAGCACGCGCATGCCGGGCGCGATGTTGCCGCGCAGGATCTGATCGAAGACGTAGATATCGATCTGCCCGAATTGTTCCTGGACGGTGAGCGGCTTGACGGTGAGCGGCATGTGGGATTTGTATCAGGCTTGAAGATGGCAGCGCTATAGATTGCAGATTCGATTGGAGCCGGAAGCGGGAATCTACAATCTGATTTCTGAGCGGCCGCAAGCTACATGAGACGTAGCGCATCCACATCGACGACCACATTCCTGCGCGGAATAGCAGCCTCGTCGGCGTGCGCCAGCATGCCGCGCAGCGCCGCGTTCAGCGCCTTGCGCGAATTCGCCTTCAGAACGAGGTGGAAGCGGTAAACGTTCTTGATGCGCGCGATGGGCGCGGTGCAGGGACCGAGCACCCGCACGCCCTCCGGCGCGGCCTTCTGGAACCATGTGCCCAGCGCCGCGGACCATCCCGCCGCTTCTTCCAGCTTCTCCGATTGCACCAGCACGTTGGCCAGCACGCCAAACGGCGGATAGTGCATCCAGCGCCGGTACTTCAGCTCGCGCTCGACGAAAGACAAGTAGTCATGCGTCGACGCGGCGAGAACCGCGTAGTGGTCCGGATAGTATGTCTGCACGACGACCCGGCCGGGCAACTCGCCGCGGCCGGCGCGGCCTGAAACCTGCGTCATGAGCTGGAAGACGCGCTCGGCGGCGCGAAAGTCGGGCATGGAGAGCGAGTGGTCGCAGCCGACCACGCCCACCAGCGTGATGCCATGCACGTCGTGCCCTTTGGCGATCATTTGCGTGCCGACGAGCAGATTGATTTCCCCCGAGCGCAGCCGTGCCAGCAGCCGCTCCAGATCGTGCCGCCCGCGCACAGTGTCGCGATCCATGCGGCCGATGCGCGCACCGGGAAAGAACTCCTGCAGCCGCTCTTCGCCTTGCTGCGAGCCTGCGCCGAGATAGTAGAGGTGCTCGCTGTCGCAGTGCGGGCAGCGTTTCGGCACGGTGCGCCGGTAGCCGCAATAGTGGCACTCGAGCCGCTGTCCCTCGCGCGCGAGGCCTGCGTCTTCAGCCGGCGGCTTGTGGTGGGTGAGCGAGATGGCGCAGTTCCGGCACTCGAGCTTGGCGCCGCACGCGCGGCAGATCACTGAAAACGAATAGCCGCGCCGGTTCAGCAGGATAAGCGCTTGCTCGCCCCGCTCAAGCGTCTTTTGCGTCTGCTCGATGAGCGTGCGCGAGAACAGGTTCTCCCGGCCCGTCTCCTGGAACTCGCGACGCATATCCACAAGCTCGACCTCGGGCAGCGCGCGGTTCATCACCCGCTCGCGCAGTTCGACGCGTGCATACTTGCCCGTCGCTGCGTTTTGCCAGCTCTCGAGCGAGGGCGTGGCCGAGCCCAGAACAACGACCGCTCCAGCTAGTTTCGCCCGCATCACGGCAACATCGCGCGCGTTGTAGCGCGGCGTCTCTTCCTGCTTGTAGCTCTGGTCATGTTCTTCGTCGACGAGGATCAACCCCAGGTTCGGCGCCGGCGCAAAAATGGCCGACCGCGTGCCTACGACGATCGGCGCCTCGCCGCGGCGAATGCGGCGCCACTGCTCGCTGCGTTCCTCGGGTGTGAGCGCGGAGTGCAGCAGCGCAACCTTGCTGCCGAACGCCGCATCGAGCAGGCCCGCCGTCTGCGGCGTGAGCCCGATCTCGGGGACCAGAAGAATTGACGAGAGCCCACGATCGAGCCCATGCTGCATCGCCGCAAGATACACCGCGGTCTTTCCCGACCCGGTTACCCCAAAGAGCAGAAAGGGATGGAATCCACCCAGCTTCGCAACAATGCCCGCAAGCGCCTCGGTCTGCGGCTCGTTCAGCCGAACCGGGCTGGCCGCGACAGGGAGCCCACTAAGGTGAAACGCCGCTGCACGCTCATCAATGCGCACGAGGCCGCGCCGGACAAGCGCTTCCACCGTCGACGATGGCAGGCCCTTGCGGCGCAGCTCGGCCAGCGGCAGTTCCCCGCCGGCTGCGGACAACTCGGCAAGAATCGCCTGTTGCTTGACCGTCAGCGTGGGCAGGCGAGCCTCAGGAACCAGCACCGCAAACCGCACCGTTCGCCGTGCATCCCGTTCGGCGGCGAGTGTCTCACGCGCAATCCATTTCTTCCGCACCAGCGAAGCCAGCACCGGCAACGTTGCGCCGGTCGACGTCCGCAAGGCGGAGACTTTCACCGGCTCACCGCCGGCCAGCCGCACCAGGACCTTGTGGTCAACGCTTTGGTCATCGCCTGAGTGACCGTCCTGGGCCCGCCAACGGCGTTTGCCGGGTGGCGTTCCGGTCGCCGGTTCGCCATCGAGGCTGCGCGCGAGTACGTCGCGCCCCAGATCGGTGATGCGGTAGTACACGGTGCGCCGCACCTCGGCGACAAGTGGCAGCATTCCGCGCAGCACTTCGCCGAGCGGAGCGAGATAGTACTGCGCCAGCCACTCCGCCAGCGTCATCAGATGATCGCTGAGCAAGGGCTCATCATCGAGCACCGCTTCGAGAAATCGCACCTCGAACTCCGTCGGCTCGGCGGCATCCGTCGCCGTGACCACGCCGATCAGCTTCTCACTGCGGAAGGGGGCGATGACGCGCGCGCCGCGCTGCGGTTTCTGCCCGTCGCGGATCGCGTAAGTGAACGTCTGGTCAAGCGGGACGGGCAGTGCGACTTCGCAGCAGGCAGGCATGAGGCAAGGAACAGTGTACCGGCCTCTGGATAAGTAAATAATATAGTGTTGACTATTCTTGAATCAATAATATTATATTGACTAATACTACATCAATTCTATTCTATTGACATCCAGGAGTGCTCATTGTGAAGACACGGAAACCTGGGGAATCGACGAAGCGGGCAGCCGACAATAACCTGATCGCAATCGTTGGCGACATGGTCGGCTCCAGAATGCTTGACGGCGCGGCGCGACGATCGGCCCAGGACGAATATCGCCGCCTTCTCGGCCGACTCAACAAAGCATTCGCCGCCAGCGTGCGTTCCAGATTCGAGATCACTCTTGGAGACGAATTCGAAGGATTGATCGAGTCGACGGACAGTCCAGCCGTCATACCGGAATTCCTCTGGTTGGTGGAGGCGGAATTCAAGGGACCAGACCTCCGAACGGCCTTTGGAATGGGAAGAGTCGATACGGAAATTCGTGGCAGCACACGCGAGCTGGACGGCCCGGCATTTCATCGCGCGCGGGAAGCGATCCAGTCCGCCAAGTTGGAACGGAAGCTTGGGGGCGTCTTCCTGGGCTTCGGAGAAGCGCACGATGCCATCCTGAACGGAATTGCGCGTGCGCTGCACCTGCAACGCCTGGGATGGAGCAAACAGCAATCCATCGTGGCCTCGCATCTCCGCGCGGGTAAGAACCAGACTGCCGCCGCACGAGCGATGGGCCTGACCAAGCAGGCCGTCTCCGCCTATACACGCGCCGCCCACTGGCGCGACTATGCGGAAGGAGAACGCGCTCTGTGCTTCGCACTGCGGTGCGCGGTCACGGGCTCACAAATCGAAGACCCGGTGGAGAGGAGCCGGATATGACCAACCCCCTTGCATTTGCTGAGTCGCTGCTCCTCTGGCACCTGCCGAATTATGCAGTGTGCACCGACCCGGTGCGGGAGACCGGGCAGTCAACCGAATCTGCGCTGAAACCCATCGAACGCACGTGGCTCCTGTGCGTAGCCATCCGCAGCCTGGCGGCAGCAATGCTGGTAGCGTGGATTGATCGCTTCAGTCATGGGGGCCTCCTACTTGCGGGAACCGCTCTTGCGGGCTCGCTGGCGTTGCCTCTCGTGCGCCGAACGATTGCGCCGGCGATGCTTGCCGAATTCGAATTGGCGGCAAATCTGACTTTTGCCGGGATTGCATGGAGTGTTTGCACGCTCTCTCCCGGCATCCCGAGCCGTTTTCCGCAGCAGTGGAGCGCGGATCGTTTGTCGGTGATCTGTATCGCAGCCGCAATTTTGGCATTCATCGTGCGCGGGGGCGGCTTGTTTGTGCGCGGGATTCTCGAAAAGGCCGGCGGCCTCACGATCAACGATCAGCGGAAGCCCGGCGACACAGCGAAACACGGAGAGATGATCGGGAATGTCGAAAGGCTGATCGTGGTACTGATCGTCATGGTCGGCAATCTTCAGGCTTTGGCGTTCTTCTTCGCGGCCAAGGGACTCATCCGCTCAGAGGAACTGAAAGAGAGAACCGTCGCAGACTACTTCCTGCTGGGTTCGCTCGGCAGCTTTCCGATTGCGCTCGTCTGCGGGTTGATTCTGCAGAAGACGATCGATGTGCTATGGAGGTAGTCGCGCCAAGCCGGACGCATTACAATTCCTGCTGATGACTTCCAAGACGACTTCGACTGCATCTCCTGCGCCAGGCGCATTGTCCAAAGCCAAGGGCCCCATCACCCTCGCCATCGACATTGGCGGCTCGGGCCTGAAGGCCATGCTGCTCGATGCCGACGGCAAGCCGGTCAGCGAGCGCCAGCGTGTTCCCACGCCGGCCATTCCGACGCCGGAATTGGTGCTGAAGGGGCTGGACGAGCTGGCCAAGCTGCTGCCCGGGTTCGACCGCGTATCGGCGGGCTTCCCCGGCGTCATCAAGCACGGCGTCACCTACACGGCCGTCAACCTGCATCCGGCATGGATGAATTTTCCTTTCCAGAAAGAGATCGAGAAACGCTGGAAAAAGCCGGCGCGCGTGGCCAACGACGCTTCCATCCAGGGCTACGGCGCCGTGAAGGGCAAGGGCGTGGAGATGATGATCACGCTCGGCACGGGGATGGGTTCGTCTCTGTTCTCCGATGGCCATCTCTGCCCGGGGCTCGAGCTGGGCCACCACCCGTGGCGTAAAAAGACCTACGAGGACTACCTCGGCCGGCGCGGTCTTGACAAATACGGCAAGAAGAAATGGAATGAGCTGCTGCTGGAGGCGATCCAGCAGACCTCCGCCACTTTCAACTGGGATAAGCTCTACATCGGCGGCGGCAACACCAAGAAGATCGAATTCGAGTTGCCGAAAGATGTCGAGGTCGTCTCCAACGAGGCCGGCCTGCTGGGCGGCGTGGCGCTGTGGAAAGACGTGGGGTAGGTTCGAGGACCAGGCACCGAGGGTCGCTGGTCCTGATGCGAGTCGGCAATTCAGGATTTCAGAGCCCGCCTGGCTGCACTGGCCCGTGGGCGACAGTGCGCCCTACGACCGCGCCGGCGCCTTTAGCCCCAGTTCCCGCATCGCGATCTGCAGATCCGCCCAGGCCTCCTTCTTCTGCCGCGGGTCGCGCAGCAGATACGCCGGGTGATAGGTCACGATCAGCTTGGCGCCGCGCACGTTGTGCACGCGCCCGCGCAGGCCTGCCAGCGGCTGACGCGCGCCCAGCAGATATGTCGCCGCGGTAGCGCCTAGCGCGACGATCACCTCCGGCCCCACCACTTCGATCTGCTTGACTAGGAATTGCGTGCAGGTGTTGGCTTCCTCGGGTTCCGGAGCGCGGTTGTTCGGCGGCCGGCACTTGACCACGTTCGCGATGTAAACCTCTTCTCGCTTCAGTCCCATGGCCACGATCATGTTGTTGAGGAGCTGGCCGGCGCGACCGACGAAGGGCAGGCCCTGCGCGTCCTCGTCGGCGCCCGGGCCCTCGCCGATGAACATGAGCCGCGCGTCCGGCGAGCCATCGGCAAACACGAGCTTGTTCCGCCCCTTGTGCAGTGCGCAGCGTTTGCAGTCGCCGATCTCGTCGCGGATGAGCTGAAGGGCTGCAGGGCGGTCCTGCGCGGGAATCGCATTCAGGCTGGGCGGTGCGGCAGGTACGGGCTTGCGGGACGGGATGGGCGTGGGCTCCTCGACAAGAGTATCTTGAGATTCAACTTCCAGGGTTTTCAAGGCCGCAACACCTGGACCGGTGTCCTCCGGATTTGGTGGTCGATCCAGACTCGCCAACATCTCGACCGGACGCCGATAGAACTCCGTGATCCCCAGCTCACGATAGAAGCGGATGCGCGCAGCGAGCGCGTCGCGCAGGGCAGGATCGAGAATTTGCGGCAAGATCAGGACTCCACGACAAGCTGGCGGCGCGTGGCCGGAACAATGATTTCTTCTTGCGCGGCTGGCGATGAATCGGCCGTTTCCCCAGCGTCCCCGTCGAATTCGACGACCAGCCCCCGGGTGTGGCGCAACGACACAATTTCGTCGAGAATGCGGTCGGCCAGCTTTCGCTTCGTCATCTCGGGCATTTCGATCGAGGTACTGGGAGTGAGGAACGTGGCGGCATTCAGATCGGCATCGATCCCCGTATGCTCGCCGGACACGTCGTTCATGACGATCGCGTCGGCGCCCTTGCGCAGCAGCTTCGCGCGGCCGTTTTCCACGCGATTCTCTGTCTCCGCGGCAAAGCCCACAATGAGCTGGCCCGGCCGGCGGTTGCGCACAACTTCCGCCAGAATGTCCTCGGTCGGCTCGAGCTCGAGCGTCATCGGCCCGGTCCGTTTCAGTTTCTGCTGGGAAACGCGCGACGGCCGGTAGTCGGCCACCGCGGCGGCCTTGATGATGAGTGTGGACTCAACCATGCGCGCCAGGACGGCTTTCCGCATCTCTTCCGCCGACGTGACCTTGACCAGCTCGCAGTAGGCCGGCGCATGCAGCGCCGTTGGCCCGCTGATGAGGATCACGCGCGCGCCGCGGCTCAGCGCGGCCTCGGCCAGCGCATAACCCATCTTGCCGCTGGAGCGGTTGCCAAGATATCGCACCGGATCGAGCGCCTCGCGCGTGCCGCCCGCGGTCACAAGCACAACTTCACCGGCGAGATCGTGCCGCCGGCCAAGCGTGTTGGTCACGATGTTTGCGATCGCCTCGGGCTCGGCCATGCGTCCCGCGCCGACCATGCCGCAGGCCAAATCGCCGGTCCCGGGCTCGATGACGCGCACGCCCCGCTGGCGCAGAATCTCAAGGTTGGCCTGCGTGGCCGCGTGGTTCCACATGTTCACGTTCATCGCCGGCGCCACCAGAACCGGTGCGGTCGTGGCGAGATACAAAGTCGTCAGAAAATCGTCCGCGATGCCGTGCGCGAATTTGGCCAGGATGTTGGCAGTGGCCGGCGCGACAACGAGTGCGTCTGTCCATTGCGCTTCGCTGATGTGCTCGACCGATGATTCCGAGACATCCGATCCCGCGTAGGTCTCATCCCACAGGCTGGTGAGTACCTTGTGCCCGGTGAGCGCGGCAAAGGTGAGCGGCTGGATGAATCGGCACGCGGACGGCGTCATCGCCACATGCACGTCCAGCGATTGCTTCTGCAGTGCGCGGACAAGCTCCGCAGCCTTGTAGGCCGCGATTCCACCCGAGACGCCGACCGTGACGCGCATAACTGGATTGTATCGGGTTTAGAGGTCGCAAGTCAGTGAGTCTGCACGACGCCAAACCAGATGGACCTGAAGCAACGGAGTCCACCTTATCTGTGAAAAGGCGCGAAAAGGGAGGGTCACTCGCAAGTCTTGGGAAAGAGCATGTTTAGCTGGCAAGGATGGGAATGCCCGACTCTTCGACGAGCGGCTTCACCACCGGCGAGTCGGTCTTGACATAGGCGATCTTGCCGGCGTTGATCTCATCCTGCGCGATGCGGCAAGGCTTGGTGGACTGGCTGGGAACCAGAGCGTGGGAACCGCTCTGGATCTGGCGGGCGCGGCGCGCGGCAACAAGCACCTTACGGTAGTTCGAATCGAATTGGGTCTCAATCGTCATCTGAATCGTCTCCAAAGGGAAGTTGTTGCTGGCCGGAGGATCCGTCGATGCCGAATGCCTCCAGGACCGGTTTGATTCGCTCCTGCGCGTTGCTGATACGGCAGGCCGCGGCGACCTCCAGCACGCGGCTCTGACGGTGTGCGATCGGTTCGCCGTTGCGGTAGAACCGCTCGGCTTGCACGATTGCCTCAAGTTGAGCCACGGCGCGGTCGAGGACGTCGTTAACCAGAATATAGCTGTACTCGCGATATTTCTCAATCTCGTTGCGCGCCTGGTCGAGGCGGCGGAAGATCTCAGCGTCGTTGAAAAAACCTTCGGCGCGGCTGCGGTTGCGCAGCCGCGTGCGCAGCACCCTGGGGTTCGGAGGCAGCACAAAAATGCTCGCCGCTTCGGGCATCTTGGCGCGAATCTGAGCCGCGCCCTGCACGTCGATGTCGAGCAGCAAGTCGTGCCCCGCCGCGCGCGACTGGTCGAGCGAGTCCCGCGATGTGCCGTAAAGATCCTTCCCGAAGACTTCGGCGTACTCGAGGAACTTGCCCTCTGCAACCATGCGCAGAAACTCGGCGCGCGTGGTGAAGTTGTATTCGCGGCCGTCCTGTTCCGAGCCGCGCGGAGCCCGCGTCGTCCACGACACAGCAAAATCGATGCCTTTGAGCTGCTTGCGTACCTCGTTCACGATCGTGCTCTTGCCCGATCCCGACGGCGCCGAAATGATGAAGAGAATGCCTGCCAATGTTCGAAGGTCCTTTGCGAATTCAGCTTTCAGCTCCCGGCCCCTGGCTTCCAGCCCGTTTCCGGCGCGATCCGCAATCCTCGGTTCGGGTGCAGAAGAGCCGGCAGATGGAAGCCAAGCGCTGCCTATTCACTCCACGTTCTGCACCTGCTCCCGCGCCTTTTCGATCTCTGCCTTCATGGCCAGTCCCAATTCGGTGATGCGGTTTCCCTTCCCGCTCACGCCGCCGGTTTTTGAAAGCAGCGTGTTGGCTTCGCGGTTCATCTCCTGCAGCAGGAAATCCAGCTTCTTGCCTACCTCGCCGCCAACCGCAAGCAACTCGCGGAAGTGCTCGATGTGCGTCTTGAGGCGCTCGAGTTCCTCGGCAATGTCGCTTCGCTCCACCATGACAGCCACTTCCTCAAGCAGCCGCTGCCGGTTGAACTCCGTGCCCGTGGCGGCGATCAGCCTTTGCGTGAGCCGCTCCTGGTATCGGTCTTCCACTTCCGGCCGCAGCAGGGCGACACCCTCCACGGCTTGCGCCAGGCGATCGAGCGTGCCAACGAGAATCGTCTCCAGAGCGTCGCCCTCGCGCGCGCGCATCATCCGCAACTGTTCAAGCAGGGGAACCATCTCGCGCTCCACACTGCCGGCAAGCGCGGCGAGATTCTCATCGCTGTTGTTGCGATTGTCCGTCTGCAGCGCGCCAGGCAGAGTGAGAATCTGGTTCAGGTCCGGTTCGCCGAGCAGCTTGTGTTCTTCGCGCGCGGCATTGAATGCCGCAAGATAGCCGGCAACAAGATCGCGGTTGTATCCGGCAGTCTGCTGCGCGGTGCGATCAACAGAGAGCGAAAGCTCCACGTGCCCGCGGAGAAGATGCTCCTTCATCAGGCGGCGCAATTCCAGCTCGAGGGCATCGAAGCCCGACGGCAATCGCAGCTGCAGATCGAGAAAGCGGTGGTTCACGCTCTTCAGGCTGAGCGTGTAGTTGAGCTGGTCGTGCACGCGGACTTGCGCGCGCGCGAAGCCGGTCATGGAGTGAATCGGCATGCTTCTATTCTCCTGCCTTGCTGGAGAGCGCCGGCTCGCACGGTTGCGAATCCGGATCGGGGGCCTGTGCCAGCGGGTCGAGCAGCGCCGGCTCGGCCGCGTCCATGAACTGGAGCTGGTAGAGCCGCTGATACGTGGGTGACATAGTGAGCAGATCGTCGTGCGAACCGATCGCGGTGATGTGTCCATCTTCGAGCACGGCGATGCGGTTGGCGCGCCGGATTGTCGAGAGCCGGTGCGCGATGACCACGACGGTGCGGCCCTGCATGAGGTTTGAGAGCGCAGCCTGCACCAGGGACTCGCTCTCGGCGTCGAGAGCCGACGTCGCTTCGTCCAGGATGAGAATCGGCGAATTCTTGAGGATGGCGCGGGCAATGGCGATACGCTGGCGTTCGCCGCCGGAGAGCCGGAAGCCCTTCTCGCCGATCACCGTGTCGTAGCGCTGCGGCATGCGCAGGATGAAGTCGTGCGCGAGCGCGTGTCGCGCGGCCTGTTCAACCACGTCGGAGGTCACCTCGGGCTGCCCATAGGCGATGTTGTTGCGCACCGTATCGTTGAAGAGAATCGTCTCCTGAGTGACCTGCGCCACCTGCCGCCGGAGCGAGGCCAGCGTGAGATTGCGGATGTCATGTTCGTCGATGAGAATTCTGCCTGAGGTCACGTCGAAGAAGCGCGGGATGAGATTGACGAGGGTCGACTTTCCCGCGCCGCTGGGCCCGACTACAGCCAGCACATCGCCCGTCCGCACCTCGAGATCGACGTTGTGCAGGATCTGATGTTCGCCTTCCTCGGTGCTGTAGGAGAAACCGACGTTCTCGAAGCGGATCGAGCCGGTGAAGTCCTTCAGCGCAGTTGCGCGCGGGCGTTCCTTCACGTCGTCCTTCGCATCGAAGAACGCAAAGATCGATATAGAGGCGCCCATGGCCTGCTGGTAGGCCGTGTAGTACCAGGCAAACTTCCGCACCGGATCGTAGAGCCGGAAGAGCGCAATGATAAAGGTAATGAAGATCGGCGAGGTCATGCGGCCGTGCTGGATCTCGTTGCGGCCGATCCAGAGCATAAACGCGATGGCGACGGCGCCGATCGTATCCATAAGCGGCGAGCTGATGGATTGAATGCGCACGCTGCGCAGGTTGGCGCGAAACAGGCGCTTCGCCGCCTTGCGGAAGCGCAGCATCTCCCACAGTTCCGTGTTGAACGCCTTCACGATGCGGTTGCCGGTAACCGTTTCATGCAGGATGTTCTGGATCTCGGCAAGCTTGTCCTGCCCGGTGCGCGTGCGCGAACGCACCTCGCGCCCGATTCTTCGCGACGACATCACCACGACCGGAACGAAAAGCAGCACTGCCCAGCTCAGACGCCCGCCCAGCGCAATGAGCACGACAAGCGTCGACGCGAACGTGAAGACCTGTTGCAGGCACTCGCCCAGCACGGCGCTGATGGCGATCTGAACGCGCTCGACGTCGTTGATCAACGTGGAGAGTATGGTGGCCGTGGGATGGCGATGGAAGAAGCCCGCTGAGCGGCAAAGGATGGTCTCGTAGAGATGATTGCGCACGTCGGTGATGGTGCCGAAGGCCGCGTAATTCACGAGATAGGTTCCCAGATAGTCGCAGATACCCTTGATGACCGTGGAGCCGATCAGCGCGATGGCCACTACGGTCCACGCGTTGTGGAATTGCGCCGGAACAAATCGATGCACGTCGAACTGCCATCCCGGCGGCGCCGTGGGGAACAGCTTGAGTTCGTTGCTCTGGTTCTGCGGGTTGAGCACCACGCCCAGGATGGGCACGAAGAGCACCATACGCAGCGCATCAAGCAGTCCGACGACCGCCAGCAGGGCCACGCCCGGCAGCCACTGCAGTGTGTAGGGCAGCCCGTAGCGCAACAGGCGGAAGAATCGCTTCATGCGGGCCGGCTCACGGGGATTTGACGGGTTGGTGTCCGGAAGCGGTGGGCGCGCAACTCCATCCCAGTATTGTATCCGGGCCTACTTGCCCGCGCCCTTTTCAATCAAGCGAGTGGTCGAGAAGCCCTCGACGAGCGGCACGATTTTGACCTCACCGCCCCAGGAAAGCACCTCCTGCGCGCCGACGATGGTCTCCTCGCGGTAGTCGCCGCCCTTGACGAGCACGTCCGGCCGCGCGGCCAGAATCACCTCGAGCGGCGTCGGCTCGTCGAAGGTGACCACCGCGTCAACCGCCGCCAGCGCCGCCAGCACCCGGCTGCGCTCGCGCTCTCCGACAATCGGCCGCGTCGGTCCCTTCAGCGCGCTCACTGAGGCATCGCTGTTGATCGCGACAATCAGGCGATCGCCGAAGCGGCGCGCCTGCTCGAGCACCGTGATGTGTCCGACGTGGATGAGGTCGAAGCATCCGTTGGTGAAGACGACGCGCTCTCCGTTGGCCTTCCAGAGTGCGGTGCGGCTGGCAAGCTCCGCGCGGGACACGACCTTGTCCTCGGCGCGCAGCGCGATCTGCGGCCCCAGCGCGGCGAGCAGTTCGTGCTTCTCTACGGGCACCGTGCCTACCTTGCCGACGACGATGCCGGCTGCCATATTGGCCAGCTCGACGGCCGACTCCGGCTCGATCCCCGAGGCCAGGCACAGCGTCAGCACAGCAACCACTGTGTCGCCCGCACCGGAGACATCGAACACCTGGCGTGCCACGGCCGGCGCAAGGAATCGGCGGCCCGGCCGCACGAGCGCAATTCCCTTTTCGCTCAACGTCGCGGTCATGAAGTCGAGATGGAAGGCCGGAACGATCTGTTCAGCGATCGCCAGAACCGCGTTGAGATCGTTGATATTGAGATCGGCGACGCCCAGATCGCGCGCCAGCAGGCGCGCCGCCGCGGTCAGTTCGCTGAGGTTGGGACAGATGGCGGTGGCGCCGTTATAGCGCGAGTAATCGGGGTTCTTGGGATCGACAACCACCGGAATGCCCTGCTGGCGTCCTGCCTGGATGATCTGCTGGCAGACCCTGGGCGTCAGCAAGCCCTTGGCGTAGTCCGAGAGAACGACAGCATCGCAGTCCGGCAGATGCCCGAGCACGCAGGCGACGAGGCGGTCGTAGTCGGCCTGCGAGTGCTGGCCCACCTGCTCGCTGTCCAGACGCAACATCTGCTGCCGCCCGCCGAGAATGCGCAGCTTCGTGATCGTGGGAAAGTCCTGGCACGGGATGAGCAGTGAGTCGATTCCGTTGGCCTTGAGGCTTGCCTCGAGCGCCTTCTGGTCATCGTCGCAGCCGGTGAAGCCGGCCACGGCAGTTTTCGCGCCCAGGCGGACGAGGTTCATGGCCACGTTGGCCGCGCCGCCCGGCTGCTCGCTCTTGTGCGTGGCGCGGACCACCGGCACAGGCGCCTCCGGCGAAATGCGCGCCACTTCGCCCCAGATGTACTTGTCGAGCATCACGTCGCCGACCACGAGCATGCGCTTGGCGGCCCAGTTTTGCTCGATCTCCTGAATGACCTGGCTCAGTTGCTCGATCACTGCGAACCTTCGTTTGCGTCGGCTTTGAACGGCGCCACGCCAACTCCGCCCGGCGTCAAGGCTGGATTTGCGTGAATTGCGCTGTTGGTATGATAACGGCGTGCCTGCCACACAACGAAGCTCATCCGCGCGCGAATTGCACACAGTGTTCCTCGATCGTGACGGCGTGTTGAATGAAAAGTTGCCGGAAGGCAGCTATGTGCGCACCTGGAGCGAGTTTCATCTCCTGCCCGGCGTCATGGAGGCGATCGCGCGCCTTAACCATCTGGGTCTTCGAGCCATCGTCGTCACCAATCAGCAGGGAATTGCTCGGGGATTCTATACAGCCGCGGATGTCGACGCAATCCATGCGCGATTGAACGGCGTGCTGAAGGAGCATGGCGCACACATTGACGCGTTTTTCGTCTGCCCGCACGACAAAGGCGTTTGTAACTGCCGCAAGCCGCTCGGCGGTCTGTTCGACCAGGCCGTGGCCCGCTTCCCCGAAATCAAGCCCGAGACCAGCGTGATGATCGGCGACTCGCTCTCCGACATTGAGTTCGGCCGCAGGCTGGGCATGCTTACCGTTTGGATCGAAGGCAATGCAGAGCGGCGCAAGCCGGGCGGCGAAAAGGCGGCTGAGCTGGCCGACCTGCGCTTCGCCTCGTTGCCGGAAGCGGTTGAGGATCTATTTTGAATCTCGTATATCGCTGGGTAACCGGTGCCGTCCGGTGATGTACTTCGAACCAGCCGGACGCTGGGTTCCGGTGGAGAGCACCGTACCGGTAATGCGGAACCTCCCGGTTGACTTGCTGTCGCCATCGAGCACGCGGCAGACCGCGTCCGCCATCTCCTGCACAGTGATCGACGTGAGGCAGCGGCGCGCCTCGGCGATACACGTTTCGAGGTGGCACCCGTAGCAGCTTGTCTGGTGGTAGATCACCTGATGCTGGTGCCCATAGGGGAACCACGTCCCGGGCATGGCGCGAGCCGAAAAGGCCGCGACGCAGGGCGTGCCCACGCTGGCCGCCAGGTGCATCGGGCCCGAGTCCGGCCCAAGAAAAACACGCGCGTGCTCGATCACCGCAGCCGATTCGCGCGGCGTCAGCTTGCCGCACAGATTGATCCTGGGGCCCGCCCAGTCGCGCGCGGCGTATTCGCAGACATCCGAGTCTTCCACAGCGCCGATAAAGGCGAGGCCGAAGTCCGGATAGCGGCTGTGGAACCAAGTCAGCAGCGCCCGCCAGTTCTCCTGCCCCCAGTCCTTGGCCTGCATCTTGGTCCCGGGACCGCAAACGACGAGCGGCTTGCGCATCAGCGGCCCCAGCGCGACCGCTGCCGCACCTTTCTCTTCCACGGTCAGATTCAGGCTCCAGTTGCCCCTGTCTTCCAGGTTCACATCGCCGAGCGCGCTGAGCGACCGCGCCAGCCGCGACGCCTCCGCCTCGTATCGCCCGCTCTTGGGGTCGAAGGCGTGTTTGCGCTCCTCTTCGCCGGGAATACCGAAGATGCGTGCTCCGCCGACGAGCTTCAGGAAGCGGCGGTCGCGGATCACGTCCTTGGCGGGCCTCACCGGCATCAGATAGATCACGATATCGGGGTTGAAGCTGCGAATCCTCCAGGCCAGCCGCGCCAGCTCGCCGATGTTGCGAGTGCCGACATGGTATCCGATATAGCCGTGCACCAAGTCGGAGTTGCGCAGCACGGCGGCTGCCGCCGGGGCCTTGGAATGAACCGGAAAATTGGTCAGGAGCACCCGTTCGGCCTCTGGAAAAGCCTGCGCGATCAAATGGAAGCACGGCAGCGCCACCACCATGTCGCCCAGGCTGCCCAGGCGGTAGATCAGGACCTTTCGAACCGATGACGCGCGGGGCAAAACGACTCCTCTATCTCCCACTTTCCATCGTATGGCGAATCAGTTCGGCCGCGGCGCACCCCCAGGACGAGCGTTCCCGCTGAGATAACCCTGGGATCGCGACGCAGGGCGGAGTGCCGTGCGAGGGATTCGAATGTGAAGACCATCTTCCGCCGCCAGTCCGTCAATAACTGCGCAGATCGACGATCGCCTTGAGGATAGTCTCCGGCTGCGGCAGTATCGCATCTTCGAGAACCGGCTGGTATGCCACGAAAGTGTCCATTGCAGCCACGCGGCGCACCGGCGCGTCCAGATCGTCGAAGAGCTGGTCCGCGATGCGAGCGGCGATCTCGGCGCCGTAGCCCCAGCTCAGCATGTCCTCATGCGCCACGATCACGCGGCTGGTCTTGCGCACCGATGCGGCGATGGCATCCCAGTCGTAGGGGTTCAACGTCCGCAGGTCCAGCACCTCGACGTCAATGCCGTGTTGCCGATGAGCCTTCTGCGCCGCTTGCAGCGCGCGCGGGACGATGGCTCCGTACGTGACCAGCGTGATGTGCTTGCCGGGCCGCACAACGGTCGCCCTGCCAAAAGGAATCGCGAAGTCCGGGCCCGGATAGGAGGCACGGCCGAAAGTCTCCCGATACAGCCGCTTGTGCTCGAGAAACAGCACCGGGTCGTCGCAACGGATGGCCGTGCGCAGCAGTCCATTCGCGTCCAGCGCGTTCGACGGAAACACCACGCGCAGCCCCGGAATGTGCGTAAAAATCGACTCGCCGCACTGCGAGTGATAGATGGCGCCGCCGGTCAAGTAGCCGCCGATGGCCACGCGAATCACTGCCGGCGAAGCCCATGCTCCGTTCGATCGCCAGCGCATGAGCGCCAGCTCATTGTGGATCTGGTGCATGGCCGGCCAGATGTAGTCGAAAAACTGGATTTCGACGACCGGCTTCATGCCCCGTGTCGCATAGCCCACGGCGCGGCCCACAATGTTGGCCTCCGCCAGCGGCGAGTTGAACACGCGTTCTGAGCCGAACTTGCTCTGCAATCCGGCGGTCAGTTTGAAGACGCCGCCCTTGCCTTTCACCTCGCCCAGCGCCGACTCGCGGCTTGCGTCGGCAACATCCTCTCCGTAGACGACGATCCGCGGATCGCGCCGCATCTCGTCCGCCAGGCAGGCATTGATCAGGTCGGCCATGGTGCGCGCCGGGTTGGCCTTGCCACCCGATCCCTCCTCCGCCTGCGGCTGTTCCGTGGCAAAGGCCGCCGACCTTGGATCGAGGTCCGGCGAGTACACAAAATCGGGGATCGACGAAATCCTGGGCAATGGAGCCATAAGTGCCTGTTCGGCGGCCTCGGCCGCCTCGCGGTCGAGCCGCTGCTCCAGTTCCGTAATCGCCTCGGCGCTCAGGATGCCCTCCCTGAGCAGCCGCATCTGCATCCGCGTCAGCGGATCGCGCATCGCATCGGCCTCGCGCTCGGCGGCAGACCGGTACAGCCGATCGTCGTCGGAAAGGGAATGGGAATAGGGCCTGACGCAGTGGCCGTGGATGAATGCCGGCCCCAGCCCCGCGCGGCAATGCGCGGCCGCCGCCTGGAACGCAGCCAGGCTCACCACCGGGTCCGTGCCGTCGATCTCGGCAAAGTGGAAGTTGGGAAAGTTCGCCACCAACCGCGAAATATTGCCGCCCGGTGTGTTGATCTCGACGGGAACGCTGATGGCGTATCCGTTGTCTTCCACGCAGAAGATGACCGGCAGCTTGCGGTTGGAGGCCGTATTCAGCGCTTCCCAGAATTCGCCTTGGGAAGTCGATCCGTCACCCAGGGACGTGAACACCACCTCATCGCCATGGAACTCGACGTCATGGAACGCCCGGTAGTCGCCGCCGGCCTTCGCCGCCGCTTCAGGATGGCGCGAAAAATACCGGCCTGCCTCGGCGCAGCCCACGGCATGCAAAAGCTGCGTGGTCGTCGACGACGAGGTGCTGACAATGTGCAGCGGGCGGCTGCTCCAATGCGTCGGCATTTGGCGGCCGCCGCTCGCTGGATCGGTTTCGGCGCCCACCGCCTGCAGGAACATCTCCGCCGGCGTGACGCCCAGCGCGAGGCAAAGCGCGCGGTCACGGTAGTAGGGGAAGAACCAGTCGTAGCCCGGCCTAAGTGCAAGGGCTGCACCGACCTGCAGCGCCTCGTGCCCGGCCCCGGAAACCTGGAAGAAGATCTTCTGTTGCCGTTTGAGCAGGATTTCGCGATCGTCAACGCGCCGGGAGAGGTACATCAGCCGGTAGACTTCGATCATCTGCTGCGGGCTGAGGCCTCCGGCAGCAGCAGACTCCCCCGAACCCTGAACACTGGATACCGCAAGCCCCATCCTTGTTACGCTCCATATAGCGGCGCTTCCGAAAACAACCAGCTTCGATTGTAACAATCCTTAAGCTTTGGCCGGGACGCCAGTCAAGTCCCTTCCGCGTTGCCTTATCTGTTCTGAAAAGGCAGCGGCTGCTCGAAGACCGGGAGGCCATTTACGGAATAGGACATCTTTTCTCTCACGCTGTGGGCCAGCTTTTCGATTTCGGCGATCTTGCGCAGCTGCGCCGCCGTCAACCGCTCTTCTCCGCTGCTCTCGACCTCCATGTCCAGTTCGCCGGCCAGCTTGAGCAGCTTCCCGGTGTCGTCTACGATATTCTTCTGCCGCTGCCGGTTCAGGGCTCGCAGCCGTTCTTGTACCTGTAAAAGGTTTCCGCGGTCGTCTGCGACCTCCCCAGGCAGGCGGAACGAAGGCACCGCGCCATGAGGATTCTGCGGATTCTGCGCGCCGCTCGGCAGCACCAGGACCGACGCCAGGAGAATGATCCGGCGAAACGCGCGACGGCGAGGAATGGACCGCAGATTCCTCATATCGGGACAATCGTAAACCAAAACATGCGGCCGCTCACGGGCATACGGACCGCGGATACCAGATTCGCGTCTGTTCATCCCTGAACTGATTTCATCGCGGAACTGATTCCATCCCTCGCCTGATTCCGGCGCGCTCACGTTCGCACAGAGGGCCCAAAAGACCCGTCCCGCCTGTTTTCAATTTGCCCCTACGGTGAGTTTCATCTTTTCTTTGACGCTGTGCGCCAGGACCTCGATCTCAGCCGCCTTGCGAATCACGCCGATCGAGAGGGTGTCTTTCGAGGTTTTGTCGATCTCGGCCTTCAGGTCGGCCGCCAGTTTTGCCAGCTTCGCGGCGTCTTCAAGGATCTGCTTCCTTCGTTCCGCATTGGCGGCGGCGAAATTCTCCGCGGGGCCTTGCGGTTGTTGCTCGCGCAGCAGCATTTGATCATTGGCATCGGGCGGCTGGTTGATCGGCGTTGGAAGATCGACCCGGTCGGTGCGCAGAGAGCCGCCCGGCGGTATCGACGATTGGGCGCAGGCCAAGATCGCGCCCGGAGCAAAGGCCAGCGCGGCGAACAGCCTGAAGACCTGTTTACGCCGGCACAGGTTTCGAAGGAATCCGAGATTCGTAGGAAGCGGCATTGGGACCTCCTTGCGGGCGACGATTCCAAGTGCCCATGGTACAAAAACGATCGCGCCCAATCTCAGGAAAGCGGCGGGGAGGTTCACCCTTTCGACCCGCCGGCGGCTTCAGTTCGCGCCGATGCTCAGCTTCATCTTTTCTTTCACTCCCCGCGCCAGCCGCTCAATCTCGTCGGCCTTGCGGATCACGTTGAGCGAGAGCGAATCCTTCGACGTCTTGTCGACCTCCGCCTTCAGCTCCATGGCAAGCTTGAACAGCCGGGTGGTATCTTCGCCGATCTGCTTTTTCCTCTCTACGTTGGCGGCTGCAAAGCTGCCGGCAGTGGTCTTTTCCTGCTGCTCGCGCATCGCCATCAGGTCGTTCGCATCGGGGAGACGATTTGCATCGGGAAGAATGATCGAGTGGGGCGGAGGTTGTGTATTGTAAGTGTTTTGAGCGGGGCTGCCGCTCAAGAAAATCACTCCGGCAGCAAACAGGCTGACCCGGCGAGCCCAGCCGGCGCCCTTTGCTGCGCTTGTCCTGTCTCTACGATAGCCATCGATATTTCTTGGCGCTCGGCTCCTGACTTTCATATTCACCTCCATCCCGTTCGGAAGTGGGTTGCTCGCATCCGGGCACTAAAGCCGCTCAGTTTCGCCCGGCCGTCATCTTCATGTGCGCTTTCACTTCCTTTGCCAGCTTCTCGATCTCCCCGGCTTTTCGAATGACGCTGAGCGAAAGCGTGTCCTTGCCGGTCCGATCCATTTCCAGCTTGAGCTCGGCTGCCAGCCTCAGCAACCTCGCGCTTTCATCGGAGAGGAGCTTCCGGCGTGCCTCATTCACCGCCTCTTCATTCACCTGGATGGTCGGCTGCTGTTGCATTGCCAACAATCCGTCCGAGTCAAGCAGGTGGTTCGTCGCCGCCTGGTAGAACGCCTGGTTCGGGTCATGCGTGGGAACCTTGGGGCGGTTCTGCGGGACGATCGCAATCGGTGTCAATGCGGCCAGGACAGCAACCCCTGCCAGGCGGCCCATGAAAGAGCTGCGTTGCTTTTCACCAAGTAAATCGGGCTTCAATGCCGATTCGCGGCCAAAAAGAAAGTTGACGCGCACCGGGGGGAATCCTCCTATCAGCCCCTTCGATGCGTGCCATTCCATTTTTGGCGACATTCAACCGTGCATCCGCAGCACTTGTTTAGTGGGAGTCGCCGTTTCCCCTTTTAGTTGCCACCGACCGTCAGCTTCATCTTCTCTTTCACACTGTGTGCCAGCTTCTCGATCTCCTCGGCTTTGCGGATCACTCCGAGCGACAGCGTATCCTTGTTCGACTTGTCCACCTCGGTCTTCAACTCCGTGGCCAACTTGAGCAGCTTCGCGCTGTCTTCGCCGATCTGCTTTCTGCGTTCGTTATTCGCCGCAGAATAGTTCGTGTCGGCCTTTTGTTGCTGTTCCTGCTGCTCGCGCATCCGCATCTGCTCATTGGCGTCGGGCGGCGCAGTCAATACCTCGGGATGGATCGGTTTGCAGGGATTGGGCTGTGTCTGCTGCCCGGAGTGAGCCGCTCCGGCCAGCGCGGCGAGGCCGACCAGGCAGGCAATCGCCCGCCTCCGGCGCATTGAATTCTTTCCCTTCGCCGGGCCGCGCTTCGCGAAAGAACAAAATTGGGAGTTCGACACCATGGGGAACCTCCGGTCGCATCGCCGGCCCTCGCGTGCTCTGCAATTGGACGCGCCGCTGGCGATTCTGACAGGGCCTGCTGCGCTCAGTCTAGTCTAGAAACAGGAGTCTTGGATGCACCCTTTTTTGTTTGCTGCGCGGGCAGGCAGTTTTGTCGAGGGCCGCTTTCTCGGCAAGATCCTGGACGAGTGGATCAGCGATACCCAGGAGTTCATTCACACCAAGCTGCCTCATCTGTTCATTGTCGCGCTCATCGCCTTTATTATCAGTTACTTGCTAAAGTTGATCACGATCAGGATGGTCACCTTGGCTGACCGCCACGGAGTCGCAGGCACGCGCATTTCCCAGGTGAGGACGCTGGCGGGAGTGGTCCGCAACACGGGCTTCGCCATCATCGCCGCCATTGCCGGAATGCAGTTCCTGGCCGCCATCGGCGTGAATCTCGCGCCTCTGCTGGCTTCCGCGGGCGTTGCGGGCGTCGCCATCGGCCTCGCCGCGCAGAACATCGTGAAAGACGTGCTGAACGGCATCCTGATCCTTCTCGAAGACCAGTTCAACGTGGGCGACACGGTAAAGCTGGCCGGCCTGACGGGCGTCGTGGAGGCGATGACGCTGCGCAAAACCCTGGTTCGCGACGGCGACGGCACGCTCTATGTGATCCCCAACTCGCAGATCACCACGGTGGCCAACCAGAGTGTTGGCTATTCGGTGGCAACCATCAACGTGAGTGTCGACTTCTCGGCCGATCCCGACGAGGTCCAGGCGTTGCTCAAGGGCATCGCCTCCGAGATCCGCAACGCCGACGAGTTCCGAAGTCTCTTCGTCGCCGATCCTCAGGTGTTGGGCGTCGATGCGGTGAAGGGCTCAGAGCTGATCTTCCCCGTCGTCTTCAGGACGATTGCCACTCAGCAATACGCGCCGGTGCGAGAGTTCCGCCGCCGAGTGCGGCTGGCGCTCGAGGAGCACGGCCTGCTCCCGGGCGACCCCAACCGCATCTTCCGCACCTTCGGCGAACACGAAGAGCGCGAAACCCGCACCCAGCCGCACGAGGAACACCCGGGAGCCCCCGATCCCACCACGCTCAAGCCGCAGGAGACGAACCCCTTCTCCGGTGAGTAGGAGTAAGCACTCTGGAACTTGGCCGAGTCGTTGTGATGTGGAGCACAACTGACGGTTGACGCAAACAATCGGCGGCATAAATCCTTCGAGCAACTTGACCGGCAGTTGATTATCTCAAACCTATTGAAATCACATCATGTTACAAACTTGGAGGCCTGCATAGCTTCTCCCAACTTTCTTTCTCATCGGAGTTATTCGCTACCTCCCGACTTGCGCTTCCATATCTTTCGGGTTAAGATTCCCGCGAAATCCCAAGGCGCATGAAAGGATGACACCTATGGGTAAGACGCACGGAGCTATAGCGCTGGCAGCCCCCCCCCATTCTTTCCTGTCTCATTCTGCATTCTCCTTCTATTTCTCTCAGTAACTCTTTTCCTTACGCAGCCTGGCGCCGCAGGAGCCCAAATCTCTGTCTATTCTGATTTCGCTCCTACGCCTGGGCCGAGCCACCAGACCGAGAGGGCCACTTGCGGCACCTCGGCCGGTGACCCGTCCACACCGGCTGCGGTCGGCTACAACATCTTTCTCGCCTCCTGCGCCGTCACCCCAAGCAGCGGGGATGTGATTACCTCGCCACAATGCCCAGGTGGCGCGACGGGATCGGTTCTCCAGTATCCCTATGGAAATCCAACCGGCGAGTGCTACGTGGACTTCACACCCCTGCCAGGCATCACCTACACCGTCAACTCCACCCACGCGCTGGAGTTCAAGCTCGACCCGGTCGGAACGCAGTGTGGCCAAACAGGGTCCGCGGCATGCTTTTCCGATCCGCTGGGCTACTACAAATATCCTTGGCCATCGATTCCAACCTACACTGGCGCAATTTCGCCGTCCGAAGCCAACGTGGTGAATGAGCCGTGCAGCGCGACGGGGAGCTGCACCAGCCAGAATATCCCCAGCCTCGCCGGTGGAGTTCAAGCGCCCGAATACTGGTATCTGGCTCACACCTCCCAGCCGTGGAAAATCACCTGTGACGACGTCACAAACGGCGCAGTCGGCGTTCAGGCCTCCGGTCCAAACATCTGCGCGACATTCACACCTAATTACGGGCTCAGCCTCGCCCAAGCCGAGCAGGTATGCGGTCTCCAGAATTTTGACTGGGTGCAACACATTACGGCCTTCCCCGATCCAGTTCCGATGCGATTCTATGCAAGAAATCTCTTCGGCGCATTTGATCCTTCGATTATTGGGTCATTCCACGTGACCAGCTCACGCACCCCATTCAACGATCCGCCGCCGGGCGGCGGATGGCTTTATACAGCCATTCCCGACAACAGCTATCCGTTCTTCTGGGACCCGAGTGGTGAGCTCGCTACCCATGAGAATGGCACGCCAGAGCCGGCTTGCACATTACCGGTTTCTCAGGCGGGCTATACGCTGACATTTCACGATGCGCCCGGAGACACTTGCCTTCCGGGGGGCCTTAACGTTAATACGCCATACTGCAGCAACAGCACAGCGCCAAGCGGAAGCTACATGGGATTCGTAACGCGCCTCGCCGGCGTCAAATCCGACGGCTCTGCTAAAGACCTTGGAATCGGCTTCAACTGGCTGACGACCTATGGTGGAACTACGGGCGGTGTTGAAATCGCGAAGACAGATTTACCCGCCGACGGAAACGCGCCTGGCGGGATAGCCATTACAGCCATTAATGAGACGACGCATTACGATCCCAGCAACGCAAACCCGCCGGCAATCATGCTCACCGGAACTCAGGTTTCGGTGACGATATCCAGATTCGTTCAACCTTATTGGTGGCTCCCTTATGAGTATTCCGGGCACCTGACCATCACGAACCAGAGCAGCAGCTCAATCGCGGGCCCTTTTCAGGTCCTTCTTGATTCGCTGTACCCACCTTATTACGTCCTCCTCATCAACGAGACTGGGACGTTCGGTGGATGGCCTTACGTCACGATTCCGAATCTTACAACTCTCAATCCCGGACAGTCTGTTAACGTGAATCTGCAGTTCTACAACCTTTCGCCAAACTATCCAATCCAATTTATCCCAATCATCTACTCGGGGAGCCTCGACTGACATGCGCAACTCTAAGCAGCCACTCGTCATTCTACTGCTCGGCCTCGCCGGACTGCCTGCCTGCGGCCAGAACTCATCGATTACCGCCGAAATAAGGCTCGAAAGTCAGACGGTGAATGAGGGCGAGATGTTTTCGGTCCCCACTGAGCTTCGCAACACCAGCAATGAAGAGCAGGTGTTGAGCGGCCAGGAATGCGGATACGGCGATCTGTGGACTTCGGATAGTTCGTCCATCCGCGTGGCGGCGAGCGATTGCACAAAACCTGGATTTATGGGATTGAAGCTGCGTCCCGGCGAGGTTTTTCGCTGGGACGTTGACCTGTTTCCCGACCTCGCTCCCGGCCCAGGAGAGAGCGAATGGGTCACATTCCGGCTCGGCTTCAAAACCAGCAAAGTCACCATCAAGCCGACTCCGATCAAACAAATCCTCTGGAGCAATGCGGTCACCGTCAAAATCATCAGGGCATCGACCCCGCCGCGAGGCAGAAGCGCAAGCAAGACCGACAAGCCAGCCGATAACAACGGCACAGGCGGAGTCACGGTCACGCACGTCTGTGAAATCACTCACTACGATCCCAGCCGAAAGCTTCCGCCTGCGATCATGCTGACGGGGACTCAGGTCCGGGTCGAGAAGTCAGACTTCGCTTACAGCAGCAAAAGCGGCGCATTCGAAGGAACCGTGACCGTCACCAACCAGAGTCCCGGCACGATCCCCGGCCCGTTTCAGGTCCAATTCGACTCGCTGACCGACGGTGTCACGATCGCGAAAGCGAACGGGGACTTCGGGTGCTGGCCTTACATCACCATCCCCAACGTCACCGTCCTCGCCCCCGGTGAATCGGCCTCGATCAACGTGCAATTCTCTAACCCAGAGGAGAAGACGATCACATTCATTCCGATTGTCTATTCCGGAATCCTCGACTAAACCGTCCAGGGAGCCTCTGCGTCCTGCTCACGCGCCATGCGCTTTGCACCTCGGGTCGGCAATCTCCACTCGCCGGTTCTTCATGCGTCCCTCGTCGCTGTTGTTATCGGTCACCGGCTTTGTCTTGCCATAGCCCTTCGCCGTCATCCGCGCCGCGCTGACGCCGTGTTGGGTCAGCCACGCCATCACCGACTTCGCACGCGCTTCGGATAGTTTCTGGTTGTAGTCGTCCCCGCCCACATTGTCGGTGTGGCCCTGGACCTCAATGTTCAGCGCCGGGTTCGCCGCCATCAAAGCCGCCACCTGCTTCAGCGGTCCATCGGACTCAGGCTGCAGCGTCGCTTTGTTGAAGTCAAACAAAACGCCGTACAGCGCCACATGGCACTGCGTGGCGAGACTCGCCTTCATCTGGTCGGGCGCGGCCTCCTTGCCCACCTGTATGCTGTAATCGCTGCCGTGACACACCAGATACGCCCAGATATTGCGCCCGTTCTTGCTATAGTGCGCAACGATCACTTCTCCGTTTGCCGTCTCCCGCTCGATCTCCCAGCCCGCCTTCGTCAACGCGTCGTGATAGACCCTTTGAAACAGCATCTGCGAGAGGTCGGTCAACGAGTAGCCGCGGAGCCATGATCCATTGGCGACGATCTCATCCTGGCTCGCGCCTTTGGGCGTCAGCCGGAGCGGAGAATCGTCTTCCTGGCCGCTGTGCGCCACCGATCCGGGCAGCGGCGCCAGATACGGGAAGTCGCCTTTCTCGGGAGCCATCTTCTCGGGTGACGCCGCCGGCGGCTTCAGGGTCAGCGCGATGGGCGGAGGGGCAATCTCGATCATTTCCGCGGTGAATCGGGAAGTGTTCTCATCGGCGCTGGCGTTCGCCCATGCCTCAACGCCGTTCTGCTTGTAATGCAGCACCACCAGCAGACCGCCGTTGGGATTCTCGGAAACAACCGTCCATCCCGCCTTCTGCGCATAGGGCTTGACCGCGGCCCAAAGCGCGTAGCGGTCTTTGAACCCGGGAACCGTGACCCAGAGATCCCAGTGATGACCGTACTGCTTGACCTGGTTTTCCCCGTAGGCGGGAAACGTCTCGACTCCCCAGGCTTCATAAGGGTAGTGCTGCTGAATGTCGCCCCAGTGCGACATGAAACCCGCCTCAGCCGGAGGCTTCACATCCTGGCAGGTTGAGGGAAGGACCGAAACAACAACAGCGGCGATCAAAACCAGAATCCGTGCGGCTGGCATTGCCGGATTCTACAGTATGAGCCGCGGCAAATTGAATCGAAAGAATCCTGCGCAGCGTAAAGCAGCGCCTGAGTCGTACGCGGCTCGGCTGACCATTCGCAGCAAACTGCGCGGGCTACGCCATCGCCTCCATCAGCCCCTCCACATCCGTCACCGGCGGCATGCACGTGCGGCCACGACATACCAGAGCGCAGGCCTCCGCGCCGGCCGGAACCGGTGCACTCAGCAGCGTCTCCGCCAGCGCCTCGGGAATGTTCCCTGCAATGAGCTGATCGCGCGCGATCCGGATCACTGTCTTGTTCACGGCGAATTTCGCCACCGCGGTAGACTCGAGTTGGTCGGCCAACGGACCCGTGCCCAGCACGACCACCTGCATGGGATCGAGCAGCAGCCGCTCCAGCGCCAGGCCGTAGCCGCCTGCGTAGAGTCCGAAATGCTCCACGATGCCGGTGAACGACTCGAGCGTGTCCTCGGCGATCTCGCGATATTCGGTGCGGCCGTTGAGCGGCTCGAGCCGCAGCAATGCCGACGCCGCCGTGGGATTTCCGGCCGGTGTCGGCGAGTCCTGCAGCGGCTTGCGGCGCGCGGCCAGCGCCCCCAGCGGAATCTCGCCGTCCTTCGCCGCCTGCATGTCGAAAAACGCGCCGGCCGCACGATCGTAGAAGCGGGCAATCATCGCGTCGGCAATCTTTACCGCCGCCGCATAAAACTTCAAGTTCCCGCTGGCGATCCAGCCATCGATGCATGCATGGACCGTAAACGCGTAGTCGTCCAGATTGCCGGCAATCCGCTTGGCCGGCGCATGCGCATCGTCGCCGTACGCGATCACATGAACCAGTGTCTCGCCGCCATCCCACGCGTTCTCGAGCAGGCGGTCGAGCGTGAGCAGCGCGAACTCTTTCGCCGCATTGAGCCGCAGCACGCGCGCCGTCTCGAGATACGCGGTTACCGCCATCGCGTTCCAGCCCGTGTAGAGCGTGCGATCGATAAACGGCGTTGGCCTCCTGCTTCGCGCAGCCAGAAGCTTCGCTCGCGCTGAACCGAGCAGCGACATCAGCGTTTCAACGGGCTGGCCTGTCTTTGCGGAAGTCTGCTCCAGGGTGTGCGGTACGTGCAGCACATTCTTCGCCGGGTTATGGTGCATGTCGCCCAGTTCGCGCAGGTTCCAGTGGCGCACCGCGGCATCGAACTCGGCGGGCTCAAGCGCAGCGCGCGCCTCGGCCAGCGTCCAGGTAAAGTAGTCGCCGTCGTCGTCAAGGTTGATGTCGGCGTCCTGCGACGCGTAGAACCCGCCACGCTCGCGGTCGGTCATGGTCGCATCGAGCCATGCCGCAATCTCGCGCGCGGTCTGCTCGAAGTCCTCGCGGGCAAACGTCTGGAATCCGTGCACGTAATTGCGCAGCAGCTCTGTGTTGTCGTAGAGCATCTTCTCGAAGTGCGGCACGATCCAGCGCTCGTCCACGCTGTAGCGATGAAACCCGCCGGCGAGCTGATCATAGAATCCACCACGCGCCATCTTTTCGAGAGTAATCGTGAAAGCCTCGGCCGCCGGTTCGCTGCCCCGGCTCGCGTCCGGATTCGCCGCGATCTCCAGCAGAAGATCGAGAGCCGACGGATGGGGAAACTTCGGCTGTGAGCCAAAGCCGCCGTTGCGCCGGTCGAACTGCTTCAGCGCCGAGGCGGCAAGCTTGTCCACCAGCCCGAGCGACAACTCGCCGCCCCGGCCCGAAAACGCCTCGTTGTGCTCGATCGCGTTCATCACGCTGGCGGCGGATTCAAGCGCCTCGTCGCGCCGTTCCTGCCACACCTGGGCCATCGTCGAGAGCACGCGCCCGAAGCCCGGCCTGCCATATCGGTCTTCACGCGGAAAATACGTGCCGCCGAAGTAGGGACGGCCATCGGGAGTCAAAAATGCCGTGAGCGGCCATCCGCCCTGCCCGCTGATCGCCGAAACCGCGGCCTGGTAGCGTGAGTCGACGTCCGGCCGCTCGTCGCGATCGACTTTGACCGGGATAAACAGCCGATTGATCAGCGCGGCCAGCTCTGCATCCTCATAGGACTCGCGATCCATCACGTGGCACCAGTGGCACCACACCGCGCCAATATCCAGGAGCACCGGCTTGTCTTCGGCCTGTGCACGAGCGAATGCCTCCTCGCCCCACGGATGCCATTGCACCGGTTGATGCCGCGCGGAGCGCAGGTAGGAAGACGCAGACTGCCCGAGGAGGTTGTCTTCTTCACGCGTGGAGGGAGGGTCGTCGCGCATGGGCTGAGAATAAACCATGGCCCGCCTGGCCGGAACTTCGGAGCAGACCCGCAATTGACACGCGAGCGCCGCCCGATCGAGAATTGCGCTCTCGATAGACCGGCCCTCATCCCTCATCCGGATTGCCCGGACTCTCCTCGTCCGGCGGAGGAATTCCCCCTTCGCAAGTTCACCGGGGCCGGCTCTCCGATACCTCCTGGAAAGCACCCCCGCACGCCACGCTCTCGAGAAAGGAAAATTCCATGTTCAACTCCACAACGCTGGAAGTCGCCATCGGCATGGCGCTCGTCTATCTCCTTCTCAGCCTTTTCTGCACGGCCGTCAACGAAGCGATCGCCGGAATTCTCGGCTCGCGCGGAAGAAACCTTGAAGAAGGAATCCGCAGTCTCTTTACCGAGGGCAAACTCACCATCCCGGCCACCGGCAAGTCTCCCGCCAAGATCGTTGGCCTGGTCGACGCGATCTATCGTCACGGGCTGGTGCAGAGCCTCTTCAGGAGCGGGACCGGAATCGGCGATGGGATCGCGAAAGACGTCAAGAAGCTGCCTTCCTACATCCCCGCACGCACGTTTTCAGCAACCCTCTTCGATCTGCTGTTCCCGAGTGGTGACGCGGCTCAGGCGCCCGGCACGGCGGCACCAACTCCTGCCGAGGCCCAGGCTGCCCGGCTCAGAAAGATGCTGGACAGCCTTGAGAATATTTCCGGAGGTCCGGCCAAAGAGGCGATTGCCACGCTGGTGAAGCAAGCCGACGGAGACATCGAAAGAACCCGCAAGGCGTTCGAGCGCTGGTACAACGACGGCATGGACCGCGTCTCGGGCTGGTACAAGCGCAGGACGCAGCGCGCACTCTTCATTATTGGGATGTTCCTCGCCGTCGCGCTGAATGTGGATTCCGTTCGCGTTGCGGAAGTTTTGTGGAAGACGCCGGCCCTGCGATCCTACGCGATCTCCTCGGCCGATCAGTATGTCAAGAATCACTCCAGCGTGGCGGCCTCCGGCGATGCGGCGTCGAAGCCGGCCGACCCAGATCCCGCCAGCTACATTGCTTCTCTCAAATCGCTGAACCTTCCGCTCGGTTGGGATCCCAAGGACTTGGACTGGATCGCGCCCAGCAAAGACAACAGCCTCTGGCTTGCCCGGATCTGCTGGCCACAGTTCGCACTGGTCGTCGCCGGATGGCTCATGACCGCGATCGCGATGACGCTCGGTGCGCCCTTCTGGTTCGACTTGCTCAACCAATTCATGGTGATTCGCTCCACGATCAAGCCCGAGGAGAAGAGTGGTGCGGAGGGTTCCAAGGATCCGCAATAGAGCGGGTGATTGCAGACGGAGTGCTACGCGTTCGGGTGAAATGTCGGTCTTCTATCCCTGCCGCAACGCGGCCCTGCGCCAACTCGAGCTTCCCCGGCCAGCGCCGAGGCTGGAGCTTCTCCGGAGAGATCCAGTGCAGTCCTCCGCGTCTCGGCGTTTCCGGCATTGCGCGACCGAGCGGGCGGGCGTTGGTTTCGCCCGCGAAGGTTTCGGGAACCTGCGGCTCCGGCTGCAATGTGCCTCCGGGCGGGATGAGCAACTGCCCTGCGTGTGCCGGTCACACGCCGATTGACACGCTCATTGACACGGCCTAAACCAGCCGATAGGCTTCTTCTCAGCGCGAAGGGCGCCTCCTGTCCGCGGAAAGGGCCGTGCCCACCTTCCAGCGCGTTGCGCTTCAAATGCAGCGCGCCGACCCATCCAGTCGAAGGCTCAAGAACCTTCTTTCAGCCCGATCGCGGCGGACCTGCGGGCATGCATTGAAAGGAGATTCGTATGTTCCCTGCGCCCCACGACGCGCTGCCGCTTCCGCCTCGCCCCAACGCCGGGCAATACAGAAAGCTCGCCAAAGACCTTGTGAAGGCCTACCGGGCTTCCGATGCCGCCGCGATTCCCGCATGGGCCGAACGATGGCTTGAGTCGCTTGTTAAGGAATGCGGTCCGGCAATGCCGCAAGGAAATCTAGTGAGGCCGGAACGATGGCTGCTGCAGATCGCGGAGTTTGCCCGGCTCAAACTGACGGCCAAGAAAAGCAGCCCGTGCGTGCTGGCCGATGCGCAGTTCGTGCTCGCTCGCCTTCATGGCTTCGACACCTGGCCGGAATTTACGCGCCACATCGATGAGCTGAAACATGGAAGTTCGACGACATCCACCTTTGAAGCTGCCGCCGATGCCATTGCGGACGGAGACTTGAATACACTGCTCACTCACCTGCTCGCCGATCCTGAGCTCGTTTGTGCGCGATCGCCGCGCGAGCACAATAGCACGCTGCTGCATTATGTCGCCGCGAACGGTGTGGAGAACTGGCGGCAGCGCACCCCGCAGAATATCGTGGAGATCGCAGTAGCGTTGCTCGATGCAGGCGCGGAGGTCGATGCAGTAGCGCAGATGTACGGCGGCGAATGCACGACGCTGGGCCTTGCGGCAACCAGCCTGCATCCCGAGCGCGCGGGTGTGCAGATTGCTCTGTTGCAACTGCTGCTCGATCGCGGCGCACGGATGGGCCGCGACGGTTCGGCCGGCAATCGGCATTCGCTGGTCGGAGCCTGCCTGGCCAACGGGCGCGGACAAGCAGCGGAGTTTCTCGCCGCCCGCGGTGCGCCGCTCGATCTCGAAACGGCCGCCGGTGTCGGCGCCATCGATGCCGTGCGAAGTTACTTCGATCACGAAGGAAAGCTGAAGCCCGGTTCGAGTCCGGAGCAGCTTTGCGCGGGCTTTCTGTGGGCCTGCGAATTTGGCCGGACCCGCGTCATCGAGTATCTGCTTGGGCTTGGATTCGACCTGAAGCTACAGGACCGAGACGGCCAGACGGCAATGCACTGGGCTGTGCTGGGTGCACAGATTGAAACGGTGCGGCTCCTCCTCAAACACGGCGCGCCGCTCGAGGTGAAGAATACCTTCGGCGGCACGGCGCTTGGCCAGGCGATCTGGTCCGCGATCCATTCGGATTCGCCGGCACCCTATCTGCCCATCATTGAAGAGTTGCTTTCGGCCGGAGCGAAGATCGAGCCGGAGATGGAGGATGCGCTGGCCAGGCTGCTACGACGGCGGCCCGGGCAGTCCCTTTAGCAACTGCTGCTCGCTCAGATGCAGCACGTCCTGGAGGTACTCGCGCATCGCCATCAGCACAAACGCGGCCTCGGCAAAGACAAAGATCCCCAGGTAGGTCGCGGCGAGGAGCAGCGCATGCCGGATCTCGGTCGCGTCCGTCTTTTCCAGCAGCTCCGTGGTGGTCAGGTGAATCCCAAGGCTGCGCAACTCCTGGATCGACTGCAGGAGATAGAAGTGATAGGCGAGGATGGAACCGACCGTAAGCGCGATGAACAGAAAAGGCAGCGCGGCCAGCAGCCATGCCGCGAATCCGTGCGAAAACATGCGCGGCGCAAGCCGATGGCGAATGGAGAAGACGAAGGCGAGCAGCAGAAACGAGAACAGCGAAGCATACACGGTGAGGAATCCGCGCTGCTGCGCATAGACCGGGATGAGCTTGAGGCTGGCCACCGGAATCGGGATCGACGCGGCCACGACCGTTGAGACGCTCATGTAGCTCTTGAAGAACGTCGCGAAGACTCGAATCCGCGAGCTTTTTTCCGGAGCGTCGGAACGGACGGTCGCGCTCATTCGATCGGCAACTCGATGTCGGTTGACGGTGCGCCGCCGACCACAATTCGTGCCGGACCTGCGCTCTCTACGCGCGCGCCGGATGCCTTTCGCTCGGCTCGGAATGAATACTCACCGGGAGGGATCTGAAGCCAAGCAGGGCTGGTGAGCCTGGCGGCGCGCATCTCGTCCGGTTGAAACGCGCTGGAGCATATCCATCGATAGTAGACGGTCCAGCCGTTCTCGGCCGCGGCGCCGCGAAGCGTGCTCACTTTTACATCGACGTTGCGGCCCATTCCGAAGCGGTGGCAGTCGGCGGCCTTGAGCGCGATGTCCTTGTGCACGGCCGCCAAAACCGCCTGCTGTTGCGCGCGATCGTTCAACTGCATCGCGGCGCTGCATGCCTTCAGGTCGCGATCGAGGCTTTCCAGGTATTCGGCAGGGGGCGGCGGAATCGCGTGACCGGGAGGCGGCGGCGTGTGGCTCTTGTTGTTCCATCCCCACACCAGACCCTGGCGAAGATCCTTCAGCGCGCTGTCCTCCGTGCCAAGGCAGTCCTGAAGCGAAGTGAGCACAGCGCGGGTGGGGTCGAGCGAAGGAGGCTGCGCGATGACGTGCCGGCACGCAGCAAATGCCGGAACGAGTACCGCCAGAACTCGCAGAGCTTGCATGCGGTTTTGAACTCGCGGCATGGGGAAGTTCCGTTCGGTGAGCTGATCGGATGCCCGATTATACGGCCGGTTTCAAGCCACTGCAATTGAGATTCTTGAGACCTGCCAACAGACGCCCTCAGGGTCGTCGCGAGAAGACTGTTGTTTCGCGGAGAGACTTTGGCGGCCGACGCGCTTAGAGGCTCACCGCCGCCGGCAGGATCTCATCCACATCCACCCACTGCGTGGGGTAGTTGCCGGTGTAGCAGGCGACGCAGAACCTATTGCCCTCGCCGCCCTCGGGGGCCTCGTCGCATGCCGCGAGCAGGCCGTCGAGGGAAAGGTAGGCAAGAGAATCGGCTTCGATGAAGCGGCGAATCTCGTCGATGGACTTGTTGGCGGCGATGAGCTCTCGCTTGCTGGGCGTGTCGACGCCGTAAAAGCACGGCGAAATGGTGGGCGGGCAGCTGATGCGCAAGTGCACCTCGGCGGCGCCGGCGCCGCGCACCATGCGGACGATCTTGCGCGAGGTGGTGCCGCGGATGATCGAATCGTCGATGAGCACCACGCGCTTGCCTTCCAGCAGATTTCGCACCGGGTTGAGCTTCAGGCGCACGCCGAAGTCGCGCACCCGCTGCTCAGGCTCAATGAACGTGCGGCCGACATAATGATTGCGGATGAGACCGAAACGGAACGGGAGGCCCGCCTGTTCCGCATAGCCGAGCGCGGCCGTGACGCCGGAGTCCGGCACGGGCACGACAACGTCGGCAGGCACATTACTTTCGCGCGCAAGCTGCCGGCCCATCTGCTCGCGGCTGGTCTGTACCCAGCGGCCGAAGATTCGAGAGTCGGGCCGCGCGAAGTAGACATGCTCGAAGATGCAACTCGACTGCGGCACGCCGCTCGCGTACTGGCGGCTGGTCACGCCGTCCTCCGTCACCATCACCAGTTCGCCGGGCAGCACGTCGCGCTCGAACTCGGCGCGCAGCAGGTCGAAGGCGCAGGTCTCGGACGCGAAGACAATGGTGTCGGGCCCGGCGGCGTTGCGGATGCGCCCCATGGAGAGCGGGCGGAAGCCACGTGGATCGCGCGCGGCAAAGACGCGGTCGCGCGTCATCATTACGATGGAAAACGCGCCCTCGACCTGGCGCAGCGAGTCGGCGATGGCGTCGACGAGCGTGCCGGCCCGTGAGTGCGCAATGAGCTGCACGATTATCTCGGAGTCCGACGTGGTCTGGAAGTAGGCGCCGTCGCGTTCGAGCTTTGTCCGCACGTTGCCCAGGTTCACCAGGTTGCCGTTGTGCGCGATGGCAATGAGGCCCTTGGTGGATTCGACGCGGATAGGCTGCGCGTTGAGCAGCGCCGAGTCGCCGGTGGTGGAGTAACGCGTGTGTCCGATGGCCATCCAGCCCGGCAACTTGGCCAGCACGTCCTCGGTGAAGATCTCGGAGACGAGGCCCATCCCCTTAATGTTGGCCAGGCGCGCGCCATCGGCCGTGGCAATGCCTGCCGACTCCTGCCCGCGATGCTGCAGCGCGTAGAGACCGAGGTAAGCCTGGCGCGCCGCCTCGGGATGGCCGTGGATGGCGACCACGCCGCATTCTTCGTGCGGCTTGTCGTCTTCAACGACTGCGCCAGGGAACAGGGAACAGGGATCAGGGATCAGGGGATCGGCGGCGGGGAATTCAGTGTCGGCGATGCCGGGGACGCCTTGGTAGAGCAGGCGGGTCATGCTGACACCTCGTCCGCAGGTTGGTCTTGGAGGGCGGATTCGAGAGCGGATGACCATGCCTGCTTCAACTCCGCGACGGTTGTGTCAATGAAGGGGGCATTGCCTGCGTTGTCGTGAAATCGAAAAACATCCGGAACAGTCGAGCCAATTGCATAGGCTCCAGAAGCTCCATGCTTCCTCGCGATTTCGATCACCGATTCGGAGTTGTAAGTGTCACAACTGACGATCACTGTGCTTGGATACTCCGTCCAATACCCGCCTAGATCCGCATGGCTCATCGGAGAGTAGCCCGGATGACCAGGAAGCGATTCAAATCCTATGTTCCATGCGAAGGTGGCTTCTGCGAGTGAAACGAAGACTGCGCCGTCCGAGGTGTTCCTTGCCGAATGGAGCAAGCGCATGTCTGCTAGCTCAATCAAACAGCTATGTAGGTCCGCTTCATCTTCCAGACTTAGTGGCGGAGGTACTCCCCATAACTGGCCAAAGATCGTTTTTGCGAATTCGCTGGAGCCAAGTTGCTGCTGGGGACCAGTCGTCGACTCGATCTTTCCGTTGAAGATCAGAAGCAGCACAGAATCACCAATCTGCTGAAAGCTCGCCGGCACGGCTTTCGTCACGTCGTCCAGAATGCCGACCACGCCAAGCACCGGTGTGGGATAGATTCCTTCGCCGCGCGTCTCGTTATAGAGCGAGACGTTGCCGCCTGTGATGGGTGTGCCAAGCGCCGTACAGGCCTCCGCGATGCCGTCGATGGCCGCAGAAAGCTGCGCCATGATCTCCGGCTTCTCTGGATTGCCGAAGTTGAGGCAGTTGGTGGCAGCCACGGGAGTCGCGCCGGTGCAGGCCACCTTACGCGCGGCCTCGGCGACGGCATGCATCGCGCCCAGCTTCGGATCGAGATAGCACCAGCGGCCGTTGCCGTCGAGCGCCATGGCTAATCCGCGCTCGTGACCCGGCGTACCTGTTCCCTTAATCCGCATCACGCCCGCTTCACCGCCCGGGCCCTGCACCGTGTTGGTCTGCACCATGGTGTCGTATTGCTCGTGGACCCAGCGCTTGGAGCAGATATTCGCGCTGGCCAACAGCTTCTTCAGGTCCGCGGTGTAGTCGCGCGGTTTCGCGAGTTCCGCCATGACTTCCGCCGGAGGATCGAGCGGCACAGGAGCTTTCCATGTACCCACCGGCCGGTGATAAAGCGGAGCATCGTCGGTGAGGGAGGTGTTGGGAATGTCGGCCACCAACTCGCCGTGGTGGCGAATGCGCAGCCTCGGCTCGGGCTGCACCGTGCCGACGATCACGGCGTCGAGGCCCCACTTCGAGAAGACGCGCAGCACTTCATCTTCACGGCCCTTCTCAGCGACGAGCAGCATGCGCTCCTGGCTTTCGGAGAGCATGATTTCGTAAGCCGTCATGCCGGTTTCGCGTTGCGGCACCCGGTCAAGCTCGACGTCGAGACCGACTCCGCCGCGCGCACCCATCTCGCAGGTCGAGCAGGTGAGGCCCGCCGCGCCCATATCCTGGATGCCCACGATGGCGCCGGTCTTCATGGCTTCGAGGCAGGCTTCGAGGAGCAGCTTCTCCATGAACGGGTCGCCCACCTGCACATTGGGCCGCTTCTGCTCCGAGCCTTCCTTGAACTCTTCACTGGCCATGGTTGCGCCATGGATTCCGTCGCGGCCGGTCTTGGCGCCGACGTAGATCACGGGGTTGCCGGTGCCCGATGCCTTCGCGTAGAAGATCTCGTCCCTGCGCACCAGGCCCAGTGCGAAAGCATTCACCAGCGGGTTGCCGCTGTAGCACGGCTCGAACTTCGTTTCGCCGCCGAGATTGGGCACTCCGAAGCAGTTGCCATAGCCCGCGATCCCGCTCACCACGCCTTCCACGATGGCGTGGTTCTTGCGCACCAGGCCGGCCTCGGCACCTTCGCCTTCGCGGATGGGTCCGAAGCGCAGCGAGTCCATGACGGCGAGCGGCCGTGCGCCCATCGTGAAGATGTCGCGCAAAATCCCACCCACGCCGGTGGCCGCGCCCTGGTAGGGCTCAATATAGCTGGGATGATTGTGGCTCTCAATCTTGAAGGCGCAGGCCCAGCCGTCGCCCACGTCGATAATGCCCGCATTCTCGCCCGGCCCCTGCACAACGCGGGCGCTCCGGGTGGGCAAACGCTTGAGGTGCACGCGGCTCGACTTGTAGGAGCAGTGCTCGCTCCACATCACGCTGTAAATGCCCAGCTCGGTGAGAGATGGCACGCGGCCGAGGGCGGCGAGGATGCGCTCGTACTCGTCGGCGGTGATGCTGTGCGTGGCGAGCAATTCCGGCGTTACGGCAACCGGCTCGGGAACGACTGCGGAAGAGGCAGTAGTCATCGCTTACGTCCATTGTCGCATGGTGCGTATCCAGTCGCCCTGTGAACAAGGGCGAGGCATGAACAAGGGCGAGGCATGACGGCAACGCGCCCGCGGGGGACGCAGGCTGGCGGCGTGACTGGCCGCTGAACCGGTCGCCTGAGCGGAAGCCATAGCCTGAGAGGGAACGCGATGCCGGCCCGTAGCGCCGCAACTTGAGCCTGTGCGATACTTTGAGTGCAAATCCCCACCCCGAGCCGGGATGGCGGAACTGGCAGACGCAGCGGACTCAAAATCGGCCTCCTAGCCTTGGCGATTTCCATAAACAACTGAAAATAAATTCTTTGCTCTGATGGCGATCAGAGGGCGAGGCTTGCGCAACTCTTGCACACTTTTGCGATTCTTATAGAGAAGCAGGAGGTGCAGCCGCATGGCAGAGCATCACACCATCCTCGGTGGCAAAGTTCACGTTTACAAGCGTCCGAACAGTTCCAGTTGGCAATGCGCAACCTATCTGGCCGGAAAGAACCGGCGCACCACCACCAAAGAAGACAGCCTCTCGAAAGCGAAGGAGTTCGCGGAAGATTGGTATTTGCAGTTGCGCGGCAAGCTCCGCGACGGTCAGTTGAAGAGCGGCAAACTGTTCCGCGAAGCAGCGAAGTTGTACTTGCGCGAGTTCGACATCATGACGCAGGGACAGCGCAGCGCGAAATATGCGAGCGGACAACACGCGCGTGCCAATGGCTACCTGATCCCGTTCTTCGGCAGCATGGTGCTACCTGAGATCACGGCGGGCAAGGTCAACGAATACCGCGTGCATCGACTTGAAAAGTGCAAGGCCTTGCGCGGCAAGCCGCCGGCACGTAGCACCATGCACCAGGAGATCGTGACGCTGCGGCAGATTTTCAAAACGGCTCTGCGACACGGATGGGTCGATCATCTCCCGGATTTTTCAGCGCCATATCGCGCGTCCGCCAAGATTTCCCATCGAGCATGGTTCTCACCGGAAGAGTACAAGCAGCTCTACGAGGCAACCCGGAAACGAGCCCAAGACCCAAAGCAGCCCCGTTTTCGTTGGGAAGCAGAACAACTCCACGATTATGTTCTGTTCTCCGCCAATACCGGACTCCGCCCCGACGAGGCGAGGCGTCTTCAGTTCCGCGATGTCACGGTGACCGAAGACGAGGGAAGCGGTCAAACGATCCTTGAGATCGAAGTGCGAGGAAAGCGCGGCGTTGGTTATTGCAAGAGCACCACAGGTGCCGTCCATCCGTTTGAGCGGCTGAAAGCGCGCCCACGTCCAGACGGAGGGCCGGGAAGATCGGGCAGCCGCAGCGCATCAATCGCCAACGGTGAGTGGCACGCGCCCGGCCCCACGGATCTTCTCTTCCCGAAGTGGCCGCGCGAATTGTTCAACGCAATCCTTGAGGAAGAAAAGCTGCGCACCGACCGTGACGGAAGGCCGCGAACAGCGTACAGCCTGCGCCACACCTACATTTGCTTGCGTCTGCTGGAAGGTGCCGACATTTATCAAATTGCCAAGAACTGCCGGACAAGCGTGGAGATGATTGAGAAATACTATGCGGCACATTTGAAAACGCAACTCGATGCTTCCGCGATCAACATCATGAAGCCACGGTCGAAGAGAAAGACGGCTTCCCGGAAAGGCCCCGCACGCGTCGAGGCTGTCCGCATGGCTGAAGAAGCGTAGACCCGCACCGCTTGCTTTCGGATCACCATCAACACTGCTATTCAGTGAGCCAGGATGGAACCATCCTGCATGGTTTTGGGGCCGGAACCGGCCCCACTCCGGCCCGGAACCGGGCCATTGTTTTGTCAGGTTGCGCCTTCCTAGCTGAAGGAGGCTAAGACTTCGTCGGGCGAAAGAACAGTGATACCGCTGAATCGGCGAAAATCTTTGGCGTTGAGCGTCAGCAGATTCGCAATTCCGTGCACGCGCATTGCTGCCACCATCCGAGCGTCATGGACCTGGATACCAGAGACACCCGCCGCAACTACGATTTTGCGCCACTCTTGATGTGTTGCTTCGCTGTCGGCGGCAAAAGAGAATTTGGATTCGATCAGAGCAGCGCGTTCATCCGTCTCTGCAACTGAGAATCCGAACCCGTTACGGTCAGCCGGTCGAGTACACACGTTCCAGAATTCAGCCAAGTTTTGTGACGTGTAGAAGAGGTCCGCTCCCTTGGTCCAAAGACGATCTGTGCATTGCCGGATCGTTCCATATTCGGGACTGTCCGGCTGGACGAGGCGGAGCAGAATATTCGTGTCCACCAAGCAGGACGAGCCGGGCATCAGGCGTGTTCACCATAGATCATTTCGCGTGAGAAGGTCTCTGTCCGCAGTTGGGGGACGTTCGGCGCTTTGCTCGCAAGCGCATCCAAGAAAGCGCGAAATTCTTCCTGGCTCGCGCGCGCATGCCCTTTGCCCCTGGAAGCGATTGCTTCCTGAAGAAGCCGCTGCGCATACAACTCCAGCGCAATACCGCGAGCCAAGGCTTCAGCGGCAAGCTGTCTCTCCATCTCCGGGTTGAGTTCGACACGGATCGTCATGGGAACCTCGCGTCCATACCCATTATCCAATGGTCGCGGGTAAAAAGTCGATGCGAGGCCGACATGTGGCTCGAAAAGGCCATGAGCGAAGACGGGCCTCCCGGCCTCGACCTATCATTCCAGTCATTCGGGAAAAGTCAGGTTTCAATTCTCCCTTTATCATGCTTTCGTTTTCGCCTAAGGCGACTCATGGCCGCAGCGGCTTGACATTGAGTGGAACAGTAAAGTTGCTTTGCACGTTTGCGCGCAAAGTCCTTGTGGCATTTCTGACAGATTGCCCAACCGCCAGTAGTGCCAGTACTCCACATTGCTAGCGCATACAGGGCGGTGACGATGTCAGGGCAGAAAAGACCGGGAACGAATCTTTCAGCAGCCTTGTGCCACCAAACGACAAATCGGGTCTTGCTTAACCCTTCTGTGAAGGCTTCGGAGAGCGCGAAAGCTACGGTTTTCCATTCTCCGCTAATTGTTCCACTCCACTGCATGACTGTCTCGCCGTTGCGGCTAGCAGAGTCAAATATGACCGAAGGAGTATCGTGCCGTGACCTGTCGCTGGTAGTAGCCTGCATCAGTGGCTTATTGGGAATTGTTGGCTTGACATTGAAAGTAATTTGACCATGCACATCGCCCGAAGCCGACTTGATTCTGATTTCACCATCGTTCTGCGCATCTTCCATTAACCATCCCGCCGGGCTAATCCTATCGAGAAGTGCTGGCACATGCTCCAATGCCTTACCCAATACCTCTGTTACATCTGGCGTCATTATTGGTGACCAGTCCCCCGCGTTCATGCGATCAATCAACCTGAGCAGCTCGCGTAACCGATTCCATTCTTCAGCGCCTATTTTGCCGTATGCACTCTCGATTTCCCGGCGTTTGCCTGGTCTACGCAATCCATCAACGAAAGACGGCAACAAACGCCGAACATTCGTATGGCGCTTGCGGCTCCATGTGCTTGACGGCACAAATCCCTCGGCTTGTTTCTCGTTTGCTTCGATCAGCACCGGAATCTGCCTTTCGGGCATCGCCAGATGTGTTATGGCTCCGTTATGGTTATGGGTTTTCATGTCTTGCCATAACTCCTGATCGTTTATACCGTAATAAACAGGCAAGAGCAACCGCGAGGCTGTTCACCGAATGAAAGGAGAGTACTTCGATGAACTATTCAGAGACAATTGCGAAGCGCGTCCTTGAGACGATTCTCCCGGGGGCGTCTTTGGACTACAGGCAGACCCAATCCCACGGGGAGTACGATTTCGACTTGCATTACGGAGATGGAAGCAAGGCTGCTGTGGAGGTCACCGCTGCAATGGACGAAACCTTAATGAAGACCGTTGGCGCAATCCACAGCAAAAGAGCGGGCGGCTCGACAATACAGGCAAAAGTCTGCAAAAAGAGTTGGATTATCTTCACGGCCAACGGATCGTCTATCCGAAGGATTAGAACAGATGCCGACTCTTACCTTGCAGAATTGGAGAAGGAAGGGATTGACAGATTCTTTTGCGTGAGCAGGTCTTCTACTGTGCAGAAAGCTTGCTGTCATCTTGAAATCACCGGCGGCGGAGTCATTTCTTCAAACGGCAACCCAACCATACAGATTGCAGGCCCAGGCGGTGGCGGTGCTGTTGGGCCGAGTCTTGCAATTGAAGCGGCCGAACGGGCAGCTTTGAAACAAGACAATCGCCGGAAGCTGGGCGCTGCGCAAACCACTGAACGTCACCTTGTCGTCTATGTTGACGGAAGCAACGGCTTGGCCTGGACTGCCTTAACCAGCTTCGTGCCACCTGCGATCCCGCCGAGAATCCCAAATGAAATAACGAATCTTTGGCTGATTGGACAAGGCGATAGCAGAAACGAATTCGTTGTGTGGCGTGCGGGCGCGACGGAAACTTGGCAAAGCATGAAGGTGCATTGCGCACCGGAAATCTGAAAAATGACGGCTCCGTCGGTATAGATTGAGGTGTCAGATTCGGCGAAACAGATCGGAAAGGCGTGTCTTCAAATCTCATCGCCAGCTTTATGCTCAGCGCAGTTTTCTGATCCCCTCGTCACGGCGCAGATGTCCCTTATACCGTTCCCAATGTTGGGCTCAGTCGATGCGCTATATTGGGCGCATACATTTCTTAACCCGGAAAGGCGTCAGTAGGCCCTCGAAGAACACGATAGACAGACTTCGAGCGGCGATGCGCGGCTTTTTTCAGGGTTTCGGGGATGCATTGGCAAGAACGGACGGACAACAGAGTAGCCCAGCTAGGAGTACAAACATGTCCTATCGGAGCCGAAAAGTATATTCGGATGATTATGCTTGGCAACAAAGGGGTATCAAAGAGGTAAGCTACGACGGCGTAACGGCGATAGAGATGGGCTGGGACGGTCAAAAGCAAAGCGAACAATATCGTAGACGTTATGCAGTTAAGGATTGGGACAGATTCTTATTGCCGCAACAGTTAACTTGGCTCAACCTTGAGGACCTTTTTTCCCCGCTACCGATACCCGTTCTCCCTGCAATTCCACCGCCGCCAGGCCGCGAAAACACGATATGGTCTGAGCTGAAAACACGTATCACCCAAAAGAGAGCCGAATTCGATCAAACATTCGCAGCAACAACAGTAAGGCTCACGGCACTGCGCTCTCAATTTGATGTGGAAGAACCCGGCGCGATAGCAGAACTTGTAGAGATTGCAAACCTGCGCCATCCAATAGACCCCGAAGCTCAAAAAGCATTCCGCGCCTTTGCCGAACCAACAGCAAAAGTTCTGCTCGTTGAAATCCAATTCCCCGACTATGCTGGGCATGAATTCGAAATCGGAAAAAAGAGCAATGGGGATCGGAAGTATGCTTCCGCAGCACAAAAGAAGAAGATCATTCGTCAATCCCTATTTTCACTGGTAATACGGGCGGGATGCCTCGCCTCCAAAGTGCTTGCGCCGACCAGCTACAAGACCATTGCAATAAACGTGTCTCAAGATTGGTTCGATCCGGCGACCGGCGGTCCGCGCACGGGCATCATCTGTTCATTGCAGGCTCAGGTCTCCGAGTTCACCGCTCTGCAATTGGACCGTGTGGATCCTGAAGCTTGCTTTCGGCACCTGAAGGGAATTGCTGTGCCTTCGTTTGATTCAATTTCCCCGATCAGACCGATCTTCGTCATGAACAAGAATGACGACAGATTCATCGCGGCCAAGGACCTCGATTCAGTGCTCGCGCCGGAAGCGAACTTGGCCGCGATGCCCTGGGAGGATTTTGAGCAGTTGGTTGCCCAGCTATTCGAGTGGGAATTCGTAAAAGAGGGCGTTGAAGTTCGGGTGACGAGGGTATCGCGTGATCGAGGCGTCGATGCCGTTCTCTTTGACCCCGATCCACTGCGCGGAGGCAAATACGTCCTTCAAGCGAAACGTTACACAAAACCGGTTGATGTCGCCGCCGTGAGAGACCTGTTCGGTACGGTGGTGAATGAAGGGGCCAATCGAGGAATACTAATCACGACGAGCTCGTATGGACCGGATTCATATGCGTTCGCCAAAGATAAGCCAATCTCGTTAGTGGACGGCCCTAACCTACTCGTGATGCTCCGCCGTCATGGAAAGAAGTTTCGCATCGACTTGGAGGAAGCTAGACGCTTGAATCAAGAGAATGGCGATAATGCATAATCGCTGCAAACGTATTACGGCAACAGCCCCGTGCCAGCGCCTAACGGAAGCACGAGACGATAGCCGTCGGAACTATTCCCGATTGATGATTCGTGCATGTAATCGGAGTGAGGCAAACGCGAATTAGTGGTACTAGCAGAGGGCAGCCGCGAGGGAGGGATTGGGCATGACAGTCTGCATTTCAGCTCTTGCCGAGCAAGGACGAGCCATCGTTTGTACCGCTGACCGGGCCTTGACCTATGGCCAGACCATCCAGTGGGAATCTGACAGCAGCAAGATGTTTTCTCTCCGCAAAGGTGGAATGGTCATCATGTTCGCCGGGGAGGAAGAACCAATTTCAAGAATCCTTGGAAAGGTGATTGCCAAAGAGGAGGAGTTGGGAAAGGACGTTGCCGCAACAAGGCGGATTCTGGAGTCGGAGTATCAGGAAGCGGTCCAGGAACTGGTCGAAGCGAGGTTTCTCACACCACGACTGCTCACAAGAGAGCAATATATAAAAGCCATTTCCGGCACGGACATAAACGCAACCATGCAGGCCGTCGCAGCAGAAATCAACATGTATTCTCCCGAGGCAGAGTTGATCGTGAGCGGGTTCGACGAAAAGGGCGTGGCGTTCATTCTCGCTGTTGATCCCCCAGGTGTCGTTACGGACATGACCATTACAGGATTTCACTCAATAGGCACCGGGTCTGAGAAATCCGTCTCTAAACTGCTGTTTTCAGACTTCTCCCGGAAAGACCCGCTTCACACCGTTATCTATGATGTATTCGATGCGAAGGCCTTTGCTGAAATGGCGGCAGGGGTGGGAGCAGACTGGGAAACACGGATAATCACTGGGCATGAATCTGGCACTCTAGTTCCCGATAAAATCGACAGCCTTGTCGAACGAGGTTGGGTTGAGCACGAGCTCCACCCGTTTGCGATCAAAGGTCTAGATAAGGACGAACGACCGCCAAGAGACTGGAAAGGCCGGTTGCGGTCGTACGCCGCATCGGTCGTTCCTCCACAAACCGATGGGGACAAAAAGAAGAAGAAAGCATAAGGAGCGGCAGCGCGGGAAATTGTGATCCAAGCGACTAAACGTTTGTGCTCGGAAAGGAGAGGCGATGAAGTTCTCGGAGATCGCTAACCGTCTGACCGGCATTTCAACACCGTTTGGCGGGGCGTCGTGGCAGCCTGCCGAGATGGAGATCGCAGTGGCTCGCCGGGTGATCGCATTCCTTGAAGACCGGCGGGTGCTGTACGAGCCGAGTGAAATGGAAGTGCCATCGCACTGCGTCCACTCGGTGATCGAAATCCGGCACCATCTCAGCGATGAGTTGGGCAGGTTGGATGGCGGGTCCGAACTTGCCGCGAGTTTGCGCACGATGCGCGCGTCTTGTCGGAAGTTCCTTGAGCGGGTCGGGACCGATGGGCGCGACGGCATCCACCACGCCAACGGCTGGGGCTTTCATAGCTGGACCTTCGGAAGCGCACTCGGGGAGTTGCGGGGGGCGTTTGGTATCCATGTGGCGAAGATCGCCGCCGCGTTCAAGCTGGACGTGGAGGACCGGCTGGCCTCAATTCTCCCTGCGAATGCAGACGCCGACAGCAGCGACGATAACAAGCCAAAATCCCTCTGGAGGTAGCTGTCCCGTAAAAGGAGGACTGCGTACGTGAAGCTCTTCTGGTTCGGCATCCTTGGCCTGCTCGTTCAGGGAATGGGGTTGGCCGCTTTTATGCTTGTGTCTGGGTCCGATGACGCAACGTCGGGCAAACTCACAGTTGTAGTCATTACAGGTGCTTGCGGTCTGTACGCTGCTTTGGGAAGGTGTTCGGAGATCGAAGGAGATTTTCGGAGTCTGCCTGTTGCCGGTTATGTTGACGCTCGGTTACGTTGTGGCAATTCATCTTCTGGGCGTGTTTGGTTTCCCCGGCCTGCTGAAAGATGCTTGGCCCCCCTGGCTCGACTACCTTCTGTCGGTGCTGTACGTGAGCGGCATTTTGCTGGCGATATATGGGGTGGCAACTCTGCTGTTTTTTGCGGTTGGCAGAGGTTTCCGCAGAATCAGGTTGCACGGGAACCAATCGTCAGTGGACGTGTCATGAGCCATTGGAAGCTGCTGGCTTTCCTGTTGTTCAGCGCTGCCGTATTGGGGTGCTCCTCAGCGCCATTTAACGGCGGCGGGGTGAAAGCCGACCGGATCGTCATCCTGAAGTCGAAGCATTTGATGACCCTGATGTCCAACGGAAAACCCCTCAGATCTTATCGCGTGGCTCTCGGCAGATCGGACGGTGCTAAAGAGCGCCAGGGCGACCATAAGACGCCGGAGGGTCAGTATGTGATCGACCAGAGAAACGCTCAGAGTCGCTTCCGTCTCGCCTTGCACATCTCATACCCGAATGCCGCCGACCGAAAACGGGCTCATGCTGCTGGGGTCGATCCGGGGGACGCAATCATGATTCACGGCGTAGAAAAGCCATTCGCTTGGCTGGGCCCCCTGCAACACGAAGTGGACTGGACCGATGGCTGCATCGCAGTTACCGACCGCGAGATGGATGAGGTCTGGCAGCTCGTCCCGGTTGGAACTCCGGTTGAGATAAAGCCCTGAACGTCGCCGATCAAGCGTCCCAAGAACTACGCTGCCTTCGGCATCGGCAAAAGTGGCGACACGTCACCCCGGCTCGGGTGCTGCAAGGTTGCCGGAGGTTCCTGCGGCGGGAACCTATTGAGAGTGCAACGGTTGACCGCAAAACACACTGTTCACGGTTCCTGCGCGGGTAACCTGCGGCCTCCGCTCGGGGAACTTGTTGAAAGCACAAGGTAAGAGGCTGAATCCGGCATCCCGGCGCGCTCACGCGCGTATAGCCTCCGCTCCGCCGTCCGTAAAGGCTCTCCGCTTCGCTCCGACCGCTCGCGCGGCTCTCGTTGGTCGGCCTTGACTGACGGCTCCGCTGCGGCTGGTTGGCAGCTATGAGAAGAATGTCTTCTTCTCATGTTCCACATGACAAATCCCACGGCTCCGATCTTCGGAGGCTCGGGGGAGGTCAGGAACACTATATAAGGATGGGGCCGCAAAGCGCGCAAAGCCAGGGCTGTGGCTGGCGAGCAGAGAGGCAAAATTCGAAAAATCGCGGTACTCTGGTAGCAATCTGCGGTTGCTGAAGGGGTAACCCGATGGCTCCCCTCCCTTTAGCAAGAAATCGGCCCGGCACGGCCCGTTGCCCTGCACGTTGCGGCGCGTTGGCGGCCTGCGGCCCGAAACCCAAACACAATCGAAACGGCGGTGCTGAGTGAAGGCCCCGCTGCGCACCAAATCCATCGGCACGAAGGTGAGCGAGGAGGAGTTCGCGGCTCTCGATGAGTGCGCGCGGCGGGCGGACATGACGCTGAGCGAATGGGTGCGGGCGGTGCTACTGGCCGCGCCGGGTGTGGAGCTGCCCGACGACGAGGCGGCGCTCGCGGGCCGGGTGGCGGTGGCCGAGGTGCTGGCGCTGCGCACGCTTCTGTTGAACCTGTTCTTCCGTTCGGCGAAGGGCGAGGCGATCCCGGAGCCGGAGATGCGGGCACTGATCGAGCGGGCCGACGCGGTGAAGGGAGACCGGGCGCGGGAGCGTCTGGAGGCAGAACGGAGCCAGGCCAGGACGCAGGCCGGTGTCCCGGCCGGAGAACCACAGGCGGAGGAGGTCTGAGGATGGCGGAGTGGGGCCGGAAGCAGTACAGCAAACCGTGGCCGAGCCGAACGCACGTGTGGACGTGGGGAGCATTTCTTCTCAGCTGCCTGTTCTTCGTGTTCGCGGTGTGGCTGGACGGAGAGAGGAACTGGACGGCGGCGGAGCGGCTGTACCTGTCGGACTACCTGAAGAGTGGGGCCCGCGAAAAGCTGCCAGCGGCGAAGGCGCGTTACACGCTGCTTCTGGGGATAACGGCCAAAGGCGAGCAGCTGCTCGTGACCGGTGACGAGGTCGAGGCGGTGAAGGGCCAGGACGGGCGCTATGGGTACGTGCTGACAGACGAGGGAATCAAGGATGGGCTGAAGCGGTTGCAGTGGACGACGGCGGTGTACAACGACCGTGGACTGCATGGCCTGATGGGGAGCTATGTCTACCAAAACCAAACGTTGTGGGACTTCGTGAAGAGGCCCACGTACTTGACGGCGGCGTTTTTCGTTGTGCTGTTGTTCGGGGCAGTGCCAAAGGACCGGGCGCGGCGGATGGTCTGGAAGTTCGGGCGGCGGCTGCGCGGCCCGGAGCTGGTTACAACGGCGGAGTTCAATGAGAAGCTGGGGCGGAAGAAATGGCTGATGACTTACTTCCCGGACGGGATCGCGCTGGTCAATCTTGAGCGCACATGGTTCGACGGCTTGCTCAGGCGCGACCGGGGCCGCTGGGTGCGCGTGCCGCGCGAGCGCGAGGCGATGCACTTCCTGATCGTGGGCGACTCGGGGACGGGCAAGAGCGCGGCCATCCGGCAGGTGCTTTCGCAGATATGGGAGCGCGGAGAGACGGCCATCGTGTACGACCCGGCGCTTGAATATGTGCCGCAGTTTTACCGGGAGTCGCGGGGCGACGTGATCCTCAATCCACTCGATGCGCGTTGCCCGTTCTGGACACCGGGCGACGAGGTTCCGCACGAAGCGGAGGCGTTGACGGTGGCGGCATCTCTGTTCCCGGACCGTGGCCGGGAGAATCAGTTCTTCGTCGATGCGCCGAGGAAAATCTTCGCGCACCTGATCAATCTGAAGCCCACGCCGGAGCAGTTGACCTATTGGATGTGCCACGAGGAGGAGATCGAAAAGCGGGTGCGCGGGACGGAGCTGGCGGCGATGATCCACGCGACGGCTCCGCCACAGCGGTCTGGTGTGCTGGGATCGCTGAACATGGTCGCCGATGCGTTCAAGCTGCTACCAACCGAACGGGAGACAGCGCGGCGCTGGAGCGCGTATCAGTGGAGCCGGGAACGGAAAGGATGGCTGTTCCTTACATCAAAGCCAACCATGAGAGAGCGGCTGACTCCGCTGTTGAGTCTGTGGCTCGACCTGCTTGTGTTACGGCTGATGAATGAGGGCGGCAACGGCGCGCGAAAGACATGGTTCGTGCTGGACGAGCTGGCGACGCTGCAAAAGTTACCGCAGTTGACGACGGCGATCACGGAGAGCCGGAAATCGAACTGCCCGATGGTCCTCGGTTTCCAGGGCAAGGCGCAGGTAGAAACTCTGTACGGGCACATCGCGGAGGCGATGTTGAGCCAGCCCGCGACGAAGATATTCTTCAAGACAAGCGAGCCGCACGCGTCGGAGTGGATCTCAAAGTCCATCGGCGAAGTGGAGGTTGAGCGGTTCCGGGAGAGCCGGACGCGGGGCGTGTTCCCGCATCACCGGGAGAACGAGCAGCGGGAGATCACGCGCGAGCCGCTTGTGATGGCGTCGGAGATCGGCGGGCTTGAGCCCCTGCATGGATACCTGAAGCACGGCAACCTGGTTGTGCGGATGCGGATACCGTATCTAAAGTTGGAGGAGCCGGCGGAGAAGTTCGTCGAACGGAAGCTGGCGACGACGGCAGTAATGCCGGCAATGCCAGCGACGGAGCCGGAGCAAGCCGTCGCGCAAGCGCCGGCACGGAAACCGGTGCGCTCCGTCCAAAAGAAACAGGAGCAAGCACAGCAGCCAGCAGCGGCGGTGAACGAGCAGACGCCGTTCTTCGAGTGAAGAGAATCAAATTAAATGAAAAACACAATATCGGTTCCTTATATGAGGCGGCGAAAAGCCCCTCCAAAGGAACACTCTCATGAGTGGAAACCGACAGCAGTACAGCATCGAGCGCAAACGCGCTCTTGACTACGTCGTGGTTCGTTGCCCGAATGGGCATCTGAACCAGGGTCAGAAGGTCGATGACCTGAAAATCAGGCAGACACTGACCTGCACAAACCCAACCTGCAATGCCCAATGGACGGCAGTTCTTCCGTCTGTGCTGGGTTATGAAGCCATTGAATGATTACACTGTCGAAACCCATCAGCTCAGGCCAGGCGCGGGCGTACCACCGGGAGGAGTTCTCGAATGTACGGGAGAACTACTACACGGAGGGCGAGCGCGTGCGCGGCGAGTGGCAAGGTCAACTTGCCGCTCGCTGGGGCTTGCACGGCGAGGTTCAGAAACAGCAGTTCGCGCGGCTGGCCGAAGGCCAGCACCCTGAGACGGGCGAGCAGTTGGTACGGCATCAGACGGCACGCGAGTATGTGAACGCCAATGGCGAGACCGTGCGCACGATGGAGCACCGGGCCGGATGGGATGCGACGTTCAGCGCGCCGAAGTCAGTCTCTCTCACTGCCCTTGTTGGCGGTGACGACCGTGTGCGTGAGGCCCACAGGGAGAGCGTGCGCACGGCGCTTGACGAGATGGAGAAATACGCGCAGGCGCGCATGGGCGGCAACCTGCCGGCGCAGACAACGGGCCAGTGGGCGGTCGCCAAGTTCGAGCATGACTCTAGCCGCCCCGTCGATGGCTACGCTGCGCCGCAGTTGCACACGCACGCGGTGATCTTCAATTTGACCGAAACGGCGGAGGGGCAGACCCGCGCTCTTCAGCCGCAGGAACTTTACAAGACGCAGCAGTACGCGACGGCGGTGTACCGCTCGGAGTTGGCGGCGCGGTTGCAGGAGTTGGGCTACGAGATCGAACGCGGTGCGCATGGGCAACCGGAGATCAAGGGTTACACGCGCGAGTATTTGGAGGCGTCGAGCCCACGGCGGCAGCAGATCGAAGAGCACATGGAGAAGGCAGGCGTGCGGGGTGCTGGCGCCGCACAAATTGCGGCGCATCAGACGCGCGATGCCAAGCAGCCGCTATCGCATGAAGAAGTGCGAGCCCAGCATCAGCGACTCGCAACCGAACACGGCCAACAGCCGCAGCGCGTTGTAAAGGAGGCGGCGCGGCGGCCCGGTGTGGAACTGAAGCCGGAACAGTCGGGAGTCGCCGCGCACGAGGGCGTGAGCTATGCGCGCGAGCGCGGCATGGAGCGCGAGGCCGTAGCCGATGAAAGAACGCTGATGCGCGATGCCCTCAAGCACACGATGGGCGAGGCAAAGTTACCGGAGCTTCGCGCCGCGTTCGAGCGGCGCGTGGAACGTCAAGAGCTGATCGAAGTGGACCGCAGGCCAGGTCTGGCGGGCCGCGCGTTCACAACTCGCGAGATGCAAGGCCACGAGCGCGAACTTATTGAGCGCATGAAGCTGGGCCAGGGCACGCGCGAGGTATTGGCAGTCGGCCAGGTGCGGCAGCAGACGATGGAGCAGCATCCGCACTTGAGCGTGAGCCAGCGGCACGCGGTCGAAGATGTGTTGACGAGCCGCGACCGCATGATGGCGCTCGAAGGCGTAGCCGGGGGCGGAAAAACGACTTCCTTAGCCGCTGTCCGCGAAGGGGCAGAGCGTGCGGGCTATCAGGTAGAAGGACTCGCGCCGACATCGAGGGCCGCGCAGAAACTCGCCGAAGCTGGCATCGAGACGCAAACATTGCAAAGGCATCTTGCACGGGGCGAGCAGCAAGACGACGGACAGAAACGGCTCTACGTGGTCGATGAATCGAGCATGGCAAGCACGAAGCAGATACACACGTTCGTTGAGCGGCTGAAAGAAAACGACCGCGTGCTGTTCGTAGGCGACACTCGGCAACATGAGGCGGTCGAAGCGGGACGGCCTTATGCGCAATTGCAGGAAGCGGGAATGCGCACGGCCCGGCTCGACGAGATCATCCGCCAGAAAGACCCGGCCCTCAAAGAGGCCGTGGAGCAACTTGCGCGCGGTGAAGTGCGCGAGGCCATCGGCAATCTATCGAGCCAGGGCCGCGTGCATGAAATTGGCGACCGGCAAGAACGCATCAACGAAATCGCTCGCGAGTATGTGCGCTCGCCTGAAAAGACGCTCGTCGTCTCGCCGGATAACGCTTCGCGCCGCGAGATCAACGAAGCCATCCATCGCACGATGCAGAGCGAGGGCAAGGTGTCGCACGACGAGCAGCGCGTGCATGTGCTCTACGCGCGGCAGGATGTGACCGGCGCGGACCGGCAGCACGCGCAGAACTACGAACGCGGTGACGTACTGCGCTACTTGAAGGGAAGTAAGCCTCTCGGCATCGAGGCCGGAGAATATGCGCGAGTGTCGCGCGTGGACCGCGAAAGCAACACGCTCACAGTGAAGCAGCACGGCGGAGAGGAACTGAGCTACGATCCGCGCCGCTTGCAGGGTGTGACGGTCTACCGCGATAGCGAGCGCAAGTTCGCGCAGGGCGACCGTGTGCAACTCACGGCCCCGTACCATGAACAGAAACTCGCTAACCGCGAACTGGCGACCATCGAGCGGATCGAGGGCGGCGGCAATCTGAAACTCCGCACGGACTCGGGGCGCGAGGTCGAGTTCAACGCGAGACAGCATCCGCATCTCGATTACGGTTATGCGGTGACGAGCCACAGCAGCCAGGGCCAGACCGCAGACCGCGTGCTGATCCACGTAGACACGGAACAGGCTCCCGGCGAACTCGTCAACAGCCGCATGGCCTATGTGTCGGTGTCGCGCGCGCAGTTCGACGTGCAGATGTACACGAACGACGCGAAGGCGCTGGGATACGAGTTGAGCCGCGACCTCTCGCACCCGACCGCGATCCAGCAGGAGCCAGCGGCAACACAGAAAATTGAGCCGCAATCGGTAAGCATACAACCCGCGCAAGGCTTGAGCGTGGGCTGAAAGAATGGAGCCCCTGATTCTGGAGTAAGAGACTTTTTCCGCAATCGCTGCCCAATCAGTGCTGCAATGCCGCCTTGGCGTCACGCCGCTGCGCCATCCAAAGCGAAGAGACGCTCATGACAGCGACAACCACGCACATAATTGCTGCGATCTGAATGGTGGGGATAATGTCCTTCTTGGCGAGAGGGTGCGAGAACAGTTGCCGTATGAATCCAATCACAGCGCCTACGAAGTTCAACGCGAAGAACACCCGGAACAGCACCTGAACCCAAGGCCGGTAGGGAGGCTTAATCCAGAAGCGCATTACGCGCTTCCATTGCAGGTTCCACCAAAGTGTCCAGCAAATCGCCGTGAACAGCGCAGCGGTGTTCATCCTTTGCAGCACAGGATCATTGTCTGATCGCCGTTGCCATTGCCGCTCACCTTCCGCCGTAACAGCCGCTGATTGTGCTGGGGTGAAAATCTGATCCTGGGGAATATCGAGCCGGAGGATACGTCCATCGCGGTAGGCAATTCTGACGGGTAGACCGGACCGGATGGGACCACCATGGGACGTGGCGTTGTGGAATCCCGGCGCAATTTCAAAATCGGAGTAGCAGAACCGTTGATCCTGTACCGAGAAGCATTCGTCCTGATGGCCCTCGTAGGGCATTGGATGGAAGTCGTAGACGACGCCTTCTACCGTTCGATAGTCGCCATTCTGATAGGCCGTGAACGCTCTCCAATCTGCCGAAAGAATGCTTGGTCCGACAATGCCGCTCCACAGAACTCCGAAGAAGCAACAGAAGGCGGCGAATAGCCAATGCGGTTTTGTCCACTTGAACCGACGCTTGCCCCAAATGATCACGATGCCAGCGGTGAGCGGTATCAGCCCAATACACGCGAAAGGCCAGTCTGGCGCTAGCTGTGAAATCTGATAGACCGTGGTGTACTGGAGCGGCATAATTTTCCCTCAGTATCGCACGGGGCACTAGTAGCTCAAGGATTGGGTGTTGGATAAAGACGACGCTCAGCGTACCCCTGCGATCAATCTTGATCATGGCCGAGCAGTGAAATTGGCAGCCACAGCAGACTTCGGATCAGCTTTTTGTATGGTCTAATAAAGATGTTGGCTTGATGGCGGAATCGGCATACGCGGTGGTCTCAAAAACCATTGGGAGCAATCCCGTGTGGGTTCAAGTCCCACTCAAGCCACCAGATCACTCCAGCTTTCCCCAAAAACTAATGCAAAAGATTCCCAGGGCGATCAGTCAGGGGCCAAAACTGATTCTTGTAAAAAAAGTCGGAATTTACACATTTTCTTTCACAGTTTCTAGCGTCTCGTATCTATCATGCTGAAAATAATATAGTTATTGGCAGACGCAGCGGACTCAAAACCCGCCGGATTCACATCCATGGGGGTTCGATTCCCCCTCCCGGCACCAACAAAACAAAGATTTTAAGCTGAATTGCCCTTTCGAAATCGGAGAGGCCAAAGTCGTTTGGTGGCTGTCCTGGTGGCTGTTGGTTTGTACGATCGTCTGCCGCGAAGAACCAGCCCAAGGAATGAGGTCCCCCGTCGAATCTCGACGAGTGCATTGAGCTGAAGTCGCGATTCAACTTTCGGATTCGAGATTGTGCCGTTCCGCCCGCAGCCGGCAGCAGGAGCCAACCTACGAATTTGGGCGTACGATAATGATCGTTTTCAGAATCAAGAGGGAAATTCGAGCGGGAGGTGAACATGAAGCGCTCACGATCCCTCCGCCTAGTTCTAGCTAGTTTGTGCCAATGGCTTTTGGTTGTGACGCCAGCCTTTGCGCATCCAGCCTCGGGCATTGTTGTCGACGACCAGGGCCGCATCTATTTTCTGTTTGACAGCCTCTATCGAATCGATCCTTCGGGGAAGCTCTCCGTTGTCGCGCCGATCACGGGCGGGCATTGGCTCGCGCTCGATGCCGGGGGCGCTTTCGCCAACGCCACGCCCAGAATCTACAAGCGGGTGACCCCCGACGGTGCGTTACCCGCGTTGATTTATGGCGACGGCGCTCCGCTGGTCATCGGCCTCGACGGCAACATCTACTATGGGAGCAACGGTTCGCAGGAGGACTCTCTCCCGGCAGGCGCAATGACGGTTGCGCGCATGTCGCCCGTTGGCGAGCAGAGCTTGTTTGCTCCTTCGCTCAAGCAGACTCTCAGCAATTTGAACGACGGCATCACAGGATTGGCGTCCGGGCCGGATGGTTCCATCTACGTGGCCACCTGGAAAGGGGTCGTGAAGTTGAGCAAGGATGGATCGGTCGCGAAAGTCATGCATCCAGTCGCGATAAAAGATTGCGATTCCGATTCTGCCGACCACAATCCGGCTAACGCCTCCTCCCCGCTCTTTCGTGGTTTGGGAGTGGATGCCGAGGGCGATGTATACGCGGCTGCGACCAGCTGCCATCGCGTTGTCAGAATCGCTCCCACGGGTGAAGTCACATCGATTCTGATCTCGGAGCGCCCGTGGTCGGCCACAGGGGTAGCGGTGAGCGGGCACAACGTGTATGTCCTTGAATACACCAACGCCAATGGCCCCAGGACGGAAGGCTGGAGGGCGCGGGTGCGAAGAATCGCAGCGGATCATACAGTAACGACTCTGGCGACGTTTTCCACGCCACTGCCTTCACCGCCGGCGAAACACTGAATCAAGTGGATTCTCTACCCGGCTCACAGTCGAACCCGACATCAATCCCCAAACATCTCATTCGGCTCTGTAGGCTTTATTTCCCAAATTTCGCTTCGATCCGGTCTCGACTGAAGCAAGATCGCCATGTCACTCACGGGCCGATAGACGTTCCAGCCGATTGACCGGCTAACCCGGAGTGAAGGGACGGTGGTCGATTCATCAGCGGCATGTCCGCCGTCTTCCAATTACACCTGATTTTAGAAGGGTGAAAACCGCCGAATTCTGCACAGCAGAATCAGGCGTTTACAGCGCACGATTCCGGCAGGTTTTTGGAAGGGGGCTGGAGAGCCCGACAGGCCGACGGCGACTGGCGGATTGCTGGCGCCATGGGCGTCTCAGCTAGGCTCAACCTAAGCCCGGTGAGCGCTCGGGCCTGAAGGCGCCAGTCATGCTGACATCAAGAAAAGGGCATTTTATAATTGTTGCTTAGGAGTGAAGTATGTTTCCTTGCAGCTACTACGCGATGTTGCGCGTGCCGGAGGACGCGGATCCCGCTGCCATACGGCATGCCTACAGAACTCTTGTGCGCCGTTTCCATCCCGATGCCGGAATCGGCTCATCCGCACAGAAGTTCCAAGAAGTCACGGAAGCCTACGACGTCCTCAATGATCCCCAACGACGACACGACTATGACGTTGATTTGGCCCGGAGCCGGGCACATTCCCGCGTTCAGCCGGAACCGCTGATTCCCCAAACACCGACGCATGTTGTGTTTCGTCCTTTCCATCGACCGCCGGAGCCGCTGATTCCCGCGACACCGAGGCGTGTTCGTCCCTCGGCGTTCGGGATTGACCAGGAAATCGCCCGCATGTTTCAGATTATGGAAGGCATGTTCGGGCAGATTTTGTGAGCCACGCTAGGCATCGCCTTCGAATTAGAGATCGAAATCCGATACTGCTCTGGCGTTGTTCTTGGGATCTAGGCTTTGAGCAGCCCGGGATGCTCTTATGCAGTGTGGCGTCGGCGAGAACCTGCCGCTGATTCCGCCCACCGTTTTATGTCCGCATAAATTTCGGGATTTCGCTTCTGAAAAGCTTCGACTTCCAGCCGGAGAGTCTCTCCATCCGTGGTGACGTCTTTCGGCCTACTCAATGCAAAATGGACCGCCCGTATTGCGGCGACGATTGCGTTCCAATTTGCATGTCCCAGAATGGTTTCGGCATAAACCACTAGCTCAGCAAGGAAAAACTTCCTGCCAAGATCGCTGTCGGACATCAGCGCACGGTAGGTGGGGTGAGGCCACGATTTCAGGAACACCGAGTACGCTGACAGAATGACGGGCAGCCGAATGAGTTCAAAATCCAATCGCTCTGACGGGAGCACCGGGGCAAGGTTTTTTTCCAAGAGTTCGCCGCCGCCGAGTACGCGAATCAGCTTCCAGAGAGTGACCCCACCGGGCATTGCGGATTCGTTTAGCGCCTGAATGTCTTTTGCCGCTTGCAGCAGGCGCTCAGAAAGAGCTGCCAATTGTTGCGTAGAGTATCCTGTCGCCCGCTTTGTGATCTCCGTTACGCCCAGTTCCTCACCTTTACAGTAAAGGACCGCCAAGGTCATCAGCGTAAGAGGGTCGCATCCGGCTTCGTATAGGCCTGTGAGCATTTGCCTGGCGCTGGGGTTTTCGTCGAGGTATTGCCAAAAGAGGACCGCTTCGGATTTGCGAAGCTGTTCTGCGAAACGGTCAATGCTGATCTTTGCGATTTCATTGGTGTCCATCTGAACCGACTCCAAATAGATCTCTGGATACCATCATTAAAATGGGATATAGTTGTCAGTCAAGAACCCCCTAAACCGTCGGTACATCAAGCACCGAACGCCAGTCTTCGGCTGCTTCACCAAAGACCCGTGGGCTTGCCGTAATGGGTGGCGCAGTGTAGCGAGATGTCAATGAGCACATAATCGCCAATGCGCTCACCGAAGCCGAATCGATTTCGGCTGCGTCTATCGACCGCCCGGGGGTTTCAACTCACCGTTGCAATGCGATGGATCACTGAAAGCCGATGTTCCGGCGACGGATGGCTACAGCGCGCGGACTTCGTGATTGTCTTGTGGCTGGCGAGTTCCTGGATCTCTTTGATCGATGCTCTGGCCATTGCCAACCATGAGCAGAACGTGTGCCGGTTCGAGTGTCAGACGCAGCTCGTAATTTCCGCCGCCGTTCGAGGCACCGGCTTCCCATTGCGGCGGCGAAACGGTCACGCAACGCCCCGGCACCATGCGCTGCTGCTGAGCCGCAGTCGGGCATGGACGACACAACCTGCTCCTGTTTCGCCGACGTAGCAGGGTATGATGCTTCCGTATGCCAAACACTCTCGGCCAAGGAGTCTGTGCATGAAGCTTCGCCGCGTCTCGACTTTCGCGTTCCTTGCCACTGCATTCGTGTTCACGGTACCGCCGGTTATCGCGGCTGAGTCGATCTCGCTGACGGTTGACGCGACCAGGACGCAACAGAAGATCCTGCACGCGCGTCTCGAACTGCCCGTCAAGCCCGGCCCGCTGACGCTCTACTATCCCAAGTGGATTCCCGGCGAGCACGGGCCCGACGGACCGATCGCCAGCCTGACTGGCCTCAAGTTCGAGGCCGGAGGCAAGGCGATTCCTTGGCAGCGCGACCTGCTGGACGTGTTCACGTTCCATATCGAGATTCCGAGCGGAGTCACCCGGCTTCAGGCGACTTACGACTTCATCGAGCCTGCGGATAACTCGGCGACCGACAAGCTGATGGTGCTTGAGTGGAACGAGGTCGTGCTTTATCCAGCGGGTACTCCGGCCGAGAATCTGAGCTACGAGGCCAGGCTCGAATTACCACAAGGATGGAAATTCGGCACCACGCTTCCGGTCGAGAACGAGTCGGGAAACCGCGTTGCCTTCAAGCCCATCTCGCTAGACATGCTGGTCGACTCGCCCGTGATCGCCGGTGAATACTACCGCAGCATCGATCTCACGCCGCCTGGCGAGCCGATTCATCATGAGATCGACCTGGTGGCCGATAGTGCACTTGCGTTGACCATGAGCCCGGAAAACCAAAAGCAGATGACCAATCTGGTTGCCGAGTCGGGCAAGCTCTTCGGCGCGCGGCACTATCGCGACTATCATTTCCTGCTTACGCTTAGCGACCACGTTGCGCACTTCGGGCTGGAGCATCACGAGTCGAACGACAGCCGCCTGCCGGAGCGCACGCTGCTTGAGCCGGGCTCGGGAATGGCGCTGGGCGGCCTGCTGGCGCATGAGTTTGTGCACTCGTGGAATGGGAAGTTCCGCCGGCCTGCCGATCTCGCCGCGCCCTACTACGAGCAAGCGGAAGAAACCGATCTGCTGTGGGGATACGAGGGCTTGACGGATTTTCTCGGACCCATGCTGGCCGCGCGCAGCGGCTTGTGGACACCCGAGCAATATCGCGAGTATCTCGCCAGCATTGCGGCTTCGCTCGGTCCGGGCACCCCGGGCCGCACATGGCGGCCGCTGATCGACACGGCAGTGGGCGAGCCGGGATTGGGTTTTGCGCGCGGCTGGCACAACTGGCGCCGCGGCGTCGATTACTACGACGAAGGCGACCTGCTATGGCTGGAGGCAGCCACGATCATTCATCGCGAGTCGCACGGTCAAAAGTCAATCGACGACTTCTGCCAAGCATTTCACGGCGGGCCGAACACCGGCCCTGAAGTGAAGACCTACACGTTCGACCAGCTTGCAGCCGCGCTCAATGCCATCGCGCCGTTCGATTGGGCGTCGTTCTTTCAAACGCGGCTGAATTCGACGTCGCCCGAGGCGCCGGTGCGCGGCATCGAGAACGGAGGATGGAGAGTCGATTTCAACGCCGAGTCGCCCAAGCTCGAAGGCCGGCGCGGCAATCCAGGCGATGTTTTTTCGATCGGTCTGCAGTTGGCAGATAACGGCGTGGTGGACGATGCGATCGTCGGTGGCCCGGCTTACGATGCAGGCATCTCGTCGGGGATGAAGCTGATTGGCGTGAACGGCCGCGTCTACAATCACGAGCTGCTCGTCGACGCGATCAAGGCGGCGAAGGACACACCTCAGCCGATCGCGCTTCTTGTCGTCGTCGACGACTATATCCGGAACTTTTCGGTCGACTACCATGGCGGACCGCGCTTTCCGCACCTGGTGCGCGACAGCGCGAAGCCCGACGATCTCGACGAGCTGATCAAGGCGCGCGTTGCGAGCCAGTAGCCGCAGGTCGGCTGTGCGCCGCGCAGGAATCAATCGGCCGCCATTGCCGCAATCGGCGCGTGACTATTTCTTTGCGCCCGGCAGCATCCTCCTGAGCTTGTCCATCAGCCCCGGCGTGGCCGCGGGCGGCGCCGGCGATGGCTTGGCGGGAGCCGATCTCTGCGCGGCCGGATTGCCCTCATTCGCCGGCGGCTTGCCTCCGCCGGTTTCGGCTTTCTGAGCTTCCCGCGCGGCGAGCGGCGGCGCGGGCGCGTCGACAACCCGGCCCTGCGTGATCTTCGGCATCTGTCCATTTTCGTTCTTCACCAGAATGGAGATTCTGCGATTGGATGGATCGGTGGGGTTGTCCTTCACGCGCAGCATCTGGTCGGCGTAGCCGCGCACCTGCGTCACCTGGTTGGTGCGCACGCCATGCTGCTGCATCAGCCGCCGCGCAGAGTTGGCGCGATCGGCGGAGAGTTCCCAGTTGCTGTAGTCGTTGTCGGCGGAGTACTGCGTGGAGTCGGTGTGGCCTTCGATCAGCAGATTGTTGGGCAGCGTCTTCAGCTCGCCGGCCAGCAGCACCAGCAACTCCTGGCCGCTGGAGCTCAGATGCGCGCTGCCGCTCTCGTAGAACGTGCCGTCCTTGCCCTCGATCAGCTCGATGCGCAGGCCTTCGGGCGTGACCGTGATCTCGATCTGCTTGGAAAGTTTTTCGAGCTCCTTCTTTGCCTGGATCTCCTGCTCCAGCTTCTCCTTCAACTTCCGCATGTTGTTGTCGGGCTCGGTCGTCGTGGCCGTTCCGTTGCCGGCCATCGTGGTACCAAGCAGGCTCGCGGTGCCCTTGGGATCGTTGAAGTATCCGGCGACGGCCTTCTTCACCTTGTCGCTCGAGCCCATCAGCCACAGCACGATAAACAGCGACATCATCGCCGTGACAAAGTCGGCGTAGGCCACCTTCCACGCGCCGCCGTGGTGGCCGCCGTGCCCGCCTCTCTTCTTGATAATGACAATCGGGGTTGACTTCGATGGCATGACGGACGGCTCCCGCTATGCTGCTGCAGCCACTTCGGCCGGAGCAGCGCCTCCCTTGCAGCCCTTCTCCATCTCGTCAAAGCTGGGCCGCACATGAGCCGGAATCGCGCGGCGAGCGATCTCGATGGCGATCATGGGCGCCGAGCCCTTCAGAAACGAGAGAATCAGAACGCGCAGCACGTGAAGGTAGGCATTATGCTCATCGGCAACCTTGGCCATGTTCGAGCTCAAGGGGCCGGCCACGCCGTAGCACATCAGGATGCCGAGAAACGTGCCTACCAGTGCCGCGGCCACTTTTTCGCCAATCTGTTCCGGCGGTCCGCCGAGAGCGCCCATGGTGATGACTACGCCCAACACGGCAGCCACAATGCCCAGCCCCGGCAATGCATCGGCGACCGTAGTCAGGGCGCTCACCGGCTGCGTTGCGTCATGGTGGTGCACTTCCATGTCCAGTTCCATCATCTGGTCCATGTCGAAGGGCTCCACGCCGCCGGTGATGGCCATGCGCAGCGTGTCGCACACAAAGTCGCATGCATGGTGGTCGTTCAGAAAGTCAGGATAGTTCTTGAAGATGGCGCTCTCCCTGGGCTTCTCCACATCGTTCTCCACGCTCAACAAGCCCTCCTTGCGCACCTTGTTCAGGAACTGGTACATCATCTTGAGCGTGCTCAGGTAGCGCGGCTTTCCAAATTTCGAACCCTTCAGCGTGCCCATCAGCCCGCCGACGATTCCCTTGATGATGTGCATGGGATTGGCCACCAGCAGCGTGCCGGTCGCTGCGCCGGCGATGATCAACAACTCGGCCGGCTGAATGAGCACCTGGATGTGGCCCTTCTCCATGAGGAAACCGCCGATGACCGCACCGAAGACGACGACGATGCCTATGATGGCAAACATGCGAGCCTCCCCGGCGAGCTCGTGACGTAGTTCCCTCCCGCACGAACGCTGGCCTTCATGGCGCAGCGCGCGCGTTCGAGCAGGTCGGCCAGCGTGTCGGACTCCTCTGCCTGCGCCGCGCCGATGCTTGCCGTGAGCGAGACACGATCGCCCCACCAGCGGAAGTCAGCCGTGCGGGCCAGCCCGGCCAGCGACTGGGCATGAGCAGCGAGCATGCCGGCGCTGCGCTCGTGCGAGATCACGAGGAACTCGTCGTCGCCCCAGCGGCCCAACTCCTCTCCCGGTCGAAGGCCGCCGGCGAGCACATGGGCGACCTTCTCAAGCATCGCCTCGCAGGCGCGCGCGCCGTGTGTTCGTCGCAGTTCGTGGGCCTGGTCCACGTTGATCCACAGAACCCCGAAGGGAAGATTGCCGCGCAAGGAGTCCTCGAAATCCGCATCCAGCCGGTCCTCGATCTCCGCCCGGCTGGACTCGGCGACGGTGTGGTCGCTGCAATCGCCTTTGGGCAGCGCATCGAGCCGCTCCGCGGGATGAAAAAGGGCCGCCGCGCCGATGCGCTCACCCAGGCTGTCGCGCAACACCAGGACGCGCACCATGGCGGGAAGCTCATGGCCCAGCCGGTGGCGCACGCGAATCAGCGATCCGCAACCCGGGTCAAGCTCCGAGCCTGTCTGTTGCGCCCATTGGCGCAAGCCGCCCACGATTAGCGCCTCGAGCGCATCGCGAACAGGCCGGCCCATCAGGTCAACTCCGGCATAGCCGGTGATGGCCGCTGCCGCGCGATTCCAGAACGAGATATTCCCTTCCGGCCCCATCAGCGCAAAACCGTTGGGAAGGCAGTCGAGCGCGGACTCCAGCAACTCCGTTCGATCGGTCATCGAAGTCCTCTTCAGTCCGTTTATCGGCG
>Ga0335069_10000332_pt1 | contig 80829 bp, 65 predicted proteins | sample Lox_Sample_11_FD_206714 | JGI IMG/M metagenome (GOLD analysis project Ga0335069, IMG submission 206714) | Soil microbial communities from Loxahatchee National Wildlife Refuge, Florida, United States - Lox_Sample_1.1 | ecosystem: Environmental > Terrestrial > Soil > Wetlands | place: USA... | reverse complement strand
TCAAGGCCGGGCAGCATCTGCTGGGGCTGATCAACGAAGTACTGGAAATCTCACGCATCGAAGCGGGCCGCCTGTCTCTATCGCCGGAGCCGGTTCTCATCAGCTCCGCCATACAGGAGACACTCGATCTGCTGACGCCGATGGCGGTTCGGCGCAACATCATGTTGCGTGATGAGGGCGGCAAAGAGCGCCGTCGGTACGTAATGGCCGATCAACAGCGGCTGAAGCAAGTACTGCTCAATCTGATTTCGAACGCCATTAAGTACAACAGTGATGACGGGACCGTCACCATCGCGACCGAGGAGATCGACGAAAGCCGCCTGAAGATCAAGATCCGTGACACCGGGCCGGGGATCAAGCCAGACAGCCTCTCCAAGCTATTCACGCCGTTCGAGCGCCTGGGAGCGGAACAAACGGGCGTGGAGGGGACCGGCCTTGGTCTGGCGCTTTCGAAACGGCTGCTCGAGATGATGGGCGGCTCGATCGGCGTGGAGAACAATCCGGATCGCGGGTCGACATTCTGGATGGAGCTGCCGCTGGTGCAGGACCCGGTGCAGCAGCTCGAGACGGCGATGCCGGTGGTTTCGACCGCCGTCCGGCCGGCGCAGCAACAGCGCCAGCGCATTGTGCTTTATGTGGAGGACAACCTCTCCAACATCACGCTCATCGAACACATCGTGGTGCATCGGCCGCATGTGAAACTGGTTGCAGCGATGCAAGGCCGCCTGGGCCTGGATCTGGCGCGGGAGCATCGGCCGGACCTGATCCTGCTCGACCTGCACCTGCCCGACATTTCCGGCGAAGACGTTCTGTACGCGCTGCGGCAAGAACCCGCGCTGCAGAACACCCCCATCATCGTGATCAGCGCCGACGCGACGCGGGGCCGCATCGAACGCCTGCAATCCATGGGGGTACTGGATTACCTGCCCAAACCTCTCGATATTAAACGCTTTCTGCAACTGCTCGACACCTGCCTAAGCGGAATGGACAATTCGAAATGATTAAAGAAGAGACCTTGAAAAATGCTCGGATTCTGATCGTCGACGATCAGGAGGCGAATGTGCTTCTGCTCGAGCGGTTGCTCGGCATGGCGGGCTTTACAAATTTCGTCAGCACCAACGATCCGCGGCAGGTATTGCCGTTATTCGGGAAATTTCAGCCGGATTTGATCCTGCTGGATCTGATGATGCCCTATCTGGACGGCTATTCGGTGATGCAGCAAATCGGCCCCCGTGTGCCGGAAGGCGCCTACTTGCCGATTCTGGTGCTCACCGCGGAAATGAACGCGGAGGCCAAGCAGAAAGCCCTCAGCAGTGGCGCCAAGGACTTCCTGAACAAGCCGCTCGATGCCACCGAAGTCCTGCTGCGCATCAAGAACCTGCTCGAAACAAGGTTTCTGCATCTGCGCATGCAAGACCAGAAGCACCTGCTCGAAGAACAGGTGCGGGAAAAGACCAAGGAACTGGAAGACGGGCGCGTCGAGATCCTGCAGAAGCTGGCGTTAGCGGCGGAATATCGGGATGACCCAACAGGCGAACATCCCAAGCGCGTGGGCGAACTGGCGGCCATACTGGGGCGCGCTGCGGGGCTGCCTAAAGTGCAAGTGGAGATGATCCGGCTGGCCGCACCGCTTCACGACGTGGGCAAGATTGGGCTGCCAGATGCCATTCTGCGCAAGCCCGGCAAACTGACTCCGGATGAGTACGAGACGGTCAAGCAGCACGCCTCGCTCGGGGGCCGCATTCTTTCCGGCACGCAGGTGCCGCTATTGCAGTTGGCGGAAGAGATCGCTCTCTACCACCACGAGCATTGGGATGGCAAAGGGTACGCCAGTCTGGAAGGACAGGCAATTCCAGTCGCTGCGCGCATCGTGGCGATTGCCGATGCCTTCGACGTGATGACGCACGACCGTCCCTATCGCGCCGCCGTTTCCAAAGAGGAAGCTTTCGCCGAGATAGGCCGCCAGCGCGGCCAGCAGTTCGATCCGCGCCTGGTAGATGCGTTCCTCCGCTGGCACAAGCGGCAGGAGCTGCCGAAACGGCTGCGTGAAACGATTCTGGCGAGCTGAGACCTCCGAGAGGGAACAGCCATGTCCAACATTGCTACGGAGACTCCGGCGTTTGCACGCGAGGCAGGCGCGCTGGCAGCAGCCATGCCCGCGGCGCCCGCCTCGGACTCCGTCCATCAACAACTGCATCGCGTTCTGAAGAGCAGGATATTCGCCCGCTCCAAGGAATTGTGCCGCTTTCTTCAGTTTGCCGTGGAACAGAAGCTGCGCAATCGTTCCGTGCGCCTCAAGGAGTACCTCATTGGCGTGACGGTGTTCGATCGCGGGGAGACGTTCAACCCCGGCACGGATCCGATTGTGCGCGTGCAGGCGCGGCGCCTTCGCTCGAAATTGAGCCTGTACTACGAGACGGAGGGTTGCGCCGATTCCGTGGTGATCGAGCTGCCCTGCGGGGGATACGTTCCCGTCTTCCGGTTCCGGACATCCACCGGGTCGCAAGCTGCGCGCTTGCCTGTTGCGGTGCATGACGCGTGCGCGGAAGTGCGCCAGTCCGTCGTCGTGCTGCCGTTCGTCAACATCGGGCCCAGCGAAAACGAGCGCTTCAGCGACGGCCTGACTGAGGAACTGACCCACGTTTTATCGCGCGAAACCGGCTTACGCGTTATGTCGCGCACCTCAGCATTTCAGTTCAAGGGCAAGACCGACGATATTCGCAGCATTGGCGAACGACTGGGCGTGGACGCACTAGTGGAAGGGAGTGTCCGGTCGGACGGCAACCGGCTTCGCGTTTCGGCGGGATTGATCGATGTTGCTGACGGCGGTTTGCTCTGGTCGGAAGTCTACGAGCGAACCACCGACCAGATCTTCGCAGTCCAGGAAAATATTTCAGAAGAGATCGCAAAGAGAATCGCCGCGCATCTCAAAGGCAAGGCCCATCCTACGGCCGACGTACCGAGTCACTCGTAGCGCAACGCCCATCGCAGGCTGACCTTGTTCGCTCGTGGGCTGGTACTTAAAGGCCTTGAAAATACGCAATCGTCTGGCGCAGGCCGTCTTCTAACGCAACGTGCGGTTCCCAACCAAGAATGCGCCGCGCCTTGCTGATGTCGGGTTGCCGCTGTTTTGGATCATCCTCGGGCAGTTCGCGATGAATGATGCCGGACTTTGAACCGGTCAGTCGCCGGATGCGCTCCGCGAACTCGAGAATCGTCATCTCCTGCGGGTTCCCGAGATTCACCGGGTAGCGCTCATCCGACTGCATCAGGCGATAGAGTCCATCCACCAGATCGCTGACATAGCAAAAGCTGCGCGTTTGCGATCCATCACCGAAGACCGTGATCGGCTCGCCGCGCAGAGCCTGATCCAGGAACGCCGGAACCACACGTCCGTCTTTCAGCTTCATGCGTGGGCCGTATGTATTGAAGATCCGCGCAATGTTGGTGCGCAATCCGTGCGTACGGTGGTACGCCATCGTGACAGCTTCCGCAAACCGCTTGCTTTCGTCGTAACAGGAACGCGGGCCTACGGGATTGACATTGCCCCAGTAGGTTTCCACTTGCGGATGCACGTTAGGATCGCCGTAACATTCGGAAGTTGACGTGACAAGGAAGCGTGCCTGATGAGCTAGCGCCAGCTCGAGCATGTTGCGTGTACCAATGGAGCCAACATCCAGCGTTTCGATGGGGTGCTCGAGATAGTCCTTCGGGCTGGCCGGTGAAGCCATGTGAAGAACGGAGTCGATAGCGCCGTCCACCGTCACCGGGCGAGTCACATCGTGCTGCACGAAGCGAAAATCGCGGTTGCCCGCCAGATGCGCTAGGTTGCGCTCGGCGCCGGTCAGAAAATTGTCGAGAGCCACGACCGTGTGGCCTTCCGCAAGTAACCGGTCGCACATATGGGAGCCGACGAACCCAGCGGCTCCCGATACCACAATTCGCAAGTGAGAAGATCCTCCGAAGTTCTTCATTCTAGCAATAGCGTGTTTGCGCGCATGCAGGTGATAGTCTATTCAGGTAAACATGCAGCCGTCGCTGGCCGAAGTGGTGATTCTCACGGTGCTGTTGTGCGCCTCCGCGTACGCCTTCTGGTTCCGATTCCGGCGCGTCGTGCGCACCATTCGCGCTGCAAAACCGGATACCACATGGAGCCTTCGACCGGTCGCACCGCGCATTGGACGATTCGTTTGGGAAGTACTGTTGCAGGGCAAAGTCATCGTGGACCGCCCATTACCAGGAGTCGCGCACGCCTTCGTTTTTTGGGGCTTTTGTGGCTTCGCACTGGTAACGATCAATCACCTGGCGGAAGGCTTCGGCGTCACCCTGCTTTCGCGGGACAGCACGGCAGGTGAAATCTACTTCGGATTCGTGGTGGTTTTCGCCGTTCTGGTGGCGATTTCCATCGCCGGACTGGCCATCCGCCGATTCTTGGTGCGCCCGCTATGGCTGGGCACGGTGTCCCCCGAATCCGGCGTGATCGCCTTGCTCATATTTGTTTTGATGGTCACCTATCTTGCGACATTCTGGTTGGATGAGGGCGCCATCGCAGCGCGGATCAACTGGTGGTTGCACACCGTGACTCTGTTGGCATTCCTACCGCTCATCCCTCACACCAAGCACTTGCACCTGGTCTTGAGCCCGGTAACGATTTTCACGCGGCGCGATGGATTCAGCCAGATTCCGCCGCTCGCAGGCGATGAAGATTTTGGCCTGGATGCGGGCAAGGACGTGACCAAGCTGGTCACTCTGCAGGCTTACAGCTGCGTGGAATGCGGCCGTTGCACCGAGTTCTGCCCGGCTTACAACACCGGCAAAATTCTGAATCCGAAAGAAATAATTCTGGGCCTGCGCGGATACCTGAACGAATTCGGCGCGCGATCAGAGCAACCGCTTCTGGGCCCGCACATCCCGGCGGAAGCTGCATTCCAGTGCACCACTTGCGGCGGATGCGAGTACGCTTGCCCGGTCGGGATTCAGCACCTGCCAATCATCATTGGCCTGCGGCGCGGCGCCGTGAACACCGGTAAGTGGGAAGACGAATATGGAACGAAGTTGTTCCTCACGCTTGAGCGCAACGGCAACTCGCTGGGTTTCCCGTCGAGCGAACGGCAGAAATTCATCGATAAGCACCAACTGCCCATCTACGATGGTTCGCAGGAATACTGCCTGTGGCTAGGTTGCATGGGCGCCTACGATCCGAACGGCCGCGAGATCGTTCTGGCGCTGGCTCGCGTGATGCGGCATCTTGGCATCACCTTTGGCGTGCTGCGAAAGGAAAAGTGCACCGGTGATCCCATCCGGCGCCTTGGCAACGACTACCTGTTCTCTCAGCTTACCGAGCCCAATATCGAACACATACGCGAATCCGGCGTAAAGAAAATGGTTTCGATCTGCCCGCATTGCGTGCGCACGATCGGCGAAGACTGGAAAGAGTTCGGGGCCTCTGTTGCGATCGAGCATCACAGCGAGCTTTTGGCAAGGTTTCGCGACCGGTTGCCGGCAACCCAAGGCGCTAGGGAAACCGTTGTCTACCACGATCCCTGCTATCTCGGCCGTTACCGGAATATTTACGATGAGCCCCGAGCGGTGGTTTCCAAGTTGGCGAACCAAACCGATCCGCCGCGGGCTCGCGAGCGCTCCTTCTGCTGTGGGGCCGGCGGCGGTCAGATGTTTCTTGGTGAGGAAAAAGGCAAGCGGATCAATCTGGAACGCGCCGAAGAGCTGGCGGCCACACAAGCCGCCACGGTGGGCGTGGCCTGCCCGTTCTGCCAGTCGATGTTTCGTGACGCGCTGGCCGCCGTTTCGGAAAAGCCGCCAAAGTTGTTGGATATCGCGCAGATCGCGGCCGCGTCGATGCAGGATTAAGCTGGCGCATCCACAGACGCAAATGCGTATCGAAATCCGTTCTCAATAAGCCCCTCGAGTTCGGAGTCTGAAAAACCAAACTCGCGTTCGGCCACACTGTATTCACCCTCGAGAGTTGTATCGAACAGCCCCGGATCATCCGTGTTGAGCACGATGGGTACACCGGCCTCATAGAGCCGCCGCACAGGGTGGGCACGGAGCGATTCCACAGCCCCCGTGGCCACGTTGCTCGAAATGCAAATCTCCAGCGGGATATTGTGATCGCGCAAATGCCGCACCAAGACAGGGTCGTCCACGGCACGAATCCCGTGGCCGATTCGCTCGGAGCCCAAACGCAGCGCAGCCCAGACCGATTCCGGTCCCGCGGTTTCGCCCGCGTGCGCAGTCAGCCGAAGTCCACTGGCTTTCGCGAACCGGTAGACCTCGGTGAACCATTCAGCCGGACCGCGCACTTCGTCACCGCCGATGCCGAACGACACGACGCCTTTGTCTACGCGCTCAACAGCCAACTCCGCCACCTCCTTGGCATGCTCAGCACCGAAGTGCCGGATCGCATCCAGATTCCAGCGGACGACCACGGAAGACGCGTGGGCCTCGCACTGCAACGCATCATAAATCGGCGCAAACTCCTGCTTTTTCCAAAGAATGACGCCCGCCGATACCGTGATCTCCGCGTAACGTACGTTTTGCCGCTCGAGAGACGCCAGCAGCCGCCGGGCCAGGAGCGCGTAATCGTCCGGGGTGCGCAGGTACCCCACCACCCACTTGTAGCAGTCCAGGAATCCGGCGAACGTGCGAAATCCAAACCGGCTTTTGATCTCTTCAATGGAGAGCGCCGGCGCAAGCTCTCGCACCAGGTCCGGAGTCATCGATCCCTCCAGATGTAAGTGCAGTTCCGCCTTCGGGAGTTCGTGCCGCCCCATCACCATCCCTGCCATAATATAAGGCTCGCATGACAGTAGCTGATATCGAAGCCATAGTCGGGGGTTATCACGGCGACGCGTTTCGCGTACTCGGACCGCACATCGTTCAAAAACGCGATGCGCAGCCGCGCTGGGAGGTGCGCGCATTCCTGCCGCAGGCCGCATCCGCGGACGTCCTTATTGACGGCGCCACCTTTCCAATGGCCAAGCGGCACAAGGAAGGCTTCTACGTAGCGCTGCTCGAAGGGGAGCACCAGACCTACCGCATTCGCGTCCAGCTTTACGATGGCGCAACGGTCGAACTCGAAGACCCTTACCGCTTCCCTCCTCTGCTATCCAGCTTTCAGCTTCACCTGCACGCCGAAGGCACCAACTACGAAAGCTACGACATGCTGGGCGCTCACCTCGTCGAGATTGAGGGCGTACGCGGCACGCGTTTCGCCGTGTGGGCTCCCAACGCGGAGGCTGTGACGCTGGTCGGCGATTTCAACCAGTGGGACACACGCCGTCATCCTATGCGTGTGCGCGACGGCGGCATTTGGGAGATCTTTCTTCCGGGAGCCGGCGAAGGCTGCGCCTACAAATACAATGTCCGCTCGCGCGTGCGCGCTTATCGTCAACTCAAAGCCGATCCCTACGCCTTCCACTGTGAAACACCGCCAAAATCGGCATCGGTTGTTGCCAATCTCGACAAATACCAGTGGATGGACCAGGCGTGGATGCAAGAGCGCGCGAAGAAGGACTGGCTGCATGAGCCCATCTCGGTTTATGAAGTCCACCTCGAAAGCTGGCTGCGCGGCCCGCATGGCGAGATCCTGAGCTACCGCGAACTCGCAAAGAACCTGGTCGACTACGCCAAGGGCATGGGCTACACGCACCTGGAATTCCTGCCGATCATGGAACATCCCTTCTCCGGGTCCTGGGGCTATCAGCTCATCGGCTATTACGCGCCCACGTCGCGTTTCGGTCCGCCCGAAGATTTCATGTATCTGGTCGACCGCTGTCACCAGGAAGGAATTGCGGTGCTGGTCGATTGGGTGCCTGCCCACTTCCCCAAGGACGCGCACGGCCTCGCGTATTTCGACGGTACCGCGCTTTATGAACACGCCGACCCGCGCAAAGGCGAGCATCGCGACTGGGGTACTCTCATCTTCAACTACGGCCGCAATGAAGTTCGCGAGTTCCTCATTTCCAACGCGCTGTTTTGGCTGAAGCGGTACCACATTGACGGCTTGCGTGTGGACGCCGTCGCCTCCATGATTTACCTCGATTACTCGCGCGCCGCCGGCGAGTGGATTCCCAACCGGTACGGCGGCAACGAAAACCTGGAAGCCATCGATTTCATCCGGCGCTTCAACGAACTGGCGCATCAAGTACCCGGGGCCGTCACCGTCGCCGAGGAATCGACCGCCTTCTCGGGCGTCTCACGCCCGGTTTATTTGAACGGCCTGGGTTTCACTATGAAGTGGAACATGGGCTGGATGCACGACATGCTGGAATATTTCAGCAAAGACGCCATCTATCGCAAGCACCACCACAACAGCATCACGTTCAGCATGCTTTACGCGTTTACCGAGAATTTTGTGCTCCCCGTTTCGCATGACGAAGTGGTGCATGGAAAGCGATCGCTGCTCAGCAAAATGCCCGGCGACGAATGGCAGCGGTTTGCCAACGCGCGCGCGTTTCTGGCGTATATGTACGCGCACCCCGGCAAGAAGCTCTTGTTCATGGGTTCGGAGATCGGACAGTATGAAGAGTGGAATTACGCTTCGAGCATCCCGTGGGAGCTTCTTCAGTTTGATTACCACCGCAAGCTGCAAGCTTTCGCGCGGGCTCTGAACCATTTCTACAGCCACAACCCGGCGCTCTACCAGGTCGATTTCCATTACTCCGGTTTTGAATGGATCGACTTTCACGATGTAGAAAACTCCGTCATCGCTTTTCTGCGCAAGGCCGCCGATCCCAACGATTTCCTGCTGTTCTGCTGCAATTTCACGCCGGTGGTCCGAAACGGATACCGGTTCGGTGTCCCTGCCGCCGGCATCTACGACGAAGTGTTCAATACGGACGCCGAGTGTTTCGGGGGCGGCAATGTGCGCAACGAAGGTGGCATGTACTCCCAACCGGTCGAGTGCCACGGCCGTGCCAATAGCATTGTTCTGACATTGCCTCCTTTGGCTGTAATCGCGTTCCGGCGCCGGCCATAGCGGTACTGATCTCGCATGAACTCCAATCGTTTTGATGTTGTGATCGTCGGCGCAGGCCACAACGGCCTGGTCACCGCGGCCTACCTGGCGCGCGCCGGCCGCAAGGTGCTGGTTTTAGAGCGCCGTGAATTGGTGGGTGGCTGCTCGGTTACCGAGGAGATCTGGCCCGGTTTCCGCGTCTCGACCGCCGCGTATTTGGCCAGTCTTCTGCAAGATCGCATTGTCCGCGAGTTGGAACTGAGCCGTTTCGGGTATATCGTCGACGCCAAGGACCCCGCATTCTTCTCAGCCTTTCCCGACGGCCGCCACTTCTTCATGTGGCAAGACGAGCGCAAGACGCTGGATGAGATCGCGAAATTCTCCCCGCGCGACGCCGAAACCTTGCCCCGTTTCGAAGCGCATTTAGAGAAGCTGGCGCAGTTCGTCGAGCGCATGCTGCTCACCACGCCGCCGAATCTTCCGCCGCGTGGCGTCGTCGATTTCGTTGAATACATCAAGCTGGGTGCACGCATGCTGCGGCTCGGACGTCGCGAAATCGTCGGCCTTGTGAAAATCTTCACGCAGAGCGCCGCCGACTTTCTTGACGAATGGTTCGAGTCGCCGGAAGTCAAAGTCACGCTGGCCACCGACGGCGTCATCGGTGCGAACGGCGGCCCGCGTTCACCCGGCACAGCGTACATTCTTCTGCATCACTGCATGGGCGGCGTGGGCGGCAAGCGCGGTCTCTGGGGATTTGTGCGCGGCGGAATGGGAGCCATCTCCGAAGCCATCGCGCAATCCGCGCGCAGCCACGGCACCGAGATCCGAGTTAACGCGCCCGTCGCACGAATTGTGTCGAGTGGCAGCCGCGTGCGCGGCGTAGTCCTTGAAGACGGCGAGGAAATCGACGCGCCCATCGTGGCCTCCAACCTCGATCCCCATGTCACGTTTCTGCGGCTGATAGAAGAAGGCGAGCTCGATCCGGACTTCCGCGAGTCTATCCGCCGTTTTCGTACCGAAGGCACGTCGCTCAAGATGAATCTCGCGCTCGCCGGGCTTCCGGATTTTCGCGCGTTACCTGGAGCGGGTCCGCAGCATCGCGCCACCATGCACATCTGCCCGTCCATCGACTACGTGGAGCGCGCCTGGGATGATGCCAAGTACGGCCGCCCGTCCGACCGTCCCTTACTCGAGATGACGATTCCTACGATGTACGATCCGTCGCTGGCTCCGCCGGGCCACCACATCATGGGGATCTTCATGCAGTACGCGCCGTACACACTCCGCGAGGCTAATTGGGACGACGTTCGTGAACCCTACGCCGATCATGTACTGAATTTGATTGAGGAGTATGCGCCTGGCTTCCGTTCGCTCGTGCTCGCGCGCCAGGTGTTAACACCGCTCGATCTCGAACGTCGCTTCGGAATCACCGGTGGCAACATCTTTCACGGGGAAATGAGCCTTGACCAGATGTTCGTGATGCGCCCCGTTGCGGGATGGGCACGCTATCGAACACCGATCCACGGCCTTTATCTATGCGGGTCCGGCGCGCATCCCGGCGGCGGGGTCATGGGAGCCCCCGGTTACAACGCCGCCCGGGCCATCCTCAAAGGCAGCATGGAGCCGCCAGAGCCAAGCCGTGGCACGTCGGTGTGGTCGTCGCCCAAATAACGGCCGCTATTCCTTCTCCGGACCGCCGTCCGGTTCGATCCCCATCTGCGCTAACCGGTACCGCAACGCGTTGCGCGTAAGCCCTAGCGACCGCGCCGCCTGGCTCTTGTTTCCGTCAGCGCGCTTCAACGCCTCGCGAATCAACTCCTGCTCGTATTGATCGAGCGTCATGCCGGGCGGTAGCGTCATCTCCGTTCCCGCAGCGCGCGGACGCGGTGCATTATCCAGCTTGATATCCGGCGCGTCCAGGCTCTCGCCGGTACACATCACTACGCTGCGCTCGATTACGTTCTCCAGCTCGCGAACATTGCCAGGCCAGTGATAAGCCGTCAGTTTGTTCATCGCCGCCGGAGTGATCGTCTGCAATGTATTTCCGGCCTCCGCCGAATACTTGTGCAGAAAGTGTTCGGCCAAGTAAGGGATGTCCTGCTTTCGATCGCGCAAGGGGACGATGTTCATCGGCACCACGTTCAACCGGTAGTAAAGATCCTCGCGGAACGTGCCTTGCTCAAGTGCCGCGCGCAAATCCTGATTCGTCGCCGCAATCACGCGCACGTCGATGTGCCGCGTTTTGTTGCTGCCCAGACGTTCGAACTCGCGCTCCTGCAAAATCCGCAATAGTTTGACCTGAATCGACGCCGGCACGTCGCCGATCTCGTCCAGAAATACGGTTCCCGTATCCGCCTGTTCGAACTTGCCGGGTTTCGTCGTATTTGCCCCAGTGAATGCGCCCTTCTCGTACCCGAATAGCTCGCTCTCCATCAGGTTTTCCGGCAGCGCCGTGCAATTGATCTTCACAAAGGGACGGTCGCGTCTCGGCGAATGAAAATGAATGGCGCGCGCGATCAGGTCCTTCCCTACCCCGCTCTCGCCCGCCAGCAGCACGGTCGCCCGCGAGGGCGCCACTCGCTCGATGGTCGCGAAGATTTCCTGCATCGCCGGGCTGCGGCCGATGATGTTGTCGTACTCGTAGCGTTTCCCCAGTTCCTCGCGCAGCTTGCGATTTTCGTCGCGCAGCGCGCGCATCTCCAGACCCTTCTGGACGATCGCCATCAGGTGATCGAGGGAAAACGGCTTCAATAGGAAATCGATCGCGCCGGCCTTCATCGCCTGCACGGCAACCTCGATCGTCCCGAACGCCGTCATCACGATCACCGGCGCATTCGTGTTTTGCCGCCGGATGGCCGCCAAAAGCTCCAGCCCGTCCATGCCGGGCAGCTTCAGATCGGTCAAAACCAGATCCGCGCGCTCCGCCAGTTTGAGTCCCTCTTCCGCGGACGCAGCTTTGTCCACGTCGAATCCGGCCGATGTGAGTTGCAGCTCAATCACGCGGCGCAGCTTCTCTTCGTCGTCCACCACCAGGATGCGAGGCTTCATGTTGTGTGCTGCATGGGCAGCAGAACCCGGAATATGCTGCCTTTGCCGGGTTCGCTTTCCACCGCCATTCTACCGCCATGCTCGTCGACGATCTTAGACACGATCGCAAGCCCCAGGCCCACGCCGTTTCCCTTGGTAGTGAAAAACGGATTGAAAATCTGTTCCCGTATCTTGGGGTCGATGCCCGGGCCGCGGTCGATCACCGCGACTTCCGCGGTCCCATCCAGAGGCCTCGTCTTCAGCGTGACCGCCCCACCCTCCTCGCTCGCCTGCGCCGCGTTGAGTAGCAGATTGTAGAAGACGCGCTCCATCAGCTCGGCGTCGATTGGAAACGGGGGAAGGTCCGGAGAGTAGTTCTTGTAAAACGTCACCCGATACTGCGGTGCGTCGCGCTCCACCAGCTTCACCGCACGATCCAGCACTTCACCTATCTCGGTGGGCGCCAGTCTCAGTTGCAGCGGGCGTGCGAAATCCAAAAATCGCGTCACCAACGCGTTGGATCGGTCCACTTCGCATGCAATGAATCCCGCCACCTCGCGGGCGACGGCATTATCCTCAGGTACGCTGCGCGACAGCATCTCCGCCGACGCGCGAATCGTCCCCAACGGGTTTCGCAACTCATGCGCCAGCCCGGCGGAGAGCTGTCCAAGCGCGGCGAGGCGATCCGACCGCCTGACGGCTAATTCCGCCTGGCTCAAGTTTCGATTGGCTTCGGCCAGTTCCTCGGCCGTTGCGCGATATTTGGCTGATTGCACGCGCATCGCCTCCGCTAATACGTTCACCAGGTTCCCCGCAACGGCAAGGAGCAGGTTCCACATCACCAGGATCCGGATCCCTTGCGCGTCCAGTTCTACGGTCTTGAAATCCACGAACAACAGGAAGGAAACCCAGGCGCCACAGCACAGCAAAGTGATGAGCCAAGAGCCGACCACACCGAGATAGGTGGCCGCGGAAATCATGGGTAGCAACAAGATGGGGTAATAGTTGCTGGTCAAACCGGACTCGCCCCATCCGTGCTCTCTTTCCCTCCCCGAATGCCCGATCAGCACATACGCTAACAGCATCTCCAGAACAATCCACAAAACCTTGCCGCGCGTCGATCCCAAGGCTGGTATCTTCGGTCCGGCGATCTGCACGGCGGCCAGCGCAGCCAGCAATACAATTTCGTCGGCGTCCCGCGTGGGGCTTGCCGCCGCCAGACCAGCGAATAACACGAGCAGCAGTACGTCCTGTGGTCGCAGCACCTTGATCCAGCTCATCGTGCGTTCCGGGATGCCAAGTGGGATCTCATCCGCGATTGTGCCACAATAAAAACAAAGTCTCATGCCCAATCCAGCAGTCAGCCGTGACCCCGATGCCACCGGTACGGCCCCTGATTCTTCCTTCGGCGATATTCTTTCCCAATTTGAACAGGCGCATGCATCGCCGGAACAGGCGGATAATACCGGCCGCGAAGGGACCGTTATCGCTCTCACGGGCGACTCGGTCCTCGTCGACATCGGACTGAAGATCGAGGGTGTCCTGCCGGTGTCCGAGTTTCGTGAGGGCATTCATCCAGGGGATAAGATCCGCGTCGGCATCAACGGCCGCAACGAAGAGGGTTACTACCGCCTCTCCAAGCTCAACGTGCGGCGCCCCAAGGATTGGAGTGGCCTCGAAAAGGCGTTTCAGGAAAAGCGTTCCATTGCCGGCGTTGTGAGCGGCGCGGTGAAGGGCGGCCTCAGTGTCGATGTTGGCGTCCGCGCCTTCATGCCCGCCTCACGCAGCGGTGCCAAAGACGCTGCCGAGCTGGAAAAGCTCGTCGGCCAGGAAATTACTGTTCGGATCATCAAGCTCGATGTGGCGGATGAAGACGTCGTCGTCGACCGCCGCGCCATTCTGGAGGAAGAAGAGGCCAAGGCGCGCGAGCAGCGCCTGCTGGATCTCAAGGAGGGCATGGTCGTGCACGGCACCGTGCGTACGCTGACCGATTTCGGCGCATTCGTCGACATCGGCGGCGTTGACGGGCTGCTGCACGTTACCGACATATCCTGGGGCCGCGTCAACAAGCCCGCGGATGTCCTCAAAACAGGCGACCAGATTGAAGTTCAGATTCTAAAAATGGAGCAGCAGGGCGCCGGTAAGCGCGGCCGCCGCATTTCGCTCGGCATGAAACAGCTCCAACCCGATCCGTGGACGGCCGTTGCGGAGAAATACAAATCGGGCGACCGTGTGCGCGGTACGGTCACGCGTGTCACCGACTTTGGCGCTTTCGTCGAACTGGAACCGGGTATCGAAGGCCTGATTCATCTTTCCGAGCTTTCCTGGTCGAAGAAGGTTCGCAAACCAGCTGATGTCGTGAAGCCTGGCGACACGGTGGAAGTGGTGGTGCTCGGCGTCAGCACGGGCGAGCGGCGCATATCCCTCGGCTTGAAACAGGCTCTCGGCGACCCTTGGGAACAAGCGGAAAAGCGATATCCAGTCGGCAGCGTTGTCGAGGGACCCATTACGAGTCTCACCAAATTCGGCGCGTTTGTGCAGCTCGATGAGGTGCTCGAAGGAATGATTCACATCGGCGACATCAGCGCCGAGAAGCGCATCAACCATCCGCAAGAAATGCTCAAAGCCGGGCAGGCTGTTCGTGCGGCTGTGCTCGAGGTCGATCGCGCCAAACGCCGCATTCGCCTGGGCCTGAAACAGCTGCAGCCCACCTCGATCGACGAGTATATCGCCGAGCACAAAGAAGGCGACGTGGTGAGCGGGCGTGTAGCGGACGTTGCACGCGGAAAGGCGACGGTGGAACTTGGCGAGGGCATCCATGCCTATTGCAATCTCGCGGCAACCGAATCCACGAGCGCTCCCGCGGACGCGCCGGCGAAAGCCGACCTCTCAGCCCTCAGTTCGATGCTGGCAGCCAAATGGAAGCACGGACAAGCAGGCGGACTGTCTACGGGCAAGCGTGAGCCCGCCCGCTCCGGACAGATTCGCAGCTTCCGCATCCTCAAGCTCGACCCTGCACAAAAGAGAATCGAGCTCGAGTTGGCAAGCTAATTACTGCTTTGCGGGCGTCGCAGCCTTCTTTGCCACGCCCTTCTTGGTGGCGGCAGGCGCTGCGGGCGGCGGTCCAACTCGTTCCAACTTGATGCTCAGGATCTTGATTGCGGTCTTCGGCTTGTCGTCCGCATCTCGGGGAACCACGGCGATCTTGTGCACAACTTCCTGGCCCTCGGTTACCTGTCCGAAAACGGTGTAGTCGCCGTCGAGCTGGGCTGTCGCCTTCTCGGTAATAAAGAACTGCGTGCTACCGCTATGCGGCGCGCTGGTTCTGGCCATGCCTACGCGACCCGGCTGGTCAAACTTGAGGGTTGGCACGATCTCCTCGGGAATCGTGTAACCGGCACTGTATGTTCCGTTTCCCGTCGGGTCCCCTGCCTGGATCATGAACCCGGGGATCACGCGATGAAAGATAATACCCGGATAGAATGGCCGCTTCACCATTTGGCCCGTCTTCGGATCACGAAACTCTTTCGTTCCCCGAACCAGGCCCCTGAAATTTCGTACCGTAATGGGCGTCTCCTTCTCGAACAGCCTCATGGTGATGACCCCTTGGGTTGTCGTTATCACCGCGTAGAGTCCGTCTTCGCGCGCGGGCTTGGCTTGTGAAGCATCCGCGGGCGCCGCCGGAGGTGTCTGTGCTCCGAGCGTCGCGCCAAACAACGCAATGGCAATTAGTCGAGTCATGGCATCTTTCCTCATATTAATAATGGCGAGTAACGTTGCATTATACGATGCCGTGAACGCGCCTGAGCCAGTCGCCGTTAGCTTCCTTTTCAGGTTATGATGAACCAATCGAAAATGAGCTTGGGAGGGTTTGCATCATGAAAAGAGCATTCTGGATCTTGCCGTGCCTCGCGCTGGTGATGAGCGGTGCAGACATATCCGGCAAGTGGTCAGGCACCATCGATGTAGAAGACGCCGGATCGTCGACGGATGTACAGGTCGAACTGGTGCAAAAGGCCGACACGGTCTCCGGCAAAATCGGGCGCACCGGCGGTGGTGATGAGGGCGAAATCCGCAATGGAAAAGTAGTCGGCGGAAAGGTTTCCTTCGAGGTTGTCTCCGGCCAGACCAGCAGCCCGTTCAAGTTCACCCTCACTTTGGTCAACGATCACCTGGAGGGTGAAATGAAGGGATCCATGGATCAGGGCGAGATCGTCGGCAAAGTGAAATTAAGCCGCGCAACCCCGTAGCGGCGCGTTCGCTTACTTCTGATCGATGATGAATGTAGGCGCCAGACCGCCCGATGAAGAATAGGCGCCCGCCGCTCCGCCCGAGAGCCAACTGGCGCAGCCCGAGACCTTCCCCAAAAATGCTTGCGGGTGCACGCCCACTTGCATTTCGCGGTACTCCAGATGGCCGTAGGTCATCATGGGGAAGACCGACATTGCCGGCTCCACCTTTTCCTGAACCACGTAAGGTGAGCGTTGCGCTTGCCGCACCGCCCGCTCCCAGGCCTGTTGATCCAGTTCCGATCCGACAAAGCTGTGCTGGTCGCTATAATCGTCATTCGGCTTCAGCACCAGCTTCTCGCGGTGTTGATGAATGTAATCCAGCAGATCGATTGTCCGCTCGTGGTATGTGGTCTTGCCCGGAGTCACCAGCCGGGTCCACGGCACGTGGTCGCGAATGGCCCTGCGTTCCAACGCCGGAAATTTGGCGGTGAGCGTTTCATCGGTCAGCAATGCGAACAGCGCCTTCTTGTGCGCCATCTCCGACCGGAAGCTGTTCACCACGCAAACTGCGTGGTCGCGATACGCTTGCACCAGCGGGTGTGAAAGATCGAACCGCATCAGAAACTCCTGCACGCTGATGCGCCGGTAGATTAGGTGGATCTCGAAATTGCCGCTGCGCAACACGCCGTTGCGATATTCGAGTTGCTCCGGCGAGACAATTTCGGTCGCGTACCCAGCCTCACGGAAAAACTCGCGAAACAGCTCGTACTCGCCCTGCCCGTTGGAGGAAAACGGCGTACGGAATTCGAGAATCGCGATGTTCGGCTTCCGGGTGCTCGAGAACTGCTTGTAGGCCTTCAGCAGAGCCGCCAGAAAATACTTCTTCCCGCCGACCCGCGTCAAGGTGTAGCGCTTGCGAAACTCCTTTACCGGCGGACAATCCCAGAAAATATCGGCCAGTCCCTCAGCCCACGCCAGTCCTGCGGGTGAGTCAGCATTGTACTGCACCACTTGCAGCGTCCCGTTCGACAAATGCAAGTCGAACCGCGCCGCTACTTCCGACATGTTGTATCCGGGATCGACAGCCGCCAGCATCTTCTCCGCCGGCAGCAGTTGCACACGCGACAATAGCGCCGGCGACGCCAGCGCCATCTGTTCCATGCGTTCGATCGCCGAGGTGAGTGCCTCTCCGGTCTTAACCATCGACTCGTACTGGCGCCGCGTCACGAAATTGGGACGAAGAAACGGGCACAGTAGCCGGCCGCCCGAGGACAGCCGCTCGGCTTCCATTCGCTCATGCAGCAGTTTCACCCACGACAGATCCTTGTGGGGAGCCGCTTCGAGAATCTTGTTATAGCGAGTAATCGCCTCTTGTAGGTGCGACATTTATGCAGAACACCAATTGTGATTGATGTTTTCAGTATCGCACGGCAAGACGATTGCCAAAACGAAAGCAGATCTAAGTCAAAGATAATACTGTATTTAAAGTTTTTCGCTCAATCTCAGGCAACCCACCGACGTTAGAAGTCCAGTTGCCGCGCGACCGAGCCCAATTCTAGACGAGCTCCGCAGACGCTTCGGAACTGTCGTTGGCCGCTTGCCCTGCAGCCATGACACGCGGCGCGTACTCCATGCGAGCCGTTAGCGCGTCATTGGAGCGCAGCGAACTCTTGTTCTTGCTTCCGCGTGGACGTCCCCGCTTGCGCGATGTGGTCAGAATCGCGGGCGGTCTTCCGCGGCGCCGGTCGCGGCTCTGCTCGAGGCGCTCCAGATTGGCAATTACTTCCTCGATTTGTGTGCGTTCCTGGCGCAGGGCCGCCAGTACTTTGCCTACATCCATTTCCCCTCCCGGTTTTCTTAACGTGTTTGTAAACGTCTTGCTTACTTTTTATTTATACACTCGGAGCGCTCACCTTCAAAGAAGAATCTGGAAAATTTAATGCTTCTTTCCTCAAAAATCTCGCCGCGTATTTTCAGATAATTATGCGTAACGCTCCGTGGATTTGTGGTGGAAAAAACATCGTGGAGGGAAGTTGTTCAGCGCGCGAGTTCTGGCCGGCTGTATTCACCGCACTGAACCGCGATGACGGCCGGTGCGCTGCGCCATGGCCTTTTCACGAAATCATCAGCAATCCGCATGATCTGTATGTTCGAACACAGGCAATTGGTCCAGAATTTTCCGCGGCATAGAGAAAAAGTTAGCAGCATGAGTTTACAAATTGCCATGGACCAGAGGCGACACAACCCGTTGCACAAACAATTTGCGTCCGCTCATGCCTCCGGCTACAATGACCCTTTGGCTCGGCGACACAATTCAAGGGGGAGATAGAACCATGGAATGGACCACACCGGATTTTCAAGAAGTCTGCACCAGCTGCGAAATCAACACGTACGCTAACCCCGAGTTCTAACGGCCCGCGTGCGGGTCAAAATCCTCGGTTCCGCCGCCGGGGGCGGGTTTCCGCAGTGGAATTGTGCGTGTTCGAACTGCGTCCGCGTCAGGCAGCGAAACTTCCAGGGCTTGGCCCGCACGCAGGTTCAGGTTGCCATATCTTCCGATCGCGCTAACTGGTTCTTACTCAGCGCTTCCCCCGACCTTCCTCGCCAAATCGAATCTTTTCCCGAGCTTCAACCAACTTCGCAACCGCGTGCCACCCCCATTTCAGCCTTCGTGCTCCCGGGCGCGGATCTCGACCAGATCCTCGGCCTCATTATGCTTCGCGAATCTCAGCCTCTGCGCGTTTACGCGACGCCATCCATCCGGCGGATTATCATGGACCACAACATTATCTTCGCCATGGTGCGCAAACAAATCGGCTGGGATGTTGTGGCTCCGAACCGCGAGTTCGAGCTCACCTCGGTGACCGGTGCGAAGTCAGAGATCAAGTGTCTGCCGTTCGCTTTGAACGGCAGTTTCCCCCATTACGTAGATTCGCAACTCGCGGCATCGTTACACTCGGACGATGCGGTTCTCGGCCTGCGGCTCCAATCCGCGAACGGCAAGCGTTTGGTTTACATGCCCGGTGCACCGTCGGTGGAAAAATCATGGCTCGCTCACCTGGAGACAGCCGATCTTCTGCTCTTCGACGGCACCTTCTGGACGGACGACGAGTTAATCCGCATTCAAGGTGCCGGCCGTACTGCCCGTCAGATGGGCCACATACCGGTCTCGGGACCGGATGGGAGTTTGGCGCAGTTGGCTCACCTCAAGCATCCGCGCAAAGTCTATATTCACGTGAACAACACCAATCCGATGCTCGACGAAGCCAGCTCTGAATATCGTGAAGTACGCGACGCCGGCTGGGAAGTCGCACACGACGGCATGGAGTTTGAACTGTGACGGTCACCACGCCCGAATTGCTCACTGCCGAAGAGCTAGCTTCCCGCCTGCGTGCCGTGGGCGAGGAACGCTATCACCATCGCCACCCGTTTCACTTGCTGATGCACGAAGGAAGACTGACGCGCGGCCAGCTCCAGGCGTGGGCGCTCAATCGCTTTTATTACCAAAGTCAGATCCCGGTGAAAGACGCCTTGATCCTATCCCTCAGCAACGACCCCGAGTTTCGCCGCAAATGGCGGAAGCGCGTGGTCGATCATGACGGCGAGCGTGCCGGCGATGGCGGCATTGAGCGTTGGTTGCGGCTCGCGGAAGCCACCGGCCTTGACCGGGAGCGCGTGGCCTCCGCCCATGAAGTGCTGCCCGCAACGCGATACGCCGTCAATGCGTATCTCGAACTGGTATCCCACAGAAGTTTTCTTGAAGCGGTCGCATCCTCGTTAACGGAGATGTTTTCTCGCGATTTGATTGCGCTGCGCATGGACAAACTCCGCCAGCATTATCCGTGGCTCGAGGGTGGTCTCGCGTATTTCCAGGCTCGCCTCACACAGGCTCCTGACGATGCCCGCTTCGCTCTAGACTGGGTCACGAAAAACGCCGCCACGCGCGCCGAGCAGGAGTTGGCCATCGGCGCCCTTCGCGCCAAGTGCGATATTCTGTGGGCGCAACTGGACGCGCTGTATTTTTCGTACGTAAACCCAGGCTGGCCGCCTCCCGGAGCATTTCGCGCGGAGGTCGAGTGAGCCAGCTTTCCGCAGCCAGCCGGCCAAGGCTGCGCGCCGGATGCAGATTGAGCGAGTCCACCCAGCAGGGCGATGTGTTGCTCATCCCCGAAGGTATTCTTCGCCTGGTGGGACCCGGGAAGAAAATCCTGGAACGGTGTGACGGCGTCCGGAACGTCAGCGATATCATCCGCGATCTGCAAGCCGAGTTCCCCACGGTAGATCCTGTCCGCATCGAAACCGAAGTCAACACGTTTCTCGACCGGCTGCACCAGAAGGGCGTTCTCGATATCGGATAAGAACTTCATGATGGCATCCGGCCCGCTATCGTTGATCGCCGAAATCACGCACCGCTGTCCGTTGCACTGCGTGTACTGCTCGAATCCCCTGGAAATGCAGGCGCGGCAGCGCGAGCTGCCCACCGAAACATGGAAAAATCTCTTCGCATCGGCAGCGAAATTGGGCATTCTGCAATTGCATTTGACCGGCGGCGAACCGCTCGCCCGGGCGGACCTGGCCGAGCTGATCACGGCCGCCCGCCAATCCAATCTCTATACCAACCTGATCACTTCCGGCGTCGGTCTCACCGAGGAACGGCTGGCGGCCTTGGTAACCGCGGGCCTCGATCACATCCAGTTGAGCTTCCAGGATTCGCAAGAAGAGCCCGCAAACGAAATCGCCGGCACGCGCTCGCACTCCCTCAAAATCGAGCTGGCTCACCACATCAAGCATCAACGCATCGCCTTCACGATGAACCTGGTGGTGCATCGCCAGAATCTCGATCGCCTGCCCGAGATGATTACTCTCGCCGAAGAGCTGGCGGCCGACCGGTTGGAGATTGCGCATGTCCAGTATTACGGTTGGGCGCTGCGGAATCGTGAGGCTCTGCTGCCTTCGCGGCCTCAGTGGGAGCGATCGCTCGAAGTCATCACCGCCGCGCGCGAACGGCTGAAAGGACGCATGCGTGTCGATTTCGTGGGTCCCGACTACTACGCGAAGTATCCGAAACCTTGCATGGGCGGTTGGGGCCGCAGTGTGATCCTGATCGACCCTGCCGGACGCACCCTTCCCTGCCATGCCGCGGGCGTCATTCCCGGCTTGGCATTCGACAATATCCAGGACCACGATTTGCGCTGGATCTGGGAACAATCGCCTGCTTTTCGCAAATTCCGCGGCAAAGACTGGATGCCTGAACCTTGCCGCAGTTGCGACCGGCGCACCCAGGATTTCGGCGGCTGCCGCTGCCAAGCCATGCTGCTCACCGGCGATGCCGCCGCCACCGACCCGGTCTGTACGCTGTCCCCAATGCATGGAATCGTGGAAGCCATTGTTAGTTCCGCTCAACAACAACCCGACTGGATATACCGCATCGATCCCGCCCCAGTTGCGTAGGATCGAGGCATGTTTCGACGGAAGAGCTTAAATCGCTTAAAACAAAAGACTTGGAAATGGGGATCAATCAGCCCTGCAACACAACCTGGCTCCCCGGCTAGTGTAAACTCCCGAACCGATTAGGTTCGAAACGGGCATTCCATTTCCGAACGTTCGGACGTATAATTCAGATGGGTGAGTCGGTTATGAGACCTCTGGATCTACCCGAGATTCTGATCGTGATTGGCCTTGCAGCCTGCGCGATCTGGGCCGTGTACAACTGGAAACAGAACCGGCTGCATTTACATAAGTAGGCGCGCCGGGAACGCGGAAACGGGCCGGTGAGCTCTATTCTGCCGCGTGATGCAGTATTTCGTCCGCAACTTCAGCCACAGTTTTCATTTCCGCAACATCATGCACGCGCACGATGTGCGCCCCCGCGAGGATTGACGCCGTAACCGCTGCCGCAGTCGCAAAACGCGTTTGTTCCTCGGTTTGTTGCGCCAAAAACGACTTCCGCGACGGCCCCACCAGCACCGGCAGCTCCAATTGCGCCAGTTTCCCGAGTTGCGCCAGGATTTCCGAGTTCTGCTCCTTGCGTTTGCCGAACCCGATTCCAGGATCAATCACCATGCGCGATCGATCTACTCCCGCATGCCGCGCGCGGCTGACCGTTGCCTCGAGCTCGTGCGTGATCACGCCCATTACGTCGCGCAACGGCGGCAGCTTGGCCCAGGTTTCCGGACGGCCGCGCATGTGGTTCAGAATGAGACCCGCGTCGAATTGAACCGCGATCTTCGCCAAGTGGGGCTCAAACGTAAGCCCGGTAGGATCGTTAATGACTTCCGCACCGTGCCCGATCGCGAGTTCCGCCACTTCGGCTTTGTAGGTATCGACCGAGATCGGCACCGTCAGTTTTCCACGTAGCCTCTTCAGCACCGGGATCAGCCGCCGGATCTCTTCCGCCGCGGAAATCGGCGCAGAGCCTGGTTTAGTCGATTCCGCGCCTATGTCGATGATGTCCGCGCCCTGCTCCTCAATCTCGATCGCGCGGGCGAAGGCGCGGTCGGGGTCGAGGAACTTGCCGCCGTCGGAGAACGAGTCCGGCGTCACATTGAGCACGCCCATGATGAGCGTACGCTCACCCAGCTTGATCTCGCGCGCTTTCAGTTTCCACACTGCCGGACGCCGCGTCATGATTTTGTGGCTAGCCTTTTCCGCAACTCCGAGGTTGCCGCGCGATGACATTTCAAGCAGAGCGTGTGCATATTCGCCAAATCGCATTCGCCGCCGCCTTCAGCCACGGGAATGACGTGATCGGCATCCCACAAACTGCGGCGCCAGCCTTCCTTCAGCTTCCATTCTTTCAGAAATTGCCGGCGCATCCGGTAGTCGAATTTGCGAAATTCTTTCCGAAGCCATTCCGTGTCGGTGCCGCACACGGCGCACAAGCCTCTATCGCGCGCATAAACCTGCTCGCGCAAATAGCCGGGATCCGTGCGCAATTTCCATTCGTTCACGCAGTCTGCGGAGCAGAAGGTTCGGCGGCCGCGAGGCACCTCGATGGCGCACCATCGGCACAATGCGCGGCCATTCCGGCCTTTCGCGAGCGAGCCCGCTTTCACCCACCCGCCTTTGCTGACTCGCTGTGTGCTAGGCGTCAAATCAGACCCGCAGCTCGTAACCGAGGCCGCGCATGCCTTCGATGATCCGCGCGCGGATCGCGCCTGCTTCCTCAGAGGAAAGGGTGCGCTCGGGCGACCCGAGTGTCAGGCGGAACGAAACGCTCTTTGTATTCTCCGGAAGCGGCGGGCCGGAATATTGCCGCACATACTCGATCGATTCCAGCAACTCGCCCGCGAACTCCCGGATCTTTACCAGCAAATCTCGAACCAGTTCGCGCTCTCCCGCAATCACCGACAGATCGAATTCGCTTGAAGGATAGCGCCGCAACGGCGTGTACGCTTTGTCCCGCAGCCGCAGCTTCTGCACAACTTCCAAATCCAGATCGAGCACACCCGCCCGCCCTTCGAGCAGGTTCGGGTGCAGTTCGAACAACCGCCCCACTCGCTCGCCGCGCCAGGTAATCTCCGCTGTCCGCGCAGGGTGCTCGAATGCTCGCGCCACTGCCGGACGGGCCTCCGCCCTCGGCATCAGGCACTCCGCCGCGCGTTTCAATTCGAACAGATGCGCGGTGCCTTCGTCTTTGCTGTAGATAGCGGCCACGAGATGCGGGATCTCCCGCGGCAATCGAGAGGTCTGTTTGTGGATCTCGCGCCCGATCTCAAACAACCGGAACGCGTCGAAATGCTTGCGGTTCTCCGTGATGTTGCCGTAAATCTCCGGCAAAAGCGACGTGCGCAGCAGGTTTTGATCGGAGGCGATGGGATTCGCCACGCGCACGTGATCCTCCGGCGCAAACCCGAACTTTCGCGCCAGGTCTTCGCTTACAAACGAGTAGTTATAGACTTCGGTGAACCCTTGTGCCGCGAACATCGCTCGCGTCGCGCGATAGAATGCGCGCGATTCCTCTTCGGGCGGCACCGTGTCCAACACCGCGGGCGCCGCCGGTGTGATCGAGTCGTACCCCAGCATGCGTCCGACCTCTTCCACCAGATCGTCCTTGAGTGAAACGTCTTTGGTCGCGCGCCACGAAGGGATCGTTACCACGAAAACGTCCGTCCGAGTCTCACACACACCAAATCCAAGGCATTGCAGGATGTCACAAACCTCGGCGGCGGTGACAGTGCGCCCCAATTTCCGCACGACCCATGCCACCGGCAGCTCCACTTCAGGCGCCTTAGGCAGTGGACGCTTCACGTCGACCAGGCCACCCACCAGCCGCGCACCCGGCGAGACCTCGCGCATCAATTCCACGACGCGCGCAAGCCCGCGCACGGTATTCATGGGATCCTGCGATTTTTCGAACCGCATGGAGGCGTCAGTGCGCAGCTTGATATCCACCGATGTTCGCCGGACGCTCGCCGCCTGGAAATTGCCGCTCTCGAAAACCACATTCGTGGTCGTCTCTGAAATGGCGCTGCCCAGGCCGCCGATCACGCCGGCAATGCCGATCGCTCCCGCGGCGTCCGCAATCACCAGATTGCTCGACTTGAGCCCGTACTCCTCATCATTCAGCGCCACGGCGCGTTCGCCATCCTTTGCGCGGCGGACAAAAATGGTGTCACCGTTCAGCCGGTCGCGGTCGTACGCATGCATGGGTTGTGCCAGCTCCGCCATCAGGTAATTCGTCAAATCGACAATGTTGTTGATGGGGTTCAGGCCGATGGCGCTCAACCGATACTGGAGCCACAACGGCGACGGCGCGACCTTCACGTTTTCGAAAACGATAGCGCTGAAGCGCGGGCACAGATCGTAATCGGCAATCTCGACTCTTATCGGCGACGGTCCGCTCGGCAGGAGTTCCGGCTTTACGGGATCCAACAGTGGACGCCCCGAGATCGCCGCGACTTCGCGCGCCATGCCGAAATGCCCCCACAAATCCGGCCGGTGGTTGATGGATTTGTTGTCGATCTCGATGACGCTATCGGGTGCGCAGCCGGCAATCGCCGCGCTTTCGATAATTCCCGCGCCATCGCGATTGATACCGAGCTCGGCGGCGCTTGCAAGCATGCCGTCACTCTCGATTCCCTGGATGATCTTCTTTCCCAACGGCACATAAACCGTCGTCAAACCCTCGCGGCAGTTGGGCGCGCCGCAGACCACGGTCTTCGTGCCATAGCGGCCGGTTACGACCCGCGCCTTTACATTGTGCGAGTTCGCAATCGGCTCCACGGTTTCGACACGCGCTTCGCAGGCGGAGCCAAGGTAAACACCCACCTCTTCGATCCCCTCGCACTCGGCCGTCTTCATCGTGATGAGGGCTTCGAGCGTGGCCGCGGGAATCTCCAGGCCGTCAACGTATTCGCGAATCCAGTTGTAAGAGAATTTCAACTTCTCTGCGCCTCTGCGTCTCTGCGGCTAATTTAGAATTGTTGCAGGAATCGCAAGTCCCCGCCTTGCAGCAGGCGGATGTCCTCGATGCCGTAACGCATCATCACCAGCCGCGTCAGTCCCAACCCAAAAGCAAATCCATTCCATTCCTCAGGATCGATGCCGCTCGTGCGGAGCACGTTGGGATTCACCAGGCCGCAGCCAAGCTGCTCCACCCACCCGCTCTGCTTGCATACCGGGCACCCCGTGCCACCGCAAATGAAGCATTGAATGTCCAGTTCAAACCCCGGCTCGACGAACGGAAAGAATCCGGGCCGTAGCCGAACCGACACGTCGCGCCGGAAGACCTCGCGCAGCAGCGTTTTCATGAAGTAGAGCAGATGCGCCACGGAAACGTCGCGGTCGATCATCATGCCTTCGATCTGGTAGAACGTGTGCTCGTGCGAAGCGTCCACGCTCTCGTTGCGAAATACACGCCCCGGCGCCACCATGCGTAGCGGCGGCCGGAACCGCTCCATGCCCCGCACCTGGACAGGCGACGTATGCGTGCGCAGCAAATTACCGTCCGTTAGCCAAAATGTGTCCTGGGCGTCGCGAGCCGGGTGATCCGCCGGAATATTCAACGCGTCGAAATTGTGATATTCGGTCTCGACCTCGGGTCCATCGAGCACCATAAACCCTAGCGATACAAACAGATCCTCGATTTCGTTCTGAATCTGAGTAACCGGATGCAGGCTTCCCGGCCGCGTGCCCGGCGCCGGGATGGTAAGATCAACCCACTCCGCATCGAGCCGCGCCGCCAGCTTTGCCTCATCGAATTTGGCCTTCTGCCGTTCGAAAGCCTCTTCCAGCGTCTGCTTCGCGGCGTTCAGCAGCTTCCCGGCGCGCGCCCGCTCCTCGGGAGCGAGCTTGCCCATCTCCTTGCTGATCTGCGCCAGAGCGCCTTTGCGGCCAAGCGCTTCCACGCGAACGCCATCGAGCTCTTCCACGGACCCCGCCGCTTCGATGCGCACGCGCGCATCGGCCTGAAGCGCGCGAATCTGCTCTTCTACCATGAATCGAACATTTTAGCAGTATTGATTGGATTGCGCCTGCCAGTCCAAAATGGTATGTTTTACGTGAAGTGATTCCGCAACCACGTCTGGATCCTCAGTCCGAAGTGCCTCTGTATCAGCAGCTCTACCGGCATTTCACGGAGCTCATTCGATCCGGATCGCTCAAGCGCGGCGAACGCCTGCCACCCACTCGTGAATTGGCTGGCCTGATTGGACTGAACCGAACAACTGTCTCCGCTGCGTATGAACTTCTCGAAGCGGATGGCCTGATTGCCGGCCACGTGGGCCGCGGAAGTTACGTGACAAGTGGTGATGCGCCCGGCGCCGAAGGCTTGAACTGGAATGCAATTCTGGAATCAACGAGCTCTAGCAGCGCTCAACCAAACCTTTCCGGCGCCATCAGCTTTGCCGTTTCCAGGCCGTCGGAGAACCTGTTTCCCATAGATGATTTTCGTGCCAGTTGCCAGGAAGTAATGGCGAATGCGGATTTCGCCTCGGTGTTGCAGCTTGGCTCGCCCGGCGGATACGAGCCGCTGCGGCAATACCTGATCGAAGCTGCACAACAGGAAGGCGTAATGCGCCCCGGCGACGACCTGGTGATCACCAGCGGGTGCCAGCAGGCGCTCGATCTCGTGCGTCGCGTGCTGGTTCGCGCGGGTGATCGCGTACTGGTGGAGGAACCGGTTTTTCCGGGATTGAAAAATCTTTTTGTCGAAGCCGGCGCGGATCTGATCGGCATCCCGATGCACCAGGAAGGCCTGGATCTACTCCAACTGGAGCGAGCGCTCGCCAAGGCCTCGGCGAAGGTCATCGTCGTGACCTCCAATTTTCAAAATCCCACCGGAACCACCCTCAGCCGGGATGCGCGCACTACTGTATTGCGGCTGGCGCGCGCGGCGTGCGTGCCGCTGATTGAAAACGACATCTACGGGCAGTTGCGATATGAAGGCGAACCGATCTCCACCATCAAGCAGATGGACGAGACTGGCGACACCATCCTGTTGCGAAGTTTTTCCAAGGTCTCTTTTCCAGGTCTGCGTGTCGGGTGGGCGATCGGACCACGAGGGTTCATCGCGCGCATGACAGAATCCAAACAACTGTCCGACCTGCACAGCGATCAGCTCTCGCAAGCCGCGTTGTTGCGCTTCGCCCAGTCGGGCCGCCTGGAAGCGCATCACCAACGCGTCCTAAAGGCCGGAACCGAGCGCCTCGCGACAACACTCACCGCGTGCCAGCGCTACTTGCCCGAGGGAACAGAGTTCACGCGCCCCCAAGGTGGCATGAACCTTTGGATTCGCCTACCCGAACCGCTGGACGCCGGCGAATTGCTGGCGCGCGCGCAGCGTGAGGGCGTTACGTACCTGCCCGGGAAGTACTTCAGCGTGAACCGTTCGCAACCGAGCGCGTTGCGTTTGAGTTTTGCGGGTCTGGAGCCGGAGCAGATTGAAAAAGGCGTCAGAATTTTGGGAGAGATTTTCTCAAGCGAGCTGGAAAGGCTGCGCGGAGCGTGGAATCACGAGCCCGCGCCGGCCATGGTTTGAAATCGAACAGGAGAGCGTATGTATCTGGATGAAACATTTCGTGTAAAAGTCGGGCTGGCGGAGATGCTCAAGGGCGGCGTAATCATGGACGTTACCAACGCCGAACAGGCGCTGATCGCCGAGAAGGCCGGGGCCACGGCGGTGATGGCTCTGGAGCGAGTGCCTGCCGACATCCGCAAAGAGGGCGGCGTGGCGCGTATGGCGCCGATCAGCAAGATCCGCGAGATCATGCAGACCGTCAGCATTCCGGTAATGGCGAAGGCGCGCATCGGGCACTTCATGGAAGCGCGGATTCTCGAGGTGCTCGGCGTGGATTATGTGGATGAAAGTGAAGTGCTCACACCGGCCGATGAGGAGCACCACATCGATAAGCGCGGGTTCAAAGTTCCGTTTGTATGCGGCGCGCGCAATCTGGGCGAAGCGCTGCGGCGGATCGCTGAGGGGGCGGCCATGATCCGCACCAAAGGCGAAGCCGGATCGGGCAACATCGTCGAGGCCGTGCGCCACATGCGTACGATTCAAAAGGAAATGAAGCAGCTCACGGTGCTCGGCAAGGAAGAATTGGTCGCGGAATCGAAGAAGCTGCAGGCGCCGCTCGAGCTGGTGGAGCACGTGGCGCAGCATGGGAAGCTGCCCGTGCCTAATTTCTCCGCCGGCGGCATTGCCACTCCGGCCGACGCCGCGCTCGTGATGCAGCTTGGCGCCGAGGCCGTGTTCGTGGGCTCGGGCATCTTCAAATCGGACGATCCCGAGGCTCGGGCGCGAGCGGTGGTGAAGGCCGCCACGTATTTCAACGATCCGCAAAAGTTGCTTGAGGCGAGCGAAGAGCTGGGCATCGGCATGCACGGGATCGATGTTTCCAAATTGCAGGAATCGGAGCTGCTGCAAACGCGGGGCTGGTAGATGAAGAAGGTCGGGGTCCTAGCGCTCCAGGGTGATTTCGAAGCACACAGCCAGGCCCTGGCACGGGCGGGGGCCGAGCCGGTGCTTGCCCGAACGGCTGCCGACCTCGAAACACTGGATGGGCTCGTGATTCCCGGCGGCGAAAGCACCACCATGCTGAAGCTGATGGCGGTAGAAAACCTGTTCGAGCCCCTGGAAGAGTTTGGCCGCCGCCGGCCCATCTTCGGCACCTGCGCCGGAGCCATTCTGCTGGCAAGCGACGTCACTCACCCAGCGCAGCAGAGTCTTGGATTAATGAATCTTACTGTAGAGCGCAACGGCTATGGCCGGCAGATCGACAGCCGCGTCGCTCATCTTGCACCCGCGCCGGAGTTCGAGCAACGAACGCGCTCTGGCGAACTCGAAGCCGTGTTCATTCGCGCGCCCATCATTCGCCGCGTGGGGCCAGAGGCCCATGTACTGGCGACCTACCAAGGCGACCCTGTGCTTGTGGAACAGGGCCGCCACCTCGTGGCTACCTTTCATCCGGAGCTGAGCTCGGATTCGCGGGTCCATGAGCTATTCCTTTCTAAACTGTGAAACGTGCTAAGCGGAAACGCGTGCTGTTTGTTTGCATCGGCAATTGCTGCCGGAGTCAGATGGCGGAGGGGTTTGCTCACGAATATGGCGCAGATATTGTCGCGGCGGAAAGTGCCGGACTGGCCCCGGCAGGGATGGTAGTCGACGAGACCGTGCGGACCATGGCCGATAAAAGCGTTGATATTTCTGGCCAGTATTCGAAGGCCTTTCGGCTGGATGAGGCCAATGAGTGCGATTTAGTGGTGAATATGAGCGGCGTGGGACTGCCGGACGGGGTTCACTCCCCGGTCATTGAGTGGAAGGTCCGCGATCCGATCGGCGAATCGGATGAAGTATATACACAAGTGCGCGATCAGGTGGAAGCCCTAGTCACGGACCTGATCTGGAAATTACGCGGCAAACGGGCACAACGGGACATGTAAGTCAGGTTACGTAACCCCCTTGCGTCCGGTTTCTGTTTTCGTAATAATACAGACACACGGTTGTGTTGATTTCAGCTCAACAGGAGTCCTGCTAGTGCCGGCTGCTGCAGCGAAGAAGTCTACCTTGGTCCGCGCTTTGAGTTTTTGCGTGGAGGAGTCTCAGAGGCGTGAAATCAAGCGCCTTCTACTAGGGCTGGCTACCGACGAACTGCAATACATTGCCGAGTTTCTAGGCTCTTGCATTCTGGAAAGCGGCTGGCGATGCTACAGCAACCGCACGCAACTGGCCGAGGCCATCAAACAGTTCGACCGCAGCCGTCGGGAATCGGGGTGCCGTTGCACCGCCGGCTCGTTACGTGATCAGGACCAGGAACACAAGATGATCCTCCTGCTCGAATATCTCTGCCGGTCGGGGATGACGCAATTCACGCTCAGTGTAGGCGCAGGCCAGGGATAGAATTCCTCACGGGTTGTACCTCCGGCAGCCGCGCAGCCCGATGCTAGAATAAAGGCTCTTGGGAGGTCGTCTAATGGTAAGACTGCAGACTCTGGATCTGCGTATCGGGGTTCGAGTCCCTGCCTCCCAGCCAAACATTTCCCGGCACTTGCACGAAATCTTGACCGGCGCACTGCGTTCCAAACGCCGAAGCGGCGAGCTATCGTAGGCTCGCGGATTCAGCTCTCCCACTGGGGCTTCTGGGGTCTGGTTAATTGCCCGACTTAACCCTGCGCTGCCCGTCGTTATTGCGGCGCGCACCTCGCCTGTGCATTGGAGCAGTTTTTCACTCCTGATACTCTCGGTTTACGCGAGGGTACAATCCTGAAGATCATTGGTATGATGCGAGACCAAATGACTGCATTGCGGAGAGTCGTCCGATCGATGAGCCTGCTCCTGCCGGGCTTGTACGTGCTGTTCGCCGCGTCCGCGGCCCAGGCGCAGCCGCGCCACGATGCGCACGTCGTGCTCATTAGCCTGGATGGTTTCAGTGCGGAGGCGCTACAAAACCCCCGCTTGCCGTTACCCAACCTTCGGAGGCTGATTGCGGAAGGTGCACACGCGAAGGGGATGCTGCCGGTCAATCCAACCATAACCTGGCCGAACCATACCGCCATGGTTACGGGCGTCGACGCATCCGTTCACGGCGTGCTTTATAACGGGCTGCCGGTCAGAAAGGATTCCCGAATCGAAATCGTTGAAGCCGTAGACAAGAACACCCTCGTCCGCGCGCCTACCGTGTATGACCTGGCTTTTCGGGCTGGCCTCACAACCGCGGAAGTGGATTGGGTGGCTATCCAAAATCCCGGCACCATCAATTGGTCGTTCGCCGAGGAGCCCAACCCACAGGGCCTTGTAGAGCGCGAACTGACCCGTTCCGGCATCGTGGATGCGGGTGTGATCCGCGACTTTCGCAAATTGCCGATTACCCTGCGCGACGAACACTGGCAGAATGCCGCCATAGAGATCTTGAAGGCGCATAAGCCCAACCTGCTGCTTCTCCATTTCCTGACCACGGACAGCGTGCAGCATGAGTACGCACCCGCGACGCTTGCGGCCGATACGGCGCTGGCCCTCGCGGATCAACGGGTGGGGAGAGTACTAGCCGCGATCCACGAGATCGGTTTGGAAAAGAGCACAACCATCCTCGTGGTCTCCGATCATGGCTTCAAGACCGTGCGGAAGCTGATCCATCCACGGACCATGATCCTCGGGCAGCAATCGGATGTTTTCGTCGTACCCGAGGGAGGTACCGCCATGGTGTATATCACGAATCGAGCGGCGCGTGACGAGTTGTTGCGCTCCCTGCCCCGGAAGTTCGCAGCGGTCGAAGGAATCTCGCGCGTCTTGACCCCGGAGCAGTTCGGTCTATTCGGCTATCCTGCGCCCGAGAAGGATGAACGCATGGCGGATCTCATTCTAGCGGCGGCCAACGGCTATGCGTTTGACGGAAAAACGGTTGGCCCCGCTGTCAGCGAGGTTGTTCCGCCTATCGGCAGCCACGGGTATCTCAACGACGATCCGGATATGCGTGCCATCTTCATTGCCTGGGGCGCCGGGATCCGCAAAGGGGCGGAAGTACCGGAAATCAGAAATGTTGATGTGGCGCCAACCATCGCAGGTCTGCTGGGGCTCGAAATGAGCGGAGTTACCGGTCGCCGTCTTACCGCCATTCTGCAATAGCAAGGGTGGTTAGCGGTGGAACCAGAAGATACGCAGCCGGTGCCCACGTCAGCGCGGTCACGCAATTGGGAACCAATCAAGTTCATGGTGTACAATTCTAGTTCCGGCGCAATCGCGATCTGGACGCCCGGTACTTTTTTGACCACTCCTTCGTGCCGCCCTTCCGCCTCTAACGACGCATCTGGCGTCTCCGTGGGATTGGCCTCAACGACTGCACGAGTTCGAGGCAGTTCCAGTTTGGATTCAAATCGATTTTTGGCTATTTATGATCAGGCAAAATCGCATCAGAATTCTTCAGGCCAGCGCACTTCTGTTGACCGTTCCCACAGTACTGTGGGCCTTTGCCAATGGACCTTCCGCTGGATACACTACCGCACCAGGCGATCATCCAGGCGTTGCCTGCACCAAATGTCATAGCCAATTCGATCTGAACAGCCAGGGAGGGAGCGTCACCATCGCCTTCCCCAAGGGACTGAGCTATACTCCCGGCGCCACTCAAACCCTAACGGTCACTATCGCCGATCCCGCCGCAGTCGCGTACGGCTTTCAAATGACCGCCCGCGTCCAGAGCAACCTGGCCGGCGGACAGGCCGGCAGCTTCACCGCTGGAACGAATCAAAAAATAATCTGCACCGGCAGCACTGCCAGCACGTCAGGTGGGTGCCCCGACAGTGGCATTGAGTGGATCGAGCAGTCTCAACCCCTGCCCACTGGCACTTTCACAATCCAGTGGAGCGCACCTGCAACCAACGTCGGCGGTATCCACTTCTACATCGCCGCTAACGCCGCCGTAGATGGGCCGATTAACTACGATCATATTTACGCAGCAGATTACATTCTCGGAGCGCCGGCACCCCCAAGCCCCAACCTGGCCGGCTCCATGGCCCAGTTGGCATCCGGCGGCGGTTGGGATACCACGCTCACGCTGATCAATACGAGTGCGGCACCGGGACAAGCAGTTTTGGACTTTTTCGGGAATGATGGTAGCCCACTAGAACTGCCGTTCACATTCCCGCAGACACCTTTGCAGGCTAGTGCTCTCGACTCGACGGTCAGTTACACACTCAACGGCAACTCACTACTGGTACTCGATACGCAGCAGCCCGACAATCTGGATGCTCAGATTGGTTCGGCACAGCTACTCACAAATAGCGGCATCGGCGGGTTCGCCATTTTCAACTATGTTCCGACGGGGCAGGAGGCCGTTGTGCCTCTCGAAACCCGCAACGCGGCTTCGTACATTCTCCCCTTCGACAACACCGGCGTCCTTGCAACGGGAGTAGCTATCGCGAACATCGAACCGCAGACCGCAAACATACCAGTCGTCATCCGTGACGACACGGGCGCGCAGATCGGAACAGACACAGTCATGCTTGCTGCCCAGGGGCATACATCATTCATGTTGACCGACAACTACAGTTTGACCGCGGGAAAGCGTGGAACACTCGAGTTAGACACACCGTCCTCCGGCCAAATTAGCGTGCTGGGTTTGCGAGCAAACGGAAGTGCTCTCACGACGATGCCGGTGCTAGCCAACGTAACCACGGGTGGAGGCTCCATGGCTCAGGTTGCGTCCGGCGGCGGATGGCAGACCACATTCACACTGGTCAACACGGGCACAGCTCCCGCTGAGGCGCAGTTGAATTTCTTCGACAACAACGGCAATCCTCTTTCCTTGCCTTTGACCTTCCTGCAATCCGGCACGGCCATAACGTCGGCGACAATCAGCCAAAACTTGGCTGCAGGAGCCACCCTGATAGTCCTGACACAAGGAAGTGACGCCGGGGCGTCAGTTGTGGGATCGGCGCAACTGGCTACAGCCGGAAACGTCGCGGGTTTCGCTATTTTCCGGTACAACCCGAGCGGACAGGAGGCTGTGGTGCCGCTGAGTGCGGGCAACGCTAACGGGTACGTACTGGCCTTTGATAACACGAGCGGCCTTGCGACGGGTGTGGCTCTAGCCAATATCTCAAACCAGGCCGTGTCTGTGCCTGCGGTGCTGCGGGATGACACTGGAGCGAGCCTGGGCACCGCGAACATAAATCTTGCTGCGAACGGACACACGTCATTCGTTTTAACGGACAACTATGTGTCAGTTGCAGGTAGGCGAGGCACGATAGAAGTCGACGCTCCCCCGGGAGCGCAGATCAGCGTCCTGGGTATTCGGTCTACACCAACCGGCGCGGTAACGACGATTCCCGTCCTTGCCAAATGATAGTGGAGGCGGAACAGTTTCAAGCCGCGCCCCGGTCATTTCCTGACGCCGGTTTAGATCACCATCAGGAAATGCCACGACGACCCAGGGCACATCACGCAATTTCAGCTTCGCCTCCCAGACGAGAGTTGCCGGCGTGCCGGGCTCAAACACAATCGTCTTTTCGGCATCCTGCACTTGCAGGTTGAAGGCCCGAAGGGTAAACGTGTGATGTCCGACGCCCTCCGCCGCAAGCCGCAGCCTAACGACCCCGCTGGTATCCGACTGCGACGTCAAACGGAAATCGACCGCTGCCGCCGCGCGCAGATCCAAATGGTACGTACCCGCGGGTGACAGCGCAAGAGTTACGTGTTCGCTACCGTGCGAGACCGTGTAGCGGCCCTGTGGAAGTTGGACGTGGAATCGCCCGCCGAGATCGGGCACGACGAAGATTGGTTCGGAACCGGAAAGCGATCGGAACTCCACGGGCCCGCGCGCGGTTGATTGCACGACGCCCTCCACCACCGCCGGGCCGGCGAGATCTTGCATGAGCCAGAACCAGCGCGCTACCGGGTGCACCCAGACCTCTTTGTAGTTGAAGCAGTTCTGTACCGGCCAGTAAGGCTCGTCGTTGTTTGCCCGCGTTTCAATGCCCACCGGCAGCGATCCCACGATGTCGCCCGAACGCTCCGAATATTGCGGCGGGAAATCGTACCCCTCGCCATACATCGCGCTTTCGCCAAAAGGATTGCGACCCAGTACCCACTCCACCTGTTTGCCGGCCAGGTCGGCCGCCTCTGTGTCGCCCCGCAGATGCGCGGCTGCTGCAAGCGCTTTGGTCTGGGAAAGAAGCACGCCGAAATGGCCGCGACGCACGGTCCAGATGGGGAACATGCGCAGGAAGTAATCACCGCCCAGCGGTACTCCATGCCGGATCTGGTCGCGAAAGATCTCGCGCGTTATCTCGCCATCGCCGGCTTCAGGGATTTTCAAGGCTTCGCTTTCCCGGTATACCGAAGCCGGCAGCACGCCATATGGGTCCGTGAAGCGAGCGGCGGCCTTCAGATAGTACTCGGAGTGCAGGGCGGCGACGGCGTACCAGCGGATCCAGTCTGGATGATCGGGAAAGAGTTCACATAGGCGGGCCATGGCCACCACGGGCGCTTGTTCGTCACCCACGTGGGAGGCGTGGTACAAGTCCTCCTGCTGAGGATTGGTGTAAAAGAAGCCCACGAGCGGCGTCTTCCAGTCTGGGATCTTTTGGTGTTGGGAGCCGATTACGACTTCGGCTAACTCGAATGCCTTGTCGGCGAAGCGTTTCTCACCAGTATCCTGGTAAAGGTCGGTGGCGGCAATGATGCCGATGGCAGCCAACTCCATACCCGGGCCGGAGTAGGCGCCGGGTGCGCTTGGTCGGCTGGCGCTCGGTCCGCTAATGGCAAATTCCCAATCCTGTCGTGCCGCGCGTAGGCAGCGGAGTCCCAATTCCGGGTCGGTTCCCTTCAGTACGCGCCAGGCGCGCGCTTCCACGGCGGCCGAGAGGTAATTAATTCTGGGATTGTTTTGTGCGTCGACGTGACGATCGTCGAAGTCGCCCAAGATGCCATCCGTATAGGAGTCGATGGCGATGAACGTCGCGCGGTAACCGTCGCCGAAACGCGTCTTGAGTACCCAGTCCAGGCCCCACTTCGCCTCTTCAACCACCCGGCGGCATAGCGCCGGATCTTCGCCGCGAGACTGCAAACGCTCGGCCAGCGCCAGCAGTCCGTACACGGCATCTGAAGTGTTCACGGGACCTTGAGAAAGGTCACCGGCGTCGTGCCACCCGCCATTCATCACGATCTGTTGGCCATTGTGAGTGAGCAGCGCGTCACGGTGGCAAACACCGTGGACACCGGGAACTTCGAAACCGCACCGCTCGACGTAGAGAAAGTTAAGGGCTTTCCAGATGCTGTCGCTCCAGGAGCTATCGCCGATCTGAAAGGAGCGCGTAACGCGCCCTCCTGCCTCGATTGCGTACGTGCCAGGATCGCGCACTTCGGAAAAATCCAGCACTTGGTATCGTCCGAGCCGCGTGGCGACGTGCTTCACCGGTTTGCGCAGCACCACCGCGCCGGTCTCCATGCGGATCAATTGGAATTCGGTGGCATCCAGATCGCTCGCTACCGCTGTCTTCGTCGCACCCGCCGGATAGCCGCTGTGGCTGAACGCAATCCGCCCCGGCGCGACATTCCATCCTTCATAATGATCGGCATCCACCTGCTGCAGTTCGAGTTGGTCCAGATCAAATTCCACATGATCATCCGGTTCGGCCACGGTCTTCGGGACCCAGTAACTGAAATCCACCGCGGTGACTTTGTCGCGTGCCAGGGGGCCAATCTCCCAAACGATTTGGTTCCACGCGCGATTCTGCAAGATGAAGAAGTGATAGCCCTCGCGCCGGGATATGTCCGGCATCTTCTCCGCTCCCTCGTTATGCAACGTCATGAAGAAAGAAATGGCATCGACGCCTTCTACTTCCGCGTAGATCCAGACGGAAATGCGGTTGAATCGTGTCCAGTCTTCTCCCGGCACGCGGCGTGTGGCCTCAACCTCTCCCCAATAAGGCTTGGAGCCATAGCTGCCGCCCTCCGCCGCCGGCGCTACCGGCCCGGACGGTGGAATGGCGCGAAGGCGCAGCGCGTGACCGCCATGCCGGACACGCTGTGTGCTGAGCGCCATGTCGCCTTGGCCGCGAAAAGTCCAAGTGGACAGATCTTCCATGTCATCCAGCATGCGAGAGGCAAAGACTTTCTTGTTCGACCAGCGAAGGGCCGCACTATCCTCATAACGAACATGCATTGGCATTGTTGGCGGCTCCTCGGCCGGGACCAACAACTGCATGAGCACAGGGACGAGAAGATATCTCGGGTACATGATGAAACACACGGTATCAAGCTTCTGATTCCGGTGGGAGCGGCTCAGTTAGTAATCCCTGTCCCGCTGCGGCATGCTGCCGGGCTGTCAACGCTTATTCAGGCGCTAACGGGACGCCCGCCTTCGACGTCCATGCCCTCGCATAATCGAGGAACAAGTATTTCACGCCTTCGGTCTTGAGCATTGCCGGCAGAGTTCGGTTTAGCATGCGGTACTCTTCGCTAGTGCGTCTGCAGTTTTCATCGACGAATTCCTGCAACGATTGAACGGCACCCGCTTCGTTGTTTTGTTCGAGTAATGTCCGAACTTTGGACTCCGCAGTCATCTGGCGCTCCATCTCCCATGCCTCGGTGGCGTCGAATGTCCCGCGAGCCGCAGGAGCCAGTGCGCGATAGTTGAGATCGCAGAGAAGCTTGACCCGGTTGGCTGACCACCAGGGAGAATCCTCTGAGTAGGTGCTTGTACCGATCGAGTATGCAGAGGGGACCTTCACACCGTGAAGATAAAACGGTTTGAACACATTCGTGCAAGGATTGGAAAAACTCGCCCAATACACTTGTCGAAGTATGGCAGGGCCTTCTGTCCGCAGATGCGCGACGATCGAGGCGGCACTATGATACGGGTTACCGGCTGAATCATGGAGACATGGTGTCGGCCAGAACGTTTCCGCGGCGCCCCAACGCGGCGTCGCAACAGTTCCGTCCATGTGGCTCCGGTTGATCTTCATCATGGAATTGGGGCTGATACGCGGAAAGTCTGTGTGCAGGCAACTCAAAGTCTGATTCCTGCGAATCTGCATATTCCCAGGGTTTTTTGATTCTCTGCTCCAGTAGTCTCCGTAATCCCGAGCGAAATTAAATGCCTCCGCGGATTTGGTCCAGCCCATCTCGATCGCGTGTGCCACCAGCCGGGGATGGGCTTCGTCCCAGTCGCTCTCAATGGTGTAAATGTTCGAAATGGAATAAACGCCGGCTGTGACACGCTTCGCCACCCAGTAGCGGCCAGCAGTTTCCAGAACCCAAGCCTCGTTGGCATCCGCAATGATGAAGCTATTGTGGTAATTGGCTTTACCCCATTCACCGACGTGCTCGGCGTCCCCACTCTGTCCGTACTTCTCGAGCAGTGCGATCATGACGTGCATCGCCGAGTAGGCGGTCTTGCCCCGCTCGAGTCCCAGCCGGACCAGGTCCATTCCCAGCAGGCCGTCGCCCCACTGATACGGCTCTTTGGACCAGACTGCTTCATTTCCTATGGCGACCCCATACTCGTTCAGTCCGTGCTCGTAGCCGAATGCCCACCAGATCTTCGATCCGATGTGTTCGTATGTTTCGGAGACTTGCGGAATCTCGATGTAAGTGCAGCGCACATTTTCCCCAGGCCGATGGGTCTGATGCGCGAACTGCACCAGATTCTGGGCCTCCATCGGCGGCCGGTCGCTATTCTTGGCGAGGATGACGGAGTGATCCGCGGTGGCGTTTCGCAACGCGACCCAGGTGTCGCAGCCATACGCGATGACGGGCAAACCGACCGAGGAGATGATCCCGGAAATGAGGAAAAAAGCTGCGGATTGGCGCGTCATCGTCCAACATTGTAACAACGGAACACGGCGAGCATTGCCGTTCCTAAACCGTGAACAGGGCGAAATTTCCAAGTATCGCGCGGGCTTTATTTATGGCGGTTGCTGACATACACTCGTGCTATCCCGCGCTTTTCGTGGCCAGCATTCCCGGCTGGGGGACACTCTGCCAGGCCGGCAGGGTCCGCCGCGCGGTAGCGGAGGCCGGCAATGCACGGTAATTCGATGAGACTAGTGATTCTGACAGCAGTGGCAGCCTGCACGTACGGCGCTTCCGCAGTCAATGTTGCAGTGAACCCGGCGGGCGCCATTCAGGTGAAGACACCGGCAGCGCTGTTCGAATTGCAGAGGTCCGGCTACCTTGCAGGGCACTTGGCGAAGAACGGGCAGCAACTCACACTGGACGATCCGTCGCGGGGCGAGGCAGGCGGCGACTTGCTAACAAGCGGCGGCGCGCCGGCTCGGTTCGAACGGCTCGATTTCCGGCGCGCGAAGGTCAGTGACATCAGCGGCGGAATCGGACCGCGGGGCAAGCGCATCGAGGTCACAGCAAAGCAGGCAGGCGCCGGCGGCCTGGAGAAAGCGCTGACGCTGGAGGTATACGACGATTTTCCCAAGGCAGCATTTCTGACCATTACTTACCGGAACGTAGGGAAGGCGGCCATCAAGCTGGATCAGATCTCGTTTCAGCGGCACCGGCTCAATGCCGCTCTGACGGACCCCCAAGCGTCTCCATTCCAGATGTGGTCGTTCCAGGGCTCGAGCTTCAAGTGGGGCAATGATGACGTCAGGCTGCTCACGAAAGACTTCTCACAGCCGAACCTGGTTGGAGTGGCGACGCGGTCCGGCATGGGCGGCGGCATTCCGGTGGTGGCGTTTTGGACGCGGACAGCCGGGACGGCCATTGGCCACGTGGAGCCGCACGCCGAGACGCTCTCGCTTCCGGTGGAGGTGGGCGATGATGGCCGCGTTGCGGCTTCCGTGCACATCGATCCCGGGGTGACTTTGCAACCCGGTGAGAGTTACGCAACGCCTCGGACCTTCCTCGCCGTCTTTTCTGGGGACTACTACGAACCATTAAGCATGTGGTCGGCAATCCTGCAACGCCAGTCGTGGGCGCCGGCTCAACCCCCTGGTGACGCCTTCGAGGCCAACTGGTGCGGCTGGGGATACCTGGAAAGCGTGACTCCGGCGCAAATGGTGGGCACCATTCCAAAGCTCAAGGAATTCGGGATCAAATGGGCCACCCTCGATGCCGGCTGGTTTAACACTTCCGGTGACTGGGAGCCAAACGAAAAAACGTTCGCCGGCGACGCGGTGCGGCGGATGGTGGATGAGTTTCACAGGAACGGAATCCGCATCTCCGTCTGGTGGGCGCCGATAGAAGCGGCGGACGGCCAGGGAGGAAGGCGGGGCCGCAGGGGAATTTCCTCCAAGGTGGCGCAGGAACACCCCGATTGGTTGATCCAGGACGCCGCCGGCAAGCGTGCCGGGCTGCGGAACAACAGCCTGGCGGCGCTTTGCCCAGCGCTCCCGGAGGTGCAGGCGTACTTCCGGAAGGTGACCGAGAGGCTGATCCGCGACTATGACTTCGACGGCTCCAAGATGGACTATATCTTCTCGGTCCCGCGCTGCTACAACCCCGCCCACCACCACAAGAGTCCGGACGATTCTGTGCGGGCGGTGGCCGACGTCTACAAGATCATCCTGGAAACGTCGCAGGCACTGAAACCCTACAGCGTGACTCAGATCTGCCCTTGCGGGACCACCCCGAACCTCGCATGGCTGCCGTTCGAGAATCAGGCCGTGACAGCCGATCCGGTGGGCTCCATTCAGGTGCGGCGACGGATCAAGCTTTACAAGGCGCTGCTCGGGCCGCGAGCCGCCGTCTACGGCGATCACGTGGAGCTGAGCAAGATCCGATTCGATCCCAACCGAGAAGTGGACCTCGGCGAGGATTTCGCCTCCACCGTGGGCACCGGGGGCGTGCTGGGCACCAAGTTCACCTGGCCAGATTACGGGAACCGCTTCGATGATGTCTTCCTCACGCCGCGCAAGGATGCCATCTGGAAGCAGTGGATTCCCCTCTACAACTCCATGATGCTCTCCAAGGGCACCTTCATGAACCTCTACACCATCGGGTACGACTCGCCGGAGGGATATGCGATTGCGAAGGATGGCAAGATGTACTATGCCTTCTTCGTGGGAGAAGGGCAGCCGTGGGAAGGCACTCTGGAGTTGCGCGGGCTGGGCAAGGGCATGTACCGCGTATTCGATTACGTGAACCGGAAAGAGCTGGGTAGCGTGGACGCTTCGAACCCCAGGCTGCAAACGCATTTCACCGAACACCTGTTGCTGGAAGCCTCCCGGCAATGATTTGAATTGCGCCAGGAGTGCGGGCAGGGTAGTCAACCAGGAAGCATGAACGCGGCGTAACAGGCACAACAAAGCAGAGGCGAAGGCTGATAAGCTGACCGGGTAGCTAGAAACCTCTGGAGAGAAATCCCGATGCGAACGTCCCGCGTTTTTCTCTTTGCTCTGGCCGTGCTCTCGCCTTCGATGCTGCTTGCTGTCCCGGCGGATGTTTCGTTTACGAAACCCGCCGCACAGGTTGCCCGTTTCGATTTCATCGAGATCAGCGCCACCGTCCCCGCGCCCGACGCCACAAATCCGTTTGAAGATGCTTCCCTTTCGGGAAGTCTGGAGACCGCCGACGGCAGGCATCATTGGGCCGTGGATGGCTTCTGTGACTCCACCAATGGCGCCCTCTTTCGCATCCGCTTCATGGCCCCGCTGGCCGGCGACTACAAGTACTCCGTCACCTATAAGCAAGGCAGTTTCACAAAATCCTCCGCCGGCGAATTCCGCGCCGTCGAGGCCCAAAAACGCGGCATTATCGCTGTCGATCCCCAATACCCGTGGCACTTCATCTGGCAGGGAACCGGGGAGCATTTCTTCTTCAACGGAACTACGGCGTATTGGCTGGTCGGCTTTCGCGACGACCACACCATTCAATACAGCCTCGATCGACTCCATCGGCTCAAGGTGAATCGGTTGCGTGTGACCATCGCCGGCCGAGAAGCTTCAACCTTCTTCGGCGAGCCTGTCATGATCGGAGAAGCCTGGACGCCTCTCATTGCAGCCTGGCCGGCACAAAACGCGAACGACCCTCTCCATCCCGGTTTCGACTATCACGGCTTCAATCTGCCTTACTGGCAGAAGTTTGACCGCATGCTGCAATTCGCCCGCGATCGCGACATGAACATCTCCTTGGTCCTTGACATGGGAGACAGTAAGGTTCATCCTGCCGCCGGAGGCGAGGATGAGCATCGCTTCATTCGTTATGCCGTTAACCGGTTCGCGGCTTTCTCCAATATCACCTGGGACCTCGGCGACGATCTGGATGCGTACCGCGACGAGAAGTGGACGCACGAGACAGGCATGCTCATCCAGGATCTCGATCCCTACAAGCACCTGGAAACCAGCCATCCGGCCGCCAGTAATGATCATCAGGACCGGGCATCAAGCTGGTTCGGCTTCACTTCCTATCAGGAGTGGGGTCGCAAACAGCACGAGTTGATCCTTGCCTCCAGAAAGTTGCAGGAGAAGACCGGGCGCATCATTCCGCAAACCAACGAGGAATATGGTTATGAGGACCACTATCCTTTTTGGGCGCTTCCCGACTCCGATTCGGCAGACGTGCTGCGTCGCACGGCGTGGGACATCTATATGGCCGGCGGGTACCAGACCGCGGGAGAGTCAGCGCGCCGCGGAACAAACATCCGGCCCGACATGGGGGGCGGATGGCTCAACGGCCGCGGCGACGACACGCAGACCATGTTCCTCGGCTACGGGCACATCGTCGACTTCTTCACCGGTTTTGAATGGTGGAAGACAAATCCCCACGACGAGCTCGTCAATAACGGCAGTTACTGCCTCGCCGATCCCGGAAAAACCTACGCGATCTATTTGCCGCATGGCGGCCAGGTAACGGTTCAACTTCAGCCCGGACGCTATCGCGCCACCTGGTTCGGCGCCATGACCGGAGAGAAAATCGAGCTGCCGCCCGCTGATGGCCCTTCTTGGACTTCACCCGCCGCGCCAGACCTGAACGACTGGGCATTGCTGCTCCAGGCGATGTAGCCGCGCTATTGCGGTCGTTGATTCTTTGCGATATAAAGTACTTATGAATATCGCAAAACGGGCAATCGCGGCCATGGAACTGCTGCTCGTCTTCCCGGCTGCCCTCTTTATGATGGCGCTGTTCGTGCGGAACCTGCAGCCGTTACAATACGAGCCGGCGCGTAGCGCTCAAAGGATAGTGGACTGGTACGCGGTGCGACCGCATGTCGGTCTTTGGGGAATGCTCATCGGCCTTCCATTGGCCGTGCTTCTCACCGGCTGCAGCGCGCTCCTGCGCAACTGGAGCCGTGACGCTCAACTTCGGCAGGCGACGTGGCAAACACTCAGCGCTGTCCGAGCGCACCTGGCGACGCTGTTGATTGCTGGTGCAACCTTGACCGCCGGCGGCATCCTCGCGATCGTTGCTCTACACGTGCTGACGGATTGACGGGTACGCGCTCGAAGGCCCAAGAATCGTCTGGCAAGACCGGCTTCGGGTCGGCTTCAGGCTTGAGTGGTGCCGAAGTAATCAAAAAAGTGTTCGTTACCGGAGAGCCGCGGCTGCTGGCAATGGAAGGACCTCCCTTCACCAGACGGGAATTCGCGGCAAATCGTTGAACTAGATTAACCAACCTCAGTGGCGGGCTTGACGTGCAATCCGGACCATGTTAGCATCCCCACAGTCTCGTGAACGTTAACGACAACCCGCAGCCCTGATCACGGCGGCGGCTGGACAACGTTAGGGCCCGGACCGTTTTTCGTTCCGTCGGAGAAGCGAAAAAATCTGCGTCTCAGGTGTTAACGGGAGGTTCTGTATGAAATTGTCGTTTCGGCATTTCAGAAGCACGCTACTGTTCTTGACATGGTGTCTCCTCGCAACTTCCAGCCTATGGGCTGACGTGACGGGAAGCATCCTCGGCGTAGTCCATGACCCCACGCAAGCTGTTGTTGCCGGAGCGCGGGTTGTCGCGACCAACGTAGAAACCAATCTCAGCAGGGAGACCATGTCCGCGGCCGACGGAGCCTACCGGATCCTCGCACTCCCACCGGGAACCTATACCGTCACGGCCACCGCGGCCGGATTCCAGCAGTACATCACAAAGGGCATCGATGTGAAGGTGAACGACCAGCTGCGTATCGACATTACGCTGCAAGTGGGAAGCGTGCAGCAGGAAGTAGACGTCACCGCGAATGCGGTCCAGGTGGAAACCGCCAACACGCAGCTTGGCGACGTAATCGAATCCAAGAAGATGCTCGCGCTGCCACTGAACGGCCGTAGCTACATCGATCTTCTTGGTCTGCAGGCGGGCGTAGCACCGGCTACCGTTGGGTCGATCCAGCAGGACCGTCCGGTTTCCGGCGGCCTAAACGCGGGCAACATCTCCGTGAATGGGCAACGCGAGACGGGAAACGCTTTTCTGGTGAACGGCGGCGACGTGAGCGAGGGCCGCAACCTGGGCGCGGGCCTCATTCCGAATCTCGATTCCATCGAAGAGTTTCGCCTCATCACCAATAGCTTCGATGCCGAGTATGGGAAGTTCAGCGGCGCGGTGATGAACGCGATCACCAAGTCCGGAGCGAATGCCATTCATGGCGATGCCTTCGAGTTTCTACGCAACGATACGATGGATGCGCGCAACTTCTTTGTAGCCACCAAATCGGAGCTGCGCCGCAATCAGTTTGGTTACGCCGTAGGTGGGCCCTTTTGGAAGAATAAACTCTTTTGGTTCACAGATTATCAGGGTACGAAACAGGTTGAAGGAGCGGAGACAGGAATCGTCCAAGTGTTTCCCCAGGCTCAACTTAAGGGACAGTTCGATCCCGCTGCTTTGAAAGGTACGATCGACGGGCAGTACTGGGCACAAGTGCTCACGCAACGCTTAGGGTACGGAGTGAAGAACGGAGAGCCCTACAGCTTTGCAGGGTGCACGCTGACCTCCGATTGTGTTTTTCCGGGGGGGTTAATTCCGCAGCGAGCCTGGTCGAAGCCGGCTATCGGGATACTGCCGTACATTCCGCTTGGCAATGTGGACCCCGTCAACGGGATCTTTTCAGATAACAGTCAGAAAAACAGAATCGACGACAGCAAGGCCGGCCAGCGCGTGGATCTCAACAACCAGAGCACCGGCAACTGGTCGTGGTATTACCACTATGACGACTCCGCGGTATTCAACGCGCTTCCCGCCGCCAGCGTGCCCGGCTTTCCTTCGTACACGCCTACGCGTGCCCAGCAGATCGTCATGAGCAATACAAAGACGTTTGGGCCAGGAACAGTAAACGAAGCGCGCGTGAGTTTCTTCCGCACGTCGACGCATACGGATGAGCCAAAAGGCAGCTTCGCGAGCCTAGCTTCGCTGGGGTTTATCACGGGGATCGGCACACTGGGCATCAATCCTTCCGGGCCACCGGGTTTTCCGCAGACCGTGCCACCGCTGTTTTTCAACAACTTCAGCATCGGCGTGCCGACGCTGACCACGGGCCAGCCCAATAACACCTGGATGTTGACCGACGGCCTTTCGAGGGTCCAAGGCAATCACACCCTAAAGTTCGGAGGAGAATTCCGCTATCTGCAAATCAACGAGCGGAACGTGGCATCGCCGAATGGCACTTTCAACTTCGACGGAAGTGTGACCGGAGTCGATGCCGCTGATTACGAGCTTGGCGCAGTCTCCGCAGGCGGCTCTGCGTTTCAGCAGTACAGCATGCAGTTTTTGGACTCGCGAACGCGCTACGGTGGGGCATACGCGCAGGACTCGTGGAAGGCAAAACCCAACCTCACGCTGAACCTGGGCCTGCGCTGGGAAGTCAGCATGCCGTGGTATGACACCCAAGGCAAGATCGAGACCATCGTTCCCGGCGAGCAATCCAAACAGTTCCCCACAGCGCCGCTGGGATGGGTGGTGCCTGGAGATCCGGGCATCCCGTCGACGCTGGCTCATACCCATTACAACAACTGGGCTCCGCGGTTAGGCCTCGCCTATTCGCCCGGGTTCAACGACGGCATTTTACACAAGGTCTTTGGAGGGCAAGGAAAGACCAGCATCCGCGCGGCGTTCGGCGTTTACTACACGTCGATCGAGGATTTGAACCTGTTCTACGAGGTTGGCGACCCGCCATTCGGCAATAACTGGCAGAGCCCCAACGGCGTCTTGTTCGAAGAACCCTACCGCACGCGCAGTGACGGAGTCTCGCAGGGGCAGAAGTTCCCGTTCGTTTTCCCGGTTCCGGGCAGCCCGGCGAACGCGACCCTGGATTTCTCTCAGTTTGAACCGATCTCTTACGCGCCGGGCTATGACATTCACAATCGGATGCCATACGCCGAGCACTACAACTTCTCGATTCAGCGCGAGCTGTCTAAGTCCACGGTTCTGACGCTGGCTTATGTAGGCACCCAAGGTCATAAGCTGATTTCGCAGACGGATGCCAACCCGGGGAACACGGCCCTTTGCCTGCAGCTTAACGCCGAGGGCGCCGTCGACCTGAATACGGGTCTTTCCAACCCAGCCTGTGGCCCATACACGGAGCAGGATACGTTTCAATTGCCGAATGGCACCAAGGTGAATGGGACCAGAACTTCTCTTGGCCCCGCATTTGGAGCCAACAACACTTACACGCGCAACGGCGCGAACTCGAATTTCAATTCCTTCCAGGCGTCGGTGGAGCGCAAAGCCGCCGACATGACGTTCCTGGCAGCTTACACATTCGGCAAGGCGCTCGATGATGCTTCCAGCTATAACGACCTGATGAATTTCACGAATTACCGGCTGAGCCGATCGCTATCGTCTTTCGATGTCACCCACAACTTCGTTGCTAGCTACAACTGGGCTCTGCCGTTCGATCGTGCATTCGGCAACCTGCCAAAACGCCTGACACAGGGCTGGAACATTACGGGAATCACGCGCTTCTCTTCGGGCTTCCCGATCCACATCCGCCAAAGCCGCGGGGACTTGTCGCTCACCGGCAGTAACTCAACTGACGAGCCCAATCGGGTAGGGCCGGTGGTTATACAGAATCCGCGTCTTGCCGGACCGAACGGCGCCAATACGTACTTTCTGCCGAGTGCGTTCACTTCCGATGTCCTGGGATATTATGGAGACGCCAACCGGCAATTTTTCCATGGCCCCGGGATCATCAACACAGATTTTGGCATGTCCAAGCGAATTCCGATTACCGAGTCTATGGCGGTTGAAATGCGTGGCGAGTTCTTTAACATCTTTAATCACACGAATTTCAACAATCCAAGTGGCAACTTTAGCAGCAGCCTCTTTGGGGTTATCACAGGTGCGCGTGACCCCAGGATTGGGCAGGTGAGCGCGAAGTTCTACTGGTAGACAGGTTCTCGGCTGGCTTTCGGCCAAGCCAGCTTGACGCGCAAGCCTCGCGGCGTGATTACGACGCAAACAAAGAGTTCGAAGTGTTGTCCCTTAACTGAGCGACGTCGTAGCCGTCCATGAGCTGGCATAGGAGAAATGCATATGAAACGAAGGTCCTTTTTTAAGGGCGTGGCGATGGCTGGAGTAGCAGCCTCCGCCACGGTCAAGCAATCTTCCGCATACCTGGTCGCCCACAACTGGGATAAGTACGATTTTGGTTCGGGGCCGCCCGTCAGGAATCGGCTGAACCAGGGGCCGTTTCCGCAGTATCCTCCCGAAGCTCTGTTTCCGGGCAGCGACGTGGTAATGACCACAGTCGCTTCCCAGGAGCCGGTGCCGAATTACGGCCGCGGGCTCATTACGTATCTGGCCGCGGACAGCGGAACAGCGGAGATTGTTGGGGAGGACAAGCCCCAGGAGATCGAGGCGCTGTTCCAGTTCCCTTTGGGCCAAAAGGTGTACATCCGGCCCACCTGGCGAGAACTCCAGCAGAAGCGTGGGCGTCTGAACCCTCCGGATTACTGGAAGCTGACGTTCGAATTGGCCAAGAAGTACAACAAGCAGATCGGCTTCCGCGTCCAGATGCGGGCTCCCGATTACAAAGAGGAAGCCCTACCGGAATTTGTCCTGGAAAAGGTCCCGCTGGTGAAACTGACCAAGGGCAAGTGGCGAGACAGGGAGTTTTCTGAACCGCGCTACGACCTTCCCGCTTTCCAGGATGCATATAAAGAGCTGAACGGCCTGCTGGCCGCAGAGCTGAACGGCAACCCACTGATCGAGTTCATGGACACCTTCATGTATGGCTTCTGGGGTGAAGGCCACACGTGGCCATTCACGGACAATCCGTTTCCGGATTATGCCACCGCGGAGCGGACCTGGATGCACATGCTCGATGTCCAACTGGAATATTGGAACAAGACTCCGCTGGTCACTAATACTCAGCCGGACTTCAGCGTGGTGGGCGATGCCGAGATGCTCGACCGCAGCATACGCACCCACAATTGGGTGCGCACGGACAGCATTTTCGTCGAGAACATGCAGATCGAGGAACTGAGCAATCGTCCACCCTGGGTGGCGGCGGTTCTTGAGGTCGGCATGGGAGCCGGGCGGCCGGGAGCACCGCCTCCGCCTTCAGACATCGTTAGTCCCACGGAAAATACCGCACAGCATGTGCTGGACCTGGGAGCGAATTACTGCTCGCTGTGGAACTTCCACAGGATCAGCGCCGCAGGACTGCAGAAGACATACGAAGGAGCTCCCAAGACCCTCGATGAACTGAATCGCAGGGTAGGATACAACGTGCGTCCCTCTTACGTTTGGACCTGGGGCGAGGATGGTCCTGGTGGTTTGATTGTCGGGTTGGCGAACGATGGCGTCGCCGGCGTGCCCGGCGTGTTGTATGTCTCGGTGGTTAGCGACGACGGAAAGATCAACGTGGGCGGCGGTCTGGACCCGGGGTACCCCTTGCCCGGGAAGATCCGCCAGGCATTGTTGCCCTTGCCAAAAGACACCAAGTGGGAAGGCCTCAAGCTTAAAGCCGAGATCGAGGTCAAGGGCGTACGCCACCCGGTTCGCTGGTCCTGCCGTCAGAAGACCAACCCGGATGGTTCGCTGACACTGATTAGGAACCTGCGCGCGTAAACGAGCCGACCGTACATGGCGATGACGTTCAGACTAGGGGACGTGCTGCACTGATCCGGCGCGATCTCCACGGCAAGCATTTTCTTACCCTTATCCCATTACCGGGCATTGCCCAACTGGCGAAAAGCTGCAAACCCGCATGAGCCGAATTGGCTCCAGTGAATTTGCCTCCCGCCCCAGCCAGCTATCAGAACCATAGACAATGCTGTAGAATGACTACAGCCTACAAACATGCAGCCTCAGAAGCAGTCCTATCGCGACCGGATCGAGCTTTTGCAGGGCACGCTCGATCTTCTGATCCTCACTACGCTCCAGTGGGGACCCCAGCACGGCTATGGCGTCAGCATTGCCATCAAGGCGAACTCCGGTGACGTGCTGCGAGTCGAGACAGGTTCGTTATATCCGGCCCTTCACCGCCTGGAGAAGCAGGGCTGGGTTGCCAGCGAATGGAAGCTCACGGAAACGAACCAGCGAGCCAAGTTTTACCGTTTAACGGCGGGTGGAAAGAAACAGCTTGCTGCGGAGCAGTCCCGTTGGGAGCAGCTTGTCAAGGCTATGGCGGCAGCGATGAACGCTGGGCTGAAGGAGAGTGAATCATGAGCCTCTGGCAAAGGTGGTGCCGATGGGCGCGTCGCGAGAGCGAATTGGACGAAGAGATACAGGCGCACCTGCGCATGGCGGAACGCGATCGTACGGAACGTGGTGAGGCTGCTGAAGAGGCCCGCGCAAACGTGCGGCGCGAGTTCGGGAACCTATTGCTCACCAAGGAAGTGACACGCGCGCAGTGGCGTTCGGCCTGGCTCGATCAGTTCACCCTGGATCTCCGGTTCGCGGTACGTCAGTTCTTAAAGAGCGGAGCATTTGCAACAACCGCCATAACCGTGCTGGCACTCGGAATGTGCGCGAGCATAACCATCTTCGCGCTGGTAGACGCGGCCCTGATCAAACCGCTTCCCTACCCGGACCCAACAAGGCTGGTGGAGGTAACGGAGACCACCCCACAGTTTCCTCGCGCCAATCTTTCCTACCTCGACTATCAGGACTGGAAGCGCCTGAATACGGTGTTCCGTTCGTTCGACATCTTTATAGGCAATGGTTTCCTGTTCGCGGCGCCGACCGGAGCCGAGCCGACCAACGCCGCCAGCGTAAGTGCTGGATTCTTTCAAACCCTAGGCGTGAAACTGCTGCTCGGTCGAGACTTCCTGCCCAGCGAAGAGGTCCCAGGCGGGCCGCGTGTGGTGGTATTGTCCTACCGCACGTGGCGGCAACGATTCGGCGGAAAGAAAGATGTGGTGGGCGGGGCGGCGATCTTAAGCGGCCAGGTGTACACCATCATTGGCGTGCTGCCCCCGGATTTCCAATTTGCGCCTCTCGGAGCCTCCGAGTTCTGGACAACCATCGATGGAAAGAGCGAATGCGCATCGCGCAGAAGCTGCCACGATCTGGACGGTGTGGCGCGGCTGAAACCGGGCGCTTCGATCGAGAGTGCACAGGCGAATATGACCGCGATTGCCAAGCAACTCGAACGGCAATATCCGGATTCGAATCGCGAGCAGGGCGCGAGCGTAATTCCTTGCGCTGAGGCGATCGTCGGCAATATACGTCCGATTCTGATGGTGCTGATGGGCGGAGCCGGGCTACTACTGGTGATCGCCTGGGTCAACGTCGCGAGCCTGGTGCTGGTTCGTTCGGAGAGCCGCCGGCGGGAGATGGCGGTCCGCAGCGCGCTGGGTGCGTCCGCTACGCGGCTGTTGGGTCAGTTCGTGACCGAAGGCGTGGTATTGGTCCTGGCCGCGGGCGCATTGGGCCTAGTCTTGGCAGATTGGGCAGCGCAAGCACTGAAAACGTTGATTCCGGTGGATATGATGCCGGGCATGCCATTCCTACAGGATCTAGGCTTGAACTGGCGCGTGGCGGCCTTTGCGGGTGCACTCGCGGTGCTGGGTGTCCTTCTGTTCTCGCTTACGCCGTCCATCCATTTCGCAGCGTCGAAGATGCGCGACGGCTTGACAGAGGGGAGCCGCGGTTCGGCCGGAAAGGGGTGGCGGCGTCTCGGCTCGCGGCTCGTGGTGGTGGAACTGGCTATCGCTATGGTCCTTCTGGTGGGTTCAGGACTTTTCGGAAAGAGCTTGTACCAGTTGCTGCACGTCCGGCTGGGTTTCCGGCCAGATCACCTGGCGACGATCACGGTAGCAGCGCCAGATGTCGGCTACGGCAAGGACGAACAACGAGTCAAATTGGGCCGGGATATCGTCGCCAAAGTCGAGAGGCTCCCCGGAGTGCAATCCGCGGCGGTCGCGACCATGCTTCCGGTGAGTTTCAACGGCAACACGGACTGGATCCGGTTTGTTGGAAAGCCATATGACGGAAAACACATCGAAGTGAATGAGCGAGACGTGAGCTCAGAGTATTTCCAGACGATTGGGGCAAGGCTAGTGCGGGGCCGCTACTTTAGCGACGCCGAAGACGAATCCAAGCCAAAAGTGGTGATCATCAACCAAACACTGGCGAACAGGTATTTCCCCGGTGAGGATCCGATTGGCAAACAAATCGGCGACACAAGCCTGACTCCAAAGTCGATCAAGACGATCATCGGCGTGATCGAAGACGTAAAGGACGGTGCGCTCGATTCCGATCTATGGCCGGCCGAATATCATCCTTTTAACCAGGATTCCAGCACTTTCTTTCGTGTGATTGCACGCACGTCGCAGAGGCCAGAGGCGGTTCTGCCGGCGATGGGCCCTGCGATTCATCAGCTTCATCCCGACGTGGGATCAGATGGCGAGGCAACGATGGAGGGACGTATCCATAACTCCATGACAGCCTATTTGCATCGCTCATCGGCATGGCTGGTGGGAGGATTCGCAGCCATGGCGCTTTTGTTGGGAGTCGTCGGCCTTTATGGCGTGATTGCATATTCGGTGAGCCAGCGGACGCGCGAGATCGGCGTGCGTATGGCGTTGGGCGCGGAGCATGCGGCGGTCTATGGGTTGATCCTAAAAGAGGCCGGCCAGCTGATATCAATGGGTATCGGACTGGGCACTGTGGGCGCGATTGCAGCGGCGACGCTCGCCCGGACTCTGTTGTTCGGTGTCAGCTCGTGGGATATCCAGACCATCATTGCCGTTGCAGTCGTGTTGGGGATCGCGGCGGCGGCGGCGAGCTTTGTACCGGCGCGTCGCGCAACGTCGGTGAATCCGGTAGAGGCTTTGCGTACGGAGTAGCGGCAGCTTTCAGAAAATGGCGCAGGCCGGTGCCGAGCGAGTGTTCGATACATTGCGCTCGCAGCGTCCAGAACACCCAGATCAACAACCTTGCGCCGGTGGGTCCACACCTTGATAAGATGCGCCTTAAGGCTGCCATCTTCTAAGACAAAACAGTTGGGTAGCGCTTTGCTCCCGCAAGGCGCTCTGGAGGTGAGGATTGACCGGAAAGATTCCATTCTCGTGTTGGGCCGCAGTGACGTTCTCGATGTTCGGCGCCTCGATCGTTCTTGGGCAAACGCGCACCGATACGCCGATCTATCTTGATCCTAAACGGCCCGTCGAAGAACGCATCAATGATCTGATGGGCCGTATGACGCTGAAAGAGAAGGTTGGCCAGCTCAATATGCCGTGCGTCTACGTAGACGAGTTGGGCAAGGACATTCCTTCAAAGCTGGCAGCATGCAGGAGATTCGCGGCGGGCACGTATACAAACGAAATCGGACCGGGCTGCGGTTTCTTCACGCTGGCCAATGAGATTCTGCACAAGGACGCCCGGCAACAGGCGGAGTACTTCAATGAGTTGCAGAAGATCGCTCTAACGCAGACGCGGCTGAAAATACCCCTGATGGAGGATGAAGAGGGCACTCACGGCGCCATGCTGCCGGGCGCGACGATTTTTCCGGAGGGACTCGCCATCGGCAGTTCCTTTGACCTCGATCTGGTGAACTCGGTTTACGCGGCCGCCGCGGCGGAGGCACGGTCCCTCGGAATACACATGCTTTCCACGCTCGTGATGGAGGTGGATCGCGATCCGCGCATGGGCCGCAACGAAGAAGCCTACACGGAAGATCCTTACCTTTATGAAAGGATCGGCGAAAGCATCGTGCGCGGCACTCAGGGATTCGATATCTCGGCGCCCGATAAGGTCATCGCGGTGCTCACCGATTTTCCAACCCAGAGCGAGCCGGCCAGTGGTCTCGAGCGGGGAGCCATTGAGGTATCCGAACGATCGCTGCGCGAGAATTTCATGCCTCCATGGATTGGAGCCATCACGAAAGCCGGCGGGCTGGGTGTGATGGCCGGATATCCGGAGGTGGAGGATGTGCCTGCTCACGCTTCCGAGAAATGGATGAACGATGTCCTGCGGCAGGAGCTCGGTTTCCAAGGCGTCGTTGAAAGCGAAGGCGGCGGGTTCGGAACGTTGATTGACGAAAACATTGTCCGAACGCAGAAAGAAGCGGGTGCGATGGCCCTCAAAGCCGGAGTGGATCTGAACATCACCTACGAGCCGGCATACATGGCCCCTTTGATCGAGAACGTCGAAGAAGGCCGGGTACCGATGGCGTTGGTCGATCGAGCGGTCCGGCGGGTATTGGAGCTCAAGTTCCGTCTGGGCCTGTTCGAACACCCTTACGTGGATGTCGAACGCGCCGTGGCCACCGTCCACTCCCAGCCAAATCAAGACCTGGCTTTGCGTGCGGGCCGCGAAGGAATCGTGCTGCTGAAGAACGAGAAGAATACTCTGCCGCTTCGAAAGAACTTGCGCTCAATCGCCGTGATTGGGCCGGATGCCGAGAACCTGATGAACTTACTCGGGGACTATTCACCGAAGAAGATCACGCAGAACGTGGTCAGTATCATCGACGGTATCAAGGCTGCGGTGGGTCCCCAAACCAAGGTCGTCTACGCGAAAGGTTGCGGGGTGCTTGGTGACGACAAAAGTGGATTCCTCGAAGCGATTCGCGCAGCCAAGAACGCGGATGCAGCGGTTGTCGTCGTCGGTGAAAACCAGGGCCAGAACGATGTTGATGAGGAGAAAGATCCCCCCACGGATGGCGAAGGCCACGACGTGGCCAGCCTCGACCTAACCGGCGTTCAGGAAGACCTGGTGAAGGCCGTTTCCGAGACAGGTACGCCAACCGTTGTCGTGCTGGTGAACGGCAGACCGCTCTCGACCCGTTGGACGGCCGAGCATGTGCCGGCGATCGTAGAAGCTTGGCGTCCCGGCGAGCGTGGTGGGCAAGCGGTGGCCGATGTTCTGTTCGGTGATTACAATCCCAGCGGCCGTTTGGCGATTACTATCCCTCGCCATGTGGGCCAATTGCCGGCCTACTACAACTACAAGCCGTCGAAAGCCTACTGGATGCAGAAACTGAAACGCGGGTACGTGGATATGCCGGCCACACCGCTTTATCCATTCGGTCACGGCCTGAGCTACACGAATTACGAGTACAGCAATCTGCGCGTGGAACCGGCTGAGATCCATCCGGGCGGCACGGCGCAGGTAAGCGTGCAAGTGAAAAACGCCGGCAGCCGCGCGGGCGCCGAAACAGTTCAGCTTTATTTACATCAGAATGCAGCACCGGTTTCTTTGCCCGTAAAGCAGCTTCGCGGCTTCGAGCGCGTGGATCTGAAACCGGGCGAAACCAAAACTGTGCGCATGACGCTGGGCCCCGAAGACCTACAACTGCTCGATCGCGATATGCACTGGCGGGTAGTTCCGGGCGATTTCGAGATCATGGTGGGCAGATCGTCAGAAGATCTACCCCTCAGCGGGACGCTGCAGGTGAAACCTTAGCACTCCAAGACTACTGTCCGGCTACATCGCGGCCGAACGGCGCCATTGCGCCGCGGCCCACGAGGCTGTATACGCCAAGTTCAGAGGAAGAGTCCACCAAATCTGGACCGGCGATCGCGATAGCCGTTTAGCCACGCTGCTTAGCGAATAGAAACGCTGATTCGCAGAACGAAATCCGGCGAGGAGTTCGTCGACGCTCATTTGATGCGGCTGAAACACTACGTCCGCGCGTCCGTTGTACTTCCGCCAGTCCCGGGTCAAAATGCGCCCCTGAGCATCCAGCTTCTGGAACAGCGGCGTGCCTGGATATGGCGTGAGAATGTTGAACGTAGCATTCTGAACACCCGTCTCTTCTAAGAAATCCAGCGCGTCTTTGAAGATCGCCGGAGTGTCATTGTCAAACCCAAAAACGATCCCGGCTTGCACGGCAATTCCATGGGAATGGACGCGCGCGATGACGCGAGCATAATCTTCCACCCGATTGAAGCCTTTGCGCACCTCCTGCATGCTGCACTGTGAAACCGACTCCAAGCCTAGGAATAACTGCTTGCACCCGCTCCTTGCCGCAGTTTCCAGAAGCTCGTCGTCGTGGGCCGCCTGAATGGTGGCCTGGCTACTCCACCACTTGCGGTAAGGAGTGATCGCTCGAAACAACGCCTTCGCGTATTCCTTATCGGCGGTGATGTTGTCGTCCCAGAAGATGATTGCCTTCCCGCGGAAGGAACCATATTCTGCCGCAACCTCAGCGACGGGCCGTTTGCCGAATCCGTATTTGTACATCCGGATAACGGAGCAAAAATCGCAGCGGTTGGGGCATCCCCGGGTGGCAAACAGGACGCCGCTCGTGAAGTCGTGCCGGTGAAAGAGCGTCCTGCGGGCCATGCGGGCGCCATCGAGAGACGTTGGGGCGGTCTGCTGATAGACGGAGCGATACGCACCGTTCAGGAAGCCATTTAGGAACTCCTGCCAAAGGCCTTCGCCTTCTCCTACAAAGATCACGTCAGCATGCTTGGCGGCCTCATCCGGCAGCAACGTCACATGCGGACCGCCCATGACAACGCACGCGCCTTGCGACCTGAACCGCGCCGCAAGATCGTAAGCGTGATAGGCGCTCGGCGTGTGAAAGGTCATGGCAACCACGTCAGGTCGATAGGTCCAGTCGACGTCTTCGGCCTCTTCATCGACGTGACTCACTTCCCAATCAGAGGGAACCAGGGCCGCGAGATACGGCATGGTGATCTGCTGGAAATTTAGGAACCGCGCCCTTCGCACCCTTCGAATCTCATCTGAGGATGCTGTGATCAGCAGAAGCTTCGGCATGCGGGTCCAGGGCTCGCTCGCGGGTGCACTATCGGCTTCGTCATCCACACACGCCTGCGGGAAACTAAGTCCCGGCCACATGAGGTGCGCACTTCACGACGAACGCCAGCGGACCCTTACCGTTATGCATACCATACGTTGTCTCGCCTCGTCGCGAATAGGCGCGCCGGCACCCGCGATCTCGCAGCGAAACAAATCCAGATTTAAGATAATCTGACAGGGACAAAATGAGAATCTTCTGTCTGTTTCCTGCTTTGTGTTTGGTTCATGGCCTCCTCGCGAGTCCAGTCGGCAAACATCCCGCCAATCCTCATTACTTCGTCTACCAGGGCAAGCCACTGGTTCTGATCACCACCGACGAGCATTACGGCGCGGTGTTAAATCTCGACTTTGACTATGTTCCCTTTCTGAATCGCCTGCGGGAGTACGGGATGAATCTCACCCGTATCTATCCAGGCGGCTACGTGGAAATCAAAGATCAGTACGCACCCGGGAATCCGCTGGGACCTGCGCCCGACCGCTATATTCTGCCGTGGAAGAAATCGGGACAATACGGAGCCAACCACAACCTCGGTAAATACAAATACGATCTTGCCTTATGGGATGACGCGTATTTCAAGCGTCTTAAGGACTATGTCCACGAGGCCTCGATTCGGGACATCATCGTGGAAATTGCGTTCTTCAACGGGATGTACGACGACCGTTGGGCGGCCCAGCCTCTGTATCACACCAACAACATCCAAGGCGTCGGAACCTTAGATTTCAAATTATTCACGACACTTACCGACAAGGCGCTCGTCGACGTCCAACGCAAATATGTCGAAAAAGTGGCCTCCGAACTGTACGACTTCGATAACGTCATCTATGACATATCTGACGAACCGGAGATGGAGGGGCAGAAGTCATGGCCATGGAACAGCCTCCTGCTGGACGCCCTCATCGCTGTGGACCATAACAGACACATATACGGCGAAACAGCTCACAGCGCTACGCCCGACTTTACCAAGGACAGCCGCATCTCCTGGCTTCCCACCGAATACATTTCGCCGATGGAGCAGACGCTGGACGAAAATTACACGGACAACAAGCCCATCATCGACGTCGAAACGGCTTATTATCCGCGGTGGTACGGGTCCCATCCGGTTGAGGAGACCCGTGCCGAGGGTTGGTACGGTATGTTGGGCGGACTTGCCGGGTTGATCCATCTCAACGCGGATTTCTCCACCGCAAACTCCTCGGGGCAAGGAACCAGTACAGAAAAAGAAATCCTGCCGCAGAAACGCGTCCTGATGGCTTTCCTGCACAGCCTCGATTTCGTCAAGATGACGAAGTACACGGAGTTTCGAGTAGCGGATTCCGAGGCACTCGCGCGGGCGATCGCCGAGCCGGGAAAGCAGTATGCCCTTTATCTGTTTCATGGAGACAGGAAGCGGGAAGACTGGTCACAAGGCTCGACCGCAGTTCGATTCAACGTCAAGGCGAATTCGTTTACCGACAGGGTTACCCTGAAGGTCGCGCCTGGCGCCTACCATGTGGAGTGGGTCAATCCATCCTCGGGTGCAGTAATCGCGTCCACTTCATTGGACTCAAAAGGCGGCGACGCGGTCCTCGAAACGCCGCATTACCGCGTGGACATTGCCCTGCGAATGAAGCGTCAGCCGTAGCCGGTAAATGAGCGTTCTATTATCGCCACGCTACAATTCAATAGCCGGGATTTTCGAGGGTATCGTTCCGGGATGCCCAGCCGCGGCCAAGAGGGTTGCGACGTGAATCAGCAAGAAGTGGAAGAATCGAAATGCCGCGAGTGTGTCGAGGAATTGAATCGGCTTGCGGAGCACGAGCGGTACAGGTATCTTGGCCACCTGAGTGAACTGGAGCGGAAGCACTTCTCCGAGCGCTTGATCAAGGATCGCCGAACCAGCAAAGAACTGCACGTTGAGTGCACCCGGTTGGCGCCAAACTGGACGACGGTGGAAAAAGCCAACTTGCAGATGTTAGAGCGGCGCTTTGCCTCCGATCTTCCACCGCTGGGCTACCAGAATTACGAGATCTTCCTGCAAATGCGAGATCCACAGGCGCACACCCTGCAAAAGCTCAACCGCAGCGGCGTTGATGAGCTGGCAAGGAGCATCAAGAAATTCCTCACCGATCAAAAGCCTCAGAGCGGCGCACAAAAGCTGGTGACGTTCCAACTCGACGATTCTCGCTCGTACCCACCACTGGCCAGCATCTTCAAAACTGTGCTCGTGTCCAAGGTTGATCTGGACGGCCAGACTGCGGCCGGTTCGACGGATGTACGCGTTGGGGTGATTGCTTATGAGCAGAGCGAGCTTGAAGAGCGCCTCGATCAAGTCATCGCCAGCAAGCTGGACCTGCGCGCCGACATTCTGCTGATCTACTCCGAAGGCCCCCTTTTCCTTTTCGACTCGGCCAGCACCCTCGGCCGCTTAAAGCAGATTGCCGAAATGCTTCACGCACATCAGTCTTTCGGCGAAATCTGGTTTCTGACGCACTACTGGACTGGCGGACAGAAGCTTTTTCGGATTGTGTAAACCCGCTGGCTGAGCGGCTTAAGGCTCTTCCAGGATTTCAGCAACCGTCCACCTCGGTGGATCATCAATTGAAGAGGGTAGTCATTCATCGATCCGGCATAATTTACTGGTCATGTTACTTTGCCGGTGACAGCACGCTGGTCGTGCGGAAAGTCAGGAGGCTCTCCGGTGTTTGTAGTACTTGGTGCTTCGGGAAATACGGGCAGGGTCGTCGCTGAGACGCTCCTTTCGCAGAACAAGAAGGTCCGTGTTGTCGTGCGCGACGCTGCCAAGGGGCAAGCGTGGAAACAGGCAGGTGCCGATATCTCCGTCGCCGACGTCGAGGACGGTGCTGGGCTCAAGCGCGCATTCAATGGCACGGAAGGCGCGTACGTGCTTCTCCCTCCGAATTTCAGTTCAACCCAAGTGCGCGCGGACAACCATCGCCGCACCAGCACGATAGCCGAGGCCGTCGAAGGTGCTGGTGTTCCCCACGTCGTGTTGCTCTCGTCTATCGGCGCTCAGCAAGCCGCTGGGACGGGGCCCGTGCTCGCCCTTCGCGACGCGGAAGCCGTGTTCAGTCGAGGACACGCTGCCGCAACCTTCGTGCGAGCAGCCTACTTCATGGAGAACTGGGGCAGAGCGCTCTTCGGCGTCGCCCAGGGAGTTTTGCCCTCGTTCCTCCTTGCTGACAAAGCGATTCCGATGGTCGCAACGCGGGATATCGGGATGGCTGCGGCGCGTCTGCTCGTTGAGGGTGGCACCGGCAAGCGGGTCGTCGAGCTGGCAGGGCCACGCGAGTACTCTCCACGCGACGTCGCAGCCGCCCTAGGCCGGGTCGTTGGAAAGCCGATCGCCGTACAGGAGGCGCCGGAAGACGCCATGGAGCCAGCGCTATCGGCAGCGGGTATGAACGCTGAGTGGGCTCGGCTCTTCAAGGAACTCACTCACGGGCTCAATACGGGAATCGTTGTTTGGGAAGGCGGCCATCCGCTTTGGCGTGGAGAAACCGACATTCAAACCGTCCTCTCGGAGCTCCTGGGGAAATGAGGTCGCTCCGCCAATTGAACGACGACCGCCTCGCGTTAAGGTTTCGTACCCTTTAAAATCTTCGATTGGACAACCTGTAATATGTCGTAGCGCTGGACCGCCCGGTCAGGGAAAAAGCTGTTGATCGCGTCCTCCTCATTATGGAATACATCGAACGTAACTTCCAGTTTTGCGGCTGTCAGCAGCTCGATATGGGAAGGCTTTAGATTGAAGACTCCCAGGTTCCCACCCTCCTTCCGCAGTTTGGCTTGAGCAAAGAGCAGCGTGCCCAGGCCGGCAGTGTCCAGTTTGTGCAAATCGCTGAAGTTCAATGCCACACGAAGCTTTCCCGCCGCTACCAGCCGGTCCAGATCCGCTCGAAAATCCAGATCCTCTTGGCCGAGGGTGAGCTGTCCTTTCAGATCCAGGATCTCGATTCCTTCGCGCTCTCTATGCGTGATTTCAAGGGACATGTTTCTGAGGCTAGCGCATGACGGAGTAGTTTTGTTGCGAACGCCATCGGAAGCTTGATAGCCTGTCTTGAGGCGCGCGCGGGGCGCGTCCTGTCCGCGGAAAGGGCTGCGCCCACCTGCACCTTTGAAGCTTCATCTACTAAGACCCTCTTTCGCCTGTTGCGGACCAGGCACACGAAGGAGGCAGTCTTGAATCTGGAACAACAGAAGAAACAAGCTCGCGAGCTTTTGCGTGCAATCCGCTCAGGAAGAGCCGACGCGCTTGCTCGTTTGCGCGGTCAGAATCTCCGCTGGGCGAATGTGGCGGACGCGACCGTAAGGCAGGAAATGGCCTTGCACGATGCTCAGTTCGCCATTGCGCGGGAGCAAGGCTTCACCAGTTGGGCAAAACTCAAAGCCTACGCGGAGCCGTCTCCGCATGCTCGTCACACTCGAATCTTCGTCGCCGACATGCAGTGGATCGGGGAACGCGTTCACGGCCTTCTGCGGACGCGGCAGTCAGCCGGGCCGGCCGCGCTTGAACAGATTCGCGAGTGGCACCCGCGCTTCCAAGATTGCTCCGACGAAGAGATTCGCCTGGCGCCGTTTACCGAAACGGATGCCCGGCTGGTTTACGCGCGAGAGCATGGCTTCGATTCCTGGGACGACCTGGAGCGCCGAGTAAGCCTACTGGCATCGAATGCGACGGCCCAGGCGGCCGAACCCTTTCTCGCTGCCTTTCAAGCTTTGCAGGCCGGAGACGCCGTAGCGCTGAACGCGTTGCTGGGCCGCAATCCACACCTCGCGCGAGAACGCGGCACCAACGGGAACACTCTCTTGAACCTGGCCGTGAGTGTCGCTGCCAAGGCGAAGCTTGATGTTGGTTTGACACTCATCCAAACTCTGCTCGCCGCCGGCGCGGATGTGAACGACGCGAATGACCGGGGCTGGACGCCGTTGCATCAAGCCGCCTACTCCAACCAATGCGACATTGCCGCCACCTTGGTCCAAAGCGGGGCGGATCTCGATGTGGAAGCGCAGGGCTCGGGAGGAACTCCGCTCATCGCCGCGCTATTCTGGGGCCATCGCGAAATGGCCGATGTGCTCGGCCGCCAATCGCTCGCGCCGGGGAATCTGCGGGTTGCGGCGGGGCTTGGTCATACGGATCTTTTGAACGAGTGCTTCCGCGGCGAAACGACGCTTACGCCGAAAGCTAGCGCCGCGCGAGCTTTCTACCGGCCGCACAGCGGGTTCCCGGATTGGCAACCCTCCGCAAACCCGCAAGAAGTTTTAGACGAGGCCCTCGTTTGGGCTTGCAAGAGCGGACGCACGGAGGTACTGCCTCGGCTCCTGCGAGCGGGCGCGCGTATCGACGCTGACCCCTATCGCGGGACTCCGCTCATCTGGGCGGCGGTCTGCAACCGCCTGGAAACTGCGGCATTTCTGATTGACCACGGAGCGATCGTCAATCACAAGGCGACCTTTGGCGGCCTCACGCATGGCCAGGGCATCACCGCACTGCACATGGCGTCGCAGTGTGGCCATCTTCCCATGGTGCGGTTGCTCATCGAACGACGGGCAGATCCTTCCATCAAGGACGATTTATACGGGGGCGACGCTGAGGGGGCGGCAAACTTCTTTGGCCAGCTCGCCGTTCGCGACTACTTGCGCTCGCTCAGGAAGTAGCTACTCGCTCGCCGGCTTACGGCTCCAGCACAAAAGCGTAGAGTGAATCTCCGGCGCCTGCGACCAGGTACTGCCGTCCGTCCAGCATATACGTCTCCGGCCCGTTGCTGAGATCGTCAGCCAGACCAGCATGCCAGAGGATGTCGCCGTTAGCGGGATCGAACGCGACCAGGTGCTGCGCGCCGTCACCTGTAAACAGAAGTTTTCCCGCGGTCGTCAGAATGCCGACCGCGCCGCCGGTGAAAGGAAAATGGTGGTCCCAGGCGATTTTGCCGGTTTTGATGTCGATGGCCTCGAGGTCTCCGCCGAGATGCCCGGCATCTCGCTCCGCCGCGCCCCAGCCTTCCGGGTGCGGATCGGTGTCGGTGAGGTAGAACATGCTGTACTCCTGCGCGGTACCGACATAAAAGAATCCGGTCTGTGGGTCGTAACTCGGCGGCGGCCAGTTGGTCGCGCCGCTCGTCTGCGGCGACACCAGCACGCCCTCGATGGTCGCTTCTTTGGCCGGATCCGGTATCGGCTGGCCGTTGGGCGCAATGCCTTTCGACCAGTTCATGCTGCGAATCATCGGCGCGGTCAGAACGTTCTTGCCGTTGGTGCGATCCAGCAGAAAGAAGTAGCCATTCCGGTTAGCCTGACCCAGAAGCTTGCGCGGCTTCCCATCGATTTCCGCATCGATCAGCACGGGCGTTTGCGCGGCGTCCCAATCGTGCGTGTCATGCGGAGAGGGCTGGAAGTACCACGCCAGCTTCCCCGTGTCCACGTTCAATGCAACGATCGAGCAGGTATAGAGGTTGTCACCCTTGCGGCTGCGGCCGGTGAGAACCGGATTCGGGTTGCCGGTTCCCAAGTAATAGAGATGAAGAGACGGATCGTACGTGCCTGGAATCCATGTCATGCCGCCGCCGTGGCGCATGGCGTACTCATCGGGCCACGAGTCCCAACCGGGGTCGCCTTGCTTTAAGGGCTCGCTCCACCACTTCCATTGAACGTCGCCCGTTTCCGGATCGTGAGCCTCCAGGAAGCCGGGCACGTCCAGGGAATCGCCGCTCACTCCGGCGAGCACGTGATTGCCGACCACAATCGGCGCCACCGTTGAAAAGTACTCCTGCTTCAGGTCGGCAATTTGTTTATGCCAGCGCTCTTTTCCCGTCTGCGCGTCCAACGAGACCAGGTAATTGTCCGGCGTCTCAAAGAAGAGCCAGCTTCCGTACATACCCATGCCGCGGTTGCCGATGTGGTCACCGCCTTTTGATTTCCAGGCGAAATGCCACAGTTCATGCCCGGAGCGGGCGTCGACGGCATAGGCGTTGTCGGGTGTGCAGAAGTAGAGAATCCCGTTCACCATGAGCGGGGTAGCTTTAATCGTCCAGGTTCCAGGGTTGGTCGGCGGATTCTGGGGTTCCGGCCCTTCGCCGCCGACGATGGCGTTCGGAGTCAAACCAGTCTTGACGCGAAAGATCCAGGCCAAGGTCAGGTGCTTGACGTTCGACTGATTGATCTGAGTCAGCGTGCTGAAACGGCGGCCGGAATAATCTCCGTGATATGTGGGCCAGGCATCCGTGGCCGGTTTGGTGAGTAAGGCCGGATCGAGTATTTGGGCAGACGCCGGCAAGCCTGCGGCAAGACAGAAGCCCGCCAGTAGAAGTTCGATTTTCATTTCAGGGTCACCAGATAGGCTGTGAGATTGTGAATGTCGGCATCCGTGTAGCGGCTAAGCAGATCCACGTGCGCTTGCAGCTTGTTGTGGATTTCGACCTGCGGATTTCCGTTTACGCGCGTGAAGGAGTGGTACGCTCCGCTCGCATCCCGCAGAGCGACATTGAAATCGTCGTAACTGACCAACGCGCCCGTAAACGATTCGCCCGAGGAAAGCGTCACCGTTACGGTAATGGCAAATACGGTATGCGGAGGCGTCCCTTCCGTCCAGGTGTAATTCGGCTGAAGGAATTTTCCTTGCAGTGTCACCGGCTCGTACCGGGCGCCGATTCCCTTCAGGTCGCCGCCAACGGAGTGACAGGATGAGCACCGGCCCGCACCATTGAAATAAGCCTCGCCCGCTTTCGCGTCACCGGTCACAATGTTCAGGATCTTATAGTTGTCGCGTTCGATCGCGTTCTTTATGGAGTCGTGGAGGAAGGCGGCGACGTCCGCGATTTGCTGCGGCGTGAACGGAAACCGCGGCATTCCCTTATCTGGACGCCCTCTGAGAATCACCGGGCCGATCGTGTTGCCGTTCTCGTCGTCCAAAACGACCACGGAGCGAAGCAGGTCCGGCCCTTTCTCGCCGCCTTTGGCACTGGCGCCGTGACAAAAACCGCAGGCCCCCACAAAAGTCGCCTTGCCCCGTTCCACGGAGGCCGGGTCGGGCTTGGGCGGCGGGCCCTTGACTGGATCGGTGGGTGTTTGGCACATGACGCCTGCCGTGCCCGCAAGGCAAACGGCGATTAAGGTTCGCGCGATACCGCTGCAATTCATGGGTTGACTGCGGCTCCTGTAAGATCTTTCAGGTTACATGCGCCCTGTACCGGTAGGCAACGCGGCCAGCAGCCGTAGGTTCGGTTGGTGCGGCAGGGATCCTAGCGCAGAATCTCGACGAGCAACACCCAGGCGCTGGTCACGCCCGCGACAAACGAGAAGACGAAGCCGGGCACCAGCCAATACAAACCGCGGGGGTCGCCCGGCAACAGAAGTAGCGCTGCGATGACAAAGGGTACCGTGCCGAGTTGGGTCATGACCACTCTCCTGACCAGCCACGAGACGGGATGCCCGGCGCGCGACCGTGCATATCGGATCTGTCCAAGGAGTTGTGCTGCCCAAGAGATGACAGCGATGGCCAGAATCTCTACCGCCAGCGCTGACGGAGGCTGCCGCGGAATGAGCGCTACCGTCGAAACGAAAAAAACCTGAAGGAATTGGACGATCGACTCCCCTGCCCTCCCCGACAATCCCGGCACCTCCATAACGCGCGCGAGGTTGATGGAGACGGCAACGAATACCAGGCCTGTGAGCGTCGCAGCAGCGCCACCCTGCATGGTGAAAAGGCTTTGCCATTCCGAAAGCTCCAACATGGGGTTGGTGATCATATCACGAAGCCGCTGGATCACGAGGACGGGATGTGGGGCGTAAAAACGCGCATCCCCAGCGTGGAATCGCGCGTGATTTGGTAATCGAAACACACTAGTATCCGGGCCCTTAGCCCTCGACCGCCGGAAGTTGAAGTCCCCCGATTTCATGGGCTTCGAACTGCAGGCGGCTTGTCATAGGGGATAGAACATGACGGCCAGCGATCCGGCCTATATTGGCGAACAGGTGTTCATCGACCAGGTTATTGCCCAGCATGTCGGCCAACCAGGCGCGCTGCTCGGTATTCTGGAGGCGGTCCAAAACCACGAACCGCGCAAATATCTCTCGATGGGGAATTTGCGCTACATCGCGAAAAAGGCCCACGTGCCGCTCTCGCGCATCTACAGCGTGGCGACGTTCTACTCGCTGTTCAATCTGCAGCCGCAAGGGGACAACACCATCTGCATTTGCCGGGGCACGGCTTGTCACACCAGGGGATCGCGGAATTTGCTGGAAAGTTTACGCCTCGAGCTTGGCCTGGAGGACACAGGAGACCGGCACGAGGCCGACAAGCTTTCCATCACTACCCCTGACGGCACATTCACCGTGCGGACGGTGGCTTGCTTTGGGCAGTGCGCGCTCGCGCCCGTGGCGGAAATCAATCATCATATCTGCGGCCACGTGAATGAGCGCACGCTCGAGCGGGAAATCAACGCCATCCGGCGGGAGAGCAAGTAATGCCGAGAATTCAGGACATCAGCACGTTCCATGCGGTGCGCGACGCCGGCCTCAACAAGCTGGTTCCGTCGGTCCCACGCGTGGCCATCGGCATGGGCACCTGCGGCCGGGGCAACGGAGCGGAGGGGGTGTTTCACGCCTTTCAGGAAGCCCTCGACCGTACCGGCGCCGATGTGCAACTGACCAGCGTGGGATGCTTTGGCGCCTGCTCGCAGGAGCCGCTGGTGAACATTCACGTCCCGGGCCGTGCGTTGACGGTGCTGCGCCGCGTGCAAGCTAACGACGCCGAACGGATTCTGCACGATCTGTCAATGGGAAACATCACGCCCGATTTGGCCTACTGCACGATCGAGGATTGGGACCATATCACGGCGCACGTCAAGTATGGGCCCCGCTATCCTGAACTGCCGGCATGGAACGAGGTTCCGTTTTTCAAGGGACAGAAGAAAATCGTTCTGCGCAATTGCGGCTTCATCAACCCGGATGACATTGAGGAATACATCGCGGTCGGCGGATACGAAGCGCTGTACAAGGTCCTGATCGATGCCCAGCCCGCCAACGTGATCGAACAGATCAAGGCTTCCAAGCTGCGTGGGCGTGGAGGAGCGGGATACCTGACCGGCAACAAGTGGGAGTTTCTGGCCAAGGCGGTGTCGGACCAGAAGTACCTAGTGTGCAACGCCGACGAGGGCGATCCCGGCGCCTACATGAACCGCAATGAGATCGAAAGCGATCCCCATGCGTTGCTGGAAGGCATGATCATTGGCGCCTACGTGATGGGGGCGACTCAAGGCATCATTTACGTGCGTGCCGAGTATCCGCTCGCGGTGCATCGGCTCACTGGGGCGATCGAGCAGGCCCGGGAATACGGGATGCTTGGCGAGAATATTCTCGGCCGCGGATTCAAGTTCGACATTGAGCTGGTGGAAGGCGCAGGGGCATTTGTCTGTGGCGAGGAAACGGCGCTGATCGCGTCGCTTGAAGGGCAGGCGGGGAGGCCCCGGCCGCGCCCGCCGTTTCCCGCCCAAAAAGGGCTTTGGGGAAAGCCGACCAGCATCAATAACGTCGAGACCTGGTACAACATCGCGCCCATCGTCACCAAAGGGCCCGCATGGTTCACCGAAACCGGCAGCGCCAAAAGCTCGGGCACGAAAGTGTTCTCACTGGTGGGGAAGGTGCAGAACACGGGTCTGGTGGAAATGCCGCTGGGCACGCCGCTCAAAACCATGGTCTATGACATCGGCGAAGGCGGCGTCAACGGGCGGAGCATTAAAGCCGTCCAGTCGGGCGGCCCCTCGGGTGGCTGCATTCCGCAGGAGATGTTCGATACACCGGTCGATTACGAAAGCCTGGTGCAGCTTGGCTGCATCATGGGCTCGGGCGGCATGGTGGTGATGGATGAAGACAACTGCATGGTGGATGTGGCGCGCTACTTCATCGAATTCACGCATTCGGAATCGTGCGGTAAGTGCGTACCGTGCAGGGTGGGCTTAGATAAGGCGCTGCGCATTCTCAACGCGTTCACCGAAGGCGTGGCAAGCTCCGATCACCTCGACATTCTGGATGAGCTGGGCCGCATGATTCGCGACTGCTCGCTGTGCGGGTTGGGCCAGTCGGCGCCCAATCCCGTGCTCACCACCATGCGGCACTTCCGGCACGAGTTTGAGGATCATATTGTCGCTCATCGCTGCCGGGCAGGGGTGTGCGAAGAACTGGCGCTCTCGCCGTGCGAGAACAGTTGTCCGCTGCACATGAACATCCCGCGTTTCCTGGCCCTGTACAAAGAAGGGCGGATGGAGGACGCGTTCGAATCCGTGATTCTCGACAACCCGCTGCCTGCCTCTACCGGCCGCGTCTGCCAGCATCCCTGCGACAACCGATGCCGGCGGCAAACCGTGGATGAAGCCGTGAACATGCGCGAGGTGCATCGGTTCATCGCCGATTCGATCTTCGTTTCGGACCGCTACGAAGCCATGGTGGAGCGCATTGCCGCGCGCAAGCTTGAACCCACGGGCCGCAAGATCGCCATAGCGGGCGCCGGGCCGACCGGTCTGACCACCGCGTTTTATCTCGCCATGTTGGGCCACCAGGTCACGGTTTTCGATGCCAAATCCGAGGCCGGCGGCATGCTGCGTTTCGCGTTGCCGGATTATCGTTTGCCGAAATCCATCCTGCGGCGTGAAATCGGGCTGATCGAACGCATGGGAGTTAAATTTGTCTTCGACACCCGGATCGGTTTCGACGTTACCTTGAACGAGATACAAGATCAGTACGACGCCGCTTTCATCTCCATCGGCACATGGAAGGATTCCTGGGTGTATCTTCCGGGAACTGAGCTGAAGGGTGTGCACACTGCCCTGAATTTTCTGGAAGCCGTGGCGAAGCAGGAGCAGGCGCCGCTGGGGCGCAAAGTGGCCATTATCGGGGGCGGGAATGCGGCCATTGATTCGGCGCGAACGGCCATGCGCATGGGATCGGATGTGCAGATTCTCTACCGGCGCGAGCGCAAAGACATGCCCGCCATCGAAGAGGAGACCGAAGCCGCACAACAGGAAGGCGCGAAGATTGTGTTCCTGGTGGCACCGCACCGCATCATCGGGGATGCAGAGGGCAATGTGAAGGCCATCGAGGTGGTCAAAACCAGGCTCGGAGAATACGACTCCTCCGGACGGCGCAAACCGGTAACAACCGCGGAAATCCGGCGGTTCGAATGTGACAGCGTGATTCTGGCCGTGGGCGAGAGCTTCGACCTGGACTTTGCGCGCGCGTCCGGGTTGCAGATGAAGGAGTCGGGCACCATCGAAGTGGACCGTTTTACGCTCGAGACCAGCCGGCCGACATTTTACGCAGGCGGTGACGTGATCACAGGGGCGTCCAACGTCTCGAACGCCATGGGTTATGGCAAGAAGGCCGCGCGGAACATGGATGAGCGCTTGATGGGCGTCCATCGATGGAACAAGCTGTTCCCTGAGTTTGAGTACGAGCAGACGCCTCCGGAGCAGCCCGATGCCAGCCGGCGGCACACCGGCCATCACGTTCCGGTGGGCGACCGGGCGCGCAATTTTCAGGAAGTGGTTTTAGGCCTGACCGCAGCAGAAACGCTGGTTGAGGCGTGCCGCTGCTTGCGGTGCGACGTCAAGACCGCGAACACGAGGTGAGAACGTGCCGGCAAAGGTTTTTTCCATCCGCATTGATGGCGAGCTGGTAAAGGCAGCCGAGGGACAGACGGTGCTCGAAGCAGCGCGCGCCGCCGGGAAATACATCCCGACGCTCTGCTACCTGGAAGGTTTGAGCGCGGTGGGCGCTTGCCGCCTATGCATCGTGCAGGCATCCGGCACGGACCGCCTGCTGCCGGCCTGCACCACACCGGTGCAAGATGGCATGTCCGTGACCACCAATTCGCCCCGGCTCACCGAGTACCGTCGTATCGCCGTCGAGCTGCTGCTGGTCGAGCGCAATCACATTTGCGCGGTGTGCGTTTCGAATGGGCACTGCGAGCTGCAAGCCATGGCGCAATCGCTCGGCGTGACGCACGTGCGCTACCCCTACAACTACCCCAGGCTGCCGGTGGATATGTCGCACGAGCGCTACGTGCTCGATCACAACCGCTGCATATTGTGCACGCGCTGCGTGCGCGTTTGTGCGGAGGTGGAAGGGGCGCACGTGTGGGAAGTCACCTCGCGCGGCATTCATGCGCGCCTGGTGAGCGATCTGAACCAGGCATGGGGCGATGCCGCGAGTTGTACAAGCTGCGGCAAGTGCGTGCAAGCCTGCCCGACGGGAGCACTCGCCGAGAAAGGCCGGTCGGTGGAGGAAATGCAGAAACGGTGCGAGCCCATCAGCGCGTTGGCTTCCCACCGGGGGGGACTGGCATGAAGAAAGTGCAGTTGGCAACGGTATGGCTGGATGGCTGCTCGGGGTGCCACATGTCCCTGCTGGATATGGATGCCGCCATTGTCGCGGTCGCCGAGAAAGTCGACATCGTGTACGGTCCGTTGGTGGACGCGCAGGAGTTTCCGGAAGATGTCGACATCACGTTGGTCGAAGGTGCGGTGAGCAACCAGGACGATTTGAACAAAATTCAGAAAATCCGTGGACGCACCCGGGTCCTGGTGGCGCTCGGAGACTGCGCCGTCACGGGTAACGTTCCAGCCATGCGGAACTCGATTCCGGTAAGCCGGCTGCTTCAGCGCGTTTACGGAGAAGGCCCAACCGGGAAGTTGACCATGCCCTCCGACGGTGTTCCGCAGCTTCTTCCCCAAGCCTGCCCGCTGCACGATTACGTGCATGTCGACCTGCATGTTCCAGGGTGCCCGCCAAGTTCGCGGGCCATTCTCGGGGTGCTCCAGGATTTTCTGGCCGGCCGGAAGCCGGAAATCGGTTCGAAGGTCAAATTTGGATAAGGCGGCAGCGATGAAGCGCATAACGATCAACCCGGTAACTCGCATCGAAGGGCACGCCAAGATCACAATACAACTGAACGACGAGGGCCGCGTTTCGAGCACGCAGTTCCACGTGACGCAAGTCCGCGGGTTCGAGAAGCTGACCGAGGGACGGCCGTTCTACGAAATGCCCGGCATCACTTCGCGCATCTGCGGCATATGCCCGGTGAGCCATTTGCTGGCTTCGGCCAAGGCGTGTGATGCGATCATGGCGATCCGTGTGCCACACGCCGGCAAGCTATTGCGCGATCTGCTGCATTGCGCACAGATCGTCCAGTCGCATGCGTTGAGCTTCTTTTATTTGTCGTCGCCGGACCTGTTGTTGGGCATGGATTCGGATCCGGCAAAGCGCAACGTCCTGGGCGTCATTGAAAAACATCCCGCGCTGGCGCGCGACGGTATCGAGTTGCGGCGATTTGGGCAAAGCGCGATCGAAGGTCTGGCGAAGGAGCGCATCCATCCCTCGTGGGTTGTGCCCGGCGGCGTCAATGAGCCGCTTAATCCGGAAGTACGCGCGCAAATCCTGGTGAGCTTGCCCCAAGCCCGCGCCATTGCCGAGCGGACCTTAGGCCTGTTCAAGTCGGCGGTCGACAAGTTCCAGGAGGAGATCGACTACTTCGGTTCCGCGCAGACGATGTACGCCGGGCTGGTGGATGCTGAGGGCACATTGCGGCTCTATGACGGCCGGCTCCGCTTCCGCGCGGCCGACGGCACCATTCTTCAGGACCAGATTGCCGCTGACGACTACGCCACGTATATTGCCGAAGCCACCCAACGCGATTCCTATTTGAAGGCGCCGTACTATATCCCGCAGGGATATCCGGAAGGAGTGTACCGAGTAGGACCGCTGGCACGTTTGAACGCAGCCGACCGCTGCGGTACCCCGCGCGCCGACGCCGAGTTGGAAGAATTCCGGCAGCGATATGGACGGTTGGCGCACAGTTCCTTTCTGTACCATTACGCGCGGCTGATTGAGGTCATCCACGCATTAGAGCGCATGGAGATTCTGCTGAACGATCCGCGGATTCTCGACGAGCATGTTCGGGCCAAAGCGGGCGTGAACTCGCTGGAAGGCATCGGCATGGTGGAGGCGCCGCGCGGGACGCTGATCCACCATTACAAGGTCAACGACCAGGGAGCCATTGTGTGGGCAAACCTGATTGTGGCGACCGGGCATAACCTGCTGGCCATGAACCGCAGCATCCAGCAGGTGAGCGAGCATTTCGTCATCGGCACCCGGCTCCAGGAAGGCATGCTGAACCGGGTTTCGGCAGTGGTGCGCGCGTACGATCCTTGCCTGAGCTGTTCGACGCACGCCTCGGGGCAGATCGCTCTACAGGTGCAGTTGATCGGGCCGCAGGGGGAGCAACTCGACGAACTCTACAGTCAATGAGTCTCGGCAGTGGCCTTTCCCCATGGTGGGTATAATGGCTCAGCCAATCGAAACCCAAATCTGCGTGAACGTGCCCACCACCCCTGCGTAAACTCCCGCTCTTGCTTCCTGCTGGCGACAAACCGTTGCTGGCTCACCAGTTGCTCTAGCAAAGGTGAATTTGAGTTTGTGGCGGGAGGCGCTTATGTCGTGGCAAGCGCTGTTAGGGCAGGAAATCTTCATACGGTTACCCAATAACGACATTGGTTTCGTCTATGTCGTCAAGTTCGGCGGGGTCACTATCCGGCGCGGGTTTGTGCCGGTGATGGGGCGAGAAGTAGGGCCAGGTAAGCTCCCCGTCCAGCAAGACGCCGGCGAGGACGATACGCCGGATCGGGAGTAGTCCGATGCGGGACAAGATCCGGCACAAGTCGATCTTTTTCCTCACTCACACCGTCAACGTGGCGCAAACCGTATGGGTGCCGCACGCCGACGTATACCGCCAATCCTCTAACTGGTTGGTCAAATGCGATCTCGCCGGGGTCAAAGCAGAGGATCTGAATGTTTCTGTGACGGGGTCACGTCTGACGATCAGTGGCGTCCGCCGCGATCCCCTTGCGGAACACGGCTGGGTGCACTATTCGATGGAAATCCCCTATAGCCGGTTCTCGTGCTCAGTCAACCTGCCGCGTGACTTGGAACAAGCCGGCCTGGAAACCGAATACCTCGACGGGATGTTGCTGGTTCGAGTGCGATTCGACGAGAAACAAAGATGAACGATCCGGACAAATTGGCGACAATCCCCCTGTTACCCATCAAGAACGCCGTGCTTTTCCCGCACATGCTGCTTCCGCTTTCGGTGGGCCGGCCGAGTTCGGTGGCTGCCGTCGAGCGCGCCATGGCCGGCGAAGAGAAGCATATCATCATCACCGCGCAGCGCGACGCCTCTGTCGACGATCCCCGCCAGGCGGACCTGTTCACGGTCGGGACAAAGGGCGTTATCAAGAAACTGGGCCGCCGCCCCGATGGCGTTATCGAGTTGGTCGTGTTGGGCTTGGAACGCGTCAATATCGTCAAGATAGAGGAGGTCCGCGGAGCGGTGCAAGCCCGCGTACAAGCCTTACCAGCCCCGGCTGATACAGGGGACGAAGTCGAGGCGCTGCGTCTTGCGGTCCTCGAGATCGCGCAACAAGCCATCGCCTTGACGCAAGCGCAGGCGCCCGAGGAATTGGCGCGTCTGATACTGGTGCATGAGGACCCGACCCGGCTGGTCTACATGCTCGGCTCCGTGCTCAGCCTGGATGTGGAGAAAGAGCAGGCTCTGCTCGAAGCGTCGACGCGGCTGGATGCGCTGCGATTGATGCACACATACCTCTCGCACGAGGTGCATGTGCTCGCGCTTCGCAACAAAATTGTTAGCGAAGCGGAAACTGAGATCAGCAAAGAACAGCGGGAGTATATGCTCCGCCAGCAACTCCGGGCCATCCAACAGGAATTGGGCGAACAAGCACCGGAGCAGGCGGAATCTGAGCTCCTGCGCGACCGTGTAGCGCAGGCTGATCTTCCCGAGGAAGTGCGCAAGCAGGCAGAGCGTGAGTTCAAGCGCCTGCAAAAGCTGCCGCCCGCCGCTCCGGACTATCACGTCATCCGGTCTTATCTGGAGCTGGTGGTGGATCTGCCGTGGCGCAGGCGCTCTCCGGAAGCCATCGATATCGCGCGTGCCCGCGCGGTCCTCGATGAGGACCACTACGATCTGAAGGAAGTGAAGGAGCGCATCCTGGAGCAGTTGGGTGTGCTGAAGATGAACCCGCAGGCCAAGGCGCCGATCCTGTGTTTCGCCGGACCTCCAGGCACGGGAAAAACGTCGCTGGGGCAATCGATTGCGCGCGCCATGGGCCGGAAATTCGAGCGCATGAGTCTCGGAGGCCTGCACGACGAAGCCGAGCTGCGCGGCCACCGGCGGACCTACATTGGTGCCATGCCCGGGCGCATTATCGAGGCCATCCGGCGAGCCGGAGTCAACAACGCGCTGCTGATGCTGGACGAAGTCGACAAGCTCGGCCAGGACTTCCGCGGCGACCCGGCATCGGCACTGCTGGAAATTCTCGATCCGGAACAAAACAAGAACTTTCACGATAACTATCTCGATTTGCCTTTTGACCTGTCCAATGTTTTTTTCATCACCACGGCGAATACATTTGAAACCATTCCGCGGCCGCTATTGGACCGGATGGAAGTGCTGACGCTCTCGGGTTACAGCGAAGAAGAGAAATGTGAGATCGCCCGGCGGTATCTCATTCCGCGGCAAATGCAGGATTCCGGGCTAACTTCCGCCCAATTCACGATAACCTCGGAGGCGCTGCGAAAGGTCGTCGAAGGCTACACGCGCGAGGCCGGACTTCGGCAGTTGGAGCGGGCCATCGGACGGCTGGCGCACAAGGCGGCATTGTGTTTCGCCGAAGGCAAAAGCAAACCGGTCAACGTCCGGCCTGAGGATCTTTCGGAAATGCTGGGGCCGGAACGCTTCTTCCTGGAGCAGGCGCGCGACGTTCTGCCGCCGGGTGTGGCGGTGGGCCTGGCGTGGACGGAAACCGGCGGCGACGTGTTGTACGTGGAGGGCACGCTATTACCGGAAGGAGAGGGCCTCACCTTGACCGGGCACCTGGGTGAGGTGATGCAGGAGTCGGCCAAGGCGGCCCACAGCTACATCTGGTCGCACTGCGATGAACTGTCGGTGGACCGTGCGCAGTTCCGCAAATCAGGAGTTCACATTCACGTACCAGCCGGAGCGATCCCGAAAGACGGACCTTCCGCGGGCGTTACTATGGTCTCGGCGTTGACCTCGCTCTACGTGGGGCACCCTACTCGCAAGGACACGGCGATGACGGGCGAGATCACGCTCACCGGGCTGGTTCTGCCCATTGGTGGCGTGAAAGAGAAAGTGCTGGCGGCCCGGCGCGCCGGTCTGCGGCGCATCATTCTCCCCAAGGAAAACGAAAAGGATTTGCGCGAACTTCCCGATGACGTTCGCGCCGCAATGGAATTCGTGTTTGTGCGGCACGTCAAGGAAGTCCTGTCGGCCGCGATTCCAGACCTGGCCCAAAGACTGGCCTGTGAGCCTGTAGCGTATTGATGGAGGCAAACATGTCGGTGCTATTTCTGATTCCCGTTTGGTTCATTCTGGCTCTGCTTATTCCGCTGACCTGGTCGGTGAGCAAAGTCTACAGCCGGTCTCGCGGCCGGCGCATCGTGATCTGCCCGGATAATCATCGGGCCGCGAATATTGAGTTGGACGCACGGCATGCAGTCGCCATGCACATCAGGGGAAACCCCGGGCGCAAGGTCCAGGATTGCTCGCGGTGGCCCGACCGGCAGGATTGCGGCAGGGAATGCCTGACGCAAGTTCCGCGCTAGGCGTGAAAAAATGAATTCATTGCGTCTGCGACGGCGCTACTCCCAATTGGGCTCGCCCTTTGCCCGGCGGCAAGAGAGGGTTTCCGACTCTTTTCGTACCTCCCGGGCGAGTACGACATGAACGCCGTTCCCTGTCTTCACTCTCGAGCCGGTTACGTGCACTTCATCGCCCTTGGCAAATCGAATTTCAAATTGCCGGATGAACTTTGCGGGACCCAGGTGAACGTCAAAGACTTGCACCGGTGACTTGACCATCAGGTGGATGCCGCTGAGCGAACTGTCGGCCGGCACTTCGCGAACTTCTGTAATCGTGCCGAGAAGATTGATCTCAGTTGCCGGATCGTATCGCGGCTCTTCTGTGCGAGTAGTTTCCTCACGGGGCGCGGCGCACAGAATTACGCTGCCGGCCAAGAAGAGCGCAAACGCCACTTCAGACCGCATAGCAACCCCCATTGTCTTCGGCCGAGCGACCTCATGAACATCCAGATCCACGTCGGCGATTACGCAGGACGGGTGCGAACCGGATGGTGTCCATATCTGAACAGGAGCAGTAGCACACCCGCCACAAGCGGCGGCAGAGGCATCATGGCAAACAGTCCCAGCGTTGGCCACAACTGGAAATGGTGCAGCCAGGCTGGAGCAAACATCGCAATAGCCGCGGCGCTGACTAGTATGAGTAAAGTGCCGCCGGCGGCAGACCATTTCCACGCAATCGCCACGGCGCCAAACATAACCACGGCAAAAATAACCGCCTGCATGAACTCATGCGAGCCGACTCCCTCCGCCGTCTCAAAAAATACCCACCAGCCGGCCCAAAGCAAGGCTATCGCCAGGGCGGCAACCCGCATCCAATTCCTCGCCATGTTCGCTCCGACCTCTGGTCACCTAAGATGCGTTGGTTCGGCGGGTGTACGACGTGAAATCAGGATCCCGACCAATACTCCGGCCAATACGACCAAAATGCCGCCAAGCCAAACCAATTCGACTGGCATAAAGTACCTCCTGGCAAGCAGGCATATGCGGGATTCACGACTCTCGGGTGGGGCAGCCGGCGAGATTGTCAAGCTGGCCCGCTCGGAAGGGAACCCAGTCTTAGCTGAGAAAAGTCTATCACAATACGTCTTGCAATTAAAGGATCAGAAGACCTTCTTATCTCCTTAATTGTCAAATATATTGCGCTATGATTCTTCGGCGAGAATAGATCCTGGACGCCAGCGCGTGTTCGGCGGCGGCCACAGATTCAATCATGCAATCGACGACTTGGTTCTGGCTCGCAACAGCGATGGTCGGCGCTTTTCCTTTGCAGGCTCGCAGTGAAGCCTGCCCTGCCGCCGCCGGCGACTCGATGGGCAATTATCTGGTTCACGGCGCGCTCGGTGACGTGAAGTATCGCGAGGCGATGACGCTCGATGCCTACGCGCCAACCGGCGCGCCGCGCCCCGCCGCCCTGCTCATCCATGGCAGCCAGGGCGACAAGTCGACGCACCTGACGCAACTGTTCGAAATCCTGGAGCGCGCGGGGTTCGCCTGGTTCTCGGTCAACTATCGAAACCTCGACGATGTTCGTTCGGCTGTCAGATATATCCGCTGCCCTGGCCGATTCAATATTACGAACCGGCTCGTGGTGATTGCTGAGGACACGGGCGCGCCGCTGGCAGTAGCCATCGCACAGGAGGCAAAGGCAGGCGGAGTCGTTCTGTTCGGGGCGCGCTTTGACCATGAGCCCCCCGCACTAGAGGTTCCCACGCTGATGATTCACGGAACCGCCGATGACGAATCACTTCCGGGCCCGATCGAAGCATTTTGCCGGCGATCAGTCGCATGCCGGTTTCTGCCTGTGAATGGAGGCATTCACAATTTCGAGAACTGGCATCCGGATCAATGGGAATGGAAGGAGGAGTTGGTAGCCTGGCTGCGGGACGACCGGCGCGGTTTGTGGAAGGACATCGTGTATTCCCGGCCTGGCGGGCTTGATCTGCGCATGGACGCCTTCACCCCCCAAGGCGCAGGACCTTTTCCCACGGTGATCATTGCGCATGGCGGGGGTTGGGAGGCCGGAGATAAAGTGACCTACATCTCACCGATCCTCGGCCCGCTGGCGCGCGCCGGGTTCGCATGGTTCTCCGTTGATTACCGGCTGACGCCTTACGTTCACAATGCAGAGCAGCTCGACGACATGCGGGCGGCGATCCGATACGTCCGTGCGCACGCGGCGCGGTTCCATGTTGACTCTGAGCGCATAGCGATTCTGGGAGAATCGGCGAGCGGGCAGATGGTGGCGCAAATTGCATCGGAGCCATGTGCCGGGTGTCAGGTGCGGGCGGTCGTTTCGTTCTACGGTGTTTACGATTTCACGGCCTGGACACACGATGCCGAGAACCGGCCGATCCTCGATCGAGTCTACGGAAAGTGGGATGGGCCGGCGCTGGAACGGTTTTCCCCGATTTTTCACGTGAGCGCGAATCTTCCGCCGATCTTACTGATCCAAGGCACAAAAGACGAGTTGTATGCCGGTACGTTGGCATATGCCGAGCAATTAAAGAAGGCCGAGGCGCAGTATGAGCTGATTCTGCTCGATGGAGCGCCACACGGCATGGAAAACTGGGCCGGGCACGCCGAATGGGAGTTCTACAAAGACCGTATGATCAGATGGTTGCAGCGGACGCTGCGATAGCCCCTGCCTTGCATTGCGCCGGGTATGGCCGTATAGTAGTCAAAACGTATTAGTACGGTAGCTTCCTCCAGCTCCACGAAACCGAGCAGATGCAAGTAAGTCCGGCAATACGGTGTGGCGTATTTCTGTTGCCCCTTACTAGTGTTGCCGCACAAGCGCAGGGAGCTCGACGGAAATGCGTCGGCGAAGACGTGAGCTGCGGCGTAAACGATTACCGGCATTTGGCAGGTTGTTTCATTTTTTCGATTATGAAACGCACTTGACAGGACTTTCCATGGGCTGTACACTCCGTAATCGATTACAAAACACTAGCGTGTCAAGGATGAGGTGGGCCCACGCGTTTCTCAACGGGACCTCGCGTTCGGCCGCGGAGTTGCCGTATATCAGTCAAAACGTGACAGATCGAGCGTACTGTCTTTCAGATTCATTCGACTGAACAGATGACTGTGAGTGCGCCAATACGGTTCGGAGTATTTCTGTTGGCCGTTACAAGTGTGACGGCTCAGCCGCACGAGGCGGATCTTGACCGCTACTCCGATCAAGCCCGCGCGGCAATGGCCGCGAAAAACTGGCATGAAGCCGTCGCGGCGTTGCGGCACTTGGCGGAACTGGCGCCCACCGTGCCGCAGGTCCAGGCGAACCTGGGGCTGGCACTGTTTTTCGAAGGCAAAGCGGGTGAGGCGCTCGGAGCGTTCGAACAGGCGCACAAGCTTAACCCGGCGCTGCCCCAGGTCGACGTCATGATCGGCGTCTGCGATGCCGAGCTAGGACGCTATCAGGACGCGGTTGGGATCCTGGCGTCGGCATTCACACAACCGGCAGACGATGAAACGACGCGGCTGATCGGGCTTCATCTCGAACGGGCTTACGCCGAGCTCAAACAGTACGACAAAGCGGAAACCACAGGCGAGCAGCTCTTGATGCGCTACCCGAAGGATCCGGAGATTCTGTTTCAAGTGTCACGGCTGCACGCGGACCGGTCGTATCAATTGATGAAGCAACTGATGGATGCGGCGCCGGACTCCTACTGGGTGCACCTGGCGCAGGCGCAAGTGCACGAAAGCCTGGGGCGATACGACCTTGCCCAGAAGGAATATAGCAAGGCGCTCGCCGCGAACGCCAACGCGCCGGGCGCTCACTACGGGCTAGGCCGCGCAATTCTGAACGGACCCAGGGATGAGCAAGCCCTGGACGCGGCGGCACGGGAATTCGAGCGTGAACTCGCGATTTCACCTGGCAACGCAACGGCGGAGTTCGAACTCGGCGAGATTGCGCGGGAGCGGGGCGAATTAAATGGAGCGCGCGAGCATTTCTTGAAGGCCGTACGGGCCAACCCGGATCTTTATGAGGCACAGATCGGCTTGGCGCGGCTTCTGCTGAAACAGGGAAGCGCGCGCGATGCCGTCGATCACCTGCGGCAAGCAGAACGCCTGGAGCCCGGAGATACGCTGCCGCACTACCTGCTGGCATCGGCTTACAAATCGCTGGGGGATTCGGCGGGTGCGGGCCGTGAGCTGGACTTGTATCGAAGATTACGGGCCTCCGGGCATCCGGCGGCCGCCGATGAGCAAAGGAAGGAACCTTGAGGCACGTGGCAATTTCCTTAGTGGAGGGACTGATGAAGCGTGGATACGGATTCGGAATCGCAACGGCTGTTTGGCTGGCACTGCTAATGGCTTTCGCGCCGTTGGCCAGCGCGCAGGCTACGTTCGGTAGCATTACGGGCACGGTTACCGATCCGGCCGGCGCCGCTGTGCCGAATGCGCAGGTGACGATCACCGATCTCGATCGCGGCGGGAATGTGCAGACGACGACCAACGGCAGTGGCAACTACACGCAGACGCATCTTCTGGCCGGACGGTACAAGATCGCGATTACGGCGACCGGATTCTCGGATTTCAGCGCCACGCTCGCAGTGGAGGTAGATACGAGCACGCGAGCCGATGCGCAACTGCAGATCGGCAAGGCAAGCTCCGAAGTTACGGTGACCGCCGAGGCGCCTCTATTGCGCAGTGATCGCGCAGAAGTCAGCACGACCCTTACGGGTCAGGAACTGCAACGGCTGCCGATCCTCGACCGCAACATCACTTCGCTGCTGGTGTCGCTTCCGGGCGCAGGCCGCATAGCCGGAAATACCTCCGGCATGTCGTCGGCTGAAAATCAGCAGGCCGATCAGGGAACTCCAATGAACGGGCAGCTGGCCTACTCCAACGGTTTTCTGCTGGACGGCACGGAGAATCACAGCAATATTCTGGGACTGGCGGTCGTCAATCCGAACCCGGACGCGCTCGAAGATTTCAAAGTGACATCGAGTAACTACGACGCGGAATTCGGCAACGTGTCGGGGGCGATGCTGCAGGCCACGACCAAATCCGGCACCAACCAGTATCACGGATCGGCCTTCGAGTATTTACGGAACAACGTTTTCAACGCCGCCGATCCCTTCAGCCACATCGATCCGCCCATCCGCTGGAATCAGTTTGGTGGGACGATTGGCGGCCCGATTCTGAAAGACAAGCTGTTTGTCTTTTTCGCATACGAGGCCACACGGCGGCGTCTCAGCGGATCCGAAATCACTACCGTGCCCACGGCCGCCGAGCGAAGTGGCGATCTGAGCGCCTTGCTCGGCAATTACATTTGCGCCGATGGTTCGGTTTCAGCCGGTCCGTGCGCTAATCCCCTGAAGGTAACGACCACGGAAGGCCAGACCGTAGCCGCGCAGGCCGGGATGGTATTCGATCCCAGAACCGGCAACCCGGATGGGAGCGGCCGCCAGGTGGTGGCGACCGACGGCCGCGTGAACGTTCTCACTCCCGCGGCGCCCATGTCAAAACTGCTCGCCTATTTGCCCATGCCGAACTTCGGCGCTCCCGGCCAGACGTTCAACAACTTCGCCACAACCGTCGGAGAATTGAACGACTCCGGCCAGTATGATGGACGCGTCGATTACAACATCTCGCAAAATCACCATTTGTTCGGCCGCTATAGTTTGGCGGACTTTATCCTGCAGGCCCCGGGCGCGTTCGGGCTGGAGGCGGGCGGCCCCACGCCGCTGGGCTTCGCCGGCGTCAGTCACGCCCGCAATCAGAGTCTGGCGCTCGGCTATACCTACAGCATCAACGCCAGCTTGTTCGCGGATTTCCGTTTCGGCTATTACCGCTACCGTCCCCACAACACGCCGAATGGTTTCGGAACGACGA